>Ga0114959_10001960_pt1 | contig 17479 bp, 13 predicted proteins | sample C_130625_EF_Meta_FD_87317 | JGI IMG/M metagenome (GOLD analysis project Ga0114959, IMG submission 87317) | Freshwater microbial communities from Lake Croche, Canada to study carbon cycling - C_130625_EF_MetaG | ecosystem: Environmental > Aquatic > Freshwater > Lake | place: Lake Croche, Canada...
CGCTTTGCCGAAGATCACGCGCCGAGAACTCGCCTCACCACTGAAGGGACAAATGCCCGCTTCCTCAACGAACTCTTCGCCATCAAGGGTACCGGTCTCAGGAATACAGCGAATCGTCACCTTTAGGTCCTCCTTGATACGGGCCTCAACCTCGGGGCTTCCGTTCCAGTGAGTGAGAGCAAAGCCGGCGTGGATCTCGGGCTTGTTCGGATTCTTAGGCGTGAAGAAGGCGTAGAACTCCTCCTTGGTATCGATCTTGTACGTGTGCTCCTTGCGGAAGGCAAGCGCACGAGCCAGAAGTCCCTGCTGAATTTCTTCCAATAACTGCGGAATTTTACCGGCCAGAGATTCGGAAGGAAGGAACTCTTTCTCCTTCGGTCCCTTGTCCCGTCGCGCGACAGCGGCACTGCCAGACTCCAGGTCACGAGGACCGATCTCTATGCGAAGGGGCACTCCCTTCTTGATCCACTCCCATGTTTTAGTACCACCGCCGATGTCACGACTGTCGATCTCCACCCGGAGTGACTCACCTGAATAGCTGGCAGCACGCAGTGAGGAAGCTAACTCCTCGGCTTTTGCAAGCACGGCGGCGCGGGTCTCTTCCTTAGGGGTGATCGGGATAATAACGACCTGCGTTCCGGCGATACGCGGGGGGAGGACAGCCCCGTCATCGTCACCATGAGCCATAAGGAGGGTACCGATGAGTCTGGTGCTAACCCCCCAACTGGTGGTCCAAGCAAGCTCTTCGGTGTTATTGCGGGAGAGAAACTTAATGCCTGAGGCCTTGGCAAAGTTTTGGCCCAGGAAGTGGGAAGTGCCGGCCTGAATGGCTTTGCGATCCTGCACCATGGCCTCGATGCAATAAGTGCGCACCGCACCGGGGAAGCGCTCGCTCTCCGACTTCTCACCACGGATCACGGGGATGGCCAACCAGTCACGGGCAAATGTCTCGTAGACACCGAGCATCTTCACGGTCTCCTCGACGGCTTCAGACTCGGTCTCGTGGGCCGTATGTCCCTCCTGCCAGAGAAACTCCGCAGTTCGGAGAAAGAGGCGTGGACGCAGCTCCCAGCGGACGACATTCGCCCATTGGTTCAGCAGGATGGGGAGATCCCGGTACGACTTTACCCACTTGGCGTAGGTCGACCCGATGATCGTCTCTGAGGTGGGTCGTACAACCAACGGTTCGGTCAACTCTCCGGCAGGCACTAGTTTTCCCTCCTTGAGCTCGAGGCGGTGATGGGTCACGACGGCGCACTCCTTGGCAAACCCCTCCACATGGTCAGCCTCTTTCTGGAGATGGCTCAGGGGAATGAAAAGGGGGAAGTAAGCGTTCTTATGTCCGGTCGCCTTGAACATGCCGTCGAGGGCACCCTGCATTCGCTCCCAGAGAGCATATCCCCAGGGCCTGATCACCATACATCCCCTCACCTCCGAGTTCTCGGCCATCTCGGCACTGCGGACGACCTGCTGGTACCACTCTGGAAAATCTTCCTCGCGGCACGGGGAAATTGCGCTTTCATTGCCTTTGCTCATGACCATGGAGGGTAGCGATAGCAACTTGGACCGGGCAAGCGCATTGGCAAAAGATGGGTAAAGTTTCCTACAACTTCCGCGACAACGAATAGGGAGCAGGGTCAGGGCGGCTTTTTGATGCTGATAAAAGTGCTATCAATTCATTCTGTATCTCAAGCGTTATGAGCCGTAGAAGCTGATTTACATACATCTACAGACCAAAAGAAAAACCCATCCCCGATGAAGGAGATGGGCCGTCTTTGAGAAGCTATGGATGATTACCGAGCTTATCTATTTAACTTTTACAAGTTGAATGCCATTGAAATCCGCCTCCCAAGGATTGAAAGTAAAGAAGTTCACTTGATGCCCCTGACCTACATGAAGGTTTTTAAACAAGAGATAATTTTGCCCACGAACAAACGTTTTATTCGTACGATAAGGTTTGCTGATCTGGTAGATAGCTGAAGTCATATCCGCACTAGCAGTAAAACAAGCATAACGACCATCTTGAGATGCTCCATTGCCTGTATAAATATACAAGTTATAATATCCAGCCGGCACTTGTCTAATGACTCCGCTAAGGGAGTTGTAGGCATAAGAATAGAAAAGATCTTTTGGCTGGTTGTAAGGGGAGCTGACAGTTCCGATTTGATTCGTGGGCGTACTAGAGATTTGTACCGTTATTGGACTCGCCGAGCCATCAGAGTAAACATTACCAGAGGTAGTTCCATTCAATACAAGCTGATTCCAATGTGTGTTAGTTTTTGCATCTGGAGCTGCTCCAAGACCGGTATATTCAAAACCACCTGAAATATTGTAATTTATAGTTTGGGGATATTTCTTTACGTGTGCGGTTGCAGGATTTACTCGTGCGGCAGGATTTACATGTTCTCCACCGTCGTAAGCCACCGTCTCAATCGTAAAATCGGTAAGATTATTGCTGTCTGTTGAGTTAGTATCCGTGGATTGGGCTTTCGCATTACCAGCGAATGAAGTGAGTCCTGCAACGAGCGCAAGAGCAAGAATGTTTTTTTTCATTGTCTTTGGGGTATTTTTTTTGAGGCTTTAGGTTACAATTCATCAATTTCTCCCCCGCCTAGATTTGCCAAGAAAAAAAGGAGGAGGATCGAAATATTTTTCGTAATATAGCTTGTAGCGATTTCGTAGCGGACTGCCCAACCCAGATTTCCCTGGAACCGCTGCGGACCGAAGGAGTCCTAAAAGTGAACCGAGACTCGGGCGGGCGGGATGTTCCTTTCTGCGAAAGGCTCTGTGGTATAGACTTCGCTTGGACGAATGCGCTTAAGCGCAGGCAGTCGAACCCGCCACTTCTGTATTTCGATCCTCTGAGATACCCTTTAAATCATTTTGATATTCAATTAGGGGGATCCTAGGAAAAATCTCGTGTTGTGCTCTTTCCCCAACGCGATCTATCGGGTAGTCTTTCCATCATGCAGCTCTCAATGCGCACAGACTACGCTCTCCGGGCTCTCTTTACACTCGTGGAGCACCGCGGGGGGCCACCGATCCCGATCCTTGAGTTGGCACGCCGCAATGATGTGCCGAAACGCTTTCTGGAGCATATCATGCTCGATCTCAAGGAGAAGGGGTGGGTTGCAAGCACTGCGGGAAAACGGGGTGGCTACCAACTTGCCAAGAACCCCGAGAAGATCACGATGGGGGAAGTAGTGCGCCATTTTGACGGCTATCTTGCGCCGATCGCCTGCGTCTCGGTATCCGACTACAAACGTTGCACCCAAGAGACAACCTGCCGCTTTCGACGCGTCATGCTGACCGCACGAAATCTGGTCGCTAATCTAATGGATCGGACATCTCTGGCGGATGTGATGAAATCCCCAGTCGTCTCCCCGGATGAACTTCGCAAAATTCAGGGAATCGATGGCGAAGGCATTTAAGATCCATAAGCTCTGGAGAAATCTTCAACTAAGACCTAAAACCAAAAATAGGGATTAGATGACCAAATCTCAGTTTTCAGTCGATTATTAACCTAATTTTTTAAGAGGACTACCCCCCTTTTAAACATCTCTCTCGATGAGTCACCCTTTGGATCAATCATCGTTTACCTCACTCTATCGGCAACGATCAGCATCGATCATTCATTACGGGGATCTTTTATCTGCAAGATCCGGACATCTTGATGCCCTTCACGTTACTCACCCTCACACGGGTAAACTGCTGGCCCGATATCGCTGGCGAGATCCCTCTTCCCCTACATTCTACAGAGTAGGGATCTTTGCCGATATTCATGGTGACGAGGAGTCCGGTGTCGTGGCAGCGATCCAACTCCTAAGAGAACTCCAGATTAATCCGGACATCAGTGAGTTCTACGAGCTCTTCGTTTACCCTATCTGCAACCCTTGGGGATTTGATGCCGGGCGCCGGGAGGGGAAATCAGGGAAGGATCTTAATCGTTGTTTCTGGCGCGATCGGGAAGAGTCGGAAGTGCGCTTGCTCGAACAGTAACTCAGAGCCAAACAATTCGACGGCATCATCTCGCTCCATACCGATGATACCAGCGAGGGAATCTATGGCTATGTCAATGGCAACACCTTGACACGTCACCTTCTCGAACCGGCGCTTCGGGTCACATCATCGATCATACCCCGCGATGACCGGTCTGAGATCGATACCCATCCCGCGAACGATTCAATGATCTTCGGCGGGTATCAGGGTATTCTGGGAGCGCCGGAGGAGCAGCATCCACAGCCCTTCTCAATCGTCTTTGAGACGCCACACCACGCCCCCTTGGGAAAACAGGTCGAAGCCCATCTGAGCGCCATCAGAGAGATCTTATCGCTCTTCCGCGTGATTAGCTCCGAAGGTCGAGATATTTAATGCCTTTCTCAAATAAATAGCTCGCATCTTTAAAAACGACTTGATTGGTCGATTATTTTCTCCTCTAATTGGCACCCAATCACAAAAGCACTTTTCATGAACTCTCTCACCGAACCGAGAAGCATCTCCCTGCTCAAATCGATTTCCTACCGAATGTTCGGCACCCTCACGACATTTATCGGTTGCTACCTCTTCACCGGGAAAGTCGTTTTGTCCGTAGGAGTCGGAGTTTTCGATTTTTTTGCAAAGCTCGTCCTGTTTTATCTCCATGAGAGGGCTTGGGTTCACGTTCCCGAGATAGTTCACAAACTGAACCGGGCCGTCCGCCGAATCGAAAAGATCGAGAAGAGTTAATCGATCCCCTTTTCCTCGGACGATCGGCCTGAACAACCAAGACGGCTGCGATTATTGCACCCGCCTAAGCTAGCATCGATATGCTATCGGCATGCTGGCGCTCCCATCGATGAGTGAGCCCCGCCCAGAATTTCGAGGACTCATCACGCGTCCTGCGCTCATAACGCTTGCGAGACGAGCGGAGGGCCTTGAGGAGCTTTCCGGGATCCTTCTCCGCATCGCGCAGGGCCTCCTTTGTCTTGGGACCCGCAATCCCATCAGTAGGTAACCTCAAAGCATCCTGAAGAATCTTCACCGCTCCGGTCGGTCCACGGTTGAAGGCTGAATCTCGCAGGGCAAACTGAATGGCTGGAATTTCGGAGAGCATCGCCACCGGATCGGTGTAGTGACGGATATGATCGGCGGCGGCATCCTCGGCCTCCCCGTGTTTTCCATCTTCGATCAGCTTTTCAATCCGGTCGAGCGCCTCGGGATGGTAGCGCTCATTGATTCCGGCGACCTCGCGCGCCCCGCCCCCGTCACCTGAGGGAAGGTCATAAACCTTGAGATTCCCGAAGGCATCACGCCGGGCCTCGTAGTCGACTATCCTAAGAGCCTGTTCGTGGGGAGACATACGTGAATCAACGTATCCTAACGCTGGTAACAACGGACAAACCCGGCACCAAGCGATCCTTATACCCCTTTATCGTTCCTGGATCGAACTCAATGCGTACAGGAAGGCGCTGGACGATCTTGGTGAAATTGCCAGTCGCGTTATCAGCTGGAAGGAGAGCGAACTGTCGACCGCTAGCCGGAGCGATGCTAACGACCTTGCCCTCAAACTCATGTTCCGGAATGGCATCGACCACAAGCGAAACCCTCTGTCCCCTGTGAATGTGGGCGACTTGGGTCTCCTTAAAGTTGGCCTCGACCCACGGGTTTGCCTCGACGATGGCGAGAAGATTGATGCTCGGTATAACAGAATTCCCTGCCTCAACATTGCGTCCTCCGACAATCCCATCGACTGGCGAGACGATCGTGGCATACTTGCGGTTGATCTGGGCCATCCGGAGCTGAGCGGCGGCGGAATTGGCATCGTCTTTGGCATGCGCCAGATCCTGGACGGAAACGACTCGCGTACTGGCAAGCCCCTGTTGTCTCTCATAGTCACCCTGGGCTTTTTCATTTTTGGCGATTGCGTCCGCAAGTGCTGCGTCAAAGGGCTCCGGATCAATTTGGATTAGAAGATCGCCCGCCTTGACTTGGGCATTGTTCTCTACAGCGACGGTCTTTACGACGCCGCTGACTTGCGAAGCAATGTAATGAACATGACCGGTGATGTAGGCATTGTCGGTTGTCTCGTGAAAGAAGCGATAGATACCGTATTTCAGCACGAAGATGCCGCAGATCACACCAAGGGTGATCAGGATTATCTTTTTCTTGGGACTCATCGGCGCCGACTTTGCAGCAGGTTGAGTTGGAGTTCCGGGAACGGAAGAGGAGGGTGTCGACTGGGGTGCTTTTTCAGGGTTCATGAGGTGAAGATCAGGTTGGTAGGGGAGAGGAGATCCGAACTGGCACGAAGGATTGGGGATTCCATTTGTTTCACTCAATGTGCGTTACTGAGCTTACCTCCGCCACTACTCAACAGTAGAATGAGAGGCAAGGTGAGCAGGAACATCCAGGAGAGTGCCTGAAAGATATCGATGGAGGCCAGAATACTTGACTGAAGATTGATGATGCTGTCGAACACACCAAGAGTCTTGGTGGAGGCCATCTGGAGATCCGGTGTATTCGGAGCTAGAACGAAGTTCGCCATCAAAGAGCGCTGAACGTAGGGAACGCTCAAAGGGTTGATATCGTTCACGAGAACACCACGGTGAATGAGTGTACACTTTTCAAGCATGGTCGTAAGGACGGCAATCCCGACACTCCCACCCATCTGTCGTGTAAGACTGAAAAGTCCCGCTGCCGCCGGAATCTCATGCCGGGGAATGCCTCCTAACGTTGCGATCGAAAGGGGCAGGAAAATGAGTGCAGTGCCGACACCGCGTCCGATCAGGGGCCAAAAAAGATCATCCTCTCCCGTATCGGGGCTAAGGCTGCCGAGGGCCCACATCGAGGCGCAGAGAATGACCGCACCAAAAGTGATAAGGATCCTCTGGTCGTGGTTCTTCAGAAACTTACCGAACATGATCATTACGATGGCTGATGCGAGAGACCCCGGCAAAAGCATGAGGCCGGTTTTTGTTGCCGTAAAATGAAGTTGTGACTGGGCAAAGACAGGGATGATGAAGACAGCACCATAGAGACCGAATCCGAGCACGATGGAGTAGAGACTTCCCGCCATAAGCGCCTTGTGCCGGAGGACCCGCAGGTCGACGGCGGGATGACGGGTACTTAACTCCTGACGAACGAAGAGGATCAGGCTCGTTATGCTCATGAAAGAGGCCCAGCGGATGAAGGGAGAGGCAAACCAGTCTTCCTGCTGCCCTTGTTCCAAAACCAACTGGAACCCTCCCAGTCCAAGCGTCAGCCAGAGCAAGCCCCACCAATCGACTGTGGCACCCTTTCCATCCGCACGGTGAACAGGATCATCCTGAGGAAGGAATGTGTAGATCATCCAAATGGCGGCAAGTCCAACAGGGACATTCACATAAAAGATCCATCGCCAGTCCAGACCGTCGGTGATCAATCCCCCAAGTGTGGGACCTATTGCTGGGCCAACAATGACACCGAGTCCAAAGATGGCGCTGGCCATCCCCTGCTCGGCGGGAGGAAATGTCTCGAAAAGAAGCGACTGGGCCTTCGCCAAAAGACCACCACCGGCCAACCCCTGCAGAATTCGTGCCGCGATCAGGAAGCCAAGACTATCAGCCATGCCACAAAGTACCGAGGCGGCGGTGAAGGAGATCAGGGAGAAGAGAAAGTAGTTTTTTTTGCCAAAGCGCACCCCGAGCCATGCGGTCAGGGGGATGATGATCACATTGGCCATGGTGTAACCAGTCGAGACCCATCCGATCTCCGATAAGGTTGCTCCGAGGTTCCCCCTCATGTCGGGCACCGCCACATTCACAATGCTGGTGTCGACAGTCTCCATCATCGCTCCAAGGCAGGCAGAAAAAAGGATAGCCCATTTCAGCCAACCCTGACGCGCTGCTTGTTGGCCCAAATTTGTGGGTAGGCGTGAAGGATCAAACATTTCGAGTGCAGATATCTTTCTAACATAAAATTAACTTAATGTCATTAAGCATCGCCTAATACGGCATAGGCTTTTCATGATCTCTGCTAAGATTGACCTTGTCCGCTGGGAGCGGTTAGGTTCCAAAGGAGTTGTTACAGGCTCTTTCGCCATTTTTTCACCCCCATCCTAAACCTCATGACATCCGCCACACCTGCTCCCTCAAAACTCAGCCCGATTGTTTACTTTATCGGTTTCACCGGCGCCTTGGCTGGCCTTCTCTTCGGTCTCGATATCGGGGTGATCTCGGGGGCTCTCGGATTCATTAAGAAGGATTTTTCTGTTTCGGACCAGATCCTCGAATTCATTGTCAGTTCACTGCTCTGGGGAGCTGTTTTCGGAACACTGATCAGCGGTATCCTCTCCAACAGGTTGGGACGACGTGGAGCGATCTTGATCAGTGCAGTGATCTTTGTCCTCGGCTCCCTGATCTGCTCACTTGCCGCAGATCCTCACGTTCTGATCATCTCACGGTTCTTTCTAGGAATCGCCATCGGGGTCGCCTCGTTCACCGCTCCCCTCTACCTCTCGGAAATCTCACCTCAGCGTGTCAGGGGTTCCATGATCTCGATGTACCAACTCATGATCACGATAGGCATCGTGCTGGCATTCCTCAGCAACACATGGCTTGGAAACTATGCCGTGATCGATGGAGTCAAGGGAGAGCACTGGAGAATGATGATCGGCATCATCGCCCTTCCTGCCGCCGTCATGTTTCTGGGTGTCTTGTTCCTTCCCGAAAGCCCGCGCTGGCTCTTCCTGAAAGGCAAAAAAGATCGTGCTATTTCCGTCTTCCAGAGGATGCACCTCCCAGGTGACGAGATCAGCAAAGAGGTTGTGGAGATAGAGGAGAGTCTGCGGGTGAAGCAGAACGGATTCCAGATGTTCAGGGACAACGCCAACTTCCGCCGGGCCATCGGTCTCGGTATCGGTCTTCAGATCATCCAGCAACTCACGGGCATCAATGTCGTGATGTACTACGCCCCGAAGATTTTCAGCATCGCCGGATACTCCAGTACCGAGCACCAACTCTGGGGGACGGTCATTGTCGGAGTCACCAATGTGCTGGCTACTTTCATCGCCATTGCCTTTGTTGACCGGATCGGACGGAAGCCGATCATGTACGCTGGCTTTGCGGTGATGGGTGTGGCGATGATCGCGGTCGGCCTTCTCTTCAACATGGATCTTGAAAAATCCCCCGCTCTTGGTGTCTGGGCCATTGGGGCCCTTCTGATATTCATCGTCGGGTTCGCCATGAGCGCTGGTCCAATTATCTGGGTGCTCTGCGCGGAGATTTTCCCGCTCTCCGGGCGTGACCTAGGCGTGACCTTCAGCACCGCCACCAACTGGATCGTGAACGCCATTGTGGGAGGGACCTTCCTGACCCTGCTCGACAAACTTGGCAACGGAAACACCTTCCTGCTGTATGGAGGACTCAACGCGCTCTTCGTTCTCTTCTTCCTCCTCTTTGTGCCGGAGACCAAGGGAATCTCGCTCGAGAAGATCGAGGCCAACCTCCTCTCGGGCAAGCCACTTAAAAATATCGGTCACTGAGTGGCCTCCTTCATTCCTGCCAGGCTCTCAGTAGCAATTCTTGCGGGCGTGCTCCTGCTCTCCGCCCAGCTAGGAGCAGCTCCCCTCGCGTCTCATGCCCCGACTCTCTCCGTCCACGAGACTAACTACGGGACAGCCATCCATGATGGTCAGAAGGAGAGCATCGAGGGACTGGAGATCCATCTGGTCAGCTACTCGACTCCCGGAACGAACTACGAAGTCCAGTGCTTTTTCCTAAAGAAAGGAAAGGGGGGGCATCCGGCAACCATTGATGACACGCTGATCTTTGAGGTGACTAATCCTCACGGCAGTTACGGCGTGTTGGCTAAACCGATCAAGATCGGGAAGGATAACTCCTCAGGAGTCCAAAGTTCCAAGAGCGGCAAAAGCTCCAAAGGTTCGAAATCCCAAACCTCCCCCAACCCTTCCGTTGATTTCCCTCGTGAGGGATATGTCGTGAGGGTTCTCTCTGATGGAGTCGTTCTCAGGCAACGTTGCTCCACGCACAGGGTCGAGGAATTCGTGAAGGAGAATGCTGATTTGCTCGATCAGGCGGCGGTTAAGAAATCCGCACGACACCTTCAGGCAAGCGATCTCCTCAAACGCTGAACCAGAATGGCTTCCTGATCTTAAAAAAAGCTTTAGCCTTGAGCAGGCAGTCCGAATAGGTAAACCTCTTGATTCCTTGGCAGCAAAAGCTCGGATGGCGGAATTGGCAGACGCGCTAGACTTAGGATCTAGTACCGAAAGGTGTGTGGGTTCGACCCCCTCTCCGAGCACCAAGGATCTGTGGATCATACAGATCCACTTGCAGGAGACCTTGCAAGATTGACTTGGATCATTACGACCCGTCATGTAGTCATTAACCTTATGGGACGCATTCACAACTCCATCATTGATACCATCGGCCACACTCCGCTGGTACGCCTCAATCACATCTCCAAGGATCTTCACGCGACAATTGCCGTGAAATGTGAGTTTTTCAATCCCCTTGGAAGCGTAAAAGATCGTATCGGGGCCGCTATGATCGAGGATGCCGAGGCAAAGGGCCTCCTGAAGAAGGGAACCACCATTGTGGAACCCACCAGCGGCAACACCGGGATCGCACTTGCCTTCGTCGCCGCAGCAAAGGGATACAAACTCATCCTCACGATGCCTGAGACGATGAGCTTGGAACGCAGGACTCTGCTTGCAATGCTGGGCGCGCAACTCGTTCTGACACCGGGATCGGAGGGAATGAAGGGAGCCATTGCCAGAGCCGAGCAGATTCTCAAAGAAACCCCCGACTCATGGATGCCACAACAGTTCAATAATGCTGCCAACCCTGCCATTCACCAGAAGACCACTGCAGTGGAGATCTGGGAAGACACGGACGGGAAGGTCGATATTCTAGTCTCTGCCGTCGGCACGGGCGGAACTATAACCGGCGTGACCGAAGTCCTCAAAAAACTGAAACCTGATTTCAAATCGGTTGCCGTGGAGCCGAAAGACTCACCCGTCATCACGCAGACCCGCAATGGCCAACCCATCAAACCCGGCCCCCACAAGATCCAAGGTACCGGAGCCGGTTTTGTTCCTGGAAATCTTCAACTCGATCTCATTGATGAAGTGATGACCGTTACGAATGACGAGGCACTTGTAATGGCCCGTCGGCTTGCCAAGGAAGAGGGTATTCTTGCAGGCATCAGTTCGGGAGCGAATGTTCATGCGGCTATTGAGCTCGCAAAACGTCCCGAGAATGCAGGGAAGCTCATCGTGACCGTTGCCTGCTCGACCGGGGAGCGCTACCTCAGCACGGCACTGGCAGAAGAGGCACGTGCACAAGTAGGTGGCTAGGCCCCTTAGCGCCTAGGTGGATTGGTCTAAAGATTTTTAGGCTATTAGGTCATAACCCTAATTCAATGGTGCGAGTGATTTTGAATATCACTAGCACTTGGCTTGATTCCTTAAGTATTCCCTGCTCCTCTTAACTAATAGTTTAACAGCCTTAAGCCTAATCACCTTTCTATATGTCCTCTCCCTTTACCCCGCCCGATAACGAACTTGAAATTACCGGACCATCAACGTTGGAACTTCTCTGGACAAATCACCGGGGCTCGCTCCTTGGTGGCATCGGAGCTCTAGCAGCACTGATTGTCATCGTTGTTGCTGTACTTGTAACGGCCCGAGCCACGCGAATCGGTTCTGAAACAGCTCTCTCAACTGCCTCTGATGAAAGGGGTTGGAGAATGGTGATTTCTAAGTACCCCCGTACGCCGGCTTCGGCCGATGCCATGCTCCTTCTGGCTGCATCCCTGCGTGATGCCGGAAAGTTTGAAGAATCCGATGGCCTCTACTCCCGATTCACTGAAACATATCCTAGAAGCCCCCTTGCAATCTCAGGCCTTCTCGGAAGAGCTTCCAATGCCCGTGTCACGGACCACGTTGACATTGCCATGAATGATTATCAGCAGGCTGCCGCCGGATTTCCGCAGTCGTACGGAGCACCTTTTGCGCTCTTCAATCACGGTCGTCTACTAGCCCAGCAAGGCAAGATTGAGGAGGCTAAACGCGTCTTTCAGACTCTCGGAACCCAGTATTCAGGATCCGTCATGGCTCAAGCCGCCGGAGTCTCCACCCAGGCAACCGCTTCCGCACCTCAGTAGCCGCAATCGTGGCCTTCACGGATGGCACCCAAGCCATCGTGATGGTTACCTTTCCTTAGTCGTGATTTTCTCGGCAATCTCCTCTGCAGGATAGGTCCAGATCTCGGAGAGGGTAGGATGATAATGGGGGACCAAGGAGAGCTGTCCCGCCGTTGCGTTGAAGGCCATCGCAACAACAATCTCGTGAATGAGTTCGGATCCCTCGGGCCCAACCACCGCCCCGCCTAGAATGCGACCGTCCGCAGCATCGGCGATCAGTTTTACAAACCCGTCAGTCTCCCCTTTCACGATCGACTTCCCATGGTCGGCAAAGGGATAGGTTGCTGTGAGGATACTCAAGCCAGAGCCCAGAGCCTCCTCCTCTGTCATTCCGCAGGAGGCCATCTGCGGCTCCGTGAAGCAGGCAAAGAGTTTTAAACGGTAATCCATCAAGGTCATTTCCCCTCCCCTGAGTAATGCCGCAGCATTTTTCGCCGCCGTCTCTCCCTGCATAATGGCAACGTGAACCACCTCGTAAGGACCGCAGCAATCCCCCGCGGCAAAGAGATGTGCGGCGGTCGTTCTCTGCTCGGGACTCGTGCAGATTGCAGGCCCCTTAAGTGAGACTCCGGCTTTTTCCAATCCAAGTCCTTCCAGATTAGGACGTCGACCGAGTGCATTAAAGACGATATCGGCCTTCACAACCCCCTCTTGGTCCCCATGCCGGTAAGCGACACGCATGCGGCCTGAGGGTTGACCAGTGATGCTGATCAGACTCGTTCCGCAGGTCACCGTCATTCCCCTCCTGCGGAAGGCCTCTGCCAGCGAGTCAGCCACATCACGATCGGATCCGCTGAGCAAACGGGTATTGCGCTGCAAAATCGTGACCTTGGAACCAAGGGATTCAAGATAATGAGCCATCTCAAGGGCCACGGGCCCGCCCCCAAGAACGATAGCTGATGATGGGATCTCAGCAAGTTCCAGCAGTTCGTCGCTGGTCATGCAGAGCTCAATACCTAGAACAGGTGGGCGGTTAATCCCCGAACCCGTGGCGATACATCCGCTCTTCAGGCTAACCAACTGTTCAGTTCCCTGATCCGTTCTGATACGCAGGCAATGAGGATCGAGAAACTCGGCACGGCCGCGGATGAAATCGAATCGACCTCCTTCCAACTGCTCTTTCCTGTAATCGGCAAACTCCGCGATCAAGCGCCGCTTGCGAGCAATGATCCCCCCCCCGTCAAACCCTATCTTCTCGGCAATCAGACCGAACTCCCCGGCATGACGTAGCGTGCGGTAACGGTTTCCCGATTCGATCAGCGTCTTGCTTGGCATGCATCCACGTAGAATGCAGAGACCTCCGACCTCGCCCCCACCCTCGATCACGGCCGTGGAAAGCTCCAAGGAGGATGCAGTACGGGCTGCTGCGTATCCGCCGCTCCCTCCACCGATCACCACAAAATCGTATTCTTTCATGACGCCAATCTGCTCCCAAATTGCTCAAGATGACACTCAGGAAAACAAATCCGGTCCTTCCAAGTCATAATCCGTTCCTTTTTATCTCCTCCTGCCCCGAGAACCTCTTCACCCATATCTTGTGTCCTATCTGCTTCAATCACCCCAGATCATGTGTCCAGAGGGTAAAAAAGCGTTGCTCATCCCCCTTTCAACACCTATCTTTTGACAACCACAAACCGCCCCTATTTCCGGGGCAATCAGACCCTTCCCATGGCAAAAAAAGAACCCGCAGAACCGATCATTCCTCTCGACGACTCAGACATTCCTGAAAAGCAGGACACAGCAGGGGGGGATGAATATGGAGCGGCTCAGATTGACAAGCTTGAGGGACTCGAAGCGGTCCGCAAGCGTCCCGGTATGTACATCGGCGATCCCGATGAGCGCGGACTCCACCACTGTGTCTTCGAGGTGCTCGACAATTCGATTGATGAACATCTGGCCGGCTACTGTACACGAGTGGAAGTTGCCATCCACTCGGACGGGTCAGTCTCGATCCGTGACAACGGGCGAGGCATCCCGGTCGAAGTCCATCCGAAATTCAAGATCCCGACCCTGGAACTGGTCCTGACAAATCTCCACGCTGGCGGCAAGTTTGGCCAAGGAGCCTACAAGTACTCGGGTGGTCTCCACGGCGTCGGCGCCAAGTGCGTGAATGCGCTCTCCACATGGTTCAAGGTCGAAGTCATGCGCGAAGGCAAGGTTCACTTCATGGCCTTCGCTCAGGGGAAAACCACCCAACCTCTTACCGTCCTCAGCGAACTCAAGAACAAGAAGCAGACCGGAACATTCGTCACCTTCCTGCCCGATCCCGAGATCTTCACGATCACGACGACCTTCAAGTTCGAACGTCTCTCCGGCCGCCTCCGCGAACTCGCCTTCCTCAACCCCGGCATTGAGATCGTCCTCACCGACGAGCGCGACGACGAGGAGCACCGCCCCCGCAGCGAGACCTTCCTCTACAAGCACGGCATCGTGGAATTCGTGCGTCAGCTCGGCGAGACACGGCAGGTACTGCACCCGAAGCCGATCGTCATCTCCCGTCAGCGCGACGAGATCTTTGTCGATGCGGTTCTCCAGTACAACGACTCCTACAGCGACCAGATTCTTTGCTTTGCCAACTCCATCCCGAATCCCGACGGCGGCACTCACCTGACCGGATTGCGCACCGCCCTCACACGCGCGATCAACCAGTACGCCAAGGCGAACAATATCCTGAAGGAGAAGGATCCCGCCCTTTCCGGCGATGATGTGCGCGAGGGCCTCACGGCCGTTCTGAGCGTCAAGCTTCCTCACCCCCGTTTCGAGTCCCAGACCAAGGTCAAGCTCGTTAACACGGAGGTCGAGGGAGTCGTGAACTCAGCCCTTTACGAAGGGCTCATGGATCATTTCGACCAGAATCCTCCGGTCGCCAAGAAGGTCATCGACAAGGCCCTTACCGCCGCACGCGCCCGCGAGGCTGCACGCAAGGCTAGAGAGACCGTCCGCAAGAGCGCCCTCACCGGGGGAGGCCTGCCGGGCAAGCTGGCCGACTGTTCGGAGCGCGATCCCGCGCTTACCGAACTCTACATCGTCGAGGGCGACTCTGCAGGCGGCAGCGCCAAGCAGGGTCGTGACCGCCGCTTCCAGGCAATCCTTCCAATCCGAGGCAAACTAATCAACGTGCAGAAGGCACGTCTGGACAAAGTTCTTCAGAACACAGAAATCCAGACCATGATCACGGCGATCGGCACCGGAATCGGTGACGGGGATCAGGAAGGAGCCTTCAATATTGAGAAGCTTCGCTACGGCCGAATCGTCATCATGACCGATGCCGACGTTGACGGATCCCATATCCGGACCCTGCTCCTCACCTTCTTCTACAACCAGATGCCGCAACTCATCCGCCGCGGTCACATCTTTATTGCCCAGCCACCTCTCTACCAGATCAAGAGGAAGAAGCGGGAGGAGTACGTGGATGACGACGTCCAGCTCAACCGCATTCTTATTTCCCTTGGAGCCGAGGAGCTCAAGCTCATCAGCATGCCCGACAAGAAGGAGGTGCCGACCGCACAACTCAAGGAGACTCTCGAACTGCTCGACAGGCTTGAGAAGTCCAGTGAGGCCGTGCGCCGACTTGGAGGGGAATTTGAGGCCTACCTTGGAGCCCGATCCAAAGAGGGTGTCCTTCCCTCCTACCTTGTCGTGATCCGATCGGGTAACGAGGAAACCGTGGAGTACTTCCACAACGAGAACGATCTCCGTGATTTCACCGCCACCAACATCGACCTCAACCTCTTTGATGCCGAACCCGCAGAGAATGAGACCAGTGAGAATGGTGAACCGCTCGTGGTCGAGAAGGCCGCCAAGGTTGATAAAAATGCACGCAGGAGGCGTGCACGCCTCGTTGAGATCCACCAGTCCAAGAGCATCGAGAAGCTGATCACAGAACTGGAGAAGAAGGGACTCAAGATCGAGCACTACGCCGACAGCAAGACCCCGCTCTTCCACATCGTTGATGGCGAGACCACGCACGAGATCTTCTCGATTCCCCGCATCCTTGAACTGGTCAAGGAGGTGGGACGGCGCGGTGTCCAGATCAAGCGATTCAAGGGACTTGGGGAAATGAATGCCAAGGAACTCTACGAGACCGCGATGAATCCCGAGCGACGCAGGTTCCTAAAAGTGGAGCTCAACGATGACAACTCCCTCGAGGCCGGACGCATGTTTGACATTCTTATGGGAGATGTGGTGGAACCACGCAGGATCTTCATCGAGGACAACGCCCTGAATGTTCGCAACCTGGACGTCTAAGGGGCATCTCTTAAACCCCTTGATTCCTTCCGGGAGCAGAGATCTCTTTCGTTACTGGGAGCGTCATGGAAGTCAGGTTTCTCCTTCTGTCAATGGTGCTGACCGCTTGTTTATCCCCCTCTCGTTCCAGTGCGGAAGACTTTGATGTCTACTTCGGGACTGGCGTCCCGAAGGGGAACGGTATCTACCGATCCACCTTCAACTCAGCCACCGGCAAACTGAGTCAGGCGGAGTTGGCCTCAAAAGTTGATTTTCCTGGTTTCCTTGCACTCACCGCTGACAAAAAAAGACTCTACGCGGTTGCAAAACTTCCGGAGGGATATGTAGTCATTGGCTATCACATCGGTACCAAAGGATCACTGACACCCTTCACCACGGCACTCAACCCTGGTGGTCGCGCCGTGCATGTGACCATTCACCCTTCGGGAAAATTCCTAGTCACGGCCCAGTACGACGGAGGATCCGTCGCCTTGTTCCCACTCGATACCGATGGACAACTTGGCAAACCCACTCTTTTCCAGCATGAGGGAGGCTCCCATGTCGTCAAGGGACGACAAGACTCCCCGCACCCACACTTCTGCTCCATCTCACCAGATGGTAACTTCGTTCTCGTTCCAGACTTGGGCTTGGATGGCATCGTGGCCTATCGCGTAAACCCAGAGAGAACAGGCATGGAGCGTTGCGGCTTTTTTCCCTCGATCAAGGGAGGAGGTCCCCGGCACATGAAGTTTTCGACCGACGGGAAACTTATTCATCTCATCAACGAACTCTCGCTCTCCCTCTCAACATTCCGGTGGGATGCCACACATGGAAATGCCACCCTCCTCGGCACGATCCCAACACTTCCGGAGAGCATCAAGGCAGGGGAAATCTTCAACTCCGCAGCAGAGATCCTGACGCATCCGGGGGGGAAGTTCCTCTACGCCTCCAATCGCGGTAACGACTCGGTGAGCGTCTTCAAGGTGGAACCGTCATCAAGGAATCCCGAGTTGATTCAGATCCAACCGATCCGCGGGGCATTCCCCCGCAATATCAATATCACCCCCGC
>Ga0114959_10001961_pt1 | contig 17478 bp, 15 predicted proteins | sample C_130625_EF_Meta_FD_87317 | JGI IMG/M metagenome (GOLD analysis project Ga0114959, IMG submission 87317) | Freshwater microbial communities from Lake Croche, Canada to study carbon cycling - C_130625_EF_MetaG | ecosystem: Environmental > Aquatic > Freshwater > Lake | place: Lake Croche, Canada...
AAACCTCGAAGAAATTCCGGAACTTTTTGATTCAGCAGTTCGAGAAGCGGTCGCTGCTTTTGGACGTGGAGAATGTTTCGTAGAACGTTACCTTGATAACCCACGTCACGTCGAAACTCAGTGCTTGGCTGACGAGCATGGAAATGTAGTTATCGTTTCAACTCGCGACTGTTCATTGCAACGCCGCCACCAAAAACTCGTTGAAGAAGCTCCCGCACCTTTCTTGTCTCAAGCTCAGATTGACGAACTGTACAAATCAAGTAAGGCGATCATGAAGGAAGCTAAGTATGTTGGTGCCGGAACTTGTGAGTTCCTAATTGGACTTGATGGCACCATTTCTTTCCTTGAAGTTAATACTCGACTTCAAGTTGAACATCCAGTTTCTGAGGAAGTTGCAGGCATTGACCTGGTTCGCGAGCAATTCCGGATCGCGCAGGGTGAAGCACTTGGCTACGACGATCCCGAACTGCGCGGACACTCCATCGAATTCCGCATCAACGGCGAAGATCCAGGTCGTGGCTTCTTGCCAGCACCTGGTTCGCTTACGGTTTGGAATCCGCCAAGCGGACCTGGAATTCGACTTGATGCAGGTTTTGCTAAGGGCGATGTAATCGGCGGTAACTTCGATTCCTTGCTAGCAAAACTGATCGTCACCGGTCGCGATCGCCAAGAGGCACTAGAGCGCTCTCGCCGAGCTCTCGCCGAATTTGAGATTGATGGCATTGCAACCGCACTAACTTTCCATCGCGCAGTCGTTAGTGACCCAGCGTTCGCACCAGTCGATGCTACTACTCCATTTTCAGTTCACACGCGTTGGATCGAAACCGAGTTCAACAACACGATTCCAGCCTTCACTGGCGGAGCCGGCGACCTTGCTGAACCAGAATCCAGAAACCCGATCACGGTTGAAGTTAATGGCCGCCGCATCGAAGTTGTTTTACCTGGTGACATGTCTATTGGATCTGGTGGTGGAGCTAAGAAGTCGGCTCGCAAGATTGGCAAGAAGTCTGGCGGTGCAGGTAGCGGTGATACGGTAGTAGCGCCGATGCAGGGAACAATCGTAAAAATTGCAGTTACCGAAGGCCAAGAAGTTGCGCAAGGTGACTTAGTCGTGGTGCTCGAGGCCATGAAGATGGAACAGCCATTGACAGCTCATAAATCAGGAATTATCACTGGGCTTAATGCTGAAGTAGGAACTACAGTTCCAACTGGTACTGAACTTATGGAGATCAAGTAAAACTTGATCAATACCCATTGAGATCAAGTAACTCTTAGTTCAAGTTTTGGGTTTGGTGTAGCTGTCTGGCAGCTTCCGCGATCGATCCTGAAAGTGACGGATAAACCGTTATGGTCTGCGACATCTGGTCAACGGTAAGCCGATGCTCTACTGCAAGTGCTATCGGAAAAATCAGTTCACTAGCCTTCGGCGCAACAACTACGCCACCAATAATTACACCCGTGTCTGACCGACAGAATATTTTTACAAACCCTTCGGAAATGCCTTGCATTTTGGCTCTGGCATTTGTTGCAAGTGGCAAATTAACAACGCTCGCGATTTCATTTCCTGAATCTAGATCAGATTGACTCACACCGACGGTCGCAATTTCTGGGTCAGTGAAAACATTGCTGGAAACCGTCTCTAGATTTAGTGGATGAACTGCATCTCCAAGTGCGTGCCACATTGCAATTCGACCTTGCATTGCTGCAACGGAAGCTAGCATCATCACCCCAGTGCAGTCGCCCGCTGCATAAACTCCACGAACACTGGTCCGCGAAACCTTGTCTACATCAATGAACCCGGCATCATTGGTTTTGACGCCAACATTTTCTAAACCAAGTGCCTCGGTATTCGGCAGTGAGCCGACGGCCATTAAGCAATGTGATCCAGAAACAATTTCACCAGTTTCTAATTCAACTTCAACACCAGAATCTGAACGGGTTACTTGAATTGCTCGACTCTGCGAAAGAACTTTCATACCTCGCTTAGCAAAAACATCTTGAACTACTTTGGCCGCATCAGAATCCTTTCCCGGCAACACTTGATCTCGGGAAGATACTAAAGTCACTTGTGAACCTAGTGCCTGATAAGCACCAGCAAATTCCGCCCCCGTAACACCAGAGCCAACTACAATCAAATCTGTAGGTAATTCAGTAAATTCATACAACTGCTTCCAATTCAGGATTCGTTGCCCATCAATAACTGCACTTGCTAGTTCTCTGGGGCGTGCACCAGTTGCAAGTAAAACCACTTCGGCAGCTAAGTTAATCTCGGTTCTGTCTCGCAAAATAACTTTGACATTTTCCGCATCAACTAATTCGGCAGTACCAGCAAGTACTTTGATTCCTTGACTAAGCAATCGTTCCTGAATGTCAGCACTTTGGGTTGCTGCCCACTTTTTCAATCTCGCGTTGACTTCAGCAATATCAATTGAAACATTCGTAGCATGAACGCCGATAACGGAGCTTCCCTTGGTATCGGTTGCAGCTTCGGCTACCGCAATCAGGGCCTTACTAGGCACAACATCGGTAAGCACTGCCGCGCCGCCAATGCCATCTCGCTCAATGAGAGTTACGTTTGCACCTAGTTGAGCAGCCACGAGAGCGGCCTCATAGCCACCAGGCCCACCGCCGATTATTACTACCTTCGTCACTGATCTATTGTCTCGCATTTAAATGTTTGCGAAAACTTCCTTAACCATGTCGATCGTGGTTCCTGGATGAACAAATGCAAAACGACCAACCGTCTCTCCTTGCCACGAGGTTGGTGTCACAAATGCCGTCTGGGACTCGATCAATTTGTCCTGCAGGTCGCGATAATCTCTGGCATTCCAACCTTTTCGGCGCCACAAAACCACAGATAGGGACGGCTCAATCACCAGTTCTGAGTTTTCGTGCCCCCTGATGAAATCGGCAACTTCGTTAGTTAATGAGATTGAGGCCTCAACTGCATCACGGTACGCGTCGGTACCGTTAACTACTACGGAGAACCAAAGTGGCAGGCCTCTAGCTCGTCTCGTTAAATGGTAAGCAAGATCAGTTGGATTGATTTGTGAATCGTCCTCGTGAAGTACATCAAGATAAGACGCATCTTGAGTGTGAACTGAGGCTGCCAACTTTGGATTTTTGTAAAGGATCGCGGCAACATCAAATGGCGAGAACCACCATTTGTGCGGATCCATAGTGATTGAGTCAGCATTCTCAATACCTGCAAATTGCTCTCGCACAGATGGTGCAAGTAAGCCAGCGCCACCATAAGCTGCATCAACGTGGAACCACATGTCATGATTACGAGCTACTTCACTGATGCCTGCAAGATCGTCAATAATTCCAGCGTTAGTGGTGCCAGCTGTAGCTACAACTCCAACTACCGGCGCATCATTGTCCTTCACTGCCAAAAGTGCGCGTTCTAGATCTGCCTTCGTCATTGCGTAGCCTGCAGTTTCAACTCTCAGTGGCTCAATGTCTAGGATGTCAAGGGAGTTTCCAATCGAAGAATGTGCCTGCTCACTCAAAGCAATTCGCACCGGCAAGCGCTTGCCACCATGCAGGCGTTTTCGACCAGAATCACGAGCAACGGTAAGCGCAGCTAAGTTTGCTGCTGATCCTCCAGAAACAAATGTGCCACCCGCGGATTCGGGCAACCCAGCTACATCAGACATCCAGCGCAAAACCTGGTTCTCAGCAGAAATAGCTCCGGCTGCTTCCAGCCATGAAATCCCTTGAATCGAAGCGCAAGAAACAATCATGTCGAAAAGCAGTGCGGCTTTGGTTGGTGCAGTTGGAATGAATGCCATAAAGCGAGGGCTATCACCTGAAACGACAGTTCGTGAAATCACTTCGTCGTAGAGCTTAAGTATTGATTCGGCAGAGTTACCTTCGGGTCTGACTAAACCAGATAGTGCATCTGCCAATACCTTTGGGTCACCTGGGAAATCTAGTGGCACCTCGGGCATAGAAAGTCGATCCCGCATGTAATCGAAGACTCGGCCAGTTAACTCAGAATCAAATTGATGCATTGAGTTCGGGTCAAATTTGCTTGCTCCAGACATTGAAACCACCAATGACTAGGTCCATGAACCGCCGATCTCAGATTAGCCAGCAGGGTTTTCACGACCACCCCTATGTTATCGGCTACGCGGTTAGAAAATGTCTGGCGGGTTGTAGCGGCCCCAAACGTCACGCAAGGCGTCAGCCACTTCGCCACCACTAGCTTTAGCTGCCAGTGCTTCCTTCATTGGATACATCACATTGTCTGCCGATTCAGCAGCTCGCTTTAGAGAATCCAGGGCGCGGGTCACTTCAGTGTTATTTCGGGAATCTCTTATCGCCTGTAGGCGAGCAACCTGTTGTTCACCAATCGCAGGGTCCACTCGGAGTGGTTCGTATTTTTCTTCAAGGTCAATTGCAAACTTATTGACGCCAACAACTGTCCGTTCACCTTTATCAATTTGCAAAGCGTAATCGTAAGCACTAGTTTCAATTTCATTCTTTTGAAACCCAACTTCAATTGCCTTTGCGGCGCCGCCAAATTCTTCAACCTTGCCCATCAATCGCAAGATTTCAGCTTCTAGTTCATCGGTCATAGTTTCGATTACATAAGAGCCGGCAAATGGATCCACCGTTGCAGTTATGTCGGTTTCATAGGCCAACACTTGCTGGGTGCGCAGCGCTAGGCGGGCCGCTTTTTCGGTTGGTAACGCAATGGCTTCATCAAATGAGTTGGTATGCAGAGACTGCGTACCACCGAGTACTGCAGCTAATCCTTGGATTGCGACGCGAACCAAATTCACTTCTGGCTGTTGCGCAGTTAATTGCACGCCCGCAGTCTGAGTGTGAAAGCGAAGCATTTGGCTCTTTGGATTTGTAGCCTTGAATTCATCTTTCATAATGCGGGCCCAAATCCGTCGTGCGGCGCGGAACTTAGCAATCTCTTCCAATATTGTGGTGCGAGAGACAAAGAAGAATGCCAACCGCGGCGCGAAGTCATCAACGTTCATTCCGGCGCTTATTGCAGCCCGAACATACTCGATGCCATTGGAAAGCGTGAACGCAATTTCTTGCGCTGGCGTAGCGCCGGCTTCACCCATGTGATAACCAGATATGGAAATGGTGTTCCAACGCGGGATTTCTTTCGCGCAGTAATCAAAAATATCGGTTGTTAGGCGTAACGATGCCGCTGGTGGATAAATATATGTGCCGCGGGAAATGTATTCCTTCAGAACATCATTTTGAATCGTGCCATTAAGTGCCGATCCGGAAATACCTTCGCCTTCAGCAACTAATTGATACATCAATAACAAGGTCGAGGCTGGTGAATTGATTGTCATAGAAGTGGAAACTTGATCAAGTGGAATTCGATCAAACAAAATCTTCATGTCTTCGACAGTGTCGATTGCCACGCCGACTTTGCCAACTTCGCCTTGTGCTAATTGGTGGTCCGAGTCGTAACCCATTTGGGTTGGTAGATCGAAAGCAACACTAAGTCCAGTTGTTCCAGCAGCGAGCAGCTGGTGGTAACGCTCATTGGATTCTGCCGCTGTACCGAAACCCGCATACTGCCGCATTGTCCACGGACGTCCGGTGTACATCGATGGGTAGACACCACGAGTGAATGGAAACTCGCCAGGCACGCCTAATTCGGAAGCAGGATCCCAATCGTTTCGTGATTCCGGCCCATAGACCGGATCAATTGGTAGCCCTGATTGTGTAATCCCCATAAGTAGAGGTTAGTCCGCTTTACGGCGTCCGATTGTGCGTCCTAGCCATACCAATGGATCGTATTTCTCATCAACTACGCGTTCCTTCATTGGAATGATCGCATTGTCAGTGATTTTGATATGTTCTGGGCAGACGGCAGTACAGCACTTTGTGATGTTACACATACCCAGGCCATGCTCTTCTTGAGCATCGCGCTTGCGGTCAAGTTGATCCAACGGGTGCATGTCCAGTTCAGCAAGACGAATGAAGAAACGAGGTCCAGCAAATGCTTCCTTGTTTTCTTCGTGATCACGAATAACGTGGCAAGTGTCCTGGCACAAGAAACATTCGATGCACTTGCGGAACTCTTGGCTACGCTGAACATCGACTTGTTCCATGCGGTACTCGCCGGGCTTTAAGTTATCTGGTCCCTTGAATGCTGGGATCTCGCGGGCCTTCTTGTAGTTGAAAGAAACGTCTGCAACAAGGTCTTTGATGACTGGGAAGGCACGAAGTGGAGTTACCGTAATCTCTTCGTCTTCGGCAAAAGTGTTCATGCGCGTCATGCACATAAGACTTGGTTTGCCGTTAATTTCAGCACTGCAGGATCCACACTTGCCAGCCTTACAGTTCCATCGAACTGCTAAGTCGGGCGCTTCGGTTGCTTGAAGACGGTGAATGACGTCGAGTACAACTTCGCCTTCGCCAACTTCAACTTTGTGCTCTACAAGCTGACCGGCTTCGCTGTTACCGCGCCAAATTCGCATCGATGCTAAGTAACCCATTAGTTGCCTCCCATTCCAAGCTGCGCAAGTTCTTCTGGCAGCAGGTACTTCTTTAACTCTTCGGCGTCGAACAATTCACCCAACTCTTTTGGCATTGGTGGAAGTGACTGGCGCTCGGTATTAACCTTTGAGCCATCCCATGAAGTTATGACGTGGATTGCGCGCCACTTTGGATCCATAGTTGGGAAGTCATCGCGAGTGTGGCCACCGCGTGATTCTTCACGTTCCATAGCTGACTTAGCAACTGCTTCGCTAACAAGCAGCATGTTCATCAAATCAAGTGCGATGTGCCAACCTGGATTGAACTTTGTGTCACCAGAAACGCTGACGTGCTTGGCCCTTTCCTTCATAACTTCAAGCTTCTCGATTGCTTCACGCATTTCAGCGCCTACCCGGATGATGCCAACTAAGTCGTTCATCATCTGCTGAAGTTCGTAATGAACTGCGTATGCATTTTCCTTGCTATCTCCCTTGAATGGAGCTAGCGCAGATGCTAATGCGCGATCGATTTCAGCCTGGGCTAATTTTGGTTTAGCGGGAAGAGCATTTACGTACTCACTTGCCCCCATACCTGCGCGACGACCGAATACTAAAAGGTCAGATAGTGAGTTTCCACCTAGACGGTTTGAGCCATGCATACCACCAGCAACTTCACCTGCTGCAAACAAACCAGGTACACCAGTTGCGGCACCGGTATCTGGATCAACCTGTACGCCACCCATTACGTAGTGGCATGTTGGTCCAACTTCCATGGCCTGCTCGGTGATATCCACGTCAGCAAGTTCCTTGAACTGATGCCACATAGATGGCAGGCGCGCCTTGATTACCTCTGGGGCTAGACGAGTCGATACGTCAAGGAATACGCCGCCATGTGGGGAACCGCGACCGGCTTTAACTTCAGAGTTAATCGCGCGCGCAACTTCATCGCGAGGTAAAAGTTCTGGCGGACGACGATTGTTATCCGGGTCGGTGTACCAGCGATCGGCTTCTTCTTCGGTGTCTGCGTATTGCTTGACGAAAACTGGTGGGATGTAATCGAACATAAAGCGCTTGCCGTCCGAGTTGCGTAAAACACCACCGTCACCACGCACTGATTCAGTAACCAAAATACCTTTAACGCTAAGTGGCCAGACCATACCTGTTGGGTGGAATTGAATGAATTCCATGTGCATTAGGTTTCCGCCAGCCTTAAGAGCTAGGGCGTGACCGTCGCCGGTACCTTCCCATGAGTTGGAAGTCACCTTGAAAGATTTGCCGATGCCACCGGTTGCAAGCACAACTGCTGGGGCTTCGAATACAACAAATTCGCCGGATTCACGCCAGTAACCAAGTACGCCGGAAACTTTGCCATCAGTCTTGAGGATTTCCGTGATTGTTAGTTCTGCAAAAACTTTGATTTTTGATTCGTAATCGCCAGTTTCAGCAAAATCTTCTTGCTGCAACGAAACGATCTTCTGTTGCATGGTGCGGATCAATTCCAAACCAGTGCGGTCACCAACGTGAGCTAGACGTGGGTATTCGTGGCCACCGAAGTTACGCTGACTGATTTTGCCTTCTGCGGTGCGATCAAAAAGTGCGCCATATGTTTCAAGTTCCCAAACACGATCTGGTGACTCCTTGGCATGAAGTTCTGCCATGCGCCAGTTGTTCTGGAACTTGCCGCCACGCATTGTGTCGCGGAAGTGAACCATCCAGTTGTCTTTGCTGTTCACGTTACCCATGCTGGCGGCAATGCCACCTTCAGCCATAACGGTATGTGCCTTACCGAACAAAGACTTACAAATGATTGCAGTGCGCAAGCCACTTGCACGTGCCTCGATAGCAGCGCGCAGACCTGCACCACCAGCACCGATAATTACAACGTCGTATTCGTGACGCTCAAATTCAGCCATGAGTTTTCAAGTCCCCTTAGAAGAAGTAGATGTTTGTGATTTGGCCTGTTGCAACGCTGCGTACGTACAGGTCACACAGAGCAACGCCAATCAGCGAAACCCAGGCAAACTTTGGATGATGTGGATTCAGCGTGGAAACAAAAGTCCACAACTTGTAACGCATTGGATGCTTACTGAAGTGCTTCAAGCGACCGCCAACTGCGTGACGGCAGGAGTGACATGACAATGAGTAAAGCCAAAGGAAAGTTGCGTTAGCTACAAGAACTAAAGTTCCAACGCTCATGCCAAAGCCACCATCTTTGCCGTGGAATGCCAAGATCGCATCATAAGTCAAGATCACGTTGAAGATAAGACCGGCAAAGAAGAAATAGCGATGTGAATTTTGAAGTAACAGTGGCTGACGAGTTTCACCGGTGTATGTGCGATGTGGTTCAGCTACTGAACATGCAGGTGGCGACATCCAAAACGCGCGGTAGTAAGTCTTGCGGTAGTAATAACAAGTTAGCCGGAAGCCAAGTGGGAAAACCAAAATCAATAGCGCTGGCGACAATGTCCACCAATCACCAAACGGAGTGCCGAAGAGGGCTGCTTCTGGCGGGCACGACGTTGCCAAGCAAGGTGAATAGAACGGCGAAACTAAATGGTCAACATAGTAAAAATCATTTTCAAATGCCCGCCAAGTTGAGTAAATAATAAACGAAAGAAGAACAACGACCGAGATTAGTGGCTCTACCCACCACTTATCCGTACGAAGATGTCTAAATCCGATTTTTGCGCGACCCGGTGCCGAAACACCATTTTCCATTGATTTAACAGCCATAGCCAGAAGTTTAGGGTCTCGGGCGCAAGCCCGCAGATGTGCTTATGAAAATCCATTGTGATGTCTGGCACATGAGGAATCGGACTTTACTAATGCCCAGATTTAATCGAGTAGGACGCTCGCCAAGTCCGAAACTTCGCTCGCTATTTCAAGGGCTCCAGCAGACTCAAGTTCTTCGCGGTCCCCATATCCGTAGAGAACGCCAATTCCCGGAATACCATGCGATTTGGCACCCAAAATATCGTGCTCTCGGTCGCCAATCATCACAATGGCAGTGCCCGCAGGTATCGCAAGCTCGGCAAGAGCATGCTCGATTACCAAAGCTTTCGTGCCACGAAGTTCGCCGGTTTCGTCCGAGCCAGCGATCACTTCAAAGTGGTGATTCAAATTAAAGTGTCGCAAGATCGCCAAGGCTGCATAGTCCACTTTCGACGTAGCAACAGCAAGGCGCTTTCCTTGGTCATTCAACTTTGTTAGCAGTTCTGGAATTCCCGGGTAAACCGAATTCTCAAAAGCGCCCGTTTCGTTGTAGTACTCGCGGTAAAGGCGCACGGCTTCAGGTGTGTCAGATTCTGCAATTCCGGCATATTCCTGAAACGAAGTCCATAGTGGCGGACCTAGATATTTTTTTAGTTCGACATCACTTGGTTTAGGTAAGCCCATTTTTTCTAAGGTGTACAAAACTCCGTTAGCGACACCCAAACCACTGTCAGTTAGCGTGCCGTCAAGATCGAAAAGTACTACATCCCAACTCATGCGTTGTAAGCGATCATGGGTGAACGAATCCGAGTTTGTCATGTACATCGGCCAACGTTTTTGACGCAATGACTTTGGCGCGTACTGCACTCTGGCGCATTAAGTTTTCTAATTCGCCAGGATCTGTCATGTAAGAGTCCACTTTGACTTGGAACGGCTCAACAAAACTCAAAACCGCTGCAGCCGTTTCTTTCTTCAAGTCGCCATACATTCGACCGTCAAAACTCTTTACTAAATCATCAATTGAAGTACCTGTGTAAGCCGACATTATGGTTAATAAGTTTGATACTCCAGCTTTTTTCGCTGGATCAAATGCGACCACTGAATCTGAGTCAGTAACGGCTGACTTGATTTTCTTCTCAGTAGTTTTTAACGGGTCCAATAAATTGATGCAACCGGACGGCGATGACTTACTCATCTTTGCAGTTGGATCTTGTAAGTCTTGTATCTTTGCTGTGCCTTTAACAATGTGTGCTTCGGGAACTGTGAAAGTGTCACCGAACCGACCATTGAATCGAATTGCCAAGTCGCGTGTTAGTTCTAGATGCTGACGTTGATCTTCGCCAACCGGAACAGCATTTGCTTGATAAAGCAAAATGTCAGCAGCTTGCAAAATTGGATACGTCAGTAAACCTACGCTCGCGGTTGCAGCGCCACCCTTTGCGGATTTGTCTTTGAACTGTGTCATGCGATTTGCTTCACCCAAACCAGTAATCGAAGACATAACCCACATCAATTGAGCATGTTCCGGTACTTGGCTCTGCACAATCAAAGTTGATTTTTCTGGATCAATCCCCAGGGCAAGTAACTGTGCGTATGACAAGAGCGTTCGGTTGCGGAGCGTCTTAGGATCTTGCTCAACTGTGATGGCATGCATGTCTGCAATGAAATAAACACAGTCGTGGGTTTCTTGCATTGCAACCCAGTTTTGTAACGCGCCTAGGTGGTTACCAACATGGAAACTGTCGGAAGTTGGTTGAATGCCAGATAAAACGCGCGGTGTCATTCCCCTATTGTGGCAGAACGCACTACTCGAATTCGGGACACCCTTCGGCCATCCATTTCTAGGACAGACAAAGATCCAGCTTCAATCTCAATCTCGTCACCAACCATTGGAATTCGACCAAGTTGAGCTGCCATAAATCCAGCCACCGTGTCGTAAGGTCCCTCAGGCAATTCCATCAATGTCTCTTCAAGAAAATCATCAAGATTTAGCAATCCATCGACAACTACATCTTTTCCTGGTGGGATTACGCCTTCCGAGGCATCGGTGTCATATTCATCTCGGATATCACCAATTAACTCTTCTACAAGGTCTTCCATTGTGATGATTCCTGCGGTGCCGCCATATTCATCGACCACAATTGCCATGTGAGCATTCGTTGCTCGCATATCAGTTAATGCTGGAATGACGCGTTTAGTGCCGGGCAATCTAGCTACATCACGAACTAAGTCACCAACTCGAATAGAGCGCTCCCGAATTTCTGGATCAAGTAAGTCACGGACATGAACGAACCCAAGAACGTCATCTTCCGAGTCATCCGATACCGGGTAACGCGAGTGCGGTTTGTCTGCAACAATTTTTACTGCCTTGAATACCGGCAAGTCAGCATCAAGGAATGCAACTTCAGTACGTGGAATCATAATTTCGCGAATCTCACGATCGCCAGCTTCGAAAACATCATCAATGAGTTCGCGTTCAGCGTGCGTCAAGTCAGTGTGCATGGCAACCATGCCACGGAGTTCTTCGCCAGATATTTGTTCTTTCTTGGCATTTGGATTTCCACCAAGTATTCGCACAACAACATCCGTAGAAGCTGACAGCAGAGCAATGAACGGAGCAAACACTTTCGCCATGATGTCAATCGGTCCAGCTAGAAACAATGCATATCGCTCAGAATGTTGAAGCGCTAACCGCTTTGGAACCAATTCAGCGAAAACTAATGCTAAGTAGGCAACTACTATCGTTGAACCAATAAAAGAAACAGTTTCGGCAACTCCAGTGCTAAGCCCAAAACTCTCGAGCCAAGGAACAACAATTGGCGCCAATCGCTTTTCGCCGTATGCAGCAGAAATGAAACCTGCAAGAGTTACGCCAACCTGACCAGCTGCGAGAAAGCGATTTGGATTTTCTACCAGCTTTGCCAGGCGTCGTCCACGACGACCGCCAGTCTCCGCAAGTTTGGTTACTTGGCTTTCTCGGAGCGTGATTAATGCAGTTTCGGCCGCAACAAATACCGCGCCAATAGCCATAAAAATAAAGACAGCGCCAAAAATTGGCAAGAGTGCGTTCACAACTCAGAGTCTACAAGTTAAATTTGGCCGTAACTGGGGCGTGATCGCTCCAACGTTGAGCATAAGAATCAGCCCTACCAACGACAATTTCTTTGCAGTGCGATGCTAGTGCCGAATTTGCAACGTGATAATCAATGCGCCAGCCAGCATTGTTATCAAATGCTTGACCGCGCCAGGACCACCAGGTGTAAGGGCCTTCAACTTCGCCAGCGTGCTTTCGCCCTAAATCAACAACGCCAACTTTGTCGAACCACTTATCAAAGTAGGCGCGCTCTTCTGGCAGGAATCCCGCTTTAGTTAAATTGCCTTTCCAGTTCTTAATGTCAAGTTCACGATGACCCACGTTAAAGTCGCCACACGCTAGAAAAGGATCGTCAGCTTTTTGTGCTGCTTGAAATTTCTTGGTCATCGCTTCTAGAAACCGATACTTTTCTTGCTGAACTGGTTTTTCAGCATCACCGGAGTGAACATAAACCGAAGCGATGGTCATTGGCCCTTTTTTTGTTTCGATTTCGGCTTGAACCCAACGCCCGGTCTCAGCAAATTCCTTCGGTCCAACACCTGTTTTGATTTTGGCTAATTTCTTGGTGCTTAGAATCGCCACCCCGGCATGACCAAGTCGCGCACTTGAATCATGGGCTACGTGCAGATCAGACAAGCCAGCTGCGGCAAGTACTTCATGAAGTTGATCCGTGGTTGCACGAACTTCTTGCAAGCAAACTACGTCAGCATTGCCTGCATCAAGTTGACTCTTGATCCAATCAAAGCCACCACGCTTTAGTGCAGCGCGGACTCCATTTGCATTAGCTGAAATTACGCCAAGCATGAATTAGGCCGACATGGCTTTCTGTAGATTTTCATTGATCGCAGCTAAGAAATCTTCTGTAGTTAAGTAAGGCTGATCTTTGCTAATTAATAGCGCGAGGTCCTTAGTCATCTTGCCACTTTCCACAGTTTCAATGCAGACACGTTCTAGAGTCTCAGCAAACTTAGTGACTTCTGGGGTGCCATCCATCTTTCCGCGATGAGCCAAGCCTTGAGTCCAAGCAAAAATAGAAGCGATTGGATTTGTTGAAGTTGGCTTACCTTGCTGATGTTGACGATAGTGACGAGTCACAGTGCCATGTGCTGCTTCGGCTTCAACGGTTTTGCCGTCTGGGGTCATTAGTACTGAGGTCATGAGACCAAGTGATCCAAAGCCTTGCGCAACAGTGTCTGATTGCACGTCTCCGTCATAGTTCTTACATGCCCAGACGTAACCGCCTTCCCACTTAAGTGCAGAAGCAACCATGTCATCGATCAAACGATGTTCGTAGGTCAGACCAGCAGCATCAAACTCTGCCTTGAATTCCGTTTCGAAAACTTCCTGGAAGATATCTTTAAACTGACCGTCATAAGCCTTCAAGATTGTGTTCTTAGTTGAAAGGTAGACCGGGTAGTTGCGCAACAAACCGTAACGAAGTGAAGCGCGAGCAAACTCACGAATTGATTCATCTAAGTTGTACATTCCCATGGCAACGCCAGAACTTGGGAAATCAAAGATGTTTAATTCCATAGGTTCGCCACCATCGGCAGGAGTGAACGTCATCGTTAATGAACCAGCGCCAGGGATCTTGACGTCGGTTGCTTTGTACTGATCACCAAAGGCATGGCGACCGACGATGATTGGCTTAGTCCAACCAGGAACTAACCGCGGAATGTTGCTGATAATGATCGGCTCGCGGAAAATTACACCGCCAAGAATGTTACGAATGGTTCCATTCGGAGATTTCCACATTTTCTTAAGGCCAAACTCTTCGACTCGGGCTTCATCTGGAGTAATTGTTGCGCACTTAATTCCAACGCCATGCCTTTTGATGGCATTGGCCGAATCGATTGTTAACTGATCGTCATTGGCGTCTCGATTTTCCATACCTAAGTCGTAGTACTCGATGTTTATATCCAAGTAAGGCAAAATCAACTGCTCTTTAATGAACGACCAAATGATACGAGTCATTTCGTCGCCATCTAGATCTACTACAGTTCCTTGCACCTTAATTTTTTGCATTTGATTTTCCTTAATGGGGAGCGGTTTAAACTTAAAGTCCGGCTACGTCAGCTTGCTTTTCGCGAACTGCCTCGGATGCGGCCTTCAATTCAGCTAATTCAGAATCAGTGAGTTTTGTTTCAACAACTTTCTTGACACCGCCCTTACCGATTTGGGCTTCGACACCGAGGTAAACACCTTCGATGCCATATTCGCCATCAACCCATGCGCAAACTGGCATTACTGCGTCAGAGTCTTCGATTACCGCTTTGGCCATTCGAGCTGCTGCAGCCGAAGGCGCGTAATAAGCAGAGCCAGTCTTAAGCAGTGCGACAACTTCAGCACCGCCATTGCGAGTGCGCACGACAAGCTCTTCAATTTTGTCTGCAGGTAACAAATCTGAAAGTGGCTTGCCGTCTACTGTGCATCGTGATGGAACTGGAACCATAGTGTCGCCATGTGAACCAAGCGTAAGTGTCTGAACTGATGCAACTGGAACCTTTAGCTCCTCGGCAACAAAATGTGTAAATCGGGCAGTGTCTAACATGCCAGCTTGGCCAAGAACACGTTCCTTAGGAAAGCCACTGGCTAGTTGAGTAAGTGCTGTCATTTCATCAAGCGGATTTGAAACAACGATGATGACTGCATTTGGTGCATGCTTTGCAATGTTCTCAGCAACTCCGCGAACAATTTTGGCATTAGTTTCGATTAAGTCCATGCGGCTCATGCCTGGCTTACGTGGCAAGCCGGCTGTAATGATCACAACATCAGAGCCAGCAATGGCTTCATAGCCACCACCTTCAATGGTTGTGGTCTGACCAACGATCTTGGTTTCAAAGCCCTCAATTGATCGCGACTGATTCATGTCCAGAGCCAAGCCTTCTGGCTTTCCTTCGAGGATGTCTGTTAAGACAACGGTGTCAACGATGTTGTATTCAGCAATACGTTGTGCGGTTGTTGATCCGTAGAAACCAGCACCTACGACGGTAACTTTGCCAGCCATGAAAAATTCCTTTGTGTGAAAGTATCTTGACGTCAAGACACTTAAATCTTAGTGCCTTATTCAATTTATTAGACATCTGGATATGGTCTTGCCGCCATAGCAGGTTGTACAATACCAATCACGGCGCAAATCAATTCATACTTGGAGGATTCCATGGTCGACTACCAGGCTTACGATGCACTTACCTTTGATTGCTACGGCACCTTGATCGACTGGGAGTCGGGAATTTTGGCAGGCATTCGATCTGCCCTTGGGTCTGATGTTTCCGATGCGACAGACTCCGAGCTACTTCGCGAATTCTCAACACATGAACACGATGCCGAAGTTCCATATAAGGGCTACCGTGAAGTGCTTGGCTTGACTTTACGGATGCTCGCATCCGCGCGAGGAATCACCACTACCCCAGAACAGGAAGCTCAATTTGGAGGCAGCGTCGTTGATTGGCCGGCATTCCCAGACTCTCACGATGCCCTTGTTGAGCTTCAAAAGCACTTCAAGCTTGTAGTAATTACAAACTGTGATGATGATCTTTTCGCAGCCTCAGCAAAACGACTCGGCATTACATTTGATGAAGTAATTACCGCACAGCAAGTTGGCTCATACAAGCCAAACATTGCTAACTTCCACTTTGCCCACGAAAAAGTAGAGCGCACACTGGGTATATCTAAAGATCGAATTTTGCACGTGGCACAAAGTTTGTTCCATGATCATGCACCAGCCAAAAGCATAGGCATGACTACGGTTCACATTAAGCGTCGAGGAAATGGTGCGGCACCTGAGGCAAGTGCGGCTCCAGATCAAGTTTTCCCTGACATGAAGTCATTCGCTTCCGCAGTTACTGGGTCTTAGTTTTCTTTTTTCCGCTGGCGAGCACTACCGCAGCACCAGTAATTGAGATACCCAACAACAATTGCCATGTGATGTTTGTGGCTGCAGTTGGGAAAAGTACTTCCATCAAAATTGCTCCGGATAGCTGACCAACGACCGATGTAAGCGTAAATAGAAAAACTCCAAGAGTTTTCGCCATAAAAGCAGCAGTCAAAACAAACATCACACCAAATGGTCCACCCAGCCAAAGAACTGGATTCTCCCAAGGCATTGGTGGAACATTAAATCCTTGCGGACTCACTTGTTGCTTAACTAAATACACAATTACCAGCGTTACAAATCCGACAATGAAGTTAACCAAGGTTGCCGCAGCTGGTTGACCAGTTTGATTTGCAATTTGGCCATTTAGTGCAGGTTGAGTAGCAACAAAACCACCGGCTGCGAATGAAACTAAAACTGCACCAATCGCAAACTGCCCTGCAGAATCTTGACCGAGAACTGAAACTAGAACACCAACGACGCCCAAAATTGCCGCACCTACTCGAGCCATCGTGACCGGTTGCTTTCCAGCTGGACCGATTCCCGCTTTATCTACCAACAGTGCAGCTGTAGTTTGTCCAGCAACGGCGGCAACTGTGAAAATCGCTACGCCGATTACTTGAACCAAGCTACTCTGGCTCGCAACAAAAAATGCACCCGAAAGTCCGCCAAATAACTGCCAGCGTTTTAGTTTTCCTTCCCGAACTAATCTCGGAATGCTAGTGAATCCGTGTCGTATGGGGCGACTAAATATCATCATTAATGCAAGAACAAAGAGACCAGTGCTGAAATTTATTAACGCGGTAACCAGCGCATTCTCGGTATAGGTGTTGAGTTCACTATTAACAGTTGATTGCGCAGTAATAATTACCGATGCAATGAATGTAATAACAATGTGGGAAACTTTTACTTTTTCCTGGACATTTGAGGACTGTGTCATTTAATTATTTACTTCCCTGCGGCACAACAAGAGCCAAAATCAATAGAAATGTTCCAAGTGTTGCCAGCACAGTTAGATCTACCCGGCGCCTACGAACTCTTAATAAACCAGCAGCTGAATCTGGCAAACGCAGCCGTAAAAGAAAAGCAAGCAAAACACTTAACGAAAGAAGAATCGCACCAAAACGAAAATCAACATAAATGACAACAACTAAAGCGACCAAGAGTCCCGAGTAAACACTCAGGATTGGCCATTGCGTCTTTACAAAGGTTTTCATAACTTGCCCATCTTGCCACTGTTTAATGGTCCACAGTGGGATGCAGGAATTTGCTTTTACTTAGTGGAAAAAATGTCTGGTTCCAGTGAAATACATCGTGATTCCAGCGGCGTTTGCCGC
>Ga0114959_10001967_pt1 | contig 17443 bp, 14 predicted proteins | sample C_130625_EF_Meta_FD_87317 | JGI IMG/M metagenome (GOLD analysis project Ga0114959, IMG submission 87317) | Freshwater microbial communities from Lake Croche, Canada to study carbon cycling - C_130625_EF_MetaG | ecosystem: Environmental > Aquatic > Freshwater > Lake | place: Lake Croche, Canada...
GCAGAATATTCCGTCAACCCAGTATCGGCAACTGGGATGAACCCTTGGCTCGCATACATAATAATTTAAAACTGTTTAAGATCTAAGTTGCGGGGTATTAGTTCGTCGAGCTGCCGTCGCCAAACAGCAGCCACTTTGACTTATTGCTTATATTGAGCAGACCAACTTTCATCAGTGTTGTCGGTGAATGTCACTGATAGATCGGATCTAGCACTGGGTGCGACATAAAACTCAAATTCAGGATTTTCACTGATGCTGATGTCTAAATCAGCAGTGACGACCGTGACACCGCCGTGGCTAACTGTCATACTGCGTACATAGTGCGCAGGTGCGTAATCGCGTGTTAATTGATCCATGGCCAAACCCGAATCGTTGGGATGACGTATCTGTGCTTGTAGTAGTGCTGGGCGACCAGGTCTAGCACTGAGTTCATATAGTTTGATACTGCCAATACCCTTGGCCGCCGCACGGCTAACCGGGGCCGAACAGCCACCCGATGCTTTGATAAATCTCACTGCTTGATGATAACTGCCGTCATTGACACGAGCCACGGCTCTAATCAGTGTATACTCGTTGATTCTCACACGAGTCTCGATGTCGGCTTGACCAGATTCTCCAGTGAAACTGAAATGTGCGGCCACAGGACTGGGATTTTGATCTATGATCAACCAAATATCAGTGATGTAACGTTGTTCAGACTGCGGAAACATCGCGTGAATACTGATGGGCACTATGGCAGCATCTTCGGCACGACTGGCAGCAGTCAATGTGACAGTGCTGGCATCTTCTTCGATGACGACCCCGGGAAATACGGCCTGTGATATCCGCTGCCAACTGTCAGGATTCACTGCGCCAGCAGTCAAGGACAAGGTCAATGCGGTTAATATCAGTAATAGTGTTTTCATGTGTATACTTATGCTCCTTTTTTACAACGTGGTCCATGCCAGCGTGTGTACATGGACTGGTTTATGTTTGCACTTGTCGCCGTGATACGCATTATATCTTGCTTTACTGGCTTGAACATGACAGTAGGGACACTGTTTTTTAGGTTGTTGTGTATAGTGTGTGCCTTCTTCTATTTGTTTTGCTACTGTGGCACTTATTGCTTCTCCTTGCTCTTTACTTTTTTTGACCCCTTTACATCCTTTTGAAATAGAATCTTTTTGTGATTGGGGCATGAGACCGCGAGGATTTTCTTTGAAATACTTAAGTGAGCCAGCACTTATATTAGCCTTTTGCTGTGAACTGCGTTTTTGCCCGCGAGTTTTTACAGTGACTACATTGGGATCTCGATTAGAATTTTTTTCGCATATGTCACCATGATATTGTTTGTAGTTTGATGGCGTAAACTGTCTTTGGCAATGCGGACATGTTTTTTTGTTTGCGTCTCGTTTTCTAGCAGCATTTCCAATATTTTCTAATACTTCAGACCTGTCTTCTTTTTTTCCTTTGTTAGGAGCAGCTCTACCTTTCATCTTAATAGAGTGTGATACCGAAAATTCTTCTTTTAACTTGGCATATAGTCTGCCAGTAACACGATGTCTGTTTCCATTTTCATCTTCCATATTTACCATACGCCATGCGGCAGCAATAAGCCCATAGTTTTCGCCAGGTGGCAACATTTTCCTTAGTAGTAAATGACATACTAAATGCTCATGAGCAGTTAACTCTATTAGATTCGATGACTCATCATCACCACCTATACATCTTGGTATAATATGATGCGTTTCTGAATATCCATCCCAATATCTTATCTTGGCATTATTAATAATGGCATAATAGGTTTTTGTATATTTGTTGTTTAAAAATTTATTATTCATATTTTTATTTAGCAAAACTTTACATTCACTTAATAAGTTTGAATTATATTTAAACAAAAAGCCAACAAAAAAGCGCCTTGCGGCGCTTTCTTGCTTCCCATCCCTGAGAATTTTTGTAACAAAATACTGTACGTAAGTCTTTGATTTTTCTAGGAAAAGCTCAAATTTTGTACGGCAATTTCACCAACGTAGTCGGCGGCATTTCCAAAACTGCTGGCGGTGTTAGTCAATTCAACAAACCCGTAGCGAGTCATAAATGAAACCACTGGTTCGAAGGTACTTGGATCCAATACAACACCACTACTCATTAAAGGAATATATGGGCAGTAGAACGCAGCAGCATCAGCTTCACTAGAACCTTTGTAACCAACCAACACTGACTGTGTGTCAGGAGCATAGCTGTTTACAAACACGCGCATCGAGCCATTTAATGTACCAACAAATTTAGTGTTTGTAGGTGCTTCAAATGTGCCTTCTGTGGTGCGAGCAAATGCTGATGTTGTCGCTGACTGTAATACTGTCAATGCTGCTGAACTTACAACAGCCCAGTTACCTGCGCCACGACGTGTACGCTGTGCGATCAAGTTAGCAACACGATTGATAAGAACAGCTAGAGCAGCGTGTTCGTCACCAACGAATGTAGCAGTACCTGAAACGGTAGCTTGGTTGTATGTGTACTCAGTGGCAGCTAAACTACTTAGACTTAATAAGATCTCTTGGTCGATTTCAGCTGTGATTTCCTGTGCTAGTGCAGCCATGATTTCTGCTTCAACGTCGATACCATGCATAGCCTGCGCATCTTGTGCACTTTCAAATGTCCAACGAGCTTGTAACTTACGTGTCTTAGCTTCAACAGCTTGCTTTAAGATCTGGATGGAGATCTGCTTACCGCCTGTGCCTTCCATTGTAGCTGTATTGTTACCGGTATAACCAGTAGCAGTAGTAGTACCCTGGGGAACAGTTGAATATGCTGTGGCGATGGTAAATGGGCTTAACGCTTCTTGACCAGCTGTTACACTTGTAGCTGCTTGACTGTTGTCAGTTAAACTCTGTGCATAACGTACACGTAATGTATGGATCTGACTGACAGGACCAGTCATTGGCTGTACGCCCACTAATTCGTTGGCGATAACGGTTGGCATCACACGACGGATCACTGGAAGAATTACACGATTAAGTGTGGCAATGTTACCTGAAGCTGTACTACCTGAAGTAGCGTTCTCTTTCAAATACTTGCGTGTGTTTTCTAGGATTACACTCATCGAGTTGCGTTTAGCGCCATTTAAGCCTTCTAGTAACGCACCTTTGGTTTCACCCCAACGGCTTTCTAATAAATCTTGTGACATTTAAGTCTCCTTTGTCTTTTTTTTACAGCCCTGCCAAACGCTTTAAGTCAATAACGTTGCTAGTTGTGTCGTCAACGCTATCGTGCTCTTGGCCACGGGCAGATTTATCGCCAGTTACAGTGGTCAATGATTCAGTAATCACTTTTGGTGTTTTTGCTGAACGATTTTCCAATACAGCTGGTAGATACTTTTCAAAAGCGGCCTTTAACCTCGGGGTCTGGACGCTTTCCAATAAATTGCGCATAATCTCTGCTTTTTCTTCGTTTAGAGGACTTAATAGCTCATCTAATGTACTGCTGCGAAGATTGCTTTCTTTGACTATACGTAACTCACGTTCTTTTGATTCAACCAAAACTTTTGCCTTTTGGGTGAATCGGATGGCCTCGGCCAGTTTAAGATCTTTTTGACTGATGACATCATGCAGCTTGCGAACTTCTGCTTTCTCATTGAGATGAGTAGCTCCAAATTCTGCTGAGTATGCTTCAAAAATCCTGCGACCAAAATTGTTCTCACGAGCAATCTGTATGTCTTCTTTTAACTGACCAAGTTCGGCCTTGAGATGATGGCTAACAGCACGAGTCATCTTGGCTGCGGATTCTTTTACAAATCTCTGCTTTAATGACTGTAGTTTTCTACGAGCTTCTGCTACTAAACGTACACGGGCTTCCACCACTTCACGTTTGTCTTGAGCAAATTCTCTGATCTCTTGTGCTAACGCATGAACGATAAAGCCCTGTAATTTCTCTAGGCCTTCATTGTGCGTTTTTCTGTCACGACGTAGTTCGCCGAGTTCTTCTGCCAATTTACTGACCAAAAATCCATTGAACTTTTGGGCACTTTCTTTCATTGTAGTTTGGAACTTGACGCGATCTTGGGCTAAGGCTTTTTTCTCAGCTCTCACACCGTTGACTTCTGCGACGAGACTTTCTGTTACCATGCGATCTAAGGCTTCCACCATCACTTGTCGATCATGTTGATAACGCTGCGCGAACTCTTCACGGAGTTCTGCACGAGCCTGCTCACGAGCTTCAACTAACTTGGCTTCCCAAGCTTCATTGATCTCTTGACGAGTTTCCTCGTTGATCAGTTCGCTATCTAGTAACGGTTTTAGACTATCTAACATAGTAATTCCCTTATATCTAAACTATACTTTACAGTACAGCATTTCCTGCCTTACGGCAGATACTTTGGCAGCTGATCACTCAACCGCTAAAATTCTCAACATTAAAGTTTTAATCCTTTAATTAAACGTAGTACTTCGTTTGAAACTGCTCGCTGTGCTCGACTGGTCTTGGCCGGATCCTTAAACATTTCCAGTAGCTTTTGACCACCGCGATGATTTAATAATCCTTCGTAGATCGCTGTAGGATAGGCATTTGGCGCCGAAGGTTGGGCTACTATATCCACAGTGACGATTTCAAAATCACTGACGTGTCCATTGTGATCATTGACATTGCCTGATCCACGACTACTTACACCCAATTTTACACCTGAATCCAACATGGTTTTTACTAATGATCCCATCGGTGTGGGCAATATCTTTAGTTTACCATAGCCACAAGCATCATCCATCCACATGTTTTCTATCATGTGACTGACACGATCGAGATTGATCTTGAGATCGTCGGGATGATCTACTTCACCTAATACACTATGACCGGTTTTAATCTGCTCATTGATAGTGTCAACAGCTTTGGCGATTTCATGTACTGGATATACTCGTTCGTTGGCGTTTCTTACCCCGCCTTCTATGCATATTCCCTTCATGTAAAGCGTTTTACCTGATCCATCGGCAGCTTCCTCAGACTCCAATACTACACGAGCCTGAGTAAAGCTGAGATGTTCTTTAAGATAGGTATTGCGAGCCATGTCTATCTATTATGCCTTAGGGAAAGGAGTTCTAGTATTAACACCAGCGGCTTGAGCAGTCACAGGCTTAGGCGTAGGTTCCATCTTGGCACCGTAGCCATCTTTAGCAGGTACGTTCTTAAACTTTCCAGCTCCGGGCAAATCGCCACGGCCTTGATCAGCATAGCTAGTTGGTGCTTTATAAGCGGCTGTGCCATCGGGATTGGCTTCACTGGCTGTATTTTTTACTGGACGACCCTGCATGCCAGCTGCGCCACTGTTAAATCTCGTTGGGCTCTTAGGATTAGCACCGTTGTCGCCGTGCTTAACTGGGGCAACTTTGTCTAATGCTATGTTCTCGCTCATAGGCTGTGATTCATCATGGAATTCACTTGTGTCGTCATCCATGTAAGCATCGCCGCCAACTTCATCACTGTTGGGTTCCATCTCATCATGCTCATGGCCATGATCACCCATCAACATCTCAAATTCAGCCATTAATTCATCTAATTTGTCTTCGAGATCAACTACACGGTCTTCGATGTCATGCTCAATTTTATTGCCTTCATCGTGGTCGTGTTCGAGGTCATGTGTTTCGTCTTCGCCAGCTTCTTCGGCTTCGTCGTCGAATTCTACGTCTTCTTCCTCGTCTTCGTACATGCCTTCTTCTTCTGTTTCTACTTCACGCATTAAATCTTGGCTGGCATCTCCGGAAGTGTGATCCATGCCTTCTTCGATGTCTTCATCGCACTCGCAAGGATTAGCGTGACAATGTTCACACTCTTCTTCGTTCATTAAAGTTTCATAGATTTCGCGTGACTTTTCCACTACGATATCGTGGAAAAGAGCTTTGGCTTTATCTTCTTCATCGTTGATTACATATTCAATCAACTGTTCAAATTTTGACGTCATTTAATTCTCCTTTAGAATGGCTCGTACAATATTTAAGGAGGAATTAGAAAAAGACGTATATTAAGGGGAGATACTACCAACTTTTGTGTAAAAGATATTACATATTATGTAAAAAGTATTACATAGGTTCTGCCGCAGGGGCATATTGAAGTCTTAATAATTTTAATTTGGCTTTGAATTCTGCTTTGCGCAGATCATTCATTTTTCTCAGCTTGTTGATCTGTGCCAACGTAAGGCGAGTTTTACGCAGTTGACCCATCTGAGGTTGGGTGTTGTCGTCATTGACGTTTTGATAAGCACTGGGATCACGCTGATAAAGTTCGTTTAATATCATAGTCTCGTATTTATAACTAGGAGAAAATTATAAACTAGCAGCATTATTAGCAGCGGGCATACCTGGAGTCGGGGTTACAGCAGGCTGTGGCCCGGCCCCAGTGTCAACATCACCCATGCCTAGACCACTGTCAGCCATTTCATCGCCTGTGGCTAAGTCAGCACTTAAGCCTGCGGGAGTGATACCAATGTTGCGCAAGTCAGCACCTTGTGCTGTGGCAACCTCGGGATTATCACGCTCTTCGCGCCACATTTCTTCATTTTCACGTATTTCAGCTTCACTTAGGCCTAGGAAACGTTTCATAGCGAAACGTTTGCTCATGTAAGGCAGTGGCTCTACATTAGAAAAATTAGTGATACGCGCAGTGTCTAACTCACTTTGACGATAGCTAGCAAAATTCTGTGGCTCAGTTAAGGTAATATTGAATAAGCCATTGTCAATATTAAACCCGCGCCACTTCATAAACATCTTAAACTCATCATCTAACTTCTGCATGATCAGTCTTTGTAGTCGTTCACAGTATTTGTTAAAGCGGAATTCTTGTATCAACGCTGTGCCCACACGCCCATCATTCATTGGCTGACTACTGTCGTCTGGGCCAGTGGGTAAATAGCTACTGGGCACTCGTAGGCCGCGAGCCATTTTATTATTGAAGTACTTTAAGTCATCGATTTCGCCTAAGTTTGAATTTTTGGTAAACACACCGGCACTTAACGCAAACGTATGATAGCCATGATAAATTTCATCACCGTCGATAGTTAAAGTACCAACATCCATTGGCTCATCTAAGTATTCAATTTTAGCAATTCGATGGTTGTGAACGCTTTCTTTTTTACGGAAATCAGACCAGCTAGTATAGCCATACTGTTTAACCATACTAGTCAGTCCTGTTGCTGTAAATCCTTTGTCTATACTCCAATTGCGAACTTTTTTATCTTTGTTTAATATTGCCAATTCATTAACGATGTTGATATTTTTATTCAGTTCATCGATAATATCATTAACAGTTATTTCGTGCGTAGTTTTGTCTTTAACCATATCGATCACACGCTTAAGCATACTGTGAGAATATGACACTGATTGCAATTCTTTCATATTGCTACGACGTTTTTCGTTGTTTTTCCAATCTTTTAGGTTACGGCCAGATACAAATTTACTACGTTCTTCTCTTAGCTCACTAGTCCAACCAGCTTTTTGTTGTTCACATACCCATTGACGATATTCTTCATCTTTGGCCATTTTTTCTAGTTTTGTTTTGTTTGCTATTTTAAATGCAGCTCTACTGTTAGCGGCCCGGATTGCCTTTGAATCATCATCTAATGATTCAAAGTACTTTTTAGTCCAACTGCCTTATTCTCATTTAATTCTACTAGTTCTTCTTCTGTTAATGAACTATACCAATTTGTAAATCTTTCACCAACAGTTTTACAATATTTTTCATATTCTGCTAGATTATTATCTTTAAGATTTTGTAATCTACGTTTTGCGGCTAGTGTACCCAACTGTTGAGATTCTTTAGAAAATCCATGATGTTGATGTAGTTTTTGATGGTCGTGCCATGCCATCCAGCATAAATTTTCCGGGCTGTTATCATGCCTGTTAAAATTTACATGATGTCTGACATCATATTTGCCATCACTGTATTCTTCGTTAAATATTTTATATTTTACTAACGTATCTTTAAACTCATCTGCTACCATTCGATGAGTATATTTCCATTGTTTACTACTATTATCAAAGTATTCTTCATATCCATCGAGTTTAGTGTCACAAACTTCTTTTTTACGATATAATGGAATTAAACTATCACCAACTGTCAGTTCATCAGCACGTTTGAATTCTACATCATACTGGGGAAATTTATGATCTGGTGTACATATAATAGATTCACCATTGTCTAAAGTAATCTTTAAAACTTGTGCTTGCCGTTGCGTCATGCCAGCCCAAGATACTAATCCTGGTACAACTTTGCCTGTTATAGGTTCACAACTATAAACCCAAAGCGTTTTACCTTCTGCTAATTCATCAGATACTTGTGCTATAGTAAGTTCTCTACCATCTAACAATGACACACTAGTGTCCATACTAAAACATCCACCTGGCAGTACTTCAACTGATGATCCGCGACCCTCTGAGTTATGTACAAATATACCAGAACTTAGAGCAAAGTTATGATTATTATTAATAGATTCAACGGTAATATCACCTGTATCTATAGTTTCGCTAAGCCATGTTACACTAACTATTTTGTGATTATAAGAATATGTTTCTTTGAATTTTTCCCAAGATTCGTAGCCTAAAATATTAACGAGTTTTTTTAATGTACTGTCAGTTGGTGCTATTCCCGCAGTTTTATTTTTATCACGTTTAATATTAGGATTGGCAATCTTAAATTCATTTTGAAATTTAGAATCAACACGCAGTATTTTGGTCATTTTTGTAATACTATTATGCCCTTCGTTATAAAGTTCAACCATTCTTTCTGCCATGCTAGTACTGTAATGAATGGTTTTGGCAGTATAAACTTTTACTCGTGTTTTAGCTAAGGAAGCAAGTACTTTTTTCGATGATTCTGCCCGAGCCCATGTTACTGCTCCGTTAATTTTGCCGCGAGCGCGCATCATTTCTTTATCTTCTATAGTAGCATTGGCATGATAGCTATGAATGCCATCGATAAGTTTTGCTCTTTTTTCAGGATCATTCCATGCCATAGATAAATGGTATGTACCAAGTTCACTGTGTAATCTACGATGCGCACTAGTTTCCATCTCAACAAGATTTGTTGGATTGTTGTTACGACTATTCAAATCAATGTGGTGTATTTCCGAATCTTTGCCCGGGGTTTTCTTAGGGCACACCATCGTATGTACCCATTTTGATTTTCCCGTGTTAGGAGAAATATATTTTAGATATTTGGCAGCACCTTGATGTTTACCTGTTTTACCGTCAAGCAAATACAGAGGCATCACACTACTACCTTCAGTTAAATGCTGTGCTTCGACCTCAGATCCATCACGCATAATAAATCTATGATCAGGCGTACAAACAACTTTTTCACCGTTGTCAAGCAATACTGACAATACTTGAGTATTACGTCTAGTAACGTCTGCCCAAACTATTTTACCTGGTTCAATCTCTAAAGTGGTTTGATTTACTGTGTAAACAAAGTTTTCTTTTCCTTGTTTGTATTCTTCAATTAAATTCGCTAAAGTTACGTCACGATTATCGAGTAATTTAATACTTGTGTCTAATGAAAGACAAGTTTGTGGGAAGAAATAATCTTCGTTTATACTCAATGGGTTATAACTAGCATCCATCATGTTTTGTCCACCGCCGCCCCATGTGGGGATACGTCGTTGATGCATTTCATTTTTAACACGTTCCACAAACTGCATGGCCAAGTGACTGGGCATATTGCCTACGTCAATTTTGAATAATCTGCGTTCCGGAGCACGTTGTACACGATAAATTAGTACACTGTCTTCCAACAATTCTTTTTGTTTATAGACTTTATAAATGTTTTCTAATATGCTTTGCCCAAAAGGCCAGAAATAGTCTAAGCCTTCATTTAAACTGAGGTGTACAACGTGTTTAGCATCAAGGCAACTTTCATTCATAGCCTGAGTAAATCTACTATTGCCCACACCGCCTCCAGCTCCACCACCTGCGCCACCATTTGGAGCATTATAATTATTGCCAGTAGTCACGCTGCCAGTACTGCGACTGACATAGTAGTCACTGGTAGTTTTAGCTGCCATTGACATGTTTTGGAAGTTAGGGTTTATGTCACGGATGATGTACTGTTCTGGACGTTTGCCTTCGCTTTCATTAACAATAATACGTGCCACTTTAATCATGTCTACCCAGTACATCTGGAATGTTTCTGGATCACGCACAAATACTTGGTCGCCATACTTAATGGTATTGCGGAATAGCTTAAAGATTCGCTGATCTAGTTTGTTTAGTTTGACCCACTGCTGCAGCTGTTTGTTGATGATGTCAACTTCGTGGTCAGTGGGTGTGTCAACAAATTTAATATCAAAAGGAGTACCGTTTTCACTGTTAGTCTGTGTACTAAATTCAGCGATGATGTCTAAGCAAGCATTGACCTCACTGTCACAGTCCATATTTTCATATTGATTGTAACGTTCTAATCTGTTGGGGTGTCCGGAGTAAACCTCAGGCAAACGTGAGGCATAGTTTCTAAAAGCAAATTCATTGCCTGTACCCGATTCCCACTCGCTGCCAGGTCTGTTGTAGCCCGGCAATCCATAGTTATTTTTACCTGATATTGGACTTAACTGCCCAAGTTGATTTACATCTGCCACACGGAAATACTTGCGCCAGCCGCCGTTCCTGCCGTTACGTCCATTGTCATTTGCCATAGTTGTATATTTATACTTTTAGCTTTGTCGCTGTAATATCTTGCGGCTGATGTCCGTTTGACTGGTCATAGTGCGTATCAGCGTGTCTAGTTTGTCAATCTGTATGGATAATAAAGCAGTCTGTTCTTGCCCATGTTGGTTAACATATTGTGGCTGTGCGGTCTGTGATTCCCTGGCTGCCGATTCAGAAAAAGCTGGCTGTGGCATCGTGCCAAAATCCGGAGACTTTATCACCGCGTTAACTAAATTCTGCATTTGACTCTGTATCGTTTCCAACTGATTATTTGCAGGCAATCCGCCCATTATCTGTACAGGTATACTGCGCCCATCGGGAAGAGGCACTACTGCCTCAGTACCATGCAATAATGCCGCAAATCCAGAGGTTGGGCCACTTAGTATATCGCCAAATCTAGCCCCAGGTAGATTCATTGAAATTGTTTCGCGTTTTCCAGTTAATGGATTGACTGATTCCATAGTATCTGGGAAATCTCCGGGCCGTTCTTCTCTTACAGTAGTTGAACTGGTTTTTTTTGGTGCCGATAACGAAGCGGACGAAACAGGCGCAGGCGGGACAGGAGCCGGCGCTGCTGTGGGCACTGATGTGGGCACCGGAGCCGCTGGGGTTGCTTTTACAGGAGAGGCCGCCGGAGTTGTTGGCCCCGCAGCAGCTACTTTTCCAACAGTACCCCCTTCGATTTGATTTTGAACATCTCGGAATTTTTTCTGTTCTGCTTCTGTTAAATCTACGTATCGTTTGTTTAATGCCAAACCAGATTTAGCTGCTAAAACGTTAGCATAGTTAGTGGGATCATTTTCACTAGCAGGTGCCCATCTTGCAATAGCTTTTTGTAAATTTAAATTAGCGTAATTTTTGCTTTTTAACAGCGCATCTTGCGCACGTTCACCCATTTCCATAGTAGGAAATACAGCGAATCTGCCGTTGTAACCAACTGCTCCCATTGATACAGCAAATGAGCCATATTCAATATTACCCGGATTATTGTTGCGCCAGTTTAAACTGCCGCCCGTTCTAGTTTCTGATACTTGTCCTTGCGCATTTTTAATCTGTACAGTTGCGCTTGCTGCTCCCGGACGTCCTACACTAGCAGCAGGCGTAGTAGTAGGACCAAAGCCTAATGCTTTAGATATTGAATTAACTACTGTTGTACCCAAAGGTTCTAATGCTGTAGCAGCAGCTTCGGCAGCACTGGCTAAATGAGTCATGCCAGTTACCGTTGGTTCGATGCCAGCATTAATAAATCTATCATAGGCCTGGGCAGTATTACGCTGACTTGTAGTCAATGCTACCATAGCTGAAACTTGTTTATCTACTCCTGCTTTTGAATTTGCTTGATTTAACGTAGCGGTTTTTAGAGCTTCGTCGATATTATCCGGTAACGCACCAGAAGCTCGTACTAAATCAGACATATTACCAACTATGTCATTCATATTTTGCCGACCCAACGCCCCGTAATTCTGCAGAGTATTAGGAATATCTCTTGTCATAGCATTAACTGAGTCAGTAAAATTATTCTTTCCCGAATCAATCGCTTGAGCCATCTCGGGAAAGGCAAACTGGAATTGAGCGAATTCCGGCGAAGTTACGGTACCCGATAATTTTGCCAATAAAGCATTTAAATGCTGCGGCGCTTTTATACCCATTTCCGTAACTAAACTAGAATAATAGTTTGCTGTAGCCTCTGCGTTTTTATCTCCGGCTTTGGCCTTCTGTGCTAATTCATACATAGTAACAGCAAAATTTGACTGTGCTAACGCTTTTTCTTGAATCGCTTGTTGCTCTTGAGCACTGGCACCGGTAAGTTTAGTCAATATATCTTGTTGTTCGATGTATGCCCGGGCACTAGACATCAACTGTTCATTAGTTTGCTTGGCAGTTGACCCAGAAAGTTGTTGTATTTTAATGTATCCAGCAAGGCCAGAATTAATATTATCAACATTCATGCCCATGCGTTTTAGCTGTTGACCTACATTACCCTCTTGAAGTCCTTTTGCTATTTGCGCGAATCTCTGTGCGCCTTGTGCTGCTGTACCTCCGAAATTTGCTAACTCAGCCGAGTTTGCTTTTAACACTCCTGACATATTACCAATCTCTTCCATGGTATAACCCATGTTTTGTAAATTAGTAAAGATATCTTGCATGCCATTAGCTAACCCACTGCGACTTAATTCTTGATATGAATTAAACAGCGCATCGGCTTGTTTGTTTACCGCTTCTACATATTTGGCAGCGCCTGTTACTGCTGCGCCTAGTATACGCCCAAATATACCAAACTGACTGGCAAAAGTATCTACGACTTTGGCGGCAGAGCCGATTGAATCATTGAAAACGCTGGCACCGCTTTTGCCTTGGAGTAGACTCGTGCCCAATCCTTTCATACTAGTGCCAAGTTTGTTTAGATTGGCATTCATATTCTTAGTATACGTGTCTAAGCTACCGGTGGCCTCATTTAATTCTCTCGACAATCGAGCAAATTGTGCTTCAGAGACTTTTAATTGTCCAGTGACCGAGTCAAAACTACTGGTATATTCGTCCAGTAGTTCTTGGATTTCCTGTGGGGTGTATTCTTTTGCCATAATTATACTTATCCAAGGAAAACATCATGAATCCAAACAACCCTTTAAGTCAATACTTTAGACAGCCAGCAATTTATATTAAATTGCCCAGTCAAGGCAATTACTATCCCCTGGGCACGTTAGAGATGCCCACAACCAAAGAACTGCCAGTTTTTCCCATGACCGCCATTGACGAAATCACCTATCGCACCCCTGACGCACTTTTTAACGGGCAAGCAGTGGTTAATGTGATTGAAAGTTGCGTTCCCAATATCAAAGATGCTTGGGCGATTCCTGCTATTGACTTGGATACTATTTTAGTAGCCATACGTATAGCCAGTTATGGTCATCAGATGGATTTTTCTACCGCTTGCCCAAAATGTAACAATGATGACGAATATGGTATTGATTTGCGTACAGTATTAGACAGTATACGTGCGCCTGATTATACACAGCCAATCAAACAAGGCGACATTGAAATCTACTTTAAACCGATGACATATAAAAATATGTCGGATAATAATCGAATGCAGTTTGACGAGCAGAGGCTGTTCCAAAATATCAATCTCACCGAGGGTAATGCCGATGTCAAACAAATTGCCGCGATCAGTGATGCGCTAAAGAAGATGACAGAGATGACAGTGATGGCGTTGTCGCAAAGCATCATGACTATTAAAACCCCCACTGCCATGGTCAATGAGCCAGAATTTATACAAGAATTTATGAAAAACTGTGATCGCAGCATCTTTAATCGTATACAACAATATGTCATCGAGCACAAACAGCAAGCCGAAATGCAGTCGTTAACCATTATGTGTAAACAATGCTCAACGGAATATCAGCAGCAGTTGACCTTGGATATGTCAAGTTTTTTCGAGCGCGCCTCTTAATCTTAAATTCTGAAGATATCGACGGCCTTGTTAGTCGCATGGACAAGGAAGTCGCGGATATAAGGGCAGAGGCGTTACGGATGGTCTGGTATATGCGCGGTGGCTTAACTTATGAAACAGCCATGCAGCTGGGTATTGCTGAGAGAAAAATCATCAGCGATATCATCAAAGAAAATATGGAAACGACAAAACGCTCTGGCTTGCCTTTCTTCTGAGTCCTCGATGATGTTTACGATTCCAACTACTTAGAGAGATTTGCTACGCAAATCCAAGACCTCATTTGCATTCGGTCTTTTACTTTCTTTTACGTACTAAGCGAAACACTTCATCTAGATTAATCATCCACAATTCACCGTAAGCACGGTGAATAAAAGTGAACTTCATCTGAGTTCAACATCCATCTATCTTAATGAGATTGTGTAAACATCACACACGGAGGCGGTTGACCGGTACCCCCTACTCAAGCTTCACATATCAACGGAACCCTAGTGACCCAAAAATAGATCTAAGTCCTATAAGCCGGGGTTGTATCTTTTTCACAGAGCCCACACCATTTGCTGTCTTAAGTTAACAGTTGCCTTTGACACCCAAGAATCCGGACCAAAAATGTTCCTCAATGGGGATCGAGCTGCCTCGATCAAACCGCGTCTGTTAGATGCCTTACAGTTGATTTAGATTTTGTTGATTATGTGACTTCCATGGACGCGCACTTGCACGTGGCCATTATAGAAATCATCTGATTCTAATACACGTCTTGAGAATTGTTCTCTAGCTTCTATATAGCTACATAGAGCCTTAGACCCACAGTAGTATAAGATTTCTCGAGTGAAGTTTTCGCTGCCTAGCTCTGCTACGTCTTTATTAAGTTCTATGTTAGATCCGTAATACTCGCGCCAATCGCTGTCTATTTTTGATTTAATTCGTTTACGTTTTTTGTTGCCGTTTTTTAATTTTACTATTTTGTATGATGTTTTGCTGAACTTGACTAATTTTTTTCCGATATATTTCTTACCAGTGAGATTATTAGTTATCAAATATACGAAACCCACTGTTCCTTCTGGGATTTCTTCTACTGGAGTGTTTTCAAATAGCCACTGTGTCATGTAATTAGTGTGTATGTTATATTACTTTAAATTTTCTAAACGGCATCAACGTCTGTGTTATATTCAGTGAAGCCGTTAGTTTTGATTACTTTAAGTATATTTTCAACACGGTTAGTTAATTCATCTTTGTGTGACACTAGCCATATTGACTTGTGCCGCTCCCGAGCCATTTGCTTTAATAAAGCTAGAGCATTTTCTGTGCCCTGTTGATCAAGCCCATTATCTAGTAGCTCGTCGATAAACAGTACATTGATGGATGTGTATAAACTTTCAAAAACATCTCTAAAGGCCCAACTCATGCTTAGTACGACACGTGTCATTTCTCCGCGACTTAGATTTCCAAAGTCAAGATCTCGTCCCAGTTCTTCGATGCTTACAGTTAAGTCATTTTGAAAAATCACAGTATGTGGTAATCCCATACGATCTAGATAGTGCGTGAGTCTAGAATTTAAGTAAGATAAATTTTGATCAATGATCTTTTTACGAATGAAACTGTCCTTGCTGGTCAAGAGTTTAAGCAAGAAATCTTGATGCTCTTGTAGTCTAGTCAATTCATTTAAGTAGTCATATTCGACCAGTTGAATAGCATGGTGCTGCATTTCTTCAATTTGCTCACCATATGGATCTACTTCAGCAAGTTTATTTTCAATTTGCTGTTGTAAGTTATCTAGTGTAGATCGATGATGGATAGCATCTTCCTCGCGAGGATAAAAAGTTTTGGGAGGCTCACCAATTTTTCCAATAGCATCGATGGCTATTTGTAACTCAGCCAACACAGCGGTATGTTCTTGATATTTGCCGATGGATTCCGATAAATCTAGTTGTTTGGCTGACAATACTTGTTCATGCTTATCATCGTGGAATTTTTGACCACAAGTATGACAAGTGTGAGATTTTAATGTCTCGATTTCTCGTTGTAATTTTGCGATTAATTTTTCTTCGCGTTGAAGGTCCAGCTTGCTTCTACTAATGGCTCCAGACAGGTCGTTGAAGTCTCTGCGACGTTGATCCCATACGGTGTGATCTCGATGAGCTTGTATTTCTTCTTCGATATTGATTTTTTGCAATGAAACCAGCGCCGCCGTGAGCTTTTGATAGTCTTCATTGTGCTTGTTTCCCCATAGAGTTTGTTTGCGTTTGAGATTTTCTATTTGCTCTTCGATACGCCGATTAGCTTCGATAACAGCACGTATTCTAAATTCTTCTTGCGAGATAGCATCTTTTGTCTGCTTATTTAACTCTTTGATACGATCAGCGCGCTCACTAAGCAAAGTAATGCCTAGTAATTGTTCGATGATCGTGCGTTGATCATTGGTTTTTAAGTTGAGGAATGGTTCAGTATAAGTGTTTAGTGCCATGATATGTTTGAACATATCATGACTCATGCCCAATACATCTTCTATGGCATCTTGTGTTTCTCTGCTGTCGCCTTGAGCATTGTCTGAACTTTCTTTTTCTTTGTTATCAACGTAAAATTTTAATACATTGGGTTTTCTACCACGTTCGATACGATAGTCAACATCCCCGACGGTAAAGTCGATAGATACTAGCATATTCTTTGCATTTGCTTTGTTAACAAGATTATCTTTGCGTATATTGCTGACAGCATTGCCATATAGTGCGTAACTTAAAGCATTGATCACAGTGGTATTGTGTGATAAGATGCCACTAGTGTAATATCGATGGTCTTTAGATTCTACCGTAATATCAAACATCGACTCTTCTCGATGTTGATCAATCGCAGATATCACAGTTTCGGGACCGTTAATAGTTTGAATTTTGCTGCCAGTTTTAAGTTCTTTGACAAAACACTGATTAAAGTCATTGTCAAATACAATATGATCATCGGCGCATTCTAATGTTAATCCAGATTGGGTTTTAATTTTCCAAACTTGATAAGGAATAGTTTTCATTATCTTAGAGATAGGATGCCACCCAGTATCAGTTTCAATTTCTAGATTAGATATATCTAGCTGATCAATAAATTTTCTGTTTAACATGTTAGAAATTGAATGCATTGTTCTAGGACTTCCTTTTCATTTTTCTTAAAATCACTTTCCCATATAACCAGCACCTCGTACCCTGCTGTTCTAGCATACTGAATTTTTTCATGATCACTGGCCCATTTATCAACAGCTTTGATTTTAGATCTTGGATTGATAAAATCAGAGGAATACATCTTTGGATTAGCATGCCAAAAATCGCCGTTATACTCAATGATTTTTTTGTTA
>Ga0114959_10001969_pt1 | contig 17430 bp, 28 predicted proteins | sample C_130625_EF_Meta_FD_87317 | JGI IMG/M metagenome (GOLD analysis project Ga0114959, IMG submission 87317) | Freshwater microbial communities from Lake Croche, Canada to study carbon cycling - C_130625_EF_MetaG | ecosystem: Environmental > Aquatic > Freshwater > Lake | place: Lake Croche, Canada...
ATGCAGCTAATCTTTATGCTAGTGGCACTATTGCTGCACAGGCTGGAGTAATTGGAAACTGGAATATTGGTTCACAAAGTTTATGGGCTGGAAGTGTATCAGGTCAATTTACTGGTATGTATCCAGGTTCTGCAGCATTTTTTGCTGGTGCAACAGCATCTACTGGCGCAGGTGCACAATTTCAAGTAACCAATTCTGGTGCAGTATATGCAGCTAATCTTTATGCTAGTGGCACTATTGCTGCACAGGCTGGAGTAATTGGAAACTGGAATATTGGTTCACAAAGTTTATGGGCGGGAAGCGCAGGAATTCAAAATTTTGCGGGCATGATTCCAGGAACATTAAATGTATTTTTTGGTGGAGCAACATCTTCTGCTGCAGACAATCCTACATTTAGAGTTACAAATACTGGCTCTGTACTTGCAACTGCAGGATATATTGGTGGATGGTCGTTGGGACAAACATCTTTGTCATCAAGAAATACAAAAAATATATTCTCTCAGTATGATCCATCGTTTGAAAACGGAGATTATGTAAATTATTGGAAATCTAGTTTTTATTCAGCTGCGGGATTTTCATCTTACATTTTATCAGATTCATCTAGAGTAGACGGATTAAAAAGCATCGTTGTTGGCAGAATTGCTACTAGCCCAATATTGGGCAATTTTTACACCTATCCTTTTATCAAAATGTATAAAAATCCAACAACACTTCAAAGATTTTCCATTTCAGATTTAAATCTTACATCTGGAAGTACTTATGTTTTTTCAGCATATGTTAATTCTGGTGCCAATTGGAGTACTGCTCAAGTTGGCGTTTATGTAGATCAATATACCGCTTCAAGTGGGGGAACTTTAAAGGGGTCAAGTACCGCTGGCAACACTGTACCAGCAGGAACTTGGACAAGAGTTTCATCTTCATTTACAGCAAGTGCCAACAGCTACTTTGAGTTTATTGTTTGGTCAGACGCAGCTGATAATTGGTATGCAGGATACCCAACAACAGCAGAAGACATATTTTATGTAGATGCTGTTCAATTAGAATCTGGAAACACTGCAACAACTTATCAAATAAATAATGCAATTGTTATATCTTCAAGTGCTGGAAGCTCTCCAATGCAATTTGGAACTCCAACAAATGACGGTGGCATTATTTCTAATTTATCAGTTTCTCCAGAAGGAGTGTTAAATGCAAAAGGGTTAACCTTGTATGGAACTCAACCATTTAATATTGCAACTGGTGTTGCTACTACATCTTCAGCAGCATTTACAACCATAACTTTACCAGCAGGAAGATTTTCCGCAACACCAAGAGTAACAGCAACAATTAGAAGCAATACTTTTAGTGTTCTTACTGGATACTATTCAATATTTGTTGGAAATGAATCAAAATCAAGTTTTACAGTTTATACAGCATCTGGTGCAACATCTACAACAGCAAACTCTTTTAGTTGGATTGCTGTTCAAATATAGAAAGGATAAAGAATGGAAAATATAGAATTTGAGGGATATTCAGTTATCTGCAATAATCCTAAATGTGAAAATTATGAAATAATTATTGTTGTTCTTGCAGAAAAAAATAATCCACAAGTGATATGTGGACCATGTGGACAAAATTTAAATCCAGAAAAACTTATATAAACTTGCATCTTTAGAAAACAAATAGTATACTTACATAGACAATAAGGAGATATAAATGTCAGAACAAAATGAATTCGTTCCAGATCCCCGCTATGTGGCTCCACAGCCATCTTTGCAGGATTTTCGCACACTAGAAATGTTGGTGCAGGAACTACAAAACCGTATTGGTCAGATTACAAGTCAGTATGAGATCCAGTTAGCACAACTAAAAGCACAGGCTACACACGAAATTCAATCTCGTGAACAGCGTATTCAGGAGCTTCAGGTTAATGCTCAAAAGGCAAATTAAATATACCCCTCGTGTTCCTAGTGGAATGATTGCCAAGACAGAAAAAGGATACTTTTATGTCAAGGGGGAAAAGCGATTCCGATTTATTTCAGATAGGGCACGAGATTCATGGAATCTTCGTATTGTGTCCACATCTGAATTAGCCATGACCAATATAAAAGTGGTGGGAATTGTGGGATTTAGAGATGGAACTTTGATAAAAGACATATCTAATGGTAAAATATATCTTATAGTAGATAATAAAAGAAGTTTGATTACAGACCCAGATGATTTAAAGTCGCTGGGATTTAAAAAACAAGATATTATTCTTGTTAGTAAAAAAGAAGCAGACTTTCAAAAAGAAGGAGAATCACTAAATGCCAGATAATGTTAGTTTAACAGTAGCAGAAATTAATCAAATGAAACAAACATCTAATAGTTTAATGAGTAAGCTAACAGATATTAGATTTCATTTTTCACCAACCAAAAATGCATCAAATTCATCAAAAGATTTACCGATTATATCGGATGATAAGGGTGGTTTAGTTATATACGCAGCTAAAGATTCATTAAAATTGTCAAAGACTACAAATAATGTTATTGTTTTTACTTTACCAAAAGTAAGTTTTTCAGTAGCACCTGTAATACAAGTTACTTTATCAGGCGAGACTGACAAAAGTAAATACCTACTTAATACTTCAGCAACATGGGATCCTTCTGGTAAAATTACAGTTCATATTTCTTCTGGAAAAGATGCAAAAACTTTAACAAAAGACAAACCTTCAGTTTATGTAAATGTTTTAGCAATAGGGTATGCCTAGTTACAAAGTTTTGATATCTTGGTCTAAAAGAGACAAAAAGATTTCAAAAGAAGGTTATATTTTAATTAAAATACCCGAGCATCCTAAATCTTTTGGCGGGTGGTATTATGAACACCGCCTTATAATTGAAAAAACGCTTGACAGAATACTGGATGTATGGGAAACTATACATCATATTAACGAAGATAAAACAGACAATAGAATAGAAAATCTATTTCTATGTACAAGAGAGCAACATAATAAAGCTCATAAATAGAAAGTAATATAAATGACAAACGATCTTAAGTGGATGTTATCGTCTGACCAGCAATTTCCTTATCAAGATGATAAGATGATTGAATTGTGGTTCAAGGTTATGAAGTGGTTTAAACCAGATGTCGTAGACTATCTTGGAGACACGGATGATCAAGCTTGCTATAGCAAGTATTCAGAAGGTAGATCTGCAGAATTTTTAAAGATGTATAAAGATAACAATGGAGATCAAATTGTTCCTTTGATACAACATGAGGCAAAATTAGCAAAAGATTTTTACGCTAAAACTAGAAAAATTGCTAAAAACGCCCAATTGTTTTCTGCATTAGGCAATCACGATATTCGTATCTTTGATTATATTGATGCAAAGCTTCCAGAGTATATTCAGGTTGTTGACCCAGAAACACTCTGGGGACTTGATTCTTTGGGTTATGATTACATATATTATAACGAGCCACCTAAGTTAAGATTTGGCGATATCCATGTTCATCATGGAAATGCTATTTCACAAAATGCTGGTGAGTCAGTTCGTAAAGATGTAGATAACTTTGGGGTATCACTTATTCGTGGTCACTCCCATAGAGCTGGTGTGTATTTTAATACATACGAATTAAGAAACGGCGGGAAAGGCGAAACACTTCGTGGCTATGAAATTGGTCACATGTGTGATGAAAAGTCTAAAGGTATGATGTATACAAATAATCATAATTGGCAAAAAGCTTTTGCTATTGCTCATATTGAAAATGGTATATACCCTCATATTCAACTTATTCATGTGTCGCCCGATTATTCCTGCTTTGTTGATGGAAAAAAGATTTCTATCTAATCATAAAAGGAGAATAAAATGAATTTAACAGATTCACAAACTACATCTTTAGTAGTGTTAGGTCTAGGAGCATTAGTTGTTCTAGGCTCATCATTTCTAAAGACAATAAACCTTTCATTTAAGGTTTCACATGCAATTGCAATTGTGCTAAGTATTGCAACTGGTTTTGTTAGTGATTATTTTGCTAACAATGGCACTATCGATCTAACCACAATTGCCCAGCAATCTACCTATATTTACACAGCATCACAGTTGATTTACGCCTACGCACTCAAGGGTACCACCCTTGATGTGTGGCTAACAAAATTTAATTTGTTACCTGCTAAGTAAATATGCACTGTAAATCGTGCGGGGGTAGAACTTTTATAGACAGAGTATTTTCTCAAAAGATGCGAATTGAGTTGTTTTGTTTAATGTGTGGAAAAAGATGGGTTATTAAAAAAGATGGGAATGTGTTTGGAGAATGGCTAGTAAACCAAGAAAGAAAACTAGCGAAAAGATCTTGTATTTCTACTTAAACGGTAGTTTACACAAAGCTTTGCATAAAAACAGAGCGGAAGACCTTTTGATTGCTTGGAATTACATGGAGCATAAGCGTATGGCTTATTCTCTAGTTGATGTTGTTCGAAATAAAACAAATGCATATACCATAACTCAAGTTGGAAAAATGATTGGTAGAAGTCCAGACACCATTAAAAGACATTGGCGAGCTGGGGAAATTAGAAAGCCCCAGCAAACCTACTCCCTTGATGGACAAGAAAGACCCAACAAGTTCTTTTTTAGCGAAGATGATATCAGATCCTTGCAAGATTTTTTTAAAACAGTTCATCGGGGTAGACCAAGAAAAGATGGATTAATTACTCCAAGTAATATTCCAAGTAAAGCAGAATTAGAAGCACTTATGAGAAACGAAAAAGTTCTTTATACGAAAAATGAAGATGGGGAATTTGTCCCTGTCTGGAAACAACCAGAGTGGTAATATGAGTAATCTTGAAAAAGACCCGAAAAAAATTTTAAAATCTTCCCTAGAAATACTTCAAAAATCTTATAGGGTAGCAAAGAAAAAAGACGATATTGAAAATATGCTTGCCATATCAGACCGACTTATGCTATTATATGAATTGTTAAAGAATGGTGCGGAAAGCAAAAAACCACCATCATTAGGATTTTTAGGAGTATTAGAAGATGACGAATAATACAAGCGTTAGAGTAGCATTAGAATTTGTTCGTAATTTAGGTAATTACGAAAGTATCCGAATTTCAATCGGAGTAGAAGACTCTCTTAGACAAAATGAAACAGTAGATAAAGCAACAGAGCGTGTTTACACATTTGTTGAGAATAAGCTTATTGAAAAAGCAAATGAAATAGAAGCCGAACTTAAGGGCAACAAAAAGTAATGACCAAAGATTCCGCAAAACTTGCTCACGCATTAGTGACCAAGTACTCAAACATGTATGAATTAAAATATAACAAAAGACCCACGATGAATCGTCACAGAGAAAAATGGGCAATGCAAGATGTTTTAGACAGCGTTGGATACGATAGGGCTTTAGAAATATTAGAATATTACTTTTCTGTAACAAAGCCAGGTCATCCACTAGCTTGGTTTTATTTTAATTTTGACAAGCTAGATGAAGTTATGTTAAAGTTAGACCAAGATAAAGAACGCCGACAAAGATTGCGTGAACAGACAAAAAGAATGGTAGAAGAGAATGAATAGTGAAGCAGAGTTAATTTCATCAATATGTAATACAAAAGATATATCAGTAGTTATGGCTAGTAACATAGATGAAATTTTTGTTTCTCATAAAGATGTTTGGGATGGTTTAAAATCCTATTACAACAAATTTCGTTCTGTCCCAGATGCAGAAGTTTTACAGGAAAAGTTTAAAGATTTTGAGCCTGTTTCGGTAAAGGGTGAGACTGCTTATTATTTAGATAAAGCAAAGAACGACTACTTAACATCACGCATTAGAAACATACTGCTTGACTCGGGAAATAGTCTTAAAACAAATGCTGCATCACGAGTTATTGCAGATTTGCAAGCACAGGTATCTAACTTATCTCGCATTACAACCAATGTCCGAGATGTAGACCTAACAGATTTTGAAATGGCTGAGAAGCACTACGATGCAGTTCGTGAGCGAGCAGCAACTATGGGCGGTAGTCCAGGAATTATGACTGGATTTAAAGCTATTGACTATGCTTATCCAACAGGTATGGCTGCAGGTCACTTGATTGTTATGATTGGTTGGGCAGGTCGTGGTAAAACATGGATGAGTTCTTATCTCGCTTGTAAAGCATGGGAGCAAGGATTTAAGCCAATGATTATCTCGCTTGAGATGACTCCAGAAAATATGCGAGATCGTATCTATACAATGCTTGGTTCTGGTTTATTTAAAGCTTCAGATTTTTCTCGGGGAAATGTAAATACTGATGATTTTGGAAACTGGGCTAAAAAGAAGTTTGACAACACAAATGGATTTATTCTTGTATCAAATGAAGGTTCTAGTCAAGTTACCCCACAAACAGTTCAAGCTAAAATTGATCAGCATAAACCAGATATCGTAATCCTTGATTATCACCAATTGTTTGCAGACTCAAATAACTCAAAGTCTACAACGGAGCGTAACATGAATATATCTCGTGAATTTAAGAACTTAGCAGTACGAAATAACATTCCCGTTATTGATATTGTTTCTGCAACAATGGAAGATATTTCTAGTCAGGATTCACCACCATTGCTTTCACAGGTAGCTTGGTCAAAGCAGATTGAATATGATGCTGATATGGCTATGGCTGTGCATCGCACACCAGATACAAATATTATTGAAGTTGTAAGTCGCAAGAATCGTCATGGTACGGACTTTGACTTCTTTTTAGATTGGGATATTAATCGGGGTATTGTAAAAGAAGTTTACGAAAACCCATTCGATTAGTTATGTAAAAGCCTTAATTCCTGGTAAAATATTAGGAAGAGAGGTGGAAATGTTAAATAGAAATATAAAAAGTTTCTACATGAATGGAACTATAAAGAGCGATTCTGACATTGTAAGGCTTAGAGAAATGTATGAAAAGTTGTTACTTGATGAGATGCGTACAAGTGGATATGTTCCAGTTCTTGACATTGACCCCCAATTTGCGATAAAATATAACCATGAAAAAGATAGCTATAGCTTCCATTTAGAAATGCATGGAGTTTTTGTAGGTAAGCGTAAGGCTTGGGAAATCGAAGGATTCTCAGGTCAGAATTATATTAAAAGGTAAAAAATGAACGAAGTATATACTAAATCGGATATCCGATCAATTCTTAATGCCATAAATCTAAAAATTGAATCAGAAACTGGACAGCATTTTCTATGTTTATGCCCATTTCATGCCAATAAAAATACCGCTTCTTTTGAAATTGACTATAATAAAGGGTTGTATTTTTGTTTTAACCCATCATGTGGGGCAAGAGGCACATTAAATGATCTTATTAAAGAAACTACGCATCGTAATGATTTTGAGACAATTAGGTTTATTTTGGCTAACAAGCAGTCTAGTTCAAATATTGATTCCGAACTTGCAGAAATATTAGATGAAGTTCCAGACTTTGTAGAGTTTCCACTAGACACCGCAGAAAAACTACATAATGATTTATTAAATAATAAAACAGCTCTGGAATATTTTTATTCTAGGGGCATATCTCAGGACTCTATCGTAGATTTTTATTTAGGGTATTCGTCTGTGCAGGATTTAGTGACAGTTCCTTTGCGTTCCCCAGACGGAATGTTGGTAGGTGTTATTGGCAGATCAATTGAGGGTAAGACATTTAAAAATAGTCACAACCTGCCAAGAAACAAAACTCTATTTAATATTAATCGTGCCAAAAAGCATGGTGGCAAGATTATTGTCTGTGAGTCTTCGTTTGATGCAATTCTAATTGCACAGGCGGGATTTCCAAATGTAGTTGCTACACTAGGAGCACATTTATCTAAAGAGCAAATTCAACTACTAAATAGATATTCATCTACAATTATTATTATGACAGATAATGATGAGGCTGGTAGAAAATTAGGCACTAATATTGCTCAAAAATTAAATAATAAAAATATCTTGTGGGGGTCGTACAATTATGGTACAATATATCCACACGAAGCAAAAGATGCAGGTGACTTAACACCAGAAGAAATTCGTCAATGTATTATGAATGCAATTCCGCATTATGAATACGCCTTGACATAAATTACCTAAGTCTGATATAATAATAAAACAAGGGCACAATATAGCCCATTACACAAAGGAGATATACAAATGGGATTAGTTAAAGGTTTATCCGCTATGAACAAGGCTTTGGACAAGCCATCTTATTCAGAAGATAGTCCAAAAGGTCGTTGGCTAAAGCTCAACGATGGTCAGAGTGTCAAGATTCGTTTCCTGCAGGAACTTGATCCAGACTCAAAGAGTTACAATGCAGATGCAGGTCTTGGCTTTATTGCCGTAGAACACACAAACCCAACAGATTACCGCCGTAAGGCTCTATGCTCTATTGACGATCAAGGTCGTTGCTATGGCTGTGAACAGCACCGCCGTGATCCAAAGGCTGGCTGGAAAGGTCGTAGTCGTTTGTACATTAATGTACTTGTTGACGATGGCACAGAAGAGCCATATGTTGCAATTTTCTCACAGGGCGCAGGTCCTAAATCTGCTACTCCAGAAATTATCCAGTACGCTGGTGAAACTGGAAGTATTTCAGATGTAATCTGGCGTTTAAAGCGCACAGGTGAAAAAACAGATACTAACTACAGTATCATCCCACTTCCAACTGCAGACATTCAGCCAGTTGATGTTACTAAGTACGAAATGATTGATCTTGAAAAAGTCGCAGTTCGTGATGTAACTTATGATGAACAGGAAGATTTTTATCTTGGTCGTTCATCTACAAATGATGATTCATCTTCATCATCCTCTGTAGAGTGGTAAAAAAACTATTGACAAGTCTAGGGGGCTGGTGCTATACTGGTCCCCTAGCACAATAGATTGGAATTAATATGCAAACTTTCTTACCTTATGTTTATAACTTTGACCTATCCGCAAAAGCTCTAGACAATAAACGGCTTAACAAGCAATTACTTGAGGGTCGTCAAATTTATGCAGCACTACTTGGTCGCACAAAAGGTTGGGTAAATCATCCAGCAACTCGTATGTGGCGTAACCACGAAAATATGCTATACAAATATCTTTATGCCATTATGCGTGAATGTAAACGGCGGGGCATTGCTACAGAAAAAAATTGGTCTGCCATTGAAGAATTACATGAATCTAATTGGAATCGTGGCGAAAATATAACTGTACCTGCGTGGATGATAGACGAATCAATTGCTAACAAGATTGAGATTACTCATCGTGGCAATTTATACAATAAAGACCCAGAGTATTATTATGAATTTTATCGGGAATCTAAAAAGTTTCACAATTATGTATGTTGTGACAAATGCAATTATTATTGGTTTACACACAAACTTATTAACAATGAGGAGTTTTAATGTCAGACTTTGTACATTTACATGTGCACTCACACTATAGTCTTATGGATGGTCTTTGTACCCCACAAGAACTCTTAGTTGCTGGTAAAGCACTTGGTCAAAAGACTATGGCTATTACCGATCATGGAACATTATCATCACATAGAGATATGCAAATTGCTGCAAAAGAATTGGATATGAAGCCAATCCTAGGACTTGAAGCATACATTTCTGCAACGGATCGTTTTGATAAGCGTGATGTTAAAAAGCGTGATGATAATACTCAGGTATACAATCACATTATTTTATTAGCAAAGGACCAAAATGGACTCAAAAATTTACAGGCTATGTCTGAGATTGCTTGGACAGAGGGTTACTATCATAAGCCACGCATTGATCTTGAGATTCTTAACGACTTTGGTGACGGCATTATTGTACTTTCTGGATGTATGAATGGGCTTATTTCAAAAGCTATTGACCGTGAAGATATGGAAAAAGCTAGAGAATATATGCGTTGGTTTAAGAATAGATTTGCTGACGATTTTTATATTGAAATTCAAGCACACAATCCTGCCGACCTTAACTACAAGTTACTAGAACTTGCTGACGAATTTGATGTCAAGCCAGTTGTCACATCGGATGCACATTTTGATACACCAGACCAAAGAGCATTGGAAGAAATTCTACTTATTATTTCTACTAAACCCAAAATGGGTGCAGAAGCAAACTATGATTCTGGAAAAAAGATTAAGAACATCTTTGAGCGTTTAAATCATTTGTATCCAGAACGCCCCATCTCTTTTGAAGAAATTGATGTATATATTCAGGGGCGAAATGAAATTAAAAAATCTATGCTTAAACAAGGCATTGACCGTGAAGATATTTATGACAGCACCTTAGAAATTGAATCTAAGATTGGTGAGTATGAGTTTTATGAGGGTTTGGAACTTCTTCCCAATCCTAAAAATGATGCTAATGATGAATTGCGTAAGCTTTGTGAAGAAGCATTAGAAAATCTTGCTGTTTTAGATACTGCATATGGAACAGATTATTCTGTTAGATTGGAAGAAGAACTTGAAGTTATTAAAGATAAAGACTTTGCATCGTACTTTCTTGTTGTTGCCGACATGGTTGGCTGGGCAAAAGACCAAGATATTATGGTCGGTCCTGGTCGTGGGTCTGCTGCTGGTAGCCTTGTATGCTACCTATTGGGAATTACAGATGTCGATCCAATAGTTCACAACCTACTGTTTTTCCGTTTTATTAATCCAGAGCGTAATGACTTTCCAGATATTGATACCGATTTTATGGATAGACGGCGGGGCGAAGTAAAAGAATATCTTAGAACTAAGTTTAAGCATGTCGCTTCTATTTCTACATTCCAGTATTTTAAAGATAAGGGTGTTGTGCGAGATGTTGGCAGAACATTTGGTGTACCTTTGGGTGAAATTAACAAGGCTCTAAAGGGCATTGAAACATTTGAAGATTTGGAATCAAATCCAAATGCAGCATGGTTTAGGGATAAGTATCCAGAAGTTATGCAATATGCATCTATGCTTCGTGGGAAAATTCGTGCTGTAGGCATGCATGCTGCAGGTGTAGTTGTAGCCAATCAACCAATTTCTAACTATGTCCCTATTGAAACTAGAAAAGACCCAGATGATTCAGTTTCTGGGCGGATTCCAGTAGTTGGATATGATATGGATCAGGCTGCTGATATTGGTTTAATTAAGCTTGATGCATTGGGTCTTAAGTCTTTATCTGTAATTAAAGATACATTAGACACAATTAGGGCTAGAGAGGGCGTAGAAATTAATTTAAAAACCCTACCCCTAGATGACCCAGAAGTATTTAAAGACCTCTCAGAAGGCTTTACAAGGGGCGTATTTCAGGCTGAGGCGACTCCTTACACCAATTTGCTCATAAAAATGGGTGTGGATAACTTTGAAGACCTTGTGGCATCAAATGCTCTAGTCCGACCAGGTGCTATGAATACCGTTGGTGGGGCATATGTTGGTCGTAAACGAGGAACTGAAATGGTTGAATATGTTCATCCAATTATGCAGGACTTTACAAGAAACACATATGGTGTTATTATTTATCAGGAGCAGGTTATGCAAGCCTGTGTCCATCTTGGCGGTATGACTTGGGCAGAGGCAGATAAAGTTCGCAAGATTATTGGAAAGAAAAAGGATGCTCGTGAATTTGATTTATTTAGAGATAAGTTTGTTAATGGTGCAAGTCAGCACATTTCTAAAGAAAGTGCAGAAGATCTGTGGCATGACTTTGAGGCTCACGCTGGTTATTCTTTTAATCGTTCCCACGCTGTTGCTTATTCTATGCTTTCCTATTGGACTGCTTGGCTTAAACATTATCATCCGTTGGAGTTTATTTATTCCATTCTTAAAAATGAAAAAGATAAAGATGCCCGAACAGAATATTTATTAGAGGCAAAGCGACTTGGAATTAAAGTTCTTTTGCCTCATGTTAATGAATCAGAACTAGGATTTAGTATTCAGGGTACAGCGATTAGATTTGGTTTAAGTGACATTAAGTTTATTTCTGATAACATATCGTCTAAATTAATAGCTAACCGTCCATACAAAAATTATGAACATTTACTGGAAGTATCTCGCTCTAAGGGTAGCGGTATTAATACCAGAGCAATTGAATCTTTAAATATGATTGGTGGAGCAGCATTTCCAGATAATCCACGAACAGGAAACGAGTCAGAAAATCTTTATGAGTATTTGACAATTCCTAAATTTGATATTCAAGGATTAGAGCCAAAAATTAAAACACAAATTCAACCGCTTGAAGAATTTTTGGAAGAGGGTTGTTATGTTCTTATGGCTATGGTTCGTTCAATTAAAAAGGGTAAGGGCTGGAGTCGTGTAGAGCTTGTAGATGATACTGGTGCCATTGGTATTTTTCATTCCGAAAATACTCAAATTGAAACTGGAAATATGTATTTCTTTTTGGTAGGAGATAATCGTATTCATAGGTATGTTAATATTGAAGATGTTATTAATAAAAAGGATGACCCATTTATTAATTGGTTATACGCAGATAAGGTTGATGTACCAGAAGAAAAATACTTGGTGGTTGATTTTACACACTACAAAACAAAGACAAACAAAATGATGGCTCACATTATTTTGTCTAATACCAATAAAGAACTTTTACGAGTTCTTGTGTTCCCAACACTTTATGCCAAAGCATTAGGCAAGATGAAGGCGGGTTCAGTTTGTGAGCCAATAATTAAATATGATGATAAAACTATATTTGTAAAGGAAGTAATATAATGAGTGAAGAAGTACAAAATGTACAATTGACAGTAGAACAAATTCTTGCTGCAATTTTAAATAAAATTGGCAAGACGGATTTAACAGAAACAGAATTGTTGGCAGACTACTCCAACTATGTTGTTGCAGTAGATCCTGTAGATGAAAAAACAGTTAGTTTTCAACTTGTAGAAGAAGGTGCTGCAGAAAATGGATAATTATTTAGATAGTATTGCAAAAGACATACATGATGTTTCTATGGATAAAGGTTTTTGGCGAAAAGTTTATATTGACGGTAGATCTTATCCAGCCAAAGATATTGATTTTATGCTTGCAAAGCTTGCCCTAGTTCATTCTGAAGTTAGTGAAGTTTTAGAAGCAATGCGTAAGCAGATGGATGAAGAAAAAATTGTAGAAGAACTTGTAGATATCTTTATTAGGCTTATGGACTTTTATCAAGGCGCAAAAAATTGTGGTTGGGTAGAGTCATCTTTTGATAAAGTTTATGCAAAGAAAATGGGAATAAACAAATCTCGCCCTAAAATGCATGGAAATTTAGCTTAAAAGACAAAAACCGTTTTTTATTGTATAATATAGGTATATGAGTGATGCCTACATCTTAGAGGGTATCGAAGACGATTACCTCTTAGTAATAAAAGCGGAAGATCAGGAAACTATCTTGAGTATTATAGATAGGTTGAGCACCAGTCGCTCAAAATGGATTAAAGAACTGGCATTAATATTAGAAGAGAGCTTACATGACACTGGTAGCAGAAGAGATTCTAGCAAAACTAGACCCAAAGACACGCCAAAGAGTACAAATGGCAACAAGCGTAGACGCACAAAAACAGCAAACACCAAGCATCGGTCTAAACCTCGCACTTAAAGGTGGGTTTGGATACGGAAGACAAATTCTAGTTTGGGGAAATAAATCAGCAGGGAAATCATCATTTTGTTTGCAAATGATTGCTGATGCACAGAAAAATGGAAAAACTTGTGCCTGGATTGATTCTGAGGCATCTTACTCTGCTGATTGGGCAGAATTGCTGGGAGTTAATTCAAGTGAATTAATTTATTCTCCAGCTAAATCAATCAACGATATGGTTGATGTTGCAGTTCAGCTAATGAATGCTGGCGTAGACATTATTGTTGTAGATTCAATCTCAGCACTACTACCAGCAATTTATTTTGAAAAAGATGGCAATGAATTAAAAGATCTACAAGACACCAAGCAAATTGGTGCAGAGGCAAAGGATATGACACATGCAGTCAAAATGCTCAACTACTCAAACAAAAACACACTATTGGTTCTTATCTCTCAACAAAGAAATCAATTTGGCTCTATGCATGCCAGCCACATCCCAACAGGAGGAATGGCGGTCAAATTTTTCAGTAGTACCATTATTAAATTATGGGCTTCGGAAGCCGAAGCTAATGCTATTAAATCTGGCATTAAAGTTGGCGACAAAATTATTGAACAAAAAGTGGGACGACCAGTCAATTGGATTATTGATTACAACAAACTCGGACCGCCCAATTTATCTGGACAGTACGATTTCTACTATCAAGGAGATCATGTAGGTGTTGATGGTGTTGGAGAAGTATTAGATACAGCAGAAATGATGGGCATAGTTCAGCGTGGTGGATCTTGGTATACGGTAGAAGAAGAGCGTTTTCAAGGTCGTGCAAAAACTGTAGATTATTTGAGGGAAAACCCAAAAGTTGTAGAAATTTTAAGGACAAAAATTTATGACAAAATTTGATGATTTTATGAAAGGTTCTTTAAAAGAAGTTGAAAATTTAGAAGAACTTTTTGGAGATTATGGATGTCAAACTTGTGAGAAACAAACATCAAAAGCATATTTTAATGACAAAGAATTAGAAATTATTTGGTTCTGTGAAGATGAACATCGCTCATCAATTAAGTTGGGCTAATGTCAGAAAGAGGAGAAGCAAAGCGTGATGGAGCAAAACTCCAAAAAAATTCTGGGCGTGGACAATATCAAAAAGGTGATGCTACTTGGCGTAGCTTCCTTGTTGATTATAAAGAGTATGAAAAATCAATCTCTATTACCAAAGAAATTTGGGCAAAAGTTTGTACAGATACTTTTAAAGTCAGCAGAGAAAAATTTCCAGTGTTAAAACTTATACTTGGAAAAGATAATAACAAAACAAGATTGGCTGTAATTGAATGGGCACTTTTGGAAGAACTTATAGAATGTTGGGAAAACAATGATAATTGAAATTATAATAATGCTTGGCGTATGGATAAATTGTTATGTCAATGTCAAAAAATATTTGGAGGACAAGCGTGGCAGATAACATACTTGAATCGGTAAGTAATGTTACTGAGTTTAATGAAATGAAAGAGTTTATGAATGATCCAGAATTGGATGAAGCTCTAGACTTGATTATTAAGTTAATTATGAAGCCAGATGTACCTGCTGGAAAATCACCAGAATTAATTGTTAGACTACAAGCTTTGAGTGCAAAGTTTGCTATGTTGTCTAGATACTACACAACATTTGAAAAAGGTGGAGATTCTTCAAAAAAGAAGAATGTTTACTACACCGTATCTGATGCCTTGGATAAATTGGTAGACAGCGTAAAGTATTTAGCAAGGTATGGTCTTTAATGGCAAGAAATATTGTAGGAAATTTAAAATTTAGAAAAACTCAAGAGGGTGGATTTGACCCAGATGTTTTAGCAGAAGAAATTGAAACAGCTTATCTTGCAGATAATAGGGCGGGATTTACACAAAAGAAAACCTTTGCCCCATCTACAGTAGGATATGGTCATGGCAATTGCCCTAGATATTGGTACATAGCGTTTGACGGAGCAGATTTTGAAGATAACTCTGATGCTTTAGCAAAAGCAAATATGCTTAACGGAACTTATGTTCACGAAAGGCTACAGGCAATTATGCAAAAAATTCCTGGAAATAGAATTAAAGAGGTAGAACGAGAGATTGTAAGTCAAGATCCACCAATTCGTGGCTTTGCAGATCTTATTATTAATTGGGAAGATAAAGAAGTTCTAGGAGAAATTAAGTCTGCTAAAGAAGAAAATTATTCAATTAGAAAATCTGCAATGAAGGGTTCTGGAAACCACCAGCTTCAATTGCTACTTTATATGTACATTGAAAAAATTGATCAGGGATTCTTTTTATATGAAAACAAAAATGACAACGAAATGCTTATTATTCCTATCAATATGACCGACTCAAATAAGAAACTAATTGAAGATACATTAGATTGGTTACGCAAAGTTTATGCTAATTGGGAAAATCAAACATTGCCAACAAGAGCATTCACTAAAACTCAGTCTGCTTGTAAGTATTGCCCTGTTAAAAAAGTATGCTGGAAACAGCTTGATGAGGGTGAAGTTGAAATAGAAGCGATGGTGCCACCTAAATGATATGTGCAAATGAAGGCTGCGAAAACGAGTTTGATCCAAAAACTCATAACATGAAATATTGTGGTGATGAGTGTTGTCGTGAAGCGACTAACGCAAAAATTAAACAAAAATATTATGATAAAAAGGCAAGATTGGCTGGTCAAAAAAGAACTTGCTCTAACAAAGGCTGCACAACTACACTAAACAGATATAATTCATCTAATATTTGTGAGGGTTGTGTTGCTAATGAAAAGCTGGCAGAACAAAAAAGATTACTAGGTATGATTAAAAATGTCTCTCGCTGAATTAAAAAAACAACATCATAAAATTTTAGCTATTGATGCAAGCACAAATACTGTTGCATTTTGTTTAATGAACGGAAAAAAGCCAATTAAATGGGGGGAAATAACCTTTACAGGCTCAGATGTTTATGATAGGATATTAGATGCAAAGAAAAAGTTGCGGGCTTTTAAAGAATTATTAGACTACGACTATGTTGTCCTTGAGGCAGCAGTCATGGTTAGATCTGCAAATACTGGATTAAAAATGGCTTATGTGTTTGGCGCAATTCTTGGAGAATTACTTAAAGACGGAATTGATGTAATTGAAGTCCATCCAATTACTTGGCAATCTTATATTGGAAACAAAAACTTTACAAAAGTTGAAAAAGAAGCGGTAAGGAAAGAGTTTCCAGGAAAGTCCGACAATTGGTATAAAGCCAAGATCAGAGAAAAAAGAAAACAAAAAACTATGGATTTTGCAAAAAGCATTGGCGTTGCTACCGTTAATGACAATGTTGGTGATGCTGTTGGTATTGCTTGGTATGCAGTAAATGAGTTGGTGTAATGTCAAAACTTTATGAGTCCCGTGATTGGTTGTATAACCGTTACATAATTAAAAAAATGAACATTGTAGATATTGCTAAAGAAGCTGGATGTAGTCATATGACTATTCAGCGGGCTTTAGAAAAATTTGGTTTAATAAAAAAGAGAGGATCTAAATGATATATAATAGTATTTATGAAATGGTCAAGGATATTGACCCACCCAAACTTCCTGTGATAGTCCCTACACATAATAATCCAGCCTATTTAAAAATGATGCTGGGTCAGTTAGATAAATATGGATTGGACAATGTGATAATTATTGATAATTTTTCTTTGTATCCAGAAATGCGGGCACTATTAAAAGAAATTTCTGACAAGTATATTGTTGTTTCTAAGTTTACAAATGAAGGACCAAGAGAATTTTATACTAATCCATTATTGTTTAATTGGTTGCCACAAAAATTCATTGTTACTGACCCAGATATTGGTTTTAATCCAAACCTCCCATCCAACCTTATTGAAATTTTAGAAAAAGTTTCTGAAGATTTTAATTTATTTAAAGTGGGTTTTGCTTTGGACATTGAATTTGATGGCAATGAAGCAATTAAA
>Ga0114959_10001975_pt1 | contig 17386 bp, 19 predicted proteins | sample C_130625_EF_Meta_FD_87317 | JGI IMG/M metagenome (GOLD analysis project Ga0114959, IMG submission 87317) | Freshwater microbial communities from Lake Croche, Canada to study carbon cycling - C_130625_EF_MetaG | ecosystem: Environmental > Aquatic > Freshwater > Lake | place: Lake Croche, Canada...
GGCACAGATGGGGGCGGCCCGCCATGTTGTGGTGGATATTGACCTGCGTACTTTTGGGGGTTCTGCACTCACCGCAGATATTGATGTGCCCAAGGACCGATTGCCTGAAGATTTAGGTCAAGGCATTCCCATTACCTATGTTCCCGCCCGGAATACTGTTTTTTTGAGTTTCGCGCTGGCGTGGGCTGAAGTACTGGAATGTACCGATATCTTTATTGGGGTGAATGCTCTCGACTATTCGGGTTATCCCGACTGCCGACCTGAATTCGTCCAAGCCTTTGAACAGATGGCCAATCTCGCTACGCGGGCTGGCGTGGAGGGATCACAGCGCCTGCAAATTCATACCCCTCTGATCTCGATGACCAAAGCGGAAATCATTCAAGAAGGCATTAGGCTAGGGGTGGACTATAGTCTAACGATCAGTTGTTATGACCCCAGTCCATCGGGATCTGCCTGTGGCGCATGTGATGCTTGTCAGTTGCGGCAAAGAGGCTTTTTACAGGCTGGAATCACAGATCCAGCCCTTTAGATCGTTCAGCCAAACGTACAATTAATCCGCCGTAAAGCTTTTGCGTTCAGCATCTTCAAAGGCATGTTGCTCGGCCATGACCAATTGCCCCATTTCTTGTTTTAACGCATTAAATGCAGGGTCAGCGGGGTCCCGAGGACGCGGCAAGGTCACCTTACAATCCCGCTTAACCTGACCGGGGCGATGGGTCATGACGATGATACGATCCGCCAATAAGATCGCTTCTTCAATACTGTGGGTGACAAACACCACGGTTTTACCTAACTCGGCCCAAAGCTGAAGTAATTCATCCTGCAACGAGCGGCGGGTTAAAGCATCGAGCGCACCAAAGGGTTCGTCCATCAGTAAGCATGGGGGGTCGAGTGCCAGTACCCGTGCAATTGCCACGCGCTGACGCATTCCACCCGATAAATCTCTTGGCCAGCGTCCTGCAAATTCAGTTAGACGCAGCTTGGCAAGAAGTTCAGCCACTCGAGTCCGAATCTTTTCAGGGTTTTCCCCGCGTGCCTTAAGTCCAAAGGCTACATTTTCTTCCACGCTCATCCATGGAAACAGGGCGTATTCCTGAAATACCATGCCCCGCTCAGGAGAAGGGCCCTGAATAGGCGTGCCTCTGAAAAGAACCTGTCCTTTGGTGGGTTGAATAAACCCAGCAGCCGCATTGAGTAAAGTCGATTTCCCGCAACCGGATGGTCCCAAGAGACACACAAACTCACCCTCAGCAATGCTGAGATCGACGGAATGCAATACCTGTACGGGGGCACCCTGACCTTGAAAGCGCTGGGCCACGCCTTGAAACTCTAAAGCCATGGTTATCATTGCATCCCCCGGTGCCAACGCAGTAAATGACGATTGAGTCTTTCCATCGCAAGGTCAATTCCCAAGCCAATCAAGCCAATACTCAACATTCCAGCAATAATTTTATCGGTCCAAAAATATTCACGGGCCTCGAGAATGCGATAACCCAAACCATTATTGACGGCGATCATTTCGGCCACGATCACCACTAAGAATGCAGTACCAATCCCAATACGCACCCCCGAAAGAATAAAAGGCATCGCCCCAGGGAGCATCACTTTAAGAAAAATACGCCCGGGTGAAGCCCCTAAGTTTCTGGCGGCCCTTAAGTAAATCGAATCGACTTGGCTGACCCCAGCCATGGTGTTCATCAGAATGGGAAAAAACGCCCCTAAGGCAATGAGAAAAATGGCCGGGGGGTTGCCTAAGCCAAACCACAAAATCGCCAAGGGGATGTAGGCGATTGGGGGAATGGGCCGAAGCACTTGAATGAGGGGATTGGCGAACTCACGCAGGCGCGCATTGGCGCCCATCACCAAACCCAAAGGGAGTGCGAGCACAAACCCTACACCAAATCCCATGATCACGCGCCACAAACTTCCTCCAGCATCATGGAGCAGCTCTCCACTCAACGCCCACATCAACCAGGATTGATTTCCATCATAGGGTTGGCTTGGCAAAACGTATTCCAACCACTTTAGGCCCACCGCAATGGGTGAAGGTAAGGCTTGCGGCGTGACCCACCCTAAGGCACAAATACCTTGCCAGAGTGCCAGTATGAGGACGGGAGCGGCCAGTCCTCTGGCGAGTTTATTGAGCAGAGAATTCATTGCACCCCAAGCGTTTTTTTAACGTTTTGGAGCAAATCGGTTTTAACAAACTCTTTGGCGACCGGGGGCTTAGCCATCTTACCCACCCCATATTTGACCATTTGATCGATGGTGATTTGGATGTGTTGCGGGGTAATGTCGTAACCATAAGGCGCATTGCCTATGGCATCAGAAAACTCTTTCTCTGTCAGTTGTCCTTTAAATAAGGTCTCTCTGACGAAACGGGAAGCCAGCTTGGGGTCGCTAATGAATTCATGGGTGGCTTCAACAAAGCAAGACATAAAGCGTTTAGCAAGATCGGGTTTTTCGTTATAGAACTTTTCTGTCATCACCAATGTACGGACGGGTGAACCGATGGGGGTGTCATAAGGCTTCAACATCTCTATCCCAAAACCCCGGTCAATCGCCTGTGAGGCATAGGGTTCAGATTGCATGATCACATCGACATTTTTAGTCAGTAGCGCTTGATTCAAGTCAGGATAATTCAGGTAACTGATTTGAATATCCTTCCCTGGCTGATCGGAAAAACTTAATCCTGCTTGGCCCAATTCAGCCGCCAATAAAATCTCCTGAATGCTTCCTCGGGTCACCGCCACCCGCTTTCCCTTCAGGTCGGAAAGCTTTTGCGAAGGGAGGTCACTGCGGGCTAATAAGCGTGCGCCACCTGTGGCGAATCCTGCCACGATATAGATCGGGACCCCTGAGGCCCGGCCAGAAATGGCCGCTTCTGAAGCGGTGGCCCCCACATCAATCTCACCGGCAATGATCGCCTGCATTACATCCAGTCCCTTGGCGAAGGTGCGCTCTTGAACTTGAATTCCACATTTTGATGCAGCGATTTCGCGCACATAAGACACCGCACCAAAATGCGCTAATTTTAAATTCCCTACCCGGATGACCTCATCCGCGGCCAGGCTGGGTGTACTTGATGCAATCGTAAAAAGGGCACCTAAAAAGAGTGCAATGATGCCGCGGGGTAATATGGCAATACCTTTCATTTGGGGCTACCCTCCTAGCTGGTGAAGTAATGCGTTTAATGTTTTTTTAAAATCATGACAAAGTGTGACTGATGACACAAATTTATGCAGCTCAAATTGTAATTTCGCCCACACATTTTTTTTCTCGCGCTGGTTTTGCGGGGGCTTTGTTGTGGGCACTCACAGCCTGCAGCACCTTAAGCCCCCCTCCACCCTCTGCCCCTCAACCGGTGGTGAACAACGACGCTGCCGAAACGGCTCTTCCTTCAGATGGAACGGTGTATTCCATTCAGCCAAACCATTCTTCTATCCGAATGTATGCGTTTCGATCTGGCCCCGGGGCCCGGTTTGGACATAATCACGTATTGCGCTTAACGCAGGGTACGGGCACGGTCTGGTTGCCTGTGCAGGGCATCAAGGGGGCGAGAGCAGACTTTACCTTTCGCTTAGACGCACTTGAGATTGATCCTCCCGAGCTGCGGGCGGAACTAGGGGGCAGCTTTAAACAGATCCTCAAGCAAAGCGATATTGAAGGGACGCGAGAGCATATGCTGGGAGCCACAGGGCTTGATGCCGCGTCTTTTCCAGAAGTTCGGGTGCACGGCGTGGTGCAAAGCGGAGAAGAACCCGTGGCGATCGCATTGGTTTCTTTGAAGCTGCACGGCGTGTCTCGGGATCAATTGACCCTGATTCGTTTTAATAAAGAGGATCAGCACCTGCGCGCGCGAGGAAATTTGCTGGTGCGCCACCAGGATTTTGGTCTGAAGCCCTACTCTGTGATGGGCGGTTTACTGGCAGTGGATGATTGGATCGCAATTGAGTTTGATCTTCAGGCGGATGCGGTCAATCCTAATCAACAAGCCAGCCAATAAGGTTTAAGGAAAGAACAGTACGATCCGATAACCCTGCCCGCGTTTGCCCGCATGTTTCAAATCTAATCGCACCGAAACCTCAGAATTACCGGCTAAACCCTGATTCACCTCTAATTGCTCGGGCACATACTGATCTGGGGTGAGAATTTGGTGGTCAATGCTCAGACCATCACTATCCGTCAGGTTGAGATCAATGGATGGATAGGCCTGTGTGGTTTTGGATCGGTTTCTAAGCGTAGCGCTGAAATGGAATAACTGAGTATTCGAGTTGTCCTCGCGTAAATCGCTACTTTCTACCGTCCACGATTCTGCATCCCCCGGGAAGGGAACCTGTAAGCCAAACGGACCTACAAGGTGCACAAAGAGAGGCCGCATTCCAGGAGACAACTGAATAATTGCATGACGATTCAGAATGCACAGCGACAAAAACAGAACGGATACCCCGATCAAAACCAGCTTTCCTAGATGTAACTTCCAAAAAGGAATGCGGAATCCAAATTCATCACGCGGCGATACCCCTTTAAGGATGCTTGGGGCGGGTGTTCTCGCGGTTGTGCTGAAGTTTCGCGAAGCTGAATGGGTGAGCCCCGATAGTCGGGCCCACCAACCTAAAGACGAAGCCCGTTTTGCAGACTCTGTTTTTTTAGAAGTGGACGCGGTTGGCGCACCTTCTAGGGGGCCAATCGACACGGTTTCATAGCCATTGAAGACATGACGGCATCTGCCGCAACGCACTTGGCCTCGCCGAGCAGCCAGTTGTTCGGGGTTGACCCTGAAGATGGTGGCGCACTGGGGACAGGTTGTGGTGACTCGGGTCATGCCTAAAGGGGGCGTTGTGCGGTGAGGCAAGCCCATTCACCGGGTTCGCCAAAGCGCTTGAGATCGAGCCCAAAGGCATAGGCTGAGATGACTTCCTCAGCTTGTCGATCCAAGATGCCAGACAGAACGAGATGTCCGCCCGGAGCCAAACGCGCCATCAGTAGTGGAGCCAGTGCAATCAGTGGCCGAGTTAAAATATTGGCCAGAACCACATCAAATTCCTGCTCAGCTTGCTGCAAATCCGTCAGACCAAACACTGCCTCTGCATGATTTGCTTCGGCATTGGAGATTGCTGTTGTGACGGCGGCAGGATCTAAGTCCACCCCAACCACAGCGCGTGCACCCAACAGCTTGCCCGCAATCGCGAGGATTCCAGATCCGCAGCCATAATCTAGAATCGTGCCTTGAGGTCGATGGGCAGCAAGCCATTGCAAACACAAGCGGGTGGTGGGATGACTGCCCGTTCCAAATGCCTGGCCGGGATCGAGTCTGATGTTAATCGCTTGCGTTTCTGGGGGCTGGTGCCAAGTCGGAACAATCCAAAGCCCTGGGGCAATATGGATCGGCTCAAACTGGCTTTGAGTGGCGCGAACCCAATCCTGATCGGCCACGATATCTTCAGAAAAAGTGGGGGTTTCTTCTAGGGCTAATGCCTGGCTTGCCTGGATCACGAGTGCGCTGGCATCGAGTTCCATAGGGATCAAGGCATCGACAAGACAGTCAGGCCATAGATCGGGTTCGTTGTCTTCAAACGCACCAGGCATGAAGGGCTCACCAAATAAGGCGTGCTCAGCCTGACCGGCACTGCGGTCCTGCTCTATGCTGGCTGCAAGGGCACCGGATTCCAGCAATGCATCGGCAAAGGCGTCAGCCAGGTCCGCATGCAGCGACACCATCACGCGTCGCCAAGGCATCGTTTAGTGTCCTGTGCCGCGCTCGCGCGCCAGCTTCTGTTCTAGGTAGTGAATGGAGGTTCCCCCTTCAATAAATCCGGGGTCATTCAGCAATTCCTGGTGTAGGTTAATGTTGGTCTTGATTCCTTCTACGACCATTTCTGACAAGGCGATCCGCATCCTTGCCAAGGCTTGAGCGCGCGTGTCGCCATGCGCAATGATTTTGGCGATCAAAGAATCATAGTAGGGCGGGACCACACAATTTTGATACATGTGAGAGTCAACACGAATCCCGGGGCCTCCGGGGGTATGGAACTGGGTAACGCGTCCGGGTGAAGGCACAAAGCTGAAAGGATCTTCAGCGTTGATCCGGCATTCAATGGCGTGCCCCCGTAAAACGATATCTTTCTGGCGTACGCTTAATTTTTCACCCGCGGCGACACGCAGTTGTTCTTGAACCAAGTCCACCCCGGTAATAGCTTCAGTGACCGGATGTTCAACCTGGATGCGAGTGTTCATTTCAATAAAGAAAAACTCGCCATTCTCATACAAAAACTCAAAAGTGCCCGCGCCACGATAACCAATTTGGCGACATGCCGCTGCGCAGCGTTCGCCGATCTTATTGCGTAATTCCGCAGAAATTCCGGGTGCGGGGGCTTCTTCAATCACCTTTTGATGACGACGTTGCATCGAACAATCGCGCTCACCCAGGAATATGGCGTTGCCATGTTCATCTGCCATGACCTGAATTTCAATGTGTCTAGGCAGGGTTAAGAATTTTTCCATGTAGACCGTATCGTCGCCAAAAGCGGCTCCGGCCTCACCTCGGGTCATGGCCACCGCGGCGACCAACTCATCGGCACTGTGCACAATCCGCATGCCGCGTCCGCCCCCGCCCGCTGAGGCTTTAATAATGACCGGAAATCCAATTTTTTCAGCAATACTCAGTAAAGCTTCAGGGTCATCCGATAGCGCCCCACCAGAACCCGGAACAACGGGAACACCGGCGGCTTCCATGGCGTCTTTGGCGCTGATTTTGCTGCCCATTAAACGAATGGTTTCCGCGCGTGGGCCAATAAATACAAAACCGCTCTTTTCTACCCGCTCGGCGAAATCGGCGTTCTCCGCTAAAAAGCCATAACCAGGATGGATGGCTTCAGCGCCGGTGACTTCAGCGGCGCTAATGATGGCGGGAACATTCAGGTAACTCAGCGCAGAGGAGGCGGGACCAATACAAACCGATTCGTCGGCAAGACGAACGTATTTGGCTTCACGATCTGCTTCGGAATGAACGGCAACCGTTTTGACACCGAGCTCGCGGCAAGCGCGTTGGATGCGGAGCGCAATTTCGCCCCGATTGGCGATGAGCACTTTTTCAAACATGTTTTGTGTTTCCGGTCAGCAGGCACACCGCGCGGGATGCAAAGCGTGCCATGGCTTGTGTTGGGGAACTCAGTTAGGAGAAACGAGAAACAGAGGCTCGCCATATTCGACGGGCTGTCCTGATTCAACCAGAATCTTGGTGATCACCCCGGCCACATCAGACTCAATCTCGTTCATCAGCTTCATGGCCTCAATGATGCAAAGCGTTTGTCCGACTGTGACGGTTTGTCCCACCTCAACGAACGCAGCCGCCCCAGGAGAGGGTGCGCGATAAAAGGTGCCTACCATGGGTGATTTAACCGGTGTGCCTTCAGAAGCGGGGGCCGCTGAAGCAGCGGGAGCATGTTGTTCTACAGGCGCTGGGGTATGTTGAGGTACATGAGCCTGATGCATGATGGTGGGGGCTTGCGCCATCACGACACCAGCAGAAGCGCCAGAACCAACCCGGTTAATGCGAACTTTTTCTTCGCCTTCGGTAATTTCTAGTTCAGCAATGCCTGATTCTTGAACGAGATCGATGAGTTTTTTAAGTTTTCTGAGATCCATAAGGACTGCCGTGCGATACGAAAATCGCCGAGCAATAGAGTCAATGTTGTACGAAGTGTGCAGCAAAATTCAGTCATCTGTCTACAAATTCGGTGAACGCCGTCGAGTGCCCTCTCCCTTGACAGTACTGTTTTGGCGTGGATCGTTTTTTATTCTTTTACCAGTAAGGGCCTGAGGTGAGACTCTAGTTCGCCTTTCTTCCAGGGGCCTAATCGCGTTTCAACAACGCGTCCTTGGCGGTTGATTACGGCAGAGAACGGGAGCGATCCTGCAGGATTACCGAGTCTAGACTGCAAATTTTCGCCGATCCCCTGAGATTCTTGAAGAACGGGGTAGCTCAAGTGATGCGTTTTTAAAAAGGTTTGAACGGCCTGCGGCGTATCCATTGCAATTCCGATCACGGCCACATCTGCAAATTCAGGTTGGCTTGCAAACTGAGACAGGGTGGGGAGTTCTTCCACGCAGGGCAGGCACCAGGTCGCCCAAAAGTTGATGACGATGGGGCGCCCTTGCCATTCCGCAAGCGTACGAGGGTGTCCTTCCGCGTCAGGCAAGGTCATTGCCATCAAGGCCCCTTGCGAAATGGTGACAGGGTTTTGAGGGGTTTGATGCAACCACCAGGTACTGAGTAAGCCAAAGAGGACGGCAACCACGAATAGAGGGGCGATACGAATGGAAGGGCGGCCGGAATTCATCTTGTGTTTTACCGATTAAGAGGGTTGCAAAGCCCGAGGGGCATGTTTAGAGTGAAGCTATGAAGATTGCCACCCCTATTTTACTCCTCCTGCCCTTGCTGGATTTGACCCTTCTGGTGCCCATGTCCCGAGCCTTTGGTTTGTGGCTGCTGCTCTGGTTGGTGCTCAGCGCATTGACGGGCGTGATCTTGCTTCGTTTTGCGCGTAAAAGCGTTGAACGTGTTTCAGGGGGCCGAATGAGTGGCCTTGGGTTTCATTTAATGCTCGACCATCAGCGCACGGTGCTGGCCGGAATTCTTTTTATTTGGCCTGGCATTTTGAGTGACATGGCTGCAGTGACCTTGCTGTTGACGGCCCCGCCTGCATTGGTTCGGGCCAACTGTGAGTATCCCCTAGACTTGCGTGGTCGCCGCCGCCGCTAAGCCTGCTTGAACGGTGGGGTAGCGCAAACACACTCGGAGTTCAGTTTTAAGCCGCTGATTGCTTAAACGACGCGACTCTCGCATAAAGCTCAGTAAACTTTCTGGTAATTGCTGCTCAGCCTCTTGTCGGGTGATTCGAACCGGCTTAGGAAGCCTGAAATGGCTTGCCACGAGATCAAACCATTCCCCCATTTTGAATTGACTGTTGTCGCAGACGTGAAAAGCACGTCCACCTTGAGCTCTAAACATCGCTAAACATGCTGCCATCGCGAGGTCATCTGCATGGATATGGCTGGTAAAGCTGTCTTCTTCATGGCGTATGGCAGGGGTGCCCGCTTTCAAACGGGCTACCGGGAGTCGGTCTGCCGCGTAGATGCCTGGGGCACGCAAGATCGCAACCGCGCGAGGTGTACCGCGCCCCTGTGCCGCCCACTGTCGCAATAGGTTCTCAGCGGCAACCCGTCTCAGGGCACGAGAATTACGGGCGCGTCGAGGACGGGTTTCGTCGATTTGCGCGCCTGCGCAATCGCCATAAACCCCTGTTGTACCAATATAAACGAGTCGGCGTGGTATGATCCGCGCCGAGCTGAATTGTGAAAGAAGTCGGTTTAACCGAGGATCACCAGGAAGGGAACTGTCAGGTGGGGCGGTAATCAATACCCACTGCGCGAGCCCTTTGAGGCGGGATAAAGATTTTCTGTCATCCAGATCACCGATGACAGGAATGGCACCGGCTTCTCTCCAGCGCGCAGCGGTATCCGCGTGGCGACAGAGTGCAAATACCCGAAACCGTTTTAATAACCAGGGAAGAGCCCGCCAAGCGACATCCCCTGAACCTACAATCAACAGTCTTTGCGCATGCATTGATAACGTATTCATCGTTGAGGAGTATCCAGGCTTATGCCACTGCATGTCACGATCCAGCCTTCAGGCCATACTTTTGAACTGAAAGAGCACGAAACCCTTCTTGACGGTGCAATACGTCAAGGATTTGGCTTGCCATATGGTTGTCGAAGCGGGGCATGCGGAACCTGTAAAGGGCGAATCGTATCAGGTGAAGCGGATCTAGGAGAGTATCAATCTAGTTCACTCACAGAGGAAGAGATTGCGGCTGGAAAAGCGCTCTTTTGTCTTGCCACCGCAAAAACGGATCTGGTGATCGAGGCGCGGATGGTTACGGGTGTGAAAGACATCTCCGTCCGTAAATTACCGGTTCGAGTTGAAAGTGTAGAGCGGATCAGCCACGACGTTGCCATCCTCAGCCTGAAATTACCCGCAACCGAGAAATTTAACTTTTTGCCGGGCCAGTATATTGATTTCATTATGCAGGACGGCAAACGCAGAAGCTTTTCTCTGGCAAGCACGCCAGGTGACCAAGCCTTGCTGGAACTGCATATCCGGCATTATCCGGGCGGTAATTTCTCAAAATACGTTTTTGAGGAACTCAAACCCAAAACGATTTTGCGCATTGAAGGCCCGCTAGGTACCTTTTTTCTAAGGCAGGACTCCGATAAACCCATCATTTTCATGGCAGGCGGAACAGGGTTTGCCCCGATTAAAGGGATCATCGAACAGGCGTTGAAACAAGGATGTATGCGGGAAATGGTGCTGTACTGGGGGGTACGCAGCCTAAGAGATCTCTATATGGCTGAAGTTGCGGGGAACTGGCAAGCGCAGTATCCCAATGTCACCTTTATCCCCGTCCTTTCAGAACCCTTGCCAGAGGACCAATGGACCGGGCGCACCGGCCTGGTTCACGAAGCTATCTTGGCTGATTTCTCAGATTTATCGGGGTACCAAGTCTATGCCTGTGGTGCACCCGTGATGGTGGATGCAGGAAAGCGAAGCTTTATTTCGCAACGAGGATTACCCGAAGACGAGTTCTTTTCTGATCCTTTCACGGTTGCACTGGATCCCAATAAAACCGATCCAAACAAAAAGGCCTAGCCGCCCTCAACATCGGGAGGGAGGGGTCTGACTTTAGGTGTGCGGGGGATGAGATTACTTCCCATGCCATCCAACAAAGCCCGCCCCTCGCGTGATGGTTCAAGCGCCAAGCTGGCTTCTAAATAGTTTTGAGCTTTACCCCACAAAGACTGGTGCAAGCAGAGGCGGCCTAAACTCAATAACAGGCCTGCGTCTTGAGGATGCTTGATGAGCCAACGCTCTGCCTTCTGAATTTGCTCCAGCACCCCCGATCCTGTGCATTTACCGTAGAGGCTAGCAAATTCACTGTCCCACGACTCTTCCAGCGCGTGCTCTAAAATACTGCGCGCATCGTCCATGAGTTTAAGGCCAATAAATAAACTGGCCGCTGAAATCACCAAAGCGCGATCTGATCGTTCACGACTGCTCAAAGAACGCCAGAAATTACGTAAGCTTTTTTCATCCTGACCATGTCTTGCCAATAACCCTAACAGGGCCTGACGCCGCACCGCATCGGCATGTGCACGGTCAATACCCTCTGATTTTTCAAGGCTTTGCAGGGTTTTCAAAACCAGATCCCACTGACGCATGAGTATTTGTGCTCTGAGCGTCAGTCGGCGAACCGTCTGGCTGCGAGGCGCGATTTCTCTGGCGTGCCGCAGTACTTCTAAGGCTTCTTGTTGACGACGTTCATCCAACAATAAATCAGCCTGCGTGGTGAGTTGTAATACGCGATCGCGGGGCAGCACGCTGTGCGGAGTATCTAAATAATGATCCCGCTCTGTAAAACGCCGTTGCTGATGAGCAGCACGAGCAGCAACCACGGCACACAAGCCCATCGATTCACCTTGAGATAAGGCTTGAACTGCCGCTTTTTCAGCACGGGCGTAATTCCCCTCAAAAAACGCTTCAACAGCTTGTAAAACAGCTTCTTTTGCTTTTGCACGTCGGCGCCCAATCCGCAGTGCCCGAATGCTAGAGGGCAGACTTAAGGTTCCGGCTGTGACGCGTGTTACAAAAAATCCAAGCACCATGACCAGTAAGGTGGCAATGACAAAAGCGGCCACCGAAAACTCAATACGCCAGGGCGGTAAAACAAATAAAACGAAAGCCCCCCCATTGGCCGTGAGAATGGCGGTACAAACGGCGAGACCCGCAAGCAACAAAAACCAAATTACGGTACTCATTTCAGGTGACCCGATGCATGTGTTGTCTGAAGGTCTCGAATGGCGTTGAGGCTGGAGCTCACATCGGGCAAGGCGATCGAGCTGGGTGCATCAATTAATTGATGCAAAGACTCAGCGGTTTTTTGAACCGCACGATCGTGCATGTCATACCAGCTCTCTAACCAACGGCTGGCCAAGCGCAGGTCCCCACGATAGGTGGCCTCATCATGCGAGAGTAGGGCTTGTCTTGCTGTGAGTAAGCGTAAACGTAAATTTTGGCGCAGAAAAAAGGTTTGATCAGGAGCCAGAGGAGGAAGGGATGCGCCTTCAGTACGCTGAATACGCACGGCCTGACCGAGTTCTGTCAAAAACCGATTGCTTAATGAAGACCAAAACCCTTCGGGTTTCTGTTCTTTCGTTTTCGGCGCAGCGGAGGGGCGGGCAGAAGCGGCAAGGGGTAAGGTGTCTACGCTATTCGCAAGATTCTCTAGTTTCAAACTCATGCCAGATAAATCCACAACAGGTAAGGCGCGAAGACGCCGTAAGTCTTGATCAACGATACGACGAATTCCCTGCAAACCAGACCGGTCAACGCGTTCTAATCGTCGCTCGGCATTTTCCATCGCACGAATCGCTAAGCGCACATCCCCTGCTAGCAGCAATTCTTGATTGGCAATCGCAACGGCTTGTTCTACTTCAGCCAACACGGCGTATTCTTTGTTGATGGAAAGATCGCGATATAGCGCAGCCAGGGCGGTTTGTTGAGTTTGGGTATCTGTGATGCGCCCATCTAGATTGCTCAGGCGGGTTTCGATATCCAGTGTGGCGTTTTGGGCCTGCCCTGCAAGGGCTCGGGCTTGACGGCTTGCTGCATCCAGTTCGGCCAATTGTTTTTGTAAGTCTGATCGGGATTCCTGAATTTCACGTTGTGCTTCAATACTCCCCAAAATCGTCAAAATACAGGCCAAGGCCGCGATTCCAATGGCGGCGCGAACCTCGCGGACGAGTTTTTTTTCGCGCGGGGTTCGGGGTGGTGTCTCGGGCTGATCTGGTTGGGCTACGGAAACATCGGACGAATTCATGAATAGATCATCGAAAATAGTTAATAAGAGCACCACTGACTGCATTGAGCTGGCTGCCAGGGGATTCAATCACCTCTTGAATGCCCATGTCACGTGCCGCCGAAGCAATCCGAGGGTGGGGAACCACCCAGGGAATAGAGCATAAGCTAGTCCGGCATTCCACACCAAAAGCATCAAACACATTGTGCAGGGTTTCTGTGCTCATTGCGCAGATTGCCGAGATCTCTTGGGATATCACCAAGGCCTTGAGCGGTCCAGGATCTTCATTGGAAGCAAGACGTTGATAGATTTCAGCGTAGTCAACAGTGGCACCGGCCTCGCGCAATCCTGTGGCCAAAGTTTCACGACCGCCTTTTCCCCGAAAAATCAGGATGCGTTGACCTTGTAATGGCCCCCATCCTGGTGCCCGCAGAAGTCCCTCGCTATCCTCGGTCCCCGTAGGGCGCAGCACGGGGCCCAAGCCTTCATCTTCTAATCGTAACGCGGTTGCCTGGCCTACCGCCGCACAGCGCAGTGTTGAAGGCCAGGGCCCGCGCGCTTTGACCGCGGCCAATCCAAACGCTACGGCATTGGCGCTGACAAATACCGCCCATTGATAGCGGTCAAGATGATCCAGATGTGCTTGCGTTTCAGGTGAGAGTTCACAAGCAGAAATGCTTAATGCCGCAAATGAACAGCTGTCTGCTCCGAGGGATTGAAAGTGATCGATCAGCGGGCGTTCTTGTCCAGCTGGTCGACAAATCAATATGCGCCGGCCGCTTAGTGGCCGACTGCTCGTAAGATCCGCCATAGAAGAAAATTAGGGTGTGTGACCACGTTCACCCAATATTTCAGCCGCGCCTTGAGAAAGAAGAACTTCTGCTAATTGGGTTCCCAATGACTCAGCAGTGTTCGAAGGGCCTTTCACAGATTCTCTTAAAAGCCGAGATCCATCGACTGCAGCCACAAAACCTTCAATCTGAAGCGTGTCGCCCTGCAGAACCGCATGGGCTCCCAGCGGAACATCACAACTTCCAGCCAGTCGACGAGAGAATGCGCGTTCAGCCTGAACGCGTAAGGTCGTTGGTATATCGATCAAGGGTTCTAGAGCCGCACGGGTGGCATGATCTTCTTTTAAAAACTCAATACCCAGCGCACCCTGACCCACCGCAGGAATACTGTCTTCAATACTCAAACGGGTGCGAATGCGATCGGCCAAACCCAATCGCATCAGTCCTGCCGCAGCCAGCAGAATGGCTTGATATTCCCCGCTATCTAATTTGCGTAATCGGGTATCCAGATTGCCGCGCAAGGAACGCACCGTTAAATGCGGAAAGCGCGCTCTTAACTGGCTTTCACGACGAAGACTGGAGGTCCCGACAACCGCGCCCGGGGGCAGACTATGCAAATCAGGGTAGTCATTACTGACAAAGGCATCCAAGGGGTCTTCACGTGGGCCCGTAAAAATCATGTCGAAATCATCGGGTAAAACCATGGGAACATCTTTTAGGCTGTGTACCGCAAGATGTGCGCGCCCCTCGCGCATGGAGACCTCAAGCTCTTTAACAAATAAGCCTTTTCCGCCCACTGCTGCCAAAGTCCGATCCAGAATTTGATCCCCTGTGGTCGTCATTCCGAGTATGTCGAGCTGTGCCTCTGGATATAATCCGTTTAAACGGTCCCGCATGTGATGTGCTTGCCATAAAGCAAGACGACTCTCGCGGGTGGCTATGATGAGATGAGAACGGATGGACATGATGGGAATGCGTTTTACAAAGGGCCAATTGGTCTTAAACGAGTTTAGCACGAAGCGCTTTGAGTACTCTGGGCGCTTTAATGTACCGAATGTGCCTCTTAAGCCCGCCCGGTTGTGGGTGCAGGAGTCACCGCAATGAATGCAATGACTCCCGCTGCGCTGAAGATTGCCGTGATCTTGGGTGGCGCCAGTTCTGAGCGTGATGTTTCTGTGGCCAGCGCGGCCCAAGTGGTTAAAGCCTTAAGATCGTTGGGGCACACGGTGTGCGCTGTTGATACCGCGACTGGGGTACTGAATGCCGATCAGGAACAGCAACTCTTTGCAGCAGGCGTTTCTGCGCTGGCGCCCAAAAGCTTATCGGGTTTAGGGGTGTTGGCAGAAGACCCGGCCGCTTTTTTTGCACATCCTGCACTGAAAAACGTCGATCTGGTTTTTATCGCTTTGCATGGCGGGGCGGGCGAAGATGGTCGCTTACAAGCGCTTCTAGAGTTACGAGGGATCCCGTTTACGGGGAGCGGCGTGATTGGCAGTGCCTGTGCCATGGATAAAGACATTGCAAAGCGTTTGATGCGTCAGGCAGGCGTGCCCACCCCCAATTGGTTGATGGCGCCGGTAGATGCAGAAACGGTAGAACGCACTCTGGGCTGGCCAGTTGTTGTAAAGGCGAGCAAGCAGGGATCTACGGTGGGGCTTTCGGTGGTGCGCTCTCCTAAAGCCTTGCCCGCGGCAATTGAAGAAGCCTTCCGCCATGACGACGAAGTATTGGTAGAGCAATTTATTGCGGGACGTGAACTCACGGTTGGAATCCTAGACGGCAAGCCTCTTGCTGTAGGAGAAATTGTTTTGACGCGGAGTGAAATTTTTGACTACGAGGCCAAGTATCAGCCGGGGGGCGCACTAGAGGTTTTCCCGGCAGAGTTATCCGCAGATGAAACCGCACAGCTCCAAATGCTAGGCGCAAAAGTAGCGCAAGCGCTCAAACTGAGAGATTACTGTCGCGTAGATTTTAGGCGTGATGCCTCTGGGGGGCTGTGGTGTTTAGAAGCCAATACCTTGCCTGGAATGACCGCAATGAGTTTGCTGCCGCAATCGGCAGGCGTCAGCGGTATTTCCTTTCCGGCTTTATGTCAGCAGATTTGCGATATCGCGCTAAAACGAGAAAGGCAGCGTTTGGCATGAGTGTCTGCGAGCTGTGCACGCAAATTGGCGGAGAGCTTTTATGGGAAGAGCCCTTACTGCGCATTGTGCGTGTTGAAGACCCTCTGTATCCCGGTTTTTTGCGGGTTATTTGCCGCACACACCATAAAGAAATGACCGACCTGGGTTTAAAGGACCGAGAGCGCATCATGCAGGCGGTGTTCGCGGCAGAACAGGCCCTTCGTGAAACCTTGAGCCCTCACTTGCCGGATATGAAGATCAATTTGGCCAGTTTAGGAAATATGACACCGCATGTTCATTGGCATGTGATTGTGCGGGTTGCAGAGGATCCTCACTTCCCTACCCCCATTTGGGCCCCCCCACTTCGTCAGACTGCTGTGGTCCTTTTTGAAGGATGGTGCGATCAAGTCAAAGAGAAGCTGAAGACCTTGATGCACTGAGCGCTGCCGTAAAGGCCGCTTAAATCGTTTTTAAACGATCGCGCGCATCGGTCATCAAAGAGCGCTTAGCGAAATTCTGAGTGGCCTCGAACTGACCTTCATGGCTGATCCATAAAACCGTGTCTAAACCCAATTGTTTGGCAAGGGAGGGCCAGTTGGATTGGCTGGAGGCATACAGTTCGATGACGTTTTTGGCGAGCCGCGCGCCGCCTGAGCCTCTCAAAATAATCGAACAACTGGCACATTCACCTTGCTCAGTGACCAAGGCCCGAGGACTGATCGCATCCCCTTCCTTCAGCCGATAATTCGCATATTGCCCCAGCGTAATCAGGCGCTCGTCGGCAAACAGATCAAAACTTAACAGAGGTTTGAGATTAAGCGGGTTGGGTATTCCAACGTGCCATGGCCTGAAGCCTCGCTCTCCTAGCGCCAAGATATGTTCGCCTATGCTCAATAAGGCCCCGCTTAAATCAGGATGATGTAAAACAGATGCGGCTTCATCGAGCGCGGCTCCCCGCATTTGAAAATCAACTTCTGGCGTGAGGTGGGCCTGAAGGAGCTCGGTATCGAGTTGATTTAAACGTTTCCAAAGGCGCTTTGCCAACGCATTCCCTGCATCTGGATCGAGTCCCCAAAGTGCAAGTTGCGCCGGCGCTGAAAAGGCGATGGCTTCATAGTGTGCAAAGGGTTCGCTGCTGCAGCCGGATAGCGGCATCAGTCCTACGCTTCCCAGGATGGCCGCGGTATTTTTAAGCCACGTGCGGCGGGCGATTGAAACACGCTTAGAAGGGATGGCCATCAATGTTTTACCTGTTGCACTTTCTCTTCCAGGGCAATGACCAGTTGTTCTGCTACATCAAAACCGGTCTGATCTCTGATTTCCACCATACAGGTGGGGGAAGTGACATTGATCTCGGTGAGGTGATCTCCGATGATATCTAATCCAACCAACAGTAACCCTTGTGTGCGGGCGTATTGACCCACGACTGAAGCGATTTCCAGGTCGCGATCGGTTAGGGGTCTTGCCTCCCCTCTGCCGCCCGCTGCAAGGTTGCCTCGGGTTTCTCCTGCGGCAGGAATCCTTGCCAGCGAGAACGGAGCGGGTGTTCCATCCA
>Ga0114959_10001978_pt1 | contig 17347 bp, 16 predicted proteins | sample C_130625_EF_Meta_FD_87317 | JGI IMG/M metagenome (GOLD analysis project Ga0114959, IMG submission 87317) | Freshwater microbial communities from Lake Croche, Canada to study carbon cycling - C_130625_EF_MetaG | ecosystem: Environmental > Aquatic > Freshwater > Lake | place: Lake Croche, Canada...
AAAAATTCATTTTCTATTACTAAAAAAAATTGTTCTTCTTTTCTTTTCTTTTCTACATCACAACACACCACCACCAATATGAACAAATTTCAGCTTATTAATCACAACTCTTCTCTATTACATCTCTCTTTTGTTGAAGCTCAGCGAGACTTCAAACAAAAAAAACGGCAATTTGACGCATTAAAACGCGATTTGCTATTTGCTAAGCAAGAACTCATCGCATCCACAAAAAAATTACACTCTTCCCAGACATTGTTAAGAAAAACCACTTCTAAAAGAGACGAACTCTTACACAGTAACGAAAAAAATATGCGGGTTCAGCTTTACAAGCAACGTGAAAAGGACAAGAAAAAAGCAGACAAAGCTATCGGAAAGAACCTCAACCTCGCAGCTATTGCACGTCTTCCCGACGACGTAGTTCAGCTTATTTACCAATTTATACCATTCGAGACTCGAATTCAGTACCTAGTCGACACATACAAACCCTTTCACACTCTTAAATGCATTCATCGTTATACTAAAGGGAATTTCTTCGAGGCTGCTACAAACTATGACAGATATTTCTATCATATACCCTTCAATGAAAGACAACCCATAAGGGATGATTTAATGCAGCCGTCTCAAATAGAAATGGACAGATCTATTTACCTTATATTTTATGATCTGAAATTGCTCAACCCACAAGGTGCATATAATTTGATTCAAACTATATGCATCTTATTCAAACCCGACAAAAAATACGACACCAACATTCGTAAATGGCTTACACATCGTCAACAATTACGACTACTCCAAGAGACATTCCAACGCCAATTTGCAGTCTAACTATCCATCTTACGTTGCCTAGTTCCATTCGAAATTTGACTTTTAGGGATCATTGCCGCATCATTAAAACAAGGAGAACTCATAAATAATTCCGAATTAATACCATAATTAACACTTTTTTTAATTTCATTTGTACTATTATTATTTACTGGCGTTATAATATTGTTAGGCGACACCCTTGTATTGTTTGTAATAACAATCCTAGGAGAATAAATATCTAATATTTTTGCTACGACAGGACTTCTCTCAATATCATTAACATCTAATTCAACAATGTGAATATCATCTGTCTTGTTTTTATTGGCCTCAAAACTACTCTCATATTTTTTATATTTTGTGATAAAATCAGACAATCCACTATTCAAACCCTTATCTGATTGTTTTGGATCACCAGTTATAACCATTTTACTCCCTTCACCGATTCGAGTAGTAAGCATTAACATCTGATTCGGAGAACTATTCTGCATCTCATCTGCAATAATAAAGGAGTTTTTAAATGTCCTCCCACGCATATATGCAAGCGGAGATATCTCTATAATATTATTATGTACCATTGAATCAATATCTTTCTGAGAGAAAAACTCCAAAAACACGTCAAATATAGGCCTGGTCCACGGATCCATCTTTTTATTAATATTTCCAGGTAAAAACCCAATATCCTCCTCTACAGGAACCACTGGTCTAGTTAACACAATTTTCCCAATATTGCCATTTTTTAATTCCTTAATAGCGGCATTACACGCCAACATTGTCTTACCGGTACCTGCCGGCCCAACAGCAAAAATTATCTTAACTTCATTGTTATTCAAATACTTGACATATTTCTCTTGGTTCTTCCCTCTAGGTTTATAATATAAAGACAATGATTTGCTATCAGGTAAATCTCTTTTCATATATATCCTATTATTTCCTCCACAATACACTTGCCTTATTAGAGAAAAAGAAGTGTATTTGGGAATACAATTGCTAACCGTAATTAAAAAAAGAGGGACCAACCTGAAAATATTTTTCATTATATAATATCATACAAATTATTTTTAAACCTCATTTTAATATAACTATTTCATTACTATGCGCTTTTAACCCAAAAGGGATAAAATATAAAATTGATTTAAATATATATTTACAATATTATTATCAATAAAATAATGTCTAACTACGTCTGCGGTAAATGTGGCAAAGATTTCAAACAAAAGGGACACTATAATAGGCACATAAATAAGAAAACACCGTGTGTTTCCGACGCCAAAATAAAAGAATATACAGTGGAACAAAAAATCGAAACAATTACGATTAAAGAAATGAGTAATAAAGATATAAGATATATTGATTTATTCTGTGGATTAGGAGCATTTCATACTGCATTTGACATTTTAAATACAAAGGACAAAAAATATACTTGTGTCTTTGCTTGTGATATCGACAAAAATATACGAAAAATATACAACGAGAATTACGGAATTACACCGGAAGGTGATATAAACACAATTAATATTCATTCTATTCCCGATTTCGACATTTTATGTGCAGGATTTCCTTGTACACCATTTTCAATTGCGGGTAAAAAGGAGGGCTTCGACGACAAACTCAAAGGAAACTTATTTCATTCTACTTTGAAAATAATTGATATAAAAGAACCACCAACTGTCATACTTGAAAATGTAAAGAATTTATTGTCTATTAACAACGGCGAAACATTCAATACTATCAAAGAAGAGCTTCAAAAACGGGGATATTTTGTAAGTTTTAAATTATTAGACTCAAAATACTACGGATCCCCTCAATCCAGGCAACGACTCTTTATAGTAGCAAGTAAAATTAAAAAATACACTTTCACACCAAATCCGGTAGCTGAAATAACCCCGGTATCTAGTATCGTCGATAAAAACGAAACAAAATTCCTGAATTATGAAGAAAAATATAATCTTATAAAATGTAATGATAAAATTCCAAAAAACTCCTGCAAAATGCTATATAAGCTTGTTCATAAATTAACAAATAAAGGAGGTAGACAAGGGGAACGTGTTTATTCCATTGATGCTTGCGGACCTACCATTTGTGCGTCCTCTGGAGGACCTGGTGCAAAAACGGGTTTATATTACATAGATGAAAAAATAAGGCGATTAAATGTAATAGAAGGATTGAAAATGTTCGGTTTCAATGACGGATATAAATGGAAAACAATAGTTAAAGATGAAGAAATGCTATTTTACCTAGGAAATTCTATTGTCGTCAATGTTGCAAAATCGATACTATCTGAATTATAGAATCCTTTCACACAAATCCAAAATATCCTGCGTACATTTCAGTTTTGCCTGTATATCATCAGGCTTTGAATCCGTTTTCCCTCCACCCTTTCTCTGCAAAGCAATATTGGGCGATAAATGTAAACACGTGCCATTTGATTTCATCTTTATATCAATATTCAATGTCTTTTCCACAAACCCCATCAATACCTCACTTTTTATCATATACAATTCCATCGATGAAAACGTCTTGTCTGTTTTCATTATGCACCAGTATTCATTTTTTTCACCCTCTTCGCCTATTAGTGTCTTCTCTACATATTGCTTGATATCGTCCAAATTATCATTACATAATTTAACAAACGCTCGCTTCTCATCTTCTGTCATACTCGTTGTCGTCTTTGTTGGACGACTCAGTGTGAGTAATTCAAGATTACTAATTATATCTGGATGATGAAACGTATTCTGAATACAACGCCTGTCAAACGAATCGCCGCGTCCACCCAAATTCTCTATTTTCTTATTCTGAATATTCGAAATGGTTCCATCCTCGAATACAATTCTTGTATCATATTTCTTCCCGTGAACCTTGTCGAGAGACTTGATACCCTTTCCAAAATATTTCTCAAGCCTCAATTTTATATCGCTATCCGTTCTGAAAATTTCTTCTGCCTTGAACCCCGACTTAGCCGTTAAACTGTTTTTACTTGTAGTTTGCATATTCGTATAAGCTGTAAAATGATGCAGATAAAGTATTTAAACTTCAATTTTTATAAAAAAATATAATTAAATCATAAATAAAATACCAACTACACTACATATAAGCGAGGTTTTATTTACCCTTTATTGTATTCTTCGACAACAAAACTATCGAAGTAATCGAGCAAGCAACCACAAATTTTGCAAACAAGTAATTGTACAAAGTTCTCGAGCAATGTAAATTGTCCATATACCCCCAAAAGATGATGCACCCGATCATCGTCCACGAAACCGAGAAAATATTGAACAAGACTTGGCAAATTGTGCAAAACTTCAAAACAATATTTGTGTATTCTTCTGTATATTTCTTTTCGAAATCGTAGACAAAATCTACAAAACTCATTGATTCGGCGTAAACAATGCCAGCCAACCCACTTACGATTAAATAAATAAACATATTCACGTGTATTTTATCAAACGTCTGGTGAATACACGACTCATCCGTAAAAGCAAAATACAAATCAAACCCCACAAATGGGGTGATAAATCCGCATATAAATAAACCAGCACACAATTTTTCACAAATCTGCAAAGGAACACCGCTGCATATATGTTTTTTCCCACTCGACATTAATTTTTCTTCAGAAACCACACACGATTCGATATCAATATCGATAATAAAATCATTATTGGTTGAATTAATTTCAATCATATTTTCAATGTCTTGTGCATTCATTAACAATGCTGTTATTGATTTCAATTTTTTTGGTAAACTTATTTATATACCAAATTCCGGTATGGCAATGTCTTCACCACTTTTAATATATTTCGCAATTATTTTAGGATTTACCTTATTGCTAAGAATATCTTCAGCCTGGTAAACGTTTCCGGTTTTATCGATATAATAAATAATACCTTGTATATCCTGAGCCCAAACCTCTATCTTTTGTGTCTGTTGTTTATTTTCTTCCTGTTCAACAACAATACCGTGAGGAATTCCTTTCATATGCGTTCCACAATAACCACATTCTTCTTTTTTTCTCCTAGTACACTGTTCACCACTTGCCCTTTTTGCACAGCATCGATCGAAGAATGGCACAACGTTTTTTACTCTCTTTCTTTTCATAAAATCATCCTTATCAAACGTCAACCGCTCATACTCATATATATATTGAAGGAGTACGTTCATTTGTTCATTTTTTATACCGAGTCCAGTTGCCTTATCCCGAATATTATCTTTGAACCCAGTAATATATGATTCAACTTTTTTGTTAATACGACGCTCCATCTGTGTTGCTTTATATATGTTTTAATAATATATATTTAATTCAATTTTAATATATATTTTAAAAGGACTTAAAGATAGAAAACAACAATTCTAGTTATTATCATTCTTCTTCTTTCTAGGTTTATACACGCGTTTTTTTTTCTCTTGAACTGGAACAGGTTCTTCTGTCTTTTCAGTACTCACCACTGAAATATTTGATTCATTCATACTTTCCATTGAGACGATTGATATGTCATCATCATTTATAAGAGTGGTTAGTATTTCGGTTGGTTTTAACGACTCTTCTAAATTTTCAACTTCATCTGGTGTAGCAATTATATCTTCCTTTTTATCCTCATCATCGACCCGTAAAACCGAGACATTTTCATTTACAATTTGTTCAACAACATCCGCAACTATATCATTTATTTCTATTTTAACATTATTCAATCCATCATCATCTCGACATTCAATCGCAACAAATGCGTCATCATAACCTTTATCAAGCGATTTTGAAGCGGATGATTGTAGATCACTCTCTGTAATATTATCATTAATACTCTCTTTCAACGCCTTCATAATTCCATTTTCGATTTCATCATCCACCAAACTCTCTAACATATCCTTGTTTTTAGTCTTATTAGACGCTTCGTTATCCTCAAATTTGATATCGTGTGATATCTGGCTATTCATCAATTGTAATTTTGTCGTAAATCTTTTCAAAAATTTTCGATGCAACTTATGAAAGAACTCCATATAAGATATAAAGAGAATAATTTTCTCTCGCATCATTATATTGTTAAAATTCAATGTATTCACAAAATTATCAATATTAAACCCAATGTCATTCTTATTTTGATACAATTTTGTATCGTGCTCCTTATTCATTAAAATATCGTTTAAAGATGTAAGTAATGTTATCAAGGATTCGTGAATATTTTGGATAATTTCGAAATCATAATGTTTAAATGGTTCCAAGTCCTTATAAATAGGAAAGTTATCGTTTGTGCTTATAAAATCAAGTAATTTTTTATCAACCGTAATTTCTCTCACATAGTCTAATACTATTTTGAATAATTTAAAATATTCACAGTACATTCTATTTGTTATCGATAAAAAAAGCCTTTTCATATCATTATATTCAATATCGATTAATTTACTTTGAAATCTAAAAGAATCCAATCCAAATATAAATAATGTATGCTTGTTATTATTTATAAGTTCTGCATAGTTCTCCTTCAATTTGATCATCTTTACCTCTAGTATTGAAAAAATAGTAATATCTTCATTTTTTATATCCGATATTTTTGTAAAACTAGATTTTAATTCATTTAACCTCTTTTCTATATTACTTTCGGCCATAATTTATAATATTAATATACTATATTTTTACAAAATTAAAATTATTGCTTATAATATATGGAAGACGAAAATAAAATAGACGACGAAGAAAATATAATTGATCCTCAACAATTAGTTGACAGTGAATGGTCTGTAGAACACGAAAAGATTCTTATTGAATGGGCAGATAAAGCTATGTGCTATCGATGGTTACATTCAAAATCAAACGCCCTTTATAGCAGTTTAAATGCTTGGTATACTATCCCAGTTATTATTATTTCAACATTAACCGGTACCGCCAATTTTGCACAAACCCGAGTACCGGATGAATACCAAAACTATTACGCAATGGTTGTCGGAGGATTCAATATTTTAGGAGGTATTATATCAACTATCCAACAATTTCTAAAAATAACGCAATTAAACGAGGCACACCGTGTGAGCAGCATTGCCTGGGACAAATTTTACAGAAATATCAAAATCGAATTAGCAAAACACCCTAATGAGAGAATGCATCCATCTCAGATGCTTAAAATGTGCAAAGAAGAATTCGATCGACTAATGGAAACCAGTCCAGTTATACCAGATAAGGTAATCTTAACATTCACAAAAGCATTCAAAGGTTCTGATGAATTCATTAAAATATCCAAACCAGAAATCTGCGACGTATTAATAAGCACCGAAAGTTTTAGAAATCCGTGGTCAAATGATGAAAATATGGATAAAAGAATGCAAGAGTATGTTAAAACTCAAAATTTAAAAGAAATAAATCAAAAAAAAATAATCGAGAACCAAAATAATATGGTTCTAGATTTTAAGAAAATGTTCAACGACTTACATAATCGTCTGCCTCTGGAAACCGAAATAATCGATAATTTAAAAGACAGAATTGAATTGTCTATACTTAAAAATATCATTGAACAACAACGTTATAACCTAATTACAAATAAGGACCCAACTAATAATGTATAAATGTATAAATCATATTTTTGCATAACTCCTAGGTAATATCAAAGAAGTCACTAATAAAAATAAAAAAAACGACAAGTATATACCATAAACATCTTGTCCTATCCCATAAAAATTAAGTATTTTAATTAATATATATAAACAAATTAGCGATAAACCAATAAATGCTACTAATGTACCACTATTCATATATATATTCTTATACTCTTTTTTTAATCAACTTTACTATTGTATTAATAAAAATATAAACTGATAATAAAACCATTGGAACATATTCGATGTTGTACAATCCTGCATCTGGGAAAAAATTAGCTATCGGCGATACATATTGTAAAATATATTCTGGCCAATATGCCATCCCGTCTCCAATTGTCATAAAAAAGGTATAAGATAATAACAATTCATCTGGTAATTTAACGTCAAAAAATATTATACCTATGTAAAGGCATAATGTTGCTAAATTTCTAAACATTTATATATTTGTTCAGAAATTTAATTTAAATGGTATAATATGTTTCATCTCTCGACCATTTCTCTCCAAGAGTCTTTTTGTCAATAATGTGGTTTGATAATACTACTTGTTGTTCGTACTCTTTCACCACCCACATAGGATAATTTGTAAATACGCTTCCATCATCCATTTCTAATCTACCTATATATACGCTATCGTATTGATTTGTCCATAATCCATCTCTATCTGATATCCTAAGTTGCATTCGTATATTTTTATATTCTGAACCGTCGTCTCCCTGAGAAGTAAACAACATATTTTCAGTTATTTTTGACTCATCCGCTACGTCATCGGGACTATTCAATAAAACCTTTGTTTTCCCCAAAAAAACAGCAAAACGAATTAAACCAGAATTATGATTCTCCCCGTTAAACTTTCCAGTCATCTTAATTGCATTCTGGTAATCCGTAAAATAATAATAATTTCCTAATATTGCATTTGTTCCACCTCGAGGTATACCAAAACTTGTAAAAAGATCCAATTTGTTTCTTGCGACACCAGAGTATACTACTGAAGGGGTCTCAAATATTTCACCACTGTTTATATTTGTTATAAACATCAATTCTTCATTCATTTTAAAAAATTCAGTGACACTAGTATCTATAGGAAATTGGCAAACTTTTTTTTGATTAATAATCTCGTCCACTGTTACCATCCATAAATCGTTCATACGGCTCATTTTACAACCATCCATTTTAAAACCACTGCAATCGAAAAATAAATAGACATTATTTTTATCATTTAAATAACCTTTAAAATTAAACTCTGAACATTTACTATAAGTCAATCCCATCATATCAATTACTGTTAAACTCATCGTAATCACATCCATATGATTAGTAAACTCGTATTTGGGGAAATGTAAATTATCCCCTTTTTCCTTATTATTCTTGAACAATAAATATTCTAAAAAGGGATACTTGTGATTTTTATTAATATGGTATCCGCAAATATGAACAGTCACATTTCCATCCTTAGTATCAATATTAGACAAATGCTCGTCTATATCAGTTTTAAGGATTGATAAACCTTCATATTTATAAATCACCTCTTCTTCATTATTGTAAAGAGAAATATGTTCGTCATACATGTCATTTACTTGTCGTCTCAAATAATTATATTCATTTTCGAATGTTTCATCTGAATCATATTCTGAATCGGGATCAGTTTGTTCATTCGTATCTAAAACAGATTCTGTTATACTACTATCATTTAACTCCCATCCCTCACTAACTGAAGTGGATCTGGTTCTTCTGTTCATACTTGTCGGAATCATTATTATTACTTATAGTAATGATTCTTTATTTATTTATTTTACGCTTTATTGTTTCTTTCAATTGCTCCTCCCTATTATCCATTACATATTTTGTTACTTCTTCTGCTTGTAGCGGGTTCTCCGAAAAATAATTCTTTAAAGTACTCATTAGCGTTTTAGCGTTTATAGGTTTTTTAACTTTATTCTTTTTGTAAACCAAACTTCCACCATTAATATCAAAACAATCTATCTCATTCTTTTTCATCACATTTACAAGAGACTCTGTAATTGCCTTTTTCTTATTTCGTCTCTCCTTAATCTCATTTTGAAGTTTCAAAATATCACCATCAATCTTTATCCACTCTTTTATATTATTAACCAATTCTTCCTTTGTCTCCATTTAATAATTAATACAGTTATTTTTATATTTTATTAATAAACAAATTAATTATTAGAAATTGCTTGTTTATTTACTAAATTGTAATGTCTCTTGCATAAATTATCTTGATAAATAGAACAACCACAATTATTACCCTTATTTGCTCCACTTTTCAATATTTGTTGGCAAATAGTTGAGGCAGCGTTTTCTTTTAAAACCACATTATCACCCAATACACTTGTACTTGTCGGGAATTTCGTCTTTTTATTTTGATTCAATTGTTTTTTCATTTTATCCTCCATTTTTTGCTTCACCTTTTCCTCCTTCATTTTCTGTTTCATCAACTCCTTCTCCTCTTTTACTTTCATCCGGTCTTCCAATTGTTTTTGCTTGTATTCCAACTTCTTCTGAATATTAAATTTCTTGATGGCATCATACTTGTGCATATAGCAAAATGTTTTCCCTATTGACTCAACTAATATCACTTGATTCACATTGCACGCTTTAACCGTGTTACTCGATGCATCAATTATGTCAAAACAACACTTACCAATTTCCCATTTAATATTATTTGATGTAAAATTAATCGCATTTTTATGGTCGTAAAAATTAACCCCGTGTACCTTGTCTAGTTCCAAATCTTCATAATATGGTAACACGTTTTTATGTATTGTTCTACAATAAGGACACCTTATCTCGTTACATCGTACTTGCGAACGCTCCATATTATTATATTTCTTCTTGTGATTCAGCACATCATTGTACAAAGGTATATAATTAAAGGCGTGACCGCAATCTAATTTTACAAAATGCTCCGTTAAGTTTTCCCCCGTAATAAGACAAACATCATCTTTATTTAAATCTACCATTATATCCATCGATTTGTATAATTCATCATAAAAATTAATGCCGCCTTCTATTTCATATTTTACCATCAATATATTTTATTTTGCATTATGTCTTTATATTTATTATCTTTAATAGATATAAATGTCGCCAAATCAATGGGGTCCACCAACTTGGCTTTTATTTCACTGTATGGCAGAAAAAATAAATGCTGAAAAATTTAGCGAAATGAAACCACATCTTATATTATTTATAAAAAGAATATGTGCAAATTTACCCTGTCCAGATTGTTCGCTTCACGCAACCGCTTTTATGTCAAAGGTAAATTTTACATATATTAAAACAAAAACCGATTTCATACACTTGATGTATGTGTTTCACAATATTGTAAACAGAAGAAAGAAAAAACCACTATTTAATGTAGGCAATCTATCTATTTACACTACTGTAAATTTAATAGACGCATTTAACGGATTTATATCAGTCTTTCAAACACGCAATAATATGAAATTATTAGCAGACAATTTTCAGAGAAGGATTATTATAAAAGAATTCAAATCTTGGATATTTAACAATTTAAATAATTTTGATAAATAATTTATATTTCTTTTACTTGTTGACCGTGTCGGGAACTTTACATTTAAAAGTTTGCTTAGATGGTTTCATACACATTTCTGTCTTATTTGACGTCTCATTATAAAACAACGCACCTTGTGAATTACTAAAAAGTAATATTAAAATAACAATAATTCCTGTTAATAAACCTAAAATAATGTCTGCAATTGCCAATTGAACATCAATACACTTCATAAAACTACGGTAAACAAGATCAAATATCAAAATAAAAGCATACCAAATTATTATACCTAAATTGTAATCTTTATAAATAAACATTGGACCACACACATAAATCATACTAAATGTAATAAAAAATGTACTAAATGTGTCAATCTTAAATGATGTCATTTTACCTGATCCAAATGGTATTCTTATATCGACTTTACAATTTGGATTATTCATTTCTTTAGTTGGGAACCACCTTATTGTAAAAAATCGTATAACAGATGCCACTAAAGCCCAAAATAAATAAATACCACCCTTAATATTTTGATTGTAAAATGATAATATAAAAACACCAACAAATACGATCACTGGTGAATATATAGAAGTTATATATGCTAGAATATATGGTATACTCTCTAAAAAAGGCATAGAATTATCCATTCCTGCTGCTATTCCACCGTCATCTCCACCTGGTAAAAGGGACCCAGTTTCATTTGTATAGTTATCTTGATCTTCCATTTTTAATATATATTATATTATATATTAAAATATTATTAGCATATAACATTTGTTTCGTTACATATAAAACTAATCCTCAAAAACCAACTCAAAAACCTCATTTATATGAGACACTTTATGAAATAATATACCTTCTATTATTTTACAACCTTCATATTTATCAATGAATTTTTTAAAATCAACTTCATTCTCTTTTGGGAAAATAAATTCTTTGCACCCTGCTTTTATGCCACCTAAAATTTTTAAATCTAGCCCACCTATTTCTGTTATATTCCCATCAAGCGATATTTCACCAGTAATTGCTATGCACGATTTAATTTTTTTATTATTCAACAAGCTATAAATAACCGTTGATATTGCGGTTCCTGCACTTGGACCATCTTTAGGTACTGCACCCTCGGGACAGTGTATATGTATTCCATATTTTGTACCTTCCTTGTTGCATTTATCTTTTATTTTATTTTGTGTATCGATATCAGTTAGAGACCACGCAAGTGTCAATGCAACATTCATACTCTCCTTCATAACATCACCTTGTAAACCAGTCAATTTTAAATCCATAAAACCTTCACTTGGATAAAATTTTGATTGAATTGGAATAACACCTCCTTTACCCATTGAATTTGCCCATAACCCATTTATAATACCTATCAAACTTTCACTATGTATTTTCTTATTTTTAATCTCAATGCGATCTTTTAAATATTTTTTCTTAAGATCTTCCTTTTTAATAATAATAGGTAACTCAATTTCTGTGTTGTCATTTTTCAAAATATCCAAGTTTATTTCACCTATCATTTCAAAAAGTATCTCTCTCAATTTTCGGACACCTGGTTCCGAAGTATATTCATCAATTATGTATTTTAAGACATCTTCTTCTATTTGTATAATTCCTTCCAGACCCATTTTTTTATAAATTTCTGGTAAAATATATTTATTTGATATAACAATTTTATCTTCCAATGTTAAACTCTTAAACTTTATTCGATGTATCCTATCTAATAATATTTTGTCTATAGATTCAACATCATTATAAGATAAAATAAACAACGCCTTTGATAAATCCAAATCTATACCTGAAAAATATTTATCCTGAAAACAATCATTCTGTGTCGAATCTAACAAGTGTGTCAATATTCCAACGATCTCTTTACCGTGTTCACTTTTGCTTATCTTATCCAATTCATCTATGAAAATAATCGGATTCATACATTTCTTATCAATTATTATTTGAACTATGCTACCCCACGTACTACCTACATATGTATAATTGAATCCGTGCAATGTGCTTCCATTTGAATCCCCACCCATTTGTATCATTGAAAACGGTCTACTATTACCATTTTCATCCTTGAGACAATTAGATAATCCACGCTTAGCCAATGACGTTTTACCTACTCCAGGCGGCCCTTCAAAACCAAAACAGTAACCATCTTGCTCACCATTAATCCATTGGCCAATTATCCTTTCTATTTGTTTTTTGGCTTCATCGTGTCCGTGAACGGATTGATCTAGTGTTTCCTTTACATTAATAATATAATCCTTTATTTCGTCAAATTTTTTACCTATATTATTAACACGAATTATGTTTTCATCTTTTACATTTTCTTTTATTTCAAGCAACTCTTCTAATATATTAAAATAGCTATAATTTTCTGAAAAATAATCAATAAATTTGTTTATTTCTTCCTTTAATAATTTCTTATTTTTACCAATATATTTTATTGTTTCTAACTTCTTATCCTTTATTTTTTCTGAAATTATAATATTTATTTTCTCAATATTTTTTATTATAGTATTTTTTTCCCCTTCTAATAAAGTTTTTTTTAACATTTTTACAGAATTAACATTCAAACTCGTTTTTTTAATTTTTCTTATGTAATTGATTATTTCAATACTCGTATATTTATCTTTTATTGGAATATTCAAGTTTGTGTTGTTAAATTTGTTATCGTTTATCAATTCTTTAAAAGATGAACAAATATTATTCATCGTATTTAAAATTGGTTCTTTTATATAGATTGAAAATGGGATTTTTAAAAGTCCATCCAAATATTGCCTCGCCTTTGATCCAGAATCCTCCGATTTATTTTTCAGCTCTTTTAATTTAATCATTGCTTTCTCTTTTACGGCATCATTTGCCTTTATCAAACATATTTGTTGTTCCAAAGGAATTTTATTAATATCAAAGTTTGATAAATCATTTGTATATTGAATCGTTTTTTTCATTGCATCTTTGAAATATTGTTTTATTGGCCACGGAAAACTATCGAACAATATTATCTGATCTTGAGTATCAACATTCCCATTTACATCGTTCGAGAGAAGATCATACAACAAATATGCTGTATATTTATTCTCATAATTATCTGAATTAATCAATAAATTTATTAATATAGTACGCTTCGCGAACAAATCACCCCCAATAAACTCTTTCACCATTACAGCCAATGTTTTTTGTTTAAATAATTTGTATTGACTCAAATATCCAATATATTTATTATATACCGAAGTTTCATTATGAATAAATAAATCCTTCAAAGTCATTGAAGCAACGAATCTTTTAAATATATCACTATTTAACTCTTCATTCTTTGACCTATTTTCATTTATTTTATTTATTTTAAATTTAATAAATTTATCATTCATATATTCAACAACAACGTCATCGACGATTCCATAAATTAACAAGTTTTTTTTGAAGGTATTATTATAAATATACAACTTCATACCATAAACCTTCATATGGAATGATTTGCTTGTTAAGATGGCATCTGTACAATCTAAATTATTGGTCGTGTCATTTGATATCTCATCCGATGTCTCATTCTTTTCCCCCTTTTTGCCGTCTTCTTTGTTATTAATAACCTTATAACCCGTTGGATGAAAATATTTTTTCAACAACTCCATTTTTATTAATTCCTCTTCATTATTAATAATTATATTGTTAGTACCAAAACATATTGATAATAGATCATCTAATGATTCAGTTCCATATGACTTTAATAATGCAGACATCTCATTGTTTATTGTCTGAAGATTATTGATTAATGTATCCGTTGATAAACCCAAGAACGCTTGCTGAATATCCTTCATTTTTTGATTCAAACTACTTATCATATTTATGCACGTATTCACATCATTTATTACTAAAATATCCAACATCTTATTTTTCTGAACATTCAGAATCGTTTTTTGAATAATATTCTGAAAAAAAACGAGCTTTTTTTCTATAAGACTTATCACATCGGTTTTATCGTGTTTTTCACCTTTTACATTTTGTATCACCTTTTTATTCATTACCCTATATATTATCTTTTTATTTTTAAATACAACAAATCTATTAAGGCAATTTTTCATTGTGTCTTCTTTAAGCTATTTATGAAATAAATATATAAATACACATCCTAATTGTATTAAAGACAAAAATTCATTTTGTACATATATGGGCATTCCAAGTTATTTTTCGTACATTGTAAAAAACCACATTGAAATAATAAGAAAATTCATAAAAAACGCCGAAATTATAGATAATCTTTATATGGATTGTAATTCAATTATTTACGATGCAGTTCGCAATATTCAGTTTGATGAAATAACGGAGAGTCAAAGTGTATCTATTATTAAAGCCGTTATTATTAAAATTGAGGAATACATTACTTTAATTTCACCTTCAAAGACGGTATTCATCGCATTTGACGGAGTAGCACCTGCGGCGAAATTAGAGCAACAACGAAATCGTCGATACAAATCTTGGTATCAAAACGAAATCAGAAAGGCTATTTTCGATAAAACAACAGAAGCGGATCCTTGGAATACTACAGCAATTACACCTGGAACTATTTTTATGAAGGATCTCAACGAGGCAGTTCAAACCTATTTTTCAACAAACAGAAAACAGTTGACTGTTATTGTATCGACTAGTGACCAATATGGTGAAGGTGAACATAAAATATTCGATTATATTCGGGTTCATCGTGAAAAACATCTTAACGAATCAACTGTCATTTATGGTTTAGATGCAGACCTAATAATGTTATCGATAAATCATCTTCCAATTTGTCCGCGAATTTTTCTTTTTAGAGAAACACCTGAATTCATCAAATCTATTTCCAGCTCTCTCGAGCCCAATGAAAATTATCTTATGGATATACCCCAACTTGCAAATATCATCACTCTCGATATGAACAATGGTATCGATGTAACCAACGCTTGTGAAGAAGATAAAAAAAATCGAATTTATGATTATATATTTCTCTGTTTCTTTCTAGGAAACGATTTTTTACCGCATTTTCCAGCAGTCAATATTAGAACAGGTGGAGTCGACAAAATGATAAATGCATACAAAGCAACTATTGGTGGCACCAAGGAGAATCTCACCGATGGTAAAACCATCTTCTGGAAAAATGTCCGTAAATTAGTCATTTTTTTGGCAAATAACGAAGAAGAAATGTTGAAAAAGGAATATAAGCTCCGAGACAGGAACGACAAAAAATATTATCCAACTGCAAGTCCGGAAGAAAAGTACAGCAAATTCGAAGCTATTCCAACTTATAATCGAGAGCTCGAAAAGTATATCAACCCCTTTAAGGATTCTTGGCAAAACCGTTATTATAAATCTTTATTTGATACTGATCGCACAGATGAAGAGAGAATAAAACAAATCTCCGTTCAATATTTAGAAGGAGTAGAATGGACAATGAAGTATTATACTAATGGCTGTCCTGATTGGCGATGGCGTTATCAATACAATTATCCACCCCTATTGCAAGATTTAATACAGCATATACCCTATTTTGAAACCGAGTTTGTACCATATAAACCAGATAAACCTGTCACCCAACTTGTACAATTATGCTACGTGTTACCGAGACAAAGTCTTCAATTTCTGCCTCCGAAGCTATACAATAAACTCAAGACTACTCATCCAGAATGGTATCCAACCGACTGCGAATTCGTATGGGCATTTTGCCGCTATTTCTGGGAAGCACATGTCGAACTACCGGAACTTGATATCGATGAATTGGATGAAATCATAAAAACGGTTATTCCTGGGTTTTAAATGCAGGGGGGTCCCTTCATTTTCTCCCCGGCTTATGATTTGCCGATATTAGCATCCCAATCCGGAGGAAAGCATATCCAATCACATTCTCATTTTTCGCATTTCGGTGAAAAGAAAAACAAGCGATGTATGCAATGTAACGCTTTTTGCTGAAAAGTATTTCCCCTTTTCGATTTTGGACATTTTTTTTGTCCATTTTTGAAAACCTAAAATACTTTTGGGTGAAAAGTGATGCAAAACACGCACTCTTACCATAATGCTCTCATTACAAAAATAATAATTCTAGAAATGTTAGCATAAAATTTTCCAACTTTTTATCTATTCGGAAGAAAATAATTTAGGCATTTTTTCGTTAGGAATTATAAGAAAAAATGCCGCAGCAAGAAAAATGCCACAAATTCTTTTGCGAAAATTGTGACTTTGGATGCTCTAAGCAAAGTAATTTCACCGCTCACCTAGCCACTAGAAAACACCTGGTTAGGAAAAATGCCGCCCCTCATGTCAAGGTTTATCAGTGTCAATGCGGCAAAAAATACAAGCATCAACAGACCTTAAACATACACAAAAATAAATGCAAAATTGAAGATTCTACTATAAAAGAAACAGAATTGATCAAGCTATTATTGAAGGAAAACCAGGAGTTCA
>Ga0114959_10001979_pt1 | contig 17340 bp, 16 predicted proteins | sample C_130625_EF_Meta_FD_87317 | JGI IMG/M metagenome (GOLD analysis project Ga0114959, IMG submission 87317) | Freshwater microbial communities from Lake Croche, Canada to study carbon cycling - C_130625_EF_MetaG | ecosystem: Environmental > Aquatic > Freshwater > Lake | place: Lake Croche, Canada...
GTAATAGCCTCCCCACCATTTTCCATCATTATATTCTCCGATAGTTCCTGACAAACCGACATTGTCAGGCATGATTCCACCATTTTTAACTGCGTACTCTGCCCAATTCTCTAGGTACTCCAGAACCCATTTCTTTTCCTCTTCATCATGTGAATACAGATATGAATGTGTAATCAAAGATGTTGCATTTAAATTAAGGGGGACATCGCCGCGATTCATACGCTGGTTCATAAACTCTATTAATCGGGCGTAGATGACCGGATCAGACCATTGACATTTGAGTGATTCAAAATCAACGCCGGGAATATCTTCATAGGGGGCGAGATAGTCGTCCAAGACAGTTCTATGTGTCAACCAGTCTTCTTCAGTTACCCTAAAACGAGGACCTCGACTGCCAGTTAGTGGGGATCGGATTAACTTCGTCGCAGGATCATAGTTCTGTGCTTGTTCATCTTTGCCCATATACATATGGGAGAACCTTCGAGCTCGTTGGCGATCCATCAACGACTCGGGTTTTGTCAGACCAAAGAAATAAAAATAAATATATGCCTCACCATGATGCATCCAGTCGTAGTACCCATCAAACTCTCGATGAATCTGTCCATATTCTGTCCATTGCAATGTGATCGATTCCCACATTTTTCGAGCCAATTCATAAACTTCTTCCGAGCCGCCGATTGCATAAAGAAGAGCTAGGTACTGAAAAGCCTCGTATGGATCATCGGACCCATCCATCGAACCAAATGAATCTTTCCACTTAAGTGTTCCATCCACGCGAGTGTATTTGTTTACAAATTCGACGCTCGCTTTATTGAGTCTTGCGATAATCTCTCGTTCTAGAATTGCCCATTCTGGAATCTCGGTCGTTTGGCTTAAAAAAATTTGCTGCACGGTCATATTGAAATCCTATAGTCTTCATAAATGAAAGTACATGAAAAAGTCGCAGTAGTTACCGGAGCAACTACTGGTTTAGGTCTAGCTGTTACGCGACTCTTACTATCCAACGGCTATTGCGTACTGGCTACATACTTGCAGGATCCTGACAACGAGATCTCTACTTTTGACGTTTCGTCTCAGCTGGTTTTTTTTCAGGCCGACCTGCTCAACCCAGCTCAGAGCGCAGATTTAATTATTGAAGCCGCCATCAACGCCTTTGGAAAATTAGATCTGATAGTTAGTTCTGCGGCAAAAATACTTTATAAGGAAGTGACTCGCGTGAGCCAGGGTGATTGGGAGGAGGTCATGGCCGTCAATCTTTTTGCGCCATTTTTTTTGGCGACGAGAGCGCTACCGTTTCTCGCAGAAACCCACGGTGCAGTCATCAATATTTCTTCGACTAATGCTGTCAATGTCAACCATAACAATCAGCTTTACGATACGTCAAAAGCCGCGCTTAATCATTTGACGCAAGGATTAGCGATTGATTTTGCCAATCACGGAGTCCGGGTAAATGCCATCATGCCCGGTGGAATGCAGACCCCCTTACTTAAGGAGTGGGTGAACCAGGCGATAGAAACTCCGGTCAATGAGTTTGATTTTTCTCAGCCGAATATTGCGCTGCCGGTGGATGTGGCTCGTGTTGTGTTGGCGTTAGCTAGTGATGAAATGCGCTGGGTCAACGGAGCTATTATCGCAGCGGATAATGCAGTCTCTTTGCAGCGGGGCATGGCGACGCAATCTGATGAGGGCAGTCGGAATTTTATAAAGCAATAAGAACTTTTCCAGAAAGTTCAGAATTTTTGGCCATCTCAAATCCGGCTATTGCTTCCTCGACCGGAAAAATGTGGGTGATCGCTTCTTCTATCCAGGGATTCTCGGAAATCATGGAAACTGCGTCATCTATTTCGGTATTAAAGCGAAAAGTTCCACGTAAAGAAATTTCTTTACTGACTAATGGAGCAATAGCAATAGGTTGATCGCCCGCTGCCAACATTCCAACTTGGACCACGACTCCGGCTTTGCGAACTGCAATAAGTGCCGAGCTCAGCGCTTTCGCAACACCCGAGCATTCAAAGACCACATCAAATTGCTCAGCGACAAGTGTATCTGCTCCAATTTTTACTGAGTGTGTTGCACCCATCTGTACCGCTCTCATCAATGGCCCATCTAAGACATCTGATGCTGTAATCGCAGACGCGCCGAGTACTTTGGCTGCTGCGATAACCATTAAACCAATCGGTCCAGAGCCAGATACGAGAATCTTTTTCTCTTTAACTCCATCAGCAATCCGAAGAGCATGCAGGGCAACGCCTAATGGTTCACAGAGTGCAGCAGCTTTTAACGAGAGGTCTTCTGGAAGCAATCGGATCATCGTGCGATCGACAATCATAAATTCCGACATCGCACCTTGGGTATGCGGAGTTGTTGAGGCGCTACCCAGATAGCTACCTTTCGGCCACAAATGTGGGCGCAATTCAATTCCTGGTGTTGCTTCACCAAACCGGGCGGGATGAACGGTGACGCGTGTACCTACTGCAAATTCACCGAGGGGATCAAGTTCGATGATGCCAGCAAGCTCATGACCTGGAATCAATGGTTCGTTTACTACGAAGGCGCCGTTGGCACCCTCATAGTAATAATGAAGATCAGAACCGCAGATGCCTACATAGCTGACCTTAATTCGAAGTTGATCTATACCTGGCTCTGGGACCGGTGCCTCTACTAAATTCATATTTAGCTTGCCAGTGATCTTGAGAGAGAGCATCTTTTTCCTTTACTTTGCGTGCGTTTCGTTGATCGCGAATTCTGCGCGACGTTCGATTTCGCGGATAATCGCGCTATGGTCTAATTCGCCATCCCCATGTTCAACCAAATCACTAAATAGTTGCCGAACGATTGAAGTAACCGGAAGATCTACCCCGATTTCATTAGCACTCTCCAGCGCAAAATTTAGATCTTTTAGCTGAAATTTAGAATAGCCACCGGGAGAAAAATCGCCACTTTCAATTTTCTCTCTCTTAATTTTCAATGCTTGAGAGTTGGCGAGACCCCCAGAGAGTAAATCCAGAACTTCATGCGCGTCGAGTCCCGATCTTCGCGCTAATGTGACTGCTTCTCCAAGTGCGGTTAATGTGATTGCAACGACAACCTGATTGCATGCTTTGGCAATTTGACCAGAACCTACAGGTCCCAACAAGCGAATAGTCTTACCAATTTTTTCAAAAATTGGAAGAACTCTCAGATAAGAATCTAGATCACCACCAACCATGATGGAGAGAGTTCCTTCAATTGCGCCGATGTCGCCCCCGCTCATGGGTGCGTCGAGTATCCGTATTTCTTTTTTTGCGAGCTCATCTGCCAACGTCGCCATGGCAACTGGTGAAACAGTGCCCATGACTACCAGAACGCACTCTTTAGTGAGGGCTGATGCCAGACCGTTATCAAGAACTTCCCTCACCTCTTTGATATCGGGGAGGACGGTCAGAACTATTTTTGCCGATGTTTCTGACAAGGAATTCAATCGTATGGCGCCAGCCTCTTCTGCCTTAAGGATGGCTGGCTCGCTGCGATTCCAGACCTCAACCGTGACTCCTGCTTTGAGTAGATTGTTAACGATCGGCAGACCCATAACCCCAAGTCCTATAACCGCGACGGAATCAAGAGGTTTCATGACATATTCTTTTCAACTTATCTTTGAATTGTGGTGTTTCAATGACCTCGCGATTAACCACATGATCGGGGATATTCCCATTGCTGATGGAAAAAATTGAACCTAGCGCGCTTCGTCCCATGCCGAGTGCTAGTTCATCGGTCCAGGCAATGTTATGGGGAGTGACAATGACGTTATCCATAGTTAGCAAAGGATTGTCCCTTGAGGGTGGCTCGGTTTCAAATACATCTAGTCCGGCTCCACTAATTGCTCCGCTTTCAAGCGCGGCGATCAATGCAATTTCATCAACCAATGGCCCACGAGAAATATTGACTAACACCGCCGACGGTTTCATTAATCGTAGAGTCTTTTCGTTTATCAGATGGTGCGTTTCGGGTGTTAGCGTGGCAAGAATAACCAGGACATCAGAGCGCTTGAGCAGTTCATCTAAGTGAACTAATCTCACATCAAATGGGTCGGCATCGGCTTGGGACTTCCATGGATCGAACGAGAGTCTTTCACAATCAAAGGGTGTGATTAAGCGAAAAAATTCTGAACCGATATTACCGAAACCGATAGTGCCCACGGTCTTTCCGTTGAGTCCTTGGCCTAGCCCAGCAGATAACCGTTTATCCCAAGCACCAGTTCTTGCCAAATTATCTTTTGCATGAAGACGATGCAAGGTAGCGAGAACCAACGTCAATGCGGCTGTTGCTACAGGCTTTTTTGATCCGTCGGGCGTTATGGTGAGGGCTACGCCGGCTCGGGTACATTCGGCTAGGTCGATGTTGTCATAACCGACTCCAAATCGAGAAAGGATGATCGGCGAATTTTCTGGCTTGCCGAAAGATCCAGGAACCACCCCTGGTCCGGCAAAAGCAATAGCGTCATAACCGGCGACCACCTCGGGCGTGAAATTCTTTCCGGGATCGTTGAGAAAATTCCAAGGTAGTGTCTGGAGCGTATCAATCGCTATCTCGCCCCAACTAAATCCACCGAGCCCATCGGAGAGATCAGCCGTTAGACCTACAGTGAAACTCACTAAAAAATCGCAATCGGATTAACTGGCGAACCAGTACCACGTGGAATGTTGAGTGGTGCGATCATGAAACTAAAAGTCCATCGCGCTGATTGCGCGCAATGATCGGCCAGTGCCTCGAGTTGTAGATTATCCAAAAGGGGAATTCCCAGCCCTGGCAGGGCAAGGACGTGGATCGGAGAGTGGATACCTTCGACTGGAGATGGACGTACATCGCTGTCACCATCAGCACCAATAACGCTGACCTTTCGTTCTTTAAAGAGTTCCATCACATCGAAATGAAATCCGGCAGAAAAATCAGAGGGATCCCAAACTCCAAGAGTGTCGCGACGAGCAAAGTGACCACTGCGGAGCAGGACACAATCACCTTGACCGATGGTGAATCCAAATCGTTCTTCCATCGCCAAAATATCCGACTTATGAATCGCAGTTCCCGGTTCTATCCAGGCTAAACCCTCGAAGCGCGCTGCATCTAACAACACTCCACGAGTAACAATGGGTCCCAGTTTGTCGACGGAAGCCCAGGCAGAACCAGAGGAAGTAACAACCTCTGAAGATTTTTTTCCACCAAATAAATAATTGTTAAATGCTATATGTGTCATGGCATCTAAATGACTTACCGCTTTACCATGATAATCAACGCCGATGAAATCTTTATTACATGTTGGTTCTTCATCGTCACTATCTCCCAGCTCTGTCATGTAATGCAGGGCAGGTTTATGATTATCAAGGTCGCTGATCGTGTTCCAAGGCAGTGCCGTTGGTATAACGATTCCTTCTTGCACCAGGGAAGAGGCTGCAAGAGTGATGGAGGGTGTGATGTAACCCAAGGCGCCGCGTTCTAGCTCTGCCGGATCGTATTCGGACCAGCTCTTGGTCTCCTCAAATAAGGCAACGAATTCTTGGAATGTCAGATGCGGACCGTTTTTCACGTGTGCAGAATTATTTGTTGACATATAGCCCTCTGGTTCTTCCCTTGTTCAGTAATAACGAGCCTGTTACTCTCAGAGATTAGCAGGGTGCTGTGTAGCGTCCAGAGGGCTGGATGGTTTTATGAGTGCAAGCGAACTCGAATTTCAAGAAGACGAAGACGAAAAACCACACTCGCTCGTACCTTCGGTGGCCAGAGCGGCTGCGATTCTCGAGTTACTTGGTGATCGCGGCGGCGCGCTCGCATCGAATGAAATTGCACGCCAGCTAAAAATCCCCAAATCCACAACGGCAAACATTTGTCTGGAGCTCGAATCATTAGGCTTTCTCGTCAGGCGCGACAATGGATATCGCTTAGGGCGAAAACTAGTAGAGCTCGGTGGTCAATATTTGAGTGGGATAGACGCGTTGCGGGAATATTATGACTTGTGCTCTAGTCTGCCGATCTTGTCTCGTGAATCATCTCGGATAGCGATTTTGGATGGAACCGATGTGATTTATTTAGGTAAATATGAAGGACGCCAACAAATCAGGTTAACGGCGAATATTGGTGACCGATTCCCCGCCATCTGTACTGCGACCGGTAAAGCCATGCTTGCATTATTGCCACCGGGAGAAGCAGAGGAGCGCTACCGCGAAAATCCATCTGCTTTTGTCAAGCTTACGGATAAATCCATCAATTCGGTCGCTGCCCTATCCAAAGATTTAGCTGGGATTCGAGAGCGTGGATATGCAATTGATAATGAGGAAACGACTCCTGGAGTTATTTGTTTTGCGATTGCAATATCAGGTTTTCGAGGCGACACATCAGCTGTTGCGGTCTCTGCCACGGCTCTTCTTCAGAGGGTTACCCCCGAATTTAGACAGTCGTTACTCAACGATTTGTTTGCACTTGGAAAAGGATTAGCTAATCCTCTGACAACCTTTGATCGCCACAGATAACACTTTTGTTATAAATGAAAAAAGCGTCCAGCCAGTTGGACATGAAATGGCATTTTACGTTTTTAAGGTTTACTTTCATGCAGGTTACTTTCTCAGAAATTGGGATAAGCAGAAACATGAGTAGGAGTCCAAAGGCGTGTCTCAAGGTCCTCGTTCAGTAGTTGTGGCACTGAAAAACGTGAGTAAGCGTTTTGGTGCTACACAGGCATTGAACGATGTGAGTTTTGATATCCACCGAAGCGAAATTCTTGCATTGCTCGGTGCGAATGGTGCCGGGAAATCAACCGTTATAAAGATTCTCGCTAAAATTTATACCCAAGACTCCGGCACAATTCACGGCGAAAATAACTCTTCAATCGACTCGGTCAAATTTGCTTTTATCCATCAAGATTTAGGTTTAGTTGAATGGATGAGCGTTGCCGAGTCGATCGCTTTAGGGTCAAAATATCCGACGGTGGCCGGGTTTATCGATTGGCGGGGGGTACGAAATCGAGCTAGCGCAGCGCTCGCTAATGTGGCTCCGCATATCGATCCAAAAGAGAGCATCAAGAATTTATCTAGAGCAGACCGTTCATTGGTTGCAATTGCCCGTGCACTCTATGACCATTCTGATGTCCTCATTTTGGATGAACCTACAGCAAGTCTTCATGCCCACGATTGCGAAAATCTCTTTCAGGTCTTACGCAAACTTTCTTCCCAAGGTACCGCCATTGTTTATGTTTCCCATCGCTTAGATGAAATTTTTAAAGTGGCAGACCGGGTTCTGGTCCTGCGTGATGGAAAATTAGTTGATGATGGGGCAATTGAGGTCTTCGATCCGGAAAAATTAGTTCGCTCAATCGTTGGCGGAGCCACAAAAACTTTTCACCTCGGTGAATTTTCACATGGTGAACCGGTTTTGAAGATCACTGAATTATCTGGACCCAATGTCTTTCCAACATCATTGACAATCCATAAAGGCGAAGTTTTGGGTCTGATTGGTTTAAATGGCGCAGGCCAACGTGAACTTGGCCGTATGGTCGCTGGTGCGATCGATCGCTTCAGTGGATCTATTACCCTCGGTGATCGTGAAATAGTAGGAAATGTCGAATCGGCAGTCAATCGAGGAATATCGCTGATCACCTCTTCGAGAGCGGAAGAAGGATTGTTTTCGGACATCACGTTACGTGAGAATATGTTCCCAAATCTACGAGCCCGAGGTTATGGTGCTTTGAGAAGCTTTAATGTGCGTAAAGAAAGAGCCCTGACGTTTGATTATGACGAGGAGTTCAACGTTAAGCCACGAACCTCGGAACTTTCGATAGCGACGCTATCGGGAGGTAATCAACAAAAAGTAATTTTGGCTCGTTGGCTGAGTATGAAACGTGAGCTCATTGTTCTAGAGGAGCCAACCGCCGGAGTTGATGTTGGAGCTAAGAACGAGATTTACCAACTCATTCATCAAGCGACCAAAGCGGGCCTCTCAATTCTCTTGGTATCAACCGATTTTGAGGAAGTGAATTTGATGGCTCATAGAGCGTTAGTTTTTTCTGCTGGGCGGATCGTTAAAGAACTTGAGAGGGAAGAAATTACTATCGCAAACCTTGTTACCTATGCTTCTCGAGCGAATGTGAGTGTCTGACAATGGAATCAAAGCGCAAATCTGAGACGAGTTGGGCGCTACGCCTGGGAACTTGGGGGCTACCAATTCTGGCAGTTCTTCTCTTCATTATTTTCTCAATCGCATTGCCAGATTCGTATCCCACTTTTTCAAATTTGCAAGGTATCCTCTCTAATCAGTCCATTCCAGCTATTTTGGCGCTTGGAGCCATGATTCCCATTGTTACCGGCAACTTTGATTTGTCCATGGGTTACGGCGTAGGCCTTGCCCACGTAGTCGTGATGTGGTTTTTGGCATATAAACATATTTCGTGGATCTGGGTTTGTTTGCTTGTTATTGCGGGCGGCGCATTAGTCGGTTTAATAAATGGACTTCTCGTTGAGTTTGCACAAATTGATTCGTTTATTGCCACTCTTGGAACCGGCAGCGTTCTCTATGCCTTGAGCGGATGGATCACCGGCGGCGGAAGAATTGTTCCACCGTTTAAGGGGCTACCGCCTAGCTTTACCAGGATTTTTGATTTACATCTCTTGGGAATGCCATTAGGTTTCTATTACGTCATCATTCTCGTAGTGATTCTCGGATTAGTGTTAGAGCTATTGCCCGCTGGTCGCGCACTTTATGTCATTGGTTCTAATCCGCGAGCAGCCGAATTGGTGGGTATTCCGAAAAGGCGCTACACGATCGTAGCTTTTGTTACGGCGTCAGCCATTACTGGATTTGCCGGATGTTTACTTGCAGCGCAGCAACAAATTGGTAACCCAAGCCTTGGTTCCGAATACCTCCTCCCAGCATTCGTCGGAGCACTTTTGGGATCAACAACTATTCGATTGGGAAGAGCAAACGCGATGGGAACATTTGTCGCGGTGGCAATTCTGGCAATCGGAGTATCCGGAATCCAGCAGCTTGGCGCTTCATTCTGGGTAACACCTCTCTTCAACGGTTTAACTTTGTTAGCCGCTGTTGGTCTAGCTGGATACTCAACTAGACGCCGTCTGAAAGCTGGCGCAGAGGCTTCAAGGAAAAGTATGGAAAGCACAATGACACACCCAGAACCACCCTCACAAAAATAAGGAGAAAAGTGAACAAATCAAAGAAGAGCGCAATTGTTACAGCTGCGATTTTTGCAGTTGTCACAAGCTCAACAATCGCACTCGGTGCATCTGGTGCCAACGCAGCAGCGGTCTGTACCAAAGCATTAGCAAAGGCTGACGCAGCGGTAAAACTTGCTGTTAACTCGGCTGCCCCATGGACTGGCCCAAAGACAGGTCCAAAGGGAGCTAAGGGCAAGACAATTTACTTTGTAGCCCAAACCATGACCAACGGTGGCGTTGCCGGAGCCGAAGCAGGCGTCGAAGAGGCCGCTAAAGCAGCCGGTTGGACCGTCAAGGTACTCGATGGTCAGGGAACCCAACAGGGTATGGACCAGGCTATGAATCAAGCAGTCACATTGCATGCTGATGGAATTGTCATTGGCGGGTTTGATCCAGCTACAGTCACTGACGCAATTGCCGCAGCAAAAGCTGCAAATATTCCTGTTATCGGATGGCACGCTGAAGCTACCGCTGGCCCACAGCCACAAGCGGGATTGTTTACAAACGTAACCACTCTACGCAAAGACGTTTCTACAATCAGCGCCGACTGGGCTATTTCAGATTCACGCGGCAAAGGTGGGGTAGCTGTTTTCTCTGACTTCTCCATTCCGTTTGCAAAAGGAAAGTCTGATGAGATTGTTGCCGAACTGAAGACCTGTTCTTCGATCAGCATTCTTAAATATGACAATATTCCTATCGGAAACAGCACATCTACGTTGATGCAATCTGAAACTGCTGCGCTGCTAGCCAAATTCGGTGCAAAGTGGACGAATTCGATCTCCATCAATGGAAGCCTGTACATCACCCCTATCGCCACAGCTCTTCGTGCTGCTGGAAAGTCCGGTACCGGATTCCCACATAACGTCGGTGCTGGCGATGGATCGACTGATGAGTATTCACGTATTGCTTCCGGTCAATTCCAATCAGTGACTGTTCCAGAACCTCTCAATCAAGAGGGATGGCAGATCATTGATGAATTTAACCGTGCATTCAATAAGGTTGCAGCGAGCGGTTATGTCCCTGCCACTCACCTCGTCAACAAAGCAAATATCGGCTCAGCTACTTCTTGGGATCCTCAAAACGGATACCGCGATATTTATAAGAAGATCTGGACTGGAATGTAGTTCATGCAATACCAGCAAAATTACTAGTTTCATTAACTAGTAACGAAAGAGTTCATCAGGAATACACGGTTGGAGGATTACTCCAACCGTGTATTCTCTTATTGAGACATTGAGATCTTGAGAAGATCCTGGAGGGTTTGATATGAAAGCACTTGTGAAAACCGCTAAAGGCAGTGGACATGTCGAGCTCAAAATGGATTGGCCTAAACCCGAGGTTAAAGATGGATGGGTGTTAGTCGAAGTTGTTGCGAGTGGAATTTGCGGAACTGATCTCCATATTATGGAAGACACCCATAAGAATTGGCCTCCGGTCATTTTGGGTCACGAGTACACCGGCCGTATCGTAGAAGTTGGGAATGATTGCGGAGATTGGCTGGTAGGCGACCGTGTAGTTTGTGAACAGCACACCGGAGCCTGTATGCGATGTGATGCTTGCCGTCGAGGCGCTATTCACCTCTGCCCACAAAAACGTAGCCCTGGCTGGGGAATAGATGGCGCTTTTGCCGAATTTGTTCTACTTCCCGTAGCTCTTTTACATAAGGTTCCAGATGGAGTTGATTTCCGGACCGCCACTGTAACCGAACCCACCGCCATCTGTATTACGGGCTTGGACCGCTCAGGCATTGCGATAGGTGAAACCGTACTGATTATTGGGCCTGGTCACATTGGCTTGATATCGGCCATGTTAACCATGGCGGCCGGTGCGAGCCGTGTTGTGGTTGTCGGGCGTGCAAGTAGCGCAAATCGATTAACGGTCGCGAAATCGCTGGGAATAGAAACCTATCTTCTCGAAGATCCTTTGTCGGCTGTCAAAGATCTTGGCGCTGATTTCGATCTGACGATTGATTCGACAGGGGCAGGGGAGGCGCTTTCTCTCTGTGCACAATTAACTCGGCGACTTGGTCGAGTTCTTGAATTGGGATTATCGAGCACCTCCGACGTTCAATTTTCTATCAATGCCGCTACGACCAAATCATTGACTATTTATACCTCGCTCTCTTCGGAGTATTCGAGCTGGGACCGAGCTCTAAAGTTTATGGCTGCGAAAAAATATGATCCATCCTTGTTCACATCCGTCTACTCCTTGGATGATTGGAAGAGCGCCTTTCATGATGTTGAAACGAGAAAAGTAGTAAAAGCGGTAATTACTCCTCAGAATTTTTCGGTTTTAGATCAAAGAGCATGAAGCCGGCCAAAATCGTTCTGATAGGCCCCATGGGTGCTGGGAAAACAACTCTCGGCAAGTTGGTGAGTGCTCAGCTGGGGTGGTCCTATTTTGATAATGACGAAGAACTTTCTGCGGCGAATCAGATGAGTGCCGAGCAGCTTTCAAAGTTGTCAGTAACAGATTTGCATAGATTGGAACAGGAATACCTTGCCTCCCTCTTGGAACGTTCCGCACCTTTCATATCGGGCGCAGCGGCATCTGTGGTCGACTACGAGGGGTCAAGAAAGCTACTCAGGTCAGCGGTTGCTATTTATTTGCGATTGCCATTAGAGAAACTTTTGGAGCGAGCAGGGGGCGCAGGTATAGGTCGCCAAGCCTTACAGGAAAATCCTCAGCTCGTTATTACGGAACGGTTTATACGACGAGATCCTCTGTACAAAGATGTTGCAAAGTTCACACTTGAGCTCGGCACTGACCCGAATCGCGATGCTCATGCAATTCTCTCATTCTTGGAGTGGTTCAACGTATAATCTGTAGGCGATGATGAAAGGGAATGGGCTCATGAAACGAAAGATTCGAGCACTATTTTCCCTGGTAATCATCGCGACATCGATTGTGACCCCTGTTCACGCCACTACTCTAAAAAGTCAATGCATCGAATCAACTTCTGGTTCTGGCTCCTCACTGAGCAATGACTGCAAATTTCCCTATCCTGATAGCGGTGACATTATCTCGCCCATCTACACCTGCCATCATTTCAACTCCGTTTCCGGCAGAAAAGAATTAACGGATCCCGGAAGCGATTTTCTCCTGGACGCAAGGTTCCTTTCGATCGGGACAAAAGGAATCGTCCTAGCGCCACAACAATTGGCTGTTACTGCACTTGTTTCGCAAGAGTGTCAGAAACGGGGTGACGCCTATCGGCTATCCGGGTATGTCACTTCTGCAACTGGAATCAGATACCCCATTAATTTTGGTAACGGCAACTTCCTGCCGGCTCCAAAAGTCAAGACTGCTACTGATTATTGTTACCTAGAATCAAACCCAACTTGTGGTTTTACGGCATATCAAGGTTCATTAAAAATTCCTTCAAACGCAACGACAGGAAATTATTCGGTCTCTTTATCCGTAATCGCATCAACAGGATCCGTTGCGGGAGTCAAGCCGGTAACAGAAAAATACTCAGATGTTTTACTGATTACTCAAACCACGAGTCAGACCCCGAGCGCCAGTCCTAGCGTTAGTCCAACTAACTCTGCCAATACTGGCATCGTGGTGAATGGTGTAGATATCGACAGCGCGTTCATGGATGCCTCAACTCATCCGAAAGCCACGGTATACCTTGCAAATGTACATCTCAACGGATTACCTTCGGTCATCAATCAGCTTCAAAACTATGCTCGTCAGATATCGATCGGCTCCTATGTTGCCTGTATTGGCTACGTATACGCTCCCTCAGTGATTCGGCGCATTGATCTATCCCAACAAGTCGCTCAAGATCAAGCCACCGATGCCTGCACTCAACTCAAGAAAGCCAATCCAGCTATAACAGTTAAGGCATTTACTCGCTCACAATCTCTGGCACATAAGCATGCGAAAGAATTAGGGCCATGGAGCCCAGGTGCCTATCGGTTAGACATCGGTGTTACAAATGGAGGTAATTAAGCACATTAGGCATAACTAAGCATGGTCGCAGCGCAGATTTATTGGTCGTGCGTACTCATGGTCGCTTCGAGAGGAATAAGAAACTTTACGGTGTATCCGGTACCGGGCTCGCTGGAGATCTCTTTGTATCCACGTAATTTCGAAAGCCAAGCGTCCATGATGATCGTTCCCGTGCCCATCTGAGCACTCTCAGATCCAGGACCATTATCTGCAACCTGAACCATTATCTGATGGGATGATCGGGTCTCTACATTGATCTTGACGTGGCTGGCAGGTCCATGTGTAATCGAATTAATGACGGCCTGTTCAATCAAACGATAGACCCCTAGATTTATTGTTTGGTCTAGGAGAATAGCTTTTTCATCGAAGCTAATCTCAAAATTTGTATTGAGAGAAAATTGTTCACATAAGCTTTGAATCACTCCATGAAGTCCCTCAGCATCGATATTCGGAGATAGAAGGCGAGAAACAAGTCTGATATCTGTAGATCTCAGCTTCTCTAGATGTGAAGCAACGCTGTTGATATCGACTTGGGTACTCTCAGAAGTATCGCTACCAATTTCTCGCAATTTCAAAGAGGCCATCATTAGTTGTCCTTGAACGCGATCATGGAGAAATTGGACAGCTTGCCCTCGAACATTCTCGTCCGCTTCAATAATGGAATGATATTCACGAGAAAGTAGTGCATTTAAGTTCGAAACCTCTGCAAGATTTTCCTGTAATTTCCGATGGGAGTGATGGGTAAATCCGATGAAGAGCAATGAAAATAATATCCGAATAAATATTAAGAAGAATGTACTACGGACTCGCAAAAAATCTGGAATGTGCATAAGAGGAATTAGCCACCTACTTGTTGCAGATGTACATAGCACGTTCATCAAAACGAAAATGCATACTTCACATAAGTAAACGTAAAGTGTTCGCTGGATTCGGAATCTTCTCCAAAGATATTTAAATGCAAAGTAGATTATTGGTACAGGTAACAAGATTATAAAAACAATTAATACGCTCTTAGCAAAGAAAATTAATCTGCTCGTGATAGCGTCATAATCGTAAACATAGGATCTCATCCCAGCTAGCATCAGAAAGAAAACGCTCGCAAGAATTAGGCCACCGTTAAAATCGTATGGACCGACTAGTTTTAGAAACTCGTGAAATCTAGTTTTTTTCATCAATGCTCCATTAATTCAAGGTATTTTAAGATCGCAAGAGTTTTTAAATCTTCTCCCTCGGTTGCGTCTGGTAAGAGCACAGAATAAGCACGGGATAGCTCTTTCCTGACATACGGATAGGTCATATTTAGCCTGAGCGCAATCTCTTGTACTGCTACTCCTTGGGCAAGCAAGGTAATGATTGAGCGCTGGCGTGGTGTTAGGGCAAAATATTTGTTGATCTCTGTATTTATATTTTCGGGCTCGGAATGGAAAAAATTTTCCCAATTTCCTTTGCTTGTAGCAGTGTCCTTAATAACGCGCACATATTGGTCTTTCGTCATCTCTCCTGATTTTTCGAAGAACGACCAGCCGTGTCGCATCGAAATTGGAACTCGAGAGACCATTTTTTTAACATTAAACTGTGAATAGATAACGATCCCTATGTACTCGTTGATTTTGCGCAGAGCGATACCTAGCTCGATGCCATTAAGGCCATTGCTCTCCAAGGCAAAATCGATGAGTGCTACATCTGCCTTTCTCGCTAATGCCCGGTCTAGCGCCTCGTCTGCGGTAGCAAGTGAGGCGATGATCTCAATTTCTGGATGATTAGCGAGAGAATCAGTCAGAAATTGGCGCAACGCCGAATCGTTCTCTACATACAAAACGCGAGTAGAACGCATACCAAAGCCTCCCACTGTCGGTATCTGACATTGGCACGAAGTGTCACAGATGTTACCTCTATGGGATCAGTCTTTACACTCGATCCTATTCTTGTCGAGTTGGCATACCTTCCCCTTATGCCAACAACCCCTTATGCCAACGACAACTTATGCCAACGACAACTTCGTAGGAGCGAGCACGTGGAGTCGTTAGCCTTGGGCAACGATGTTGATTAGCTTGGTTCCGACTGACAGACGTGCGAGTTGCTCTTTAACGAGTTGTTTTCCCCGTGGTTCAAACGCGCTGGAGTCTCCTCCAACATGAGGAGTGATAATGCAATTATTGGCGCTCCACAGGGGATGCCCGGCTGGCAGAGGTTCGGGATCGGTAACGTCCAACCCAGCAAATATTCGGCCGGTATTGAGCTCTTCGACTAGCGCATCGGTGTTGATGATCGGGCCACGGGCCAAATTAATGATGCACGCCGAATCCTTCAATGATCGCAGCCGATCCCGATTAAAAAAATTTCTAGAGTCATCGTTGAGCGGTAATAAGAGAAAGACGATGTCATACTGAGAAATATTTGTATCAAATTGAGAAATATTGAGAGAACTATTGCCACCGCTCCTCGAATACAAATCCACCGTAACGTCGTAAGGCTGTAAATAAGCTTTCAACTTCGAAGCAATAGAACCGGCGCCTAATATCGCAATCTTGCTGTCGTTTAATGAGGGATAGCGTCGGTGATGCCAACTCCCTGATTGTTGTGCCAGAGCAAAATCGCTGAAGCCTCTTCGCACTGCTATTGCTAGACCCATCCCAAGTTCTGCGGTAGAGGCATCATGTACACCGCGAGCGTTGCATAACGTGACACCAGGTGCGAGATATTCGATTGCATCGTCAAAGCCAGCATTCGGAAGCTGCAAATATTTGAGAGAACTCATCCTGCGCGAATGTTCAAGCGCGTCTTTTCCGCCCATATAGAGAGGAACATAGAAGGTAATATCCGCTAAATCCTCACTACCCAAGTCTCTTGTTTCGGGAGAGAGTTTTGTAAACCCTTCTGGGACTTCTAAGTCGCTCCATTGCGTCCAAACAACATGATTTACGGTGGGGTTGGTGAACTGAGTGATATCAGCGGAGTTATTGATCTTCGTGACGTGCATTTCCATAGCTCTACTTTACTAAGTTTGAGAGCGGCTCTGAGAAGCTTTGAGAGGTAGCTCGTTGCTTTAACTCCTTTTTCGCTAGGTTGATTATCAATAAGGTGCCAAGCTAATAGCGGCAGATTTATTACATTCAAGCGAGCAAGAAGGTAGAAAAATGAGCAGAGTTTATGTTGTCACTGGTGCAGCATCGGGAATTGGTGCGGCAACATGCGCACTGTTGAGGGATCGCGGGAAAGAAGTGATCGGCGTAGATATTCATAACAGCGATGTCAATGCAGATTTAAGTACGGTAGAAGGACGCGACGATGCAATATCTGATGTTGTTAATCTATGCGAAAGCAAAGGTGGCATTCACAGTAAGTTAGATGCAATCATCGCATGTGCTGGTTTAGCGACCCCCTCTCCCAAAACCGTTTCAGTTAATTTCTACGGCGTCACTCAATTTGTCGAAGGGTTGTTGCCCGTACTCTCCAAGAGCCCAACGCCTCGAGTCGCCGTCACAAGCTCAATGGCATCTTTGATGCCAAATTCGCCAGAGCTTGTGGAAGCGCTATTGACAAGTTCCGAACAAGAAGCTGTCGCTATTGCACAGAAACTTTGCGATTCCGGTGCTGAAGAGGCGGCACTGATTTACGCATCAACAAAACGTGCTTTAAGTAGGTGGGTTCGAAGGGAAAGCATCAAACCGGCTTGGGCTGGAGCAGGAATTCCGTTGAACGCTGTAGGGCCAGGAATCGTGGAGACTCCTATGGTTGAAGAGATGATCAGCACCGCAGAATCTCGAGCCGCGATTGATCTCTTGGTGCCCATGCCGCTCAACTATTACATGGAGCCAATAAAGGTCGCCTTCCTGTTGAGTTGGCTGACGGATAAAAACAACACTCACACCACTGGACAGACGATTTATATTGATGGGGGAGCTGACGCCGTGCTACGCGGAGACGATATTTGGGCTTAGATGAGTTAACTCAAGCCCTAGAAAAGACTCATTTGTCCATGATCGATTGGTTCGATCATGGAATGGTCTGTCGGGTTGGCCCCGGAATCACCGAAAGAGGAGTCACTGCTCAGGCCACTGGAGTCACTGCTCAGGCTGCTGGAGTCGCTACCCACGCTGCTGGAGTCGCTACCCACGCTGCTGGAGTCGCTACCCACGCTGCTGGAGTCGCTACCCACGCTGCTGGAGTCGCTACCCACGCTGCTGGA
>Ga0114959_10001981_pt1 | contig 17336 bp, 18 predicted proteins | sample C_130625_EF_Meta_FD_87317 | JGI IMG/M metagenome (GOLD analysis project Ga0114959, IMG submission 87317) | Freshwater microbial communities from Lake Croche, Canada to study carbon cycling - C_130625_EF_MetaG | ecosystem: Environmental > Aquatic > Freshwater > Lake | place: Lake Croche, Canada...
CTGCTGGAAATGCAGGAAATGCTGGTACAGCAGGAAATAACGGATACGGTGGAGCAGCAGGTAATCCGGGAAATAACGGAACACCAGGAAATGCAGGAAATAATGGAGGCGGTGGCAGCGGGGGTGCTGGTGGCGGAGGCGGAGGTGGTGGATATGGAGCAGAATCGGCTTACTTTGAGCACACAAGAAAAGGTGGATACAATATCCCAGGTAATGCAGGGAATTATGGGGCCGACGGTTATGGAAGTTATGCTTCTTCAGGATTTGATCGCGGATATGGAGGCGGAGCTGTAGCTTATGGATGGGAAACTTATGGAGGCCCTGGAGGTGTAGGAGGAGGCGGATTCTACGGTGCAGGAGGAAACCCTGGATACAATGGAAATGCTGGTGCTACAGGAAATCCTGGTTACGGGGCAACCGGAGGAAATGCCGGATATTCAGGTGGCGCTGGATATGGAGCGGGGGCCGGAGGTTATGGTGCGGCAGGAAATTACGGAGGCGCTGGAAATCCAGGAAATGCTGGTGCTGCAGGAAATAATGGTTATGGAGCAACTTCTGGCGGAGCAGGATCAGCAGGAACAGCAGGTAATCGCAATCTAGGTACTTCTGGTATTGCAGGAACTGCTGGAACAGGAGCAACTTCCGGCAACATAGGTATCGCAGGAACTGCTGGAACAGGAGCAACTGCTGGTAACATAGGAGCTGCAGGAAATGCTGGAAGTGCTAATTCAGGAACCGCTGGAATAGCAGGAACTGCTGGAACAGGAGCAACTTCAGGTAACATAGGCATTGCAGGAACTGCTGGAACAGGAGCAACTGCTGGTAACATAGGATCAGCAGGAACAGCAGGAAATGCTAACTTAGGAACTGCTGGAATCGCCGGTACAACTGGAACTGCTGGTGGGGCAGGAAACCCTGGAATTGCAGGAACTGCCGGAACAGGAGCAACTGCTGGTTCTGGTTCTGGTAATCCTGGAACTGCTGGAAGTGCTAATCCTGGAACTGCTGGGTCTGCTGGTACAGTAGGAACTAATGGAATTGCAGGAACTGCTGGATCCGCGGGAAATGCGGGAACAGGAGCAACTGCTGGTAGTTCAGGGAATCCTGGTACTACAACTTCTAACTCAACACAAAATGCAACAACTCCTTCGTTGACTACATATACTGTGACTGTTGCTCCAGGAACAAGTGTTACTGTTGCCTACGATATGCAATAATTAATTGATAGGACGTTATTATGTGGTTTTCTGAAAAAGAATGCAAGATTGAATTTCTTTGTGATGAAAGAAAAGCTAAAGATATTGTACCAGAACCTTATCCTGCGCGCAAACTTATGCCAGATTGGTATAAGAAAATGAATAATTACATCGCCGATGACGCAGGAATGGAAACACCTACTCTAAAAAGGTGTCCTCCATTCCTTGATGCTATGTCTACTGGTTGGATTATTCCATTAGCAGCTGACGTCACATTTAATGTATATGACAATGGGACTGGTGTTTCGTGGAAATCCGATTTTTTTGAAAATGTGGTAGAACACCACAATGTTAAGCAACTATACACTCATCCCAACTTTCCCACAGTTCCTTTAAAATTCATTAATCATTGGCTTATACGGACTCCTCCTGGCTGGTCATGTCTATTCACTATGCCTTTGAACAGACCAGATGACACTATTGAATTAATGAGTGGTATCGTAGAAACTGACAAACATTTTGAATATATCAATTTCCCTGGTTTTTTGAAAATTCGTGAGGGTACTTTTTCTATGAAACGTGGGCATCCGCTCATGCAAGTTATTCCTTTTAAGAGAAATTTCGATAAGCAAGCTATAATAAAGACTATAAATAGTAAAGACTACGAAACTCTAAAAAGAACGCGCGATTTAAGATCAACGTGGTTTAGTTATTATCGCGATAAGCTTTGGGAAAAAAAGTAGATGAAAACAATTGTTTCTCTTTCTGGTGGTTATGGGAGCACATATAATCTATGGCAGTTAGCCAAAGATACGAGCGATGATATCACAGCAATTTTCGTAGATTTCGGCTATTCTTGTCAAGGTAAAAAATATACCAAATATATTAAAAATGAAAATATACAATTTGCTAAAAATGTGGTTTCTTGGATTAGTTCTAACATCAGAACTATTAATTTCGTAGTTCTTGACATAAACAATTATAGAGCAGAATATTCTGGTATTGCACAACTCGAAATAATCAATTACGCTAAAATTAACTGTTTTGATAAAATCATTTTTAGTGATGATATAAAAGACGAATCTACACCAAATATTGTGTTGCGTAGAGCAATTTTAAGAGTTGCTGCAACTGATGTATTAATAAGTTATCCTATTCGTGAAAATAATTCTACTAGTTTTCAATGCTCAGAACTACTTCCGGAAGAGCTAAAAAATTTGTGCGCGCCCGATTCTATGACAAAAAAATCATTAATATTGAAACAAAATGGTATGAGCGAAACTGAAATTGCGCAAAAACAAATAGATTTCGCAAGAGGCGCATTTATAGGAGAAAAAGAAGATTGGGTTCATAGTAATAATGATTTCGGTCTTAAAGTCTTTGAAAAAAATTTTGAAACATATTATCCACAATATCCAAAATTATGGAAAGATTAATATTATGATAGTTGATCCTTTGTATTGGAAATGGGATGCAGAAATACCTTCTGCTGTATGTGAAACGATAATCGCAGAAGGATTAAAACTCAATATTGAAGAAGCTATCATAGGAACGAACGACGATCAAAGAACAGATGAATCTTATCGTAAATCAACAACTAGTTGGTTTGATAAAAATTCTTGGATTTGTGGGTTAACATCACATTATGTTAAATTGGCTAATCAACAAGCTTGGAAATACGAAATAAACGGAAACGAAGAAGCGCAGTTTACTGTATATGAACCAGGTGGATTTTATAATTTTCACGAAGACTCTGCTAGAATAGGTGATAATTATAGGAAACTGAGTATCGTTATTTCGTTAACAAATCCTGAAAATTACGAAGAAGGATATTTTGAATTCGAAAATGGAACGATACCAGAAATACAGAAACAAGGTTCTATTTTAGTATTCCCTTCGTTCATAAAACACAGAGTTGTTCCCGTAACCAAAGGAACAAGATACTCTTTAGTCAACTGGTTTAACGGGCCTCAGTTCAGATAATGACAAAAAAAACAGTAGTAGGATTTTCTGGAGGATGGGATTCCACATTTCTTATGTGGAAACTTCTAACCGAAACAGATGACGAAATCACAGCAGTTTATATTGACAGTCAGTTCGTTAGGAATCATATTTTCACTAATAAATCTTATATACAATATATTCGAGCAAAAAAAATAGTACAAGAACTACAAAAGATTAGGGCATTTTCTTTCGTTTCGCATGTTCTTAAAGAAGAAGAAATTACTATTGAAATAAGCAATAAAATTTTGCTGTTTATTCAGCATGTTGCTCCTATGATTAATGACGGAACATACGATAGATTAACTTTCGGTTCTTCGTATGAAGACCAGCACCGTAGAGCCATACCTCACCTAGAGTATACTTCCAACTATTATGCTTGCAAGAGATTGTTTGATAAGTTGTGTACTCGCGGCGAATATTTCATACCTCTAGTAGACACTACATGGTATCCAAAATATACAAAAGCTTATGCTTTGGTCGAATTACCTGATAATATAAAGAATGTTATTGCTTCTTGCCAAGAACCTGTTTTTGATTTCGAAAAAGACTCATTTGTCGATTGTGGTGAATGTGGAAATTGTGTAATCATAGAAAAGTTTAAAGAATTACTCGATTCTGGTATGACACCTCACGAAATAGTCACATGGAGACTAAATAAAGCTTTAGAATACGGTGATGGTACTGTTATGGTTGGTTCTGTGAATGATATAGACTGGTTAGCTTTGGAAATGGGTAAACCAGGCGCAATGACCAAAGAACAAATTCAGAACTCAACTGGAAAATCGTATTTCAATATAAAATTTGGTGTGTTTGGCGATGAAAACAAAAATTATGAACACTATGATAATGATATATGGAGAGGACTAGTTTATCCTGAAAAATAATGGTTCTATTGATTTTGTTATGTTTCTAAGAAAACATAAAAGGAATAAATCAAATGATACCATTAGACCCAAAGAAAGCACAAAAGCTTGGCGAAGAATGGGGTAAAGTAGCGACCGATTCTGTGTTCGGTATCGTTGATGTTTTAGATAAACATAATGCTAAAAAAGCTGCTAATAAAAGTGTTATGGAGCATAACCACAAGGTATCGCAGCAAGCAAAAATCCTAAAAGATATGGCCATCAAAGAGATGGAAAAAGAGCAAGAAAAAGACATGCTTATGAGAATGTCTCCTGCTCAACGAGAAGCATATAAAAAAGCTAAAGCAGATGCTGTTCGACAAGAACATCGAGCTGCAGAAGAAAAAGCAGAACGTAGTGCTATGATGCAATTGTTTTTCGCTTTTTTCGTGGGTCTTCCACTAGTAGTTTATATTCTATTATTTCTGCTTGTCGCTATATTTGCAGGAACAGATCGCTCTTCATATAGAACTTTATCGCCATTCGTTCCGGGTTCCCAAGCTATATTCGGGAAATACTGATGGCTGAGCATGACTATGAATCACATCCATGGCTAGTTGGTTTCGAAAAGAAAACCGATAAAGAAAAACTTGCAGCTATGGTTGAACAAATAAAGTATCTAGAAAATTTGATAGGTGTGGTTTCTGTTATATTAATATTTGCAGGAGCAATAGTTGTGACCCTTATGGGTCTATCTATAGTAACTGGAAAATTTGACCTCGGCATGTTAACGTCTGTATTTAAGTTAATAGGAGGTTAATAATGATTAAGAAATTAGAAAACGATTCAAAATTTAATAGATTTGATCTTGATGGAGATGGTATAGTGTCTGATACAGAATTAAAAAAAGCTGAAGAAATGATTGAATTTGAAAATAAAGATGCTAAAGAAGATCAGTTGAGAAAAATGGCATGGACAGCTATGATTAGTATGGTTGTTTTTACGTTTTTTCTTTTCTTACCGTTTATCCCAACTGAAAGAATTGTTGCTCTTGCAAACGTACTTCAGATGTTCTACATTGCACAAGCGGGCGTTGTTGCAACATTCTTTGGTGCTACTGCTTATGTAAGCAAGTAATAGGAGATATCTATGTCTACACAAGAAGAAAAGAACGAAAAGATAGCAGAAACTCTTGCTGCTTCTGCTAGTAAAGGTGCAATGGTTGAGAAGATAACATTTGCTGGTATACCAATTTTATTCAGCTGTGTCGTTTACCTTATGTCATCTTTAGGTAATGCAACAACTGAAATTATTCAGTTAAAAGCAAAAATTGCTGTTGTAGTCAATCAAGATAACAAAGCAATCCCTCCACAGGGTACTACTATTGATATGGCACAGATACGTGAAGCTCTTAATGATAAAATTGACAAGGTTGAGAGGGATGCAGCTTTAGCAAGAGCAGCTATGACTCTTGATAGAGAAAAACAACTTGCAGCCAATCAAAAAATACAGCTTGAAATGCAATCTGATGCTGCACAAGCAAGAGCAGCAATTAGATCAGAATCTATTTTAGGGATACAACAACTTAAAGAAACACTCAACAATAGAATTGATTCTATTGACAGATCATCAGCACTTAGTAGAGCAGATTTAGATAAACGTATTACACTATTAGAAAAGGGATTAAAGAATTAAGGTTTATTACAGATACGCAAACCATTAGAAAATTCCCATCCGCTGCTTGATTTTCCGCCAGCATAACAGGGATCGCTAGATTGTTTAGCGGTCCCTTCCCATATCACACGATCGCTGTTTGGATCTCTGAACCAACCATCATTCTTATTCCATGTCATTCCAGGAACAATCTGACGACCAACATTTCCTATGACTTGCCAAATACTACCATTTCCTGTTTGGATTTCTGTAACAGGACCAGTTTTTACGTTGCAGGTTGTTGTGCGAGCCCAAACACGTCCAGTCCAATCTGGAGCTGCTGTTTCGCAAGCTATTGTTGGCGACGATATCACCAAAAATAATATGACCAGATAACGCATACTTCTATTTATAAATAAAGGGGCAAACATGGAGTCCCCAAATGGCTAAAATCACGTCTAGAGAAAAGTTTAAAGAATACATCCTAAGACGTTTAGGTGCTCCTGTCATTGACATCAACGTGGATGACGAACAGGTTGAAGACCGTATCGACGATGCTTTACTCAAGTTTCGCGACTATCATTTTGATGGTATGGAGCATGTGTATTATCCACACAAATTAACTCAAGCAGATATGGACAATGAATACATTACGCTTCCTGACGATTTCGTAGGCGTAACTCGTATCTTCGATATCAATGATTCGTACGGTGCTATGAATCTATTCAATGTTCGTTATCAGTTGCATCTAAACGAGTTGTTCAATATTTCCAGCGTGTCGGTTACACCATACGTTGTTGCAATGCGTCACATCGAGTTCCTTGAGGAAGTGTTTGTTGGTAAGAAACCTATCCGTTACAATCGTAATACAGATAAGCTCTATATCGACATGAACTGGAAAGACGACACAGTAGTCGGTCAGTATGTTATGATTGATGGTTATCGCGAAGTTAATCCAGAAACTTATCCGGACGTTTGGGAAGAACCTTGGCTTAAACAGTACGCTACTGCGCTCGTGAAGCGTCAGTGGGGTGAGCATCTTAAACTCTACGAAGGCATGAATCTTCCAGGTGGTATCACATTTAATGGTCAGAAAATCTGGGATGAAGCAACAGAAGAAATTCAGAAACTAGAAGATACGGTTATCAACGATTATAGCTTACCTGTTACGGACATGATCGGATAACTATGACAACAAATAAGTATTTCCGTCCGTTTACCTTTGGTCGCCAACAAGACCTTGCTGAAGATTTGATTGTGCAATCTATCAAGATCTACGGTCTAGATGTGAAATATATGCCGCGCACGCTCGTGAACCCAGACGCACTACTCGGTGAAGACGTTTCGTCTGCTTTCAACGATGCTATTGATATTGAAATGTATATCAAGAATACTCAGGGTTTCGAAGGCGAAGGAGATTTCCTTTCTAAGTTCAATCTTGAAATTCGCGACTCGATTACTTTCGTTATGGCTCGTAAGCGTTGGGAACAAGTTTCTAATGAAAAGGTCATAACGGAAGTTGGTTACAATATCCAAATGGAAAACGCTGATACGAATTCCTGGGGCAACAGCAACGCATTACGTATGGAAGCTGGTGAATCAGAACTATATCAAACAATTTCATCTAGACCTTTTGAAGGTGACTGGATTTACTTCCCATTGAATAGAAAACTATATGAAATCAAATTCGTAGAAAATGAAGCAGTATTCTACCAACACGGTAAACTTTATACATATGAACTTAGCTGCGAACTTGTAGATCGATTTGGTACTATTGCTACTGGTAATACAGAAATCGACGCTATTGGTTCTCGTATCGACAATAACATTCTTAACTATCAGATTACTCTTCAGAGTGGTGATGGTTCTCTTGTGAACGAAGACGGTGAATCAATTCTGTGGGAATACAGAGTCGAAACGCAAGATAAGTTGGCTAACAATGAATACTTCACAGCTAAATCTCTCGACTTTATTGATTTCAGCGAACGTAGCCCATTCTCAGAAGTGGATAGATTTTAATGTTTGGTTCCCAGTTTTATCATCAATCGCTTCGTAAATATGTTATCATGTTCGGTAATATGTTTAACGATATCGTCATTCGCAGATATGACTCGAACAATAATAACATAAGTGCCCTAACAATACCTCTCGCATATGGCCCTAAAGAAAAGTTCCTAGTTCGTACAGTTCAAGACCCTAATTTAGATCAGCCCGTGGCTATTCAACTACCTCGTATGGGTTTTGAAATGACAACTCTAAATTATGACGGAGTTCGTAGGCTTAATGGTCTAGTAAAAAATATTAAGATTACACAAGACGATAATAAGCTAGATTTCAGTTATATGCCTGTGCCTTATGATCTACAATTCAATCTCTACGCATACGTGCGAAATGCAGATGACGGTGCACAAATACTTGAGCAAATCACACCATATTTTGGTCCGGAGTGGACTAATCAGGTTAAGTTAATTCCTCAGACTAATATAACAATAGATATACCTACTGTCCTTAACACAGTTTCTATCGAAGACACATACGAAGGTGATTTTCAAACTCGTCGAGCTTTGATATATACTTTTGATTTTACTGTAAAAGCATATTTCTATGGACCAGTGCGTCGTGCTGGTATCATCAAACGTGCTCAAATCGACTTTGGTATTGTTACAGCCAATACTAGCTATGGTTCGAAGATTACACTCGAAGATGTAGCACATACTGGTCGTAGTTCTCGCGTTGTTGTTAGACCAGGATTATTGGCTAATGGTTCGCCTACCACAAATTCTGCAGCTTCAATCCCATACACAATGATTAGCCCAGAAGACGATTATGGTTTCTGTTCAAATACGTTTGTTTATACAGATGGATTAAAATATAATCCTGTTTCGGGAAAAGATGAAGGACCAAATGGATAATAAAACCAATTTTGAAGTGAGTATTGAGAATGCATTAAACCTGCCAGAATCTGCTCCTATGGTGAAACCTTTAGCGCCTGTAGAAGTTGATCCTAATGCGAACATTGATGATGATTTCGCTAAGGTTAGAAATAATCTACATCAGATTATTCACAAAGGCAACGATGCGCTCGAAGAGGCGCTTATGGTTGCAAAAACGTCAGAACATCCACGTGCATTCGAAGTTGTAGGGCAACTTATCAAAACAATGGTAGACGCTAATAAAGACCTATTGGATATTCAAAAGAAACTCAAAGAACTTAAAAAATCTGATGATCCAAGAGCACCTGCTCAGAATATTCAAGCCGAAAATGCTATTTTTGTGGGAACCTCAGCTGAGCTTCAAGCATTGATTAATGGTCGTAAGTAATGGCTGTTAAAACATATCTAGGCAATCCTAATCTAAAAGCCGTTGGTGTTGTGCACTCGTACAGCAAACACGAAGCTGATGAATATATTAAATGTGCTAAAGATGTAGAGTACTTCGCTCGTAACTACGTTAAGATCGTCAACGTGGATCTTGGTCTTATGCCATTTAATATGTGGGACTTCCAAGCGAAGATGCTCCACACATTCGCTAACAATCGCTTTTCTATCTGTAAGCTTCCTCGTCAGGTCGGTAAGTCTACGACATCGGTTGCGTATATTCTTTGGTTAGTTCTTTTCACAGATCAACAGAACGTTGCTATCCTCGCGAACAAGGGAGCGCTCGCGCGTGATCTGTTAGCTAAACTCCAGCTGGCATATGAATATCTTCCAAAATGGTTGCAGCAAGGCGTTGTTACTTGGAACAAAGGTAACATCGAGCTTGAGAATGGTTCTAAAGTTCTAGCTGCGGCTACATCATCAAGCGCCATTCGCGGTGGTTCGTTCAACCTGATTTTCCTTGACGAGTTCGCCCACGTTCAGCGAAATCTAGCCGATGCGTTCTTCGCTTCTACATATCCTACCATTTCATCTGGTAAAACAACTAAGATTATTATCGTATCGACTCCTCTCGGTATGAACCATTTCTTCAAGATGTGGACAGATGCTAGTGAGGGTCGTAGCGAGTATATCCCTATCGAAATCATGTGGAACGACGTACCGGGTCGTGACGAGCAATGGAAACAGCAGACTATCGCTAATACCAGCGAAGAGCAGTTCCGTCAGGAGTTTGAGTGTGAGTTTATTGGTTCGTCAAGCACGCTTATACACCCAATGAAACTGCGTGAGCTGACTTGGACTACACCAATAAAAGACAAATGGGGTTTAGACATTCATAAAATGCCTGATGCTCGTAGGGCATATATTGGTGTGTTCGACGTTTCTGAAGGCGTAGGTAATGATTACTCGGCGCTCTCGATTATAGACGTGACAGAATTTCCATACAAACTAGTTGCCAAGTATCGAAGTCGAGAAATTACGCCACTCATGTTTCCTGATGTAGTTTATCGTTTCTGTAAGTTCTACAACAACGCATACGTATTGGGCGAAACAAATAATATCGGTCAACAGGTCGTCAATTCTTTGTTCATGGACCTAGAATACGAAAACGTCATCGCGACGTTCAGTAAGAATAAGAATATCAAGGTGGGTGGTGGATTCAGTACTCGTTCGGCTTTCGGTATTCGTACGACTAAATCTGTCAAGAAAATTGGGTGTTCAAATCTAAAGACTATTGTAGAAAGTAATAAACTACTTATCAACGATTTCGAAACTATTGAAGAATTGACAACTTTCGTCGAAGATAAAGACACTTACAAAGCCGAAGAAGGTTGTCATGACGACTTAGCCATGACTTTGGTTCTATTCGGTTGGTTAATCACCCAGCCTTATTTCAAAGAATTAACTAATAACGATATTCGTCGTAATTTGGCAAATGAAACCATGAAAGATGTTCATGATGATTTGTTGCCTGCTGGGTTCATCGACGATGGTGGTTCTCAGCATTCTATGGAAGACTCTTTTAATGATGGTCTTGATGGCATGAACTTATGATAAAAGTGCCGTTTTTATAAATAAAACGAGCAGAACTTAATGTGCGAAGAATAACTTCGTTTTATAAAAAGGAGATGAGTCCAATGGCTTTTCAAGTTTCTCCCGGCGTAAATGTTAGTGAGATTGATCTCACAGCAATCATTCCGGCCGTATCGTCATCTACAGGAGCTATTGCGGCTCATACAAGATGGGGCCCAGTTAATCAGCGTGTTCTTGTTGACTCAGAAGACACTCTGAAGAAACAATTTGGTTACCCAAACACAAATACAGCAGTAGATTTCTTCACAGCTGCAAATTTCCTTTCTTATGGAAATTCTTTGTATGTAGTTCGTGCTGTTCGCGCGAATACTAGCACAAGTGATGTGCTTTCTGCTAGAAACGCTACTACAAATGCTGCGAATAATAAAGTTTTGCTTATCAATAATCAGCAAACATATATCGATAACTATCAGACTGGTGGCCTAACTGGTGTTGGTCCTTTCGTTGCTCGTTTTCCAGGCGAATTCGGTAACTCTCTTCGTATCGCTGTTTGCCCAACTGCAAATGGTTACGAAAGTGACATTGCAGTTTCTGCGACTCGCGGAGGCGCTCTAGGAGGCACTACGCTTACTGCTGCTAACAATGCCGGATTGAGCGCAACAAAATTCACTATTGTTACTGCTGCTAACGGAAATATCACTTCCGTAACTGCTAACACTAAGACTTTACAAGCTTCTGCTAATCTTATTAGTCAAATCAATGTTAACGACTATCTGATTTTCAACGGAACAAAACAAAGAAAAGTTTCGGTTCGCGCTTATAGTAGTTCTAATTCGAGTAATTATGTAACAACAATTACTCTTGTTGCTGGTGCACAAGGAACTTCTAGTGGTTCTAACGGAACTATTAACGTAACTTCTACTAAGTATGGTTCGTTTTCTTCAGCAACATATAGAACAGGAACTTTCACCTATTCTAATAACAGCACTACTGTAGTTTCTACAGCTAACATTGCTGGTAAACTTATTGTTGGTGATATTCTTCTAGCAGGACCAGATAAGCAGCAGCTTAAAGTTGATTCTGTTTCTTCAAACGGTAAAGTAATCACACTTCAGACTAAGTACACTGGAAATACAGTAACTGTGACTGGTGCTTCTCGTCGTTGGGAATTCCACGATAACGTACCAAATGCTCCAGGCACTTCAACAACTGTTGCAATGAATAATGGTTCTAACGACGAAGTTCATGTCATTGTTGTTGACGAAGACGGTCGTTTCACTGGAATTGCTAATACAATTCTTGAAGTATTTCCTAATTTATCTAAAGCAGTAAATGCTACTGACGAAGTAGGAAACAATATCTACTATAAGAATTTCATCAACCAGAATTCTAAGTATGTGTATTGGACTGGTAAGCCATCAGGTTGGACAAATGCTGGTGAAAATTACACAAGAGGAATCAATTTTGGTATTGGCAGTCAGCCTGTATTCAATACTTCTTTCACTGGCGGTAGAGACGGTTCGTTGCCTCGTGAAACCGACTATATTGTAGCATATAATCAGTTTAGAAGTGCAGAAGCAGTAGACGTTTCTATCGTTCTAGCAGGTGCGTCAACTCTTACTCGTGCTACACACATCATCAACAATATTTGCGAATATCGTAAAGATTGTATCGCAGTTATTTCGCCTCAACAGACTGATGTTGTTAATAACAGTGGATATGCTGGTTCTGAAGTAGACAGTATTGTTAGATTCCGTGACGCGCTACCTTCAACTTCATATGCTACTCTCGATTCAGGTTGGAAATATCAGTACGACAAATATAACGACCTTTATCGCTATATTCCTCTAAATGGTGACATTGCTGGTACTATGGTACGTACCGATATGGAACGCGATCCATGGTGGTCTCCAGCTGGTTTCACTCGTGGTCAAATCAAGAATGTGATTCGTCTTCCATATAATCCAAATAAGACAGAACGCGATGCACTTTACAAGAAGGGAATCAATCCAGTAGTAACATTCCCAGGAGAAGGAACTATCCTTTACGGTGATAAGACTCTTCTTGCTAAGCCTTCGGCATTCGATCGTATCAATGTTCGTCGTTTGTTTATTGTTCTCGAAAAGGCAATCTCAACCGCAGCTAAGTATATGCTATTCGAATTCAACGATGCGTTCACTCGTGCTCAGTTCAGATCAATGGTAGAACCATTCCTACGTGATGTTCAGGGTCGTCGTGGTATTACTGATTTCCGTGTTGTTTGTGACGACACAAATAATACTTCAGAAATTATAGATCGCAACGAATTCGTAGGTGATATCTACATTAAGCCTGCTCGTTCTATCAATTTCATTCAACTTAACTTCGTAGCAGTTCGCTCAGGAGTTGATTTCTCTGAAGTTGTAGGCAAGTTCTAATCGGCGGAATAAATACTTTAAACAATAGGGAGAAAAAAGAAAATGCCCTTTAATGTGTCAACTTTCGCCTCACAGGGTTTGCCTTACGGTGGCGCAAGAGCTTCGCTCTTCGAAGTGTATATGACTCTACCTGGAGCAATTAACGAAGCCGCAGCGGAATCACAATTCCGCTTCGTATGTAAAGCTTCAACGGTGCCTACAAGCACCGTCGGTCAAGTCGAAGTTCCTTACTTCGGTCGTAAGATCAAGTTGTCTGGCAATCGTACTTTCGAAAATTGGTCAGTAACTGTACTTAACGACGAAGACTTTATCGTCCGCCATGCTTTTGAAAAGTGGAGTGCTTATATTAACTCTCACGAAAACAATCTTCGTAATGCTGGCGTAAATGCTGAAGTAGGTCTTGGTTCTTATCGCACAGAAGCAACTGTATATCACTATGCTAAGACTAGTGTTCTTGGTGGCGGTGGTACAATCGGTGATAACGCTATCCCAACTCGTGCTTATACATTCAGTAACATTTTCCCACTCAACATTTCTTCAATCGATGTTAACTGGGAAACTACGGATGCTATTGAAGAATTCACTGTAGAATTCGCTTACGATTATTGGAAAGTCAATACCGATATCAACAATAAGGTAGTTACTGACTAATAGATCGCTTATAAATATATCATATAGTTTTTGAAGGAAATTAAATGGCGATCGAATTATTCGGCTTCCGTATAGGGAAAGCAGAGGAAGAAGCAGAAAAGCAAGCAGTTGCTATTCCTTCCTTTGCTCCTCCACCAAACTTAGATGGTGCAATGGAAGTTGCGCCTGGTGGCGCTTACGGCACTTATGTCGATTTAGAAGGAACATCTAAAAACGAAGCCGAACTGGTTACTAGATATCGCGAAATGGCGATGTATCCAGAATGCGAATCTGCGATTGACGACGTAATCAATGAGGCTATTATCACTGATGAACGCGACGAGCCCGTAACAATCAATCTTGACAAACTAGAACAACCCGATAGCGTAAAGAAACGCATTGAGGAAGAATTCGCTAATATCATCGATCTGCTAGATTTCAATAACATGGCATATGATATTTTCCGTCGTTGGTATATCGACGGTCGTTTGTTTTATCATATAATGATTGATAATGAAAAGCCTCGTATGGGTATTCAGGAACTGCGTTATATCGACCCACGTCGTATTCGTAAGGTTCGTCAGCCTCTACGACGCACTCCTATTGTGGGTACAAACTCTAAGCTTATTGTTCCCGCTTACGAAGAATACTATCTATACAACCTTGCTGGAATGACGCAAGGAACAATGACACAAGGTGTCAAGATTTCCAAGGACGCTATTTGCTACGTTCATAGTGGCAATCTAGACTCCCGTAATCGCATGGTGCTTTCGCATCTTCACAAAGCGATTAAACCTCTTAATCAGTTGCGTATGCTTGAAGACGCGGTAGTTATCTATCGTCTCGCTCGCGCACCTGAGCGCCGCATTTTCTATATCGACGTTGGTAACTTACCAAAAGCAAAAGCTGAACAATATGTGCGTGATATGATGGTTCGTCATAAGAATCGTCTTGTTTATGACGCTGATACTGGCGCAGTCAAAGATGCTCGTAAGTTCATGACTATGTTGGAAGACTATTGGCTTCCTCGTCGTGAAGGTGGGCGCGGAACTGAAATCACTACTCTTCCTGGTGGTGAAAATCTTGGTCAGATGGAAGATGTTGAGTATTTCCGCAAGAAACTCTACAAGTCACTATCTGTTCCTATCTCACGTTTGGAATCGGATGGCCAGTTCTCACTTGGTCGTGGTAGTGAAATTTCCCGTGACGAAATCAAGTTCGCTAAGTTCATCGAACGTTTGCGTGATCGTTTCGGACATTTGTTTGACCATCTACTAGAAATCCAGTTGCTTCTTAAGGGTGTAATGACCCGTGAAGAGTGGAAAGATATTAAGAATGGCATCGGATACGATTTCCAGCGCGATAACTATTATGCTGAAATCAAAGAACAAGACGTACTGAATAATCGTCTTGGTGTTCTTGGTGTTGTTGATGCTTATGTTGGCAAATATTATTCTACGGAATGGATTCGTAAAAACGTTCTTCGTCAGACAGATGAAGAAATCAGAGAAATCAATAAGCAGATTGAAGACGAAGGCGCTGATCAAAGTGAAATGGACATGCAGCAACAGCAGCATGACCAAGAAATGCAGCAGTCTCAGCAGCAGTTGGCTATGAAAGACATGGAAATCAAGTCTAAAGAACTAGATGCCAAAGCTGCTTCATTGAAGAAACCTGAAGCTAATACTAAACCTGTTGCAGCGAAACCTCAAAAAGTGGAAATCAAACTTTCTGGTGATGCTAAGAAAAAAGCCACAATAAAAAAAGAAGAATATCACGAATACGAATTTACTCCTAAGCCTCTTACTGAAGAAGATAAGAAACTAATCGAAAGTATGACTCGTGCAATTGAGAAGGTTTCTAAGGAAGACCTCGAAGACGTGGAAGAGTTCAAGGATGTACTATAGAAATGAAAGAATTAGAAAAGGCGCAAATTCTTTCAATAGCTTCTAAGTTTGCTAAGGCAGAAACAGATGAACTGCGTCGCCATTTCAATGAACATTCTTTCATATCAGAATTAGAAAAAGCAAAAATACTTTCTGTTGCTCAGAAATTTGCTAAATCTGAAGCCAACGAAGTTCGTAAAATAATTGAAGAAAAAATTATTAACGAATTCGTATTAACACCTGGACCACAAGGGTCTAAAGGGGATACGGGAGAGCGTGGCGAAAAAGGCGAAAAAGGTGAACAGGGACCACGAGGTCAAATTGGTCCACAGGGAATACAAGGTCTTATAGGAATTCAAGGCGAACGTGGAGAAAAGGGAGAACATGGCGAAAAAGGCGAAAAAGGCGACACTGGTGAACGAGGAATCCAAGGTATTCCTGGAGAACGAGGAGAACAAGGTGAACGAGGAATCCAAGGTATTGCTGGTGAACGCGGAGAACGCGGAGAACGCGGAGAACGTGGGATCCAAGGTATTGCTGGTGAACGAGGTGAACGAGGTTCCGATGGAGCAAGAGGTCTTGATGGAAATCCAGGTCCAGCCGGTCCAGCCGGTGAGAGGGGGCCTCAAGGCTTACCTGGAAAAGACGGGGCCCAGGGGTTAAAAGGTGATGTAGGACCAGTTGGTCCTCTCCCAGATATAACACCTCTAGAAAAAAGAATAACGATGTTTATAGATAATGCGGAAAAACGCATTTCTAGAATAGCATTCAGTTCTGCTATTTCTCGTTCCCCTGGATCAGGTGAAGTCAATCTACATAAGTTGGATGACGTTGACTACGCGAGCTTGAAAACAGCTACCGAAGGTCAGGCACTTGTTTACAACTCAACGACTCGTAAATGGCAAGCTGGAACCGTTTCTGGTGGTGGCGGTGGTGCAAACAATATCGCTACAGTATCTACAACTAAGTTGGGTGAATTGTCGCAAGACGACTTGATTGTTGTTAATGTTACAGGTAGTGTCGTCACATCAAACACTGTAGGCATTTTAACATCTGCTTTAAATAATGCTCTAGCTCAAATATCTTCTCTTGAGGCTCGTATAGCAGCGTTGGGTGGATAATGACCATCACAACTGCAAACACTTCCATAAAATTTAAAGAAGTTAGAACCAAACTGAATGAAGTTATTGGTAAAGTAAACACACTCGGTAACACATTCATAACCAGCACAGTAACTAATATCACTGCTGGAGATTCACTATCTGTTGTTCTTACTGCTAATAATCAGTTTCCTGGTGGCGTATTCACGATTCAAAAGCTAGGTGCAGAAACATCAACATTCACGAATGCATGGGCGTCTGGTGGAACTAATAAGAATCAATATACAGATTATGCCAATAACACCGTAAACACACAGAATATCGTATTCACTATCAGCTTGACGAATGCTACGTTTAACATACAAGACGGAGACTATATCAATATCGCTGGTGTGACAACATTGAGCGGAACATTCCTAAGAAATACTCTCGGTTTATCTGGTACAGGTGGAACATATACATTATCGTCTACACATTTTTCATCCGCAATTCAGATAAGAAGCTCAACTTCTATAACATACAGCCTGACAACTAATCGTTCGGTAAGAACTGGTTCTGGTACAACATTAACTGGTACTGCACCCACAGTATACAACGTATCATCTATCACAGCAAATTGGGCAACAAATCCAGTTAAGTTTTGGCTTACGAGTCAAGTATTCAACTGGTCTTTGGCTGTTACAGGTTCAACAGTCGCC
>Ga0114959_10001982_pt1 | contig 17334 bp, 10 predicted proteins | sample C_130625_EF_Meta_FD_87317 | JGI IMG/M metagenome (GOLD analysis project Ga0114959, IMG submission 87317) | Freshwater microbial communities from Lake Croche, Canada to study carbon cycling - C_130625_EF_MetaG | ecosystem: Environmental > Aquatic > Freshwater > Lake | place: Lake Croche, Canada...
AACTTTTAGTGGCAGGTTTGACGATTCCAATCGGGCAAGGATTAATCATTGATGCCCGGCGAAATACCTTAAAACAGGCAAAACTAGGTAGAAACTATGCGGAAGCTGAACGACAAAAATTGGTTAATTCTACCGTTCTTTATGCCGCTAAAAGCTATTGGGATTGGTGGTTTTCGCACCAACAATTACAATTAATTCGGCAAGGATATGACTTGGCAGACAAGCGTTTTATCGCCACTCGTGAGCGTGCAAGAGTCGGCGAGCAAGCCACGATTGATTCTGTTGAGGCAAAAATTACTTTGCAAGACCGTGAAGTTGCCCTTCAACAAGCCATCATTGACTTGCAAAATAATCGTTTGGCATTGTCCAATTATCTTTGGTCAGCCAATGAGACACCACTTGAGTTACCCGAAGATGCAGCACCTCCAATCGCAGGAATTCGCAAAGTTGACGAAACTACTTTATTAGCGTTAATCAGCCAAGCAAAATTACAACATCCTGAAATCCTAAAACTTAACGTCAAAATAGACCAATTACAAATAGAAGAGCGTTTTAGAAAAGAAATGTTAAAACCTGTTTTAAATGCCAATTTTAATTTCATTGCGGATGGCTTTATAAACAAGCCAGTTTACGATAATAGAAACTCATTTTCATTGGATAACCATAAATTAGGCTTTGAGTTTGCCATGCCTTTATTCCTAAGAAAAGAACGTGGTAAACTTCAACAAATTAGAATCAAACAACAGTCAACGGGTTTGGATTTGAATTTAACCCGTCGTGAAATTTTAAACGATGTTTATGCGGGGTATAATGACGTTCGGAATTATGAAAAACAATTAAAAATTCAAGAAGATGCGACTCGAAACCAAGAGATTTTGGTTCGGGCAGAACAACGTAAATTTGACATAGGTGAAAGTACCTTGTTTTTAATTAATACCCGTGAAAGCAAACTAATTGAAATGAGAACCAAAGTTGAATCGTTAAAAAGTAAATACGAAAAAGCATTGGCGAGTTTAGCTTATATGGCGGGTTTGACCGAGCTTTTGTAATGACTTGCCGTTGAATGAAAGAAGTTTAAAGTTGCCAATTTTAATAAACAGACTTCGGATTATCCATTAATATCGAAACAAAAAATAAATATACCCTCTCCGAAGCCGAAAAAAACTTCGTCAAAAATCATCAAAATGATGAGATTATGACGCTACTTTTACAGGCTAAAAAGTACCCTCATCTCAATATTCCTGATTTAGTTTTACAAATAAAAGCCCGTCAAAAAGCGAAATTAAAACTTCCAGAATGGTTTGAAAATGAAGATGTTATTTTTCCCAAAATGCTTTCCGTCGAGCAATGTTCTTCTGAAATTACGGCAAAATTTAAAACAAATTTAGTAACTGGTGAAACCCTAATTGACCTCACAGGCGGTATGGGCGTGGATGTTGCTTACATGAGTAAAAACTTTAAAAAAGCCTTTTATTTTGAACAAAATACTGATTTACTGAACATCACAAAATATAATTTTGAGCAATTAGGCATTGAGCATGTAGTATTTGTGGAAGGAAATTCGGTGGAAAAATTGTCTGAACTTAGCATGGTGGAATTAGCGGACTTGAGGATTCCTGAAAACGAAAATCTACACAACCTAAAATCTAAGCGGTACGTCGTTTCGCAATCCAAATTCAGTCAGAAAAATCTCAACCAAAATTCATGGATTTACCTCGACCCCCATCGCCGTGATGATACGGGAAGCAAAGTAGTCCGACTCCAAGATTGTGAACCTAATATCTTAGCAATCAAAGACTTACTATTTCAGTACACAAATAACATTCTCTTAAAAGCCTCACCAATGTTAGATATAGATTTGGCTATTTTGGAGTTAGGAAACGTCTCTCAAGTATATGTTGTTGCGGTGGAAAATGAGGTAAAGGAAGTGTTATTTCTCCTAATTAATCCAAAGTCAGACGATGGTCAGACTGTTCAATCCGTTACGTCTGACTATCGTCTGACTACTGCAAATAAAGTAATTATAAATGCTGTTAATTTAACAAAAAACTGTGCTACAACCCTATCGTTTACCAAATCAGAAGAGAAAAATGGAATTATAAAACTTAGTACGCCCAAACAATATTTATACGAACCAAATGCTGCCATTATGAAGTCGGGAGGATTTAGATTTGTGGCGCAACACTTTGATTTACAAAAGCTTGCACCACATAGTCATCTTTATACCTCGGAAAAATTAGTTGAGAATTTTCAAGGTAGAGTCTTTGAAATTATGGCCGTTTGTAAGTTGGATAAAAAAGAAATCTCGAAACATTTATCAGAAAATAAAGCCAATGTCACCATCCGAAACTTCCCTTTGACGGTGCAACAAATTCGGGATAAATTAAAATTATCGGACGGGGGAAGTGAGTATCTTTTTGCCACTACGGATGCTCAAAATCAGAAGATTGTGATTGTTTGCAAAAAAATTATTTAAAAATTTAACCCAACAGGCTTAATCTCCAATCCGGATGTCGCAAAAAAATACATGTTTCCAAAGGCCTATGGATAGTCTGCTCTTTAATTTCGGCAATTTAATCCTATTTTTCATGCTGGGGCATTATTTTCTTGATCAAATAATACAGCGGTAAGCCTCCCAAAAACAAACCAATGGCAGTTGGTAAATTATCGGCATTACTGTACAATGAAGCGGCTGCCACAAGCGTATAAGTAACCATAAAAATGGCTGGAAAAAACACTTTTCCGAAGCCAATCGTATAAAGATTTTCTGATGTATTAAGTAATTTTTTACGTAAAATAAAGATCGTAAATGCAGAAGTTATCATACCAATTGAGTCGCAAAACATGACATAATTCAGTAATTCTTTGAAAGAATCGGCGAAAAAAAGTATCAAAATCAAGAAACTGGCGTAGACCGTCAAGGCAATTTCTTGAACTTGCGTTTTCTCATTTTGTTTACTGAAAAACTTGGGTAAAACGCCATCTTCAGCCATTGCATAATACACACGAGGGTTCGTGAGCATCGAGGAATTTACAAACGTTAGCACCGAAATAAAAAGTAGAACCGAAGTAACTTTCGAGCCGGTTTCACCAAAAAACACTTTCGCCAAATCCGAAATTAACGAAGTAGAATTGGCAATACCCTCAATTCCCAATACGCTGTAATACGCATAATTTATCGCCAAATAGAGAAACATGACGATTCCACAACCAATAAAAATACCTCTAGGTGTGTTTTTAGAGGGATTTTCAATATCCGTTCCAAAATTTATCGTTTGTTGATAACCACCGTAGGTAAAGAAAATAGAAATAAAACTGAGTGCCAATGCTTTAAAATAATCAGAATATTCCCACGTGGAACTTAGGAGGGAATTTACGGGCTTAGGCGTGGGATGGTTGCCAAAAATTGTCAAAATTAAAAGACCCATCAACACGATTTTTATCATGGAGAGTACATTCTGCGTTTTTGCGGAAAGACGAATACCCACGAAATTAATGGCGTATAAAATTACAATGGTTGTTATGGAAGTAATCTTGACTCCTAAAGGATTTTGCAAGGATTCGGGCATTAAAATTGGGTTAATATATTCCGCACCAACCAATGCCACGATGGAAACCGCCCCCGCATTGGAAATCACAATCATCCAATTGACCATAAAAGCAAAAGCGGGGTGATAACAATAGGAGAAAATTTTGTAAAAACCGCCTTTTACCGCATAACGAGAACCAATTTCTGCGTAGGTGAGGCCACCAAAATAGCTAATAATTCCCCCCAAAATCCAGGCTAAAAAAAAAATAGAGGGGATTTGGGCAGTTTTGGCAACTTCCACTGGATTTCTAAAAATTCCCATGCCGATAATCAGGCTTATCACGAGCATAACGGTGTCAAACAGATTAAGTTTATTTTTGTGGTTCATATTTTGGGTGATTTATAATACAGAAATAAAATTACACAGAGAGCCACAAAGAAAGAAGATTGAGAACCACAGAGAAGTATCTAAATTTTTCTACGTGGTTCTCAATTTAAAAACCTATGATTCTCCGGTTAACCTCATATCCTCTAAAACCTATCTCTAAAAATTCGCTATTCTAAATTAGAAATTAGCCGTCAGAAATCATAAATTTGACGGAAATAAATTATACATCTTCAACTAAAAAAGGTTTACCTGTTGATGAGATCAACTGTCCGTCTTGATACATACGTCAAAGCAGAATTGGGAGAATTCACGTATGAAAGTTGAATAAGGATTTCATCCCATCACAAAAAATCCGCTTAAATCTGCGTTGGAGAATCGGTGCATTTTCGGCCTTTTATCTCTTCATCACTTTCCGCACGACCTCTTTTTTGTCTCCTTTTAGTTTTAAAAAATACATTCCTTCGGTTTTATTGCTCAGATCAAGTTCGATACTTTTTTGACCTTTTAAGTTCTTTTCTAAGAAAATTCTACCCATAGCATCAGACATTTCGAGGGTATTTATTTGGGCTAAATTATCAATTCTTAGAATGCCTCCCGTTGGATTAGGGGCAATAATAATTGGTTCACTTGCTTCCTCTTCGTTTCCCAAAACCGCAACCGACTCCAGAATCTCTTCAATTTTAACACTCCTAATCGTATATTTTGCGATAGATGAACCCAAATCAAAACTCATCCTTGCTTTATTATCAGTGGGTTGAGTCATTGTAAAAGTATAGACCATCTCTCTTTCTTCCGTACCAAACGTCAATTGTGGATAACCAGAATAACTGGCATAATCGCCCGAAGAACGTCCAATATAATTTGTGACGCCCACATTTCTATCCGCAAAACCACGGACGGTAACCAGATATCTTTTTTTATTTTCAAGCGAAATATTGGGCTTAGTCAATTGTACGTGCCAAGCATTTAAGACCGCAGTTTTTACATCGATAATCAAATTCGGGCTGTTCGTCAAAATGGCCTGCGAACCCGACTGTACCATAAGACCAAATCCATCCGTTCCACTGCTAAAATTACTTTGATACAGTTCTTTCGTTGGCAATTTTAGCGGAATGGGAAGTGGATTTTTTAGCAAAGCATCCACCAAAGATTGTTTGTAGTTAGTCGTGGCTGGATCGTAAATTCCAAAGCCCGCACTAAATTCCCAATACGCCCAACTGAATCCTTGCAATTCAAACCAGCGAGCCAAAAACGTAGTCCATTTGTTTCTACTGACAAGATCTGCTTTTGAATACGCCCCAAACTCGCCAATATTTATAGGAATAGTTGTCTGTTTTTGGATAATTTTTAGACCAATAAATTCGGATTCCACTTGGTTTCGCTCTACTTCCAAATCCTCCCATTTTGTACCTAACCACTCATTAGCCTGCGTTCCAACCCACTCCGCTCCCTGATGGGTAAACTGAAAAGGATTGTAATAATGAACCGACAAAATAATATTTTTATCCTCGGGTAATTTTAATTTTGAAATTGCGCCAAGTCCATTAAAATCGCCGGGTCCAACCAGTACTGCCCTTGTTGGATTGGTTTTTCGAATACATTTTAAGGCCTCCGCTTGATAGATATTCCATAATTCTGGGCTGAGTTTATCGTGCGGTTCATTCAATATTTCAAAGAGTAAGGATTGATTATAGTCTTTAAAATAAGTCGCAATTTGCTCCCATTGGCTCAAAAAACGTGGTTTTACCTTCTCTGGGTCAGTAAAAATCTCCTCGTGATGGTGCATGTTGATAATAACATAGAGTTTGTTTGCAATCGCATTATCGACAATCGTTTTGATGCGGGCCAAAAATACGGGATTAATCGTGTAAGGGAAGTTTTGAGCAGCACGTTCTGGAACATCCCATCTAATCGGAATCCGAACAGAATTGAAACCTAATGTGGAAATACGCTCAAAATAATCATTTTGGAAAGGATTCCCCCAAGCGGTTTCATTCGGCGCCTCAAACATATTACCCATGTTAATTCCCTTGCCTAACTTTTTATTAATTTCAACAATGGTTAAATTTTGAGCGGAATTTTGATGAATTATCATCAAAAATAGCCATAAGCCGATAATCATTTTAGGGAAAATTTTCATACTATTTTCTTAAAAGGGTCTTTAATTTTATGGTAACAAAGGTAATCAACTTCTAAATTAACGTATCCTGAATCAAAATAAACTAACCTGATAATTCTCTAAAACCTTTGCCTCGTGCGCTAAAAGCCACTTTTTCCGCCATAAATCGCCCCCATAAACCACAAAAGTGCCATTAGAACCAATCACTCGATGGCAAAGCACAAGGCTGTTGAATTTATTATTGCCATTGGTCGTCCCCAGAGCTTTGATGGCTTTTTCATTACCAATTCTTCGGGATAATTCCAAATAAGAAATCGTTTTTCGATAAGGAATGGTTTCTAATTTTTCCCATACAAATTTTTGAAAATCAGTGCCAAAGTGTTGAATTGTAAGGTCAAATTATTAGCAAGTTGCCACAAAATATTCGGAGATTTGTTGCATAAATTGGTTGATAATTTCAGGCACGAAATCCGTTTCTGCTTTACGTGGACTCGGTTTTTTCTGCGCATCAACGAATAAAATGGAAGTTAGATAATCTTGAGAAGCAGATATTTCTAATTCTCCCAAAGGCGAATTGATATATTTTGTATAAATTGTTTGTTCCATAAAATACAGATTCAGAAGTCTGTGGTACATTTCCCGCAATTTGCCAATTTTTTAACAAAACTCAATTCTGTATCTTACGAAAATTAATTTTTTTGAAGTATGACGTACAAAATCCCTATTCCCGAAAATTTTTCATTCCATGAATGCCTTTGGTTTTTGAACCGTAATTATGATGACTGTCTAGATGAAGTACGTCCCAATTCTGTTAGGAAAGGCCTTTTGATTCATGAAGAACTTATTTTGATTGAAATAACTAAAAATGATAATCATCCAATAATCAACTTTCATCAATTTCAAAAATTGGGAAGCTTACAGACTGCGACATAACTTTTTAGAATTGAAGTTCAATAATGAGGTTCAACTTCCCGAAAGTTTTAAACTTTCAGGAAGTTCCAATTCCAATAAGTTATGTCATTCGCTATAAAGAGAATCATTAATTTACGGTCTAGCATTGTTTTTTGGTAATGACAATAAATAGAAAACAGTATCTTTGTCGATAAAATCACTAAAATGAACAAATTATTTACCTTCTTTTTTATCTTAAATTCCGTCGCTGTTTTTTCTCAAACCGATACGATTACGACCTCAAAAGAGCTCGAACCTGTTACTATTTCTTCTTCAAGATTTCTTGCCAAAGATATTCAAACGCCACTTTCAATTACCGTTATCGACCAATCGAGATTACAAGTGGGGCAATCCAAGCTCTCACTTTTTGAATCTTTGGGCGCAATTCCTGGCGTTTTTGCGATGAATTCTGAAAATTTTGCCCAAGATTTACGGATTTCTATTCGGGGTTTTGGTGCGAGGGCTTCTTTTGGGATTAGAGGAATAAAAATTATTTCAGATGGGATTCCCGAATCCATACCCGATGGCACGGCAAAAGTGGGAAATTTGGACGTAGGTACGATGGAGCGCATGGAAGTGATAAAAGGGCCATCATCTGGACTTTATGGCAATGCATCGGGCGGGGTCATCAGTATTTTTTCAGAAAATGCCAAAGAAAATTTTGCTGAATTTCAAGCCAATGTTGGGGCATTCGGACTGCAACGCTACCAGTTTAAAACGGGGCAACAGGTTGGAAAAATCATGTATTTTATCTCCGCCTCTCGCCTTTTGAGCACGGGCTACCGTGAACACAGTTCAATTGAACGAAATTTTTTGAATGGAAAGCTTGTTTTCAATTTTAATGATAAAAATAAACTCACATTTTTGGCCAATTATATTGACAGTCCACGGGCGGAAGACCCTGGGGCTTTAATTCAATCGGAAATTGATAAAAATCGTCAGCAGGCTCGTCCCCAAAACATCACTTTTGATGCTTCCGAAACCTTTAAACAGAAAAGAATTGCCTTGATTTATGACCATATTTTCAATGCAAAACATCAACTAAATGTTAGAGGATTTTATTTAAATCGTGATTTTGGCAATAAACAAGCGATTCAACCCAGCGGTCAAATTGTTTTCAACCGTGATTTTTCGGGTGGAGGTTTTAATTATCAATTTACGACTAAAAATTATCGACTAAAAACGGGGCTTGACTTTGAAAATCAACGAGATAATCGCCAGCGTTTTGATAATTTAGCCGGAGAAAAAGGATTATTAAGACTCGACCAAATTGAAGAATTTAGAAATATTGGGGTATTTTTACTACAAGAATTTTTAATATTTCCGAAATTGAAATTAGCGGTCAATACTCGTTTCGACGATATCCGTTTACAGGTTACGGATAAATTTCTATCGGATGGCAACCAATCAGCAATGCAATCTTTCCAAAGACTTAGTCCAATGGCGGGATTATCCTTCTCGCCCACGCTTTCGAGCTCAATATTTGCAAACGTCTCCACTAATTTTGAAACGCCCTCGTTGAATGATTTAACCAATAATCCAACGGGAATGGGCGGCTTTAATCCGGATTTGAGTCCCCAAAAATCCAGGAATTTTGAATTAGGCTACAAAGGTATTTTGGGTAAAAAATTCAGAGCCGATGTTTCGGTTTTTTACATCGAAGTTCAAGATGAAATTGTGCCTTATCAATTAGCCAATCAGATTGGGCGAACCTATTTTCGTAATGCAGGATTATCGGAAAGAAAAGGCTTAGAAATGGGGTTGACCTATAAAATTCTTGCCGGATTAACGCTATTTTTCAATTATACCTATTCTGATTTTCAGTATAAATCTTATCAAACAACAGCCGGTAAATTTGATGGAAATATGTTACCGGGAATTCCTAAACACAATATTTACGGTGAAATAAGATATTTTCCACGCATAGGAATCTACGCAATTGCTCAAGTCAGAAGCATCAGCAAACTTTACGCCGACGATGCCAATTTGACCACAAATACTAGTTATGCAACGGTGAATTTAAGGCTAGGATATCGCAAGCAATTGAATCATTTAGTCGTCGAACCTTTCATCGGAATCAATAATTTATTCAATGAAATTTACAATGCGAACATCCAAATAAATGCCACTGCCAATCGTTATTTTGAACCCGCTTCAGGAATTTTTGCCTTTGGTGGATTAACGGTTAGGGTCGGGAAATAAATGGGTTTTAATTAACGTTCAATTCGCCATGTGCCATTGCCAACATTTTAAGTTTTCAACCCAATTTAACTATTTTGTCATCAACAACTTGAAAATTGATCCTCGTAATTGAATCTTGAAATTATTTTATCTTTCTAATGTCCACAAACTCTACTACCTTTGCATTCATAGTCCATTTAAAACATGGGGGCGACCGGTATTGACAGCTTGTGCAGGTCGATAGTAAGCACGTCGGGAGTTGGTCTTGACCTCCCGTAACTAATCAGTCCAAACAAACAACTGGCAATACTCAGTATGCCATGGCAGCTTAATTCTTAATTGAATTTCGTTTTGAGTAATCTCAATTAGATTGTGATTATTCGCCACCTCCCACTCAGCTAAACTTTGCCGTTGAGATTTGGGGGGACGCTTCGCAAAGTCGAATGTTGTGATTTCTCTAAGCAAACATTTAGTACAGAGAGGATAAGGACAGAAAAAGGTCTGGCTTGAACCCTGCCTGTCTCGAAAAAATAATCAAGACTAAACGTGTAGAAAGTTATCGGTTTCCTTGTCTGGACGAGAGTTCGAATCTCTCCGTCTCCACTAAAAAAACCCGCTTTAAACCAATTTAAAGCGGGTTTTTTCAAAAGAGCCGATAAAATTATCCGTAGTCATGATGAACTTCCCGACCGCAACGATCAAAGAACAACTCCCAAGGATAAACTTGTAACCGTCTTTTGCGAGTGAAATCTCTTCTTCCCTACCGCAACGGTCAAAGATCAACTCCCAAAGCCTTTTCTATATGAATATGTTTTTGACCTATGGAAAATTGCTGAATTTTTGTGAAATGTGCACCGCTTTTGCCGACAATTAGACGATCTGATTCCTTAACGCTAAGAAACTTCTTGATAATAATAACCCCGCAAGTGCTCAATTAAGCGCTCAAATTAACCTTTATGCTTATCAATGGCCAGAATTGTATGTAAAAGCACATTAGCCCCGTTGGAAACGTCCACTGCCTTGGTAAATTCTTTGTACGAATGACTAATACCCCCTACACTCGGAACGAAAATCATGGCTACCGGAGCAATCGCTGCGATTTCTTGCGAATCGTGACCAGCACCGCTTTGCATAAACTTTGTACTAAAACCAAGCGCTTTGGCAGATGCGTTAATTGCTTGCTGTAATGTTTTGTCGGTGAGCGCTGGTTTGGATTCGTTTGCTTGCCTTTTAAAACTAATCGTTGTTTTAGATTTCGTTGCGATTGAAGCTGCCCGTTTTTCTATTTCACGAAATAGCATTTCAATTTTATCAGCCGACAAATCTCGAATCTCCAAACCCATTACTACTTTACCAGGAACAACGTTGTAAGCATTAGGTGTTAGGCCAATTTTTCCAATCGTCCCAACTTGATTTCCTTTTACTGCGTTAATTACTTCATTTACGGCGATGATAAATTGTGCGGAAGCCAGTAAAGCATCTTGCCGCATATTCATGGGTGTCGTTCCAGCATGATTGGCAAAGCCTTCAACCATAACTTCCCAATGCACAATGCCCACAATACCCTCTACCACACCAATCTGTAGGTTTTCTTTCTCCAAAATACCCCCTTGTTCTATGTGCAATTCTAACCATGCGTACAGATCACCTTTTTTTCGGACACACGATTCAATTCGATCAGGATTACCCCCAATCGCTTTTATTCCTTCAGCCATGGTTAATCCGCTTTGACTTTTCTGTTGCAAACCCTCTTTAGTGAGTCCACCTGCCATTGCCATACTGCCAATAGTTCCACCTTCCTCATTGGAAAAAATGATTACCTCCAGCGGGTGCTCGGTCATCATTTTATTCTCGTTTAACAATTCAATTACTTCCAAAGCACTGATTGAACCTAAAGGGCCATCATAGTTTCCACCGTCGGGCACCATGTCAATGTGCGAACCAAAGGCAATCGGTTTTAGGCTTGGGTTTTTCCCCATTCGTTTGCCGACGATATTTCCCGCAGCATCAATGATGGGCTCAAGCCCTGCCCCTCTCATCTGCTCCATAAACCACGCCCTTCCCTCAATATCTCCTCTTGTAAAAGCAACCCGGTAGCCATGCCCCTGCTCATCCATTCCATACTTGGATAATTCTGTAATACGATTTACAATACGCTGTCCATTGACTTTTAAATCGTTGCCGAGAACAAAATATTTACTGTAGGAGTCTAACATTCCCAAGGCGCTTAGGCCTAAAGCCGTCAAGGAGGTATTTTTGATAAAGGTTCTTCTTTTCATTATTTTTTTTAAAGTACAAAATACTTAATTAGGGGTTAGGGATTTAGCATTTGGGAAAGCATTCTTTTAAATTCAATCACTTATACCCTCCGAAAACTTTGTGCAAAAATCTTTGAAAAAATTCGGAAGGTGCTACGGCAAAATATAGTTTTTCTTTCTTGACAGGTCTTGAGATAATCAAATGCTTTTTAAAAGTTAAAAACAGAAAAAGAAGCGGAATGAAAAACGCAATTGCCATGCTCTTAAACTGTGTTAATTTAGGCAGAAAGATAAGTTGTCTTTATTTTTTACTCAATTATTCAAAATTCATTTGTGTGGTGCATTAGTTACTTGTGGCTAAATTTGATATTTCACAAATTATTTTTTTGAAACAATATCAAATTTTTTATTGTTAAATACTAATTTTCACCTCGAAAACCCGTTTAAAGATGTATTGAAAGGTATTTTTGGCAATAATTGAACCTAAAACAACACAAAATAGCTTCTGACGGGTATTTATTTGACTTTATAATTTTTGATAACCTTCTCACTTAGAAGATGTTTAAGTTTTTAAATCTCTAAAAATGAATGAGTTACGAAACAAACTGTAAGCTTCTTACGAAATCCCACTGTTTGAGCGTAGCGAGTTTAGGATTTCTTGATTTTCTTTTGCGGCCGCCGCTGCGGTTAATTTTCTTGTATCTGACTGACACACACAGTCAAGAAAAGTAAGCACAAGCGAAAGGAAATATTGTTATTCCGAAACAAGCCAAATAAAATTTTTAAACATCTTCTTAGTTGAACATCAACCGTGAATTGGGCGGGGAAACTTTTGGAAAAATTTACCTTTCTGAAATACTCATTTTTTATTCGGTTCTCCATTTATTGTTCATGTCTTGGGTGAAATTGGCAGGTTTAAAACTGCCGATCAGGAATTCAAACGCAACCCAAGCGATTTTTCTGTAAATAAATCGGAAATGCCGCAAAATAAAACTTATTTGTATAAAAGGCAATTGAGATAAATTTTTAACTTTATGGGAAGATCAAATTATACTGATTAATTTTCCAAAGTCAAATTTAATGAAAATACTTTCCACTTTTACTATCATTTTTATTGCAATTCAATCTTACGCTCAAAATTCTTTCCCCGTTTTGCCCAATGAATATAAATGGCAACCGAAAAGTAACCGAGCGAAAATATTGAATTTGTTAACAAAAGAAAAAGAAAAATATTATTATTATTTCAACAAAGACACGATCGAATACGGCCTTGATTTTACCAAAAATGGTTTAATTCAGTCTTTGCATCTCATAGATTTGAATAAAGATGGAATCGACGAAATCATCTTTGCTGGACAAAGTGGAGAAGAAGGGAATCGAGTGGATATTTTTAAAAAAGAAAAAACATCCTACACCAGAATATTTTCTGAGCGACAAAATCTCACTGACATCATCACAAGCCAAGATCAACTCTATCTATACATCTCTGATCCAGGATGTTGTGCTGAATACTCAACCATTCAGAAAATTTTTAAAACGACTATAAGTTTGTCAAACAAATCATTTCGACAGACCCACCAATCACAAATCATCAATGGAACCAAAATGCCTGATTCAGTATTTACAAAACCCCTTCGTTTTAGGGTAATTTTAGAAGATTGTAAAGTAAGATTAGAACCTAAGGTGGATAATAATTCAAAAAAGTTTTACGACACCATGAATGAGTTTAAGCCATCAGGAAACATAGTTGCAGTGTTGCCTAATCGTGCCATCGGCAATGCCCTTGGCTACCTGAATGACGAAGCCGGGACAAATTGGTGGTTCGTAGAAATAGATGAAAACGTTCGACCAAAGAACGTTAAATACGACAGGACCGATCAGACCGAAAAATTCCCTACCCGCATAAGAGGTTGGATAAATAGTAAAAACCTTCGGCAATTGAATTGACTTTTCACAGCCATTCTTAAGAAAAATCATCTCGAAACTCCTATATCCGTGTGTGTCCCCACCAGACAAAATGCGTCATCAACACAAGTATCCGATTATCAATTAATTATTTAAAGAATAAATTGGTGCGTTGCTGACGCAAATCGTATGGTCTGGGCGGCCCCGTTCAACACCAAGCCGAGGGGACAGAGTGGTTCTACCAGCCAAGGAAGGAAGTTTTAGCTTACAACCACAAAAAAGAGCGATGTACATTTAATTGTGCATCGCTCTTTTTTTATTCACGGTCCCGGTGGCGTTCCTTTAGTTTTAGTCTTCGGGTTTGCATTTCTTCTAATCATGATTGGCTGTTCCAACCTTCGTAGCGGGTTGCCGAGTTGATGGGCATATCCTCGGTTAATTAAGTAAATTAAATCACCGCATCTCACATTTCTTGAATTAATTCAAGTGCTTCAACGAATTCAGCGCTCTAAATTTGCCGGATTATTTATTAAACTAATTTCAACTTGATGAGCAAGCGGAATGGAGGTTATTCGCCGGAGGATTTTTAACAGCCGTACGGTAAATATGACAACGAAACCACAGATGAGCTTGCCCCACAAGTGCAATACGCTTTAACAAAGGCACAAAAATTATTGAAAAGTATAGTTAAAACGCTATTAAAAATAGTGTTCTTGATTAATTTATTCTTAGGTCAACGGGAAAAATGATTCAATTCTATTCTTTGTGCTATCTAATTATTGGCATTTTTAAAGTTTTATTTTCAATTATTTTTAAAAAACCTGCAGCGTTATTCTTTAGAGTATTACGGACAATCGGCAAAGTTGAAAAGAATAGATAAAAACGATATTTCTCATGAACTTCTTCCCGTTTGTTGTCAGCATCATCACAGCCTCATGAATTTCCTAAAATCGCTATAAAATCATACCAAGGGAACCCAGAATCAAGGAATCCTTGCAATTATTAAAAATTTAATTTTCAAACCATTAAGCATAAAAAAAACCTCAATCATGAGAACAATACTTGGGTTATTCGCTATTTTAGCCTCCTTTGCTGCCTCGGCCCAATCCATCGGGATCAATGCGGATGGAAGCGCTGCTAATTCCTCAGCCATGCTGGATGTAAAATCAACTACGAAAGGATTTTTGCCACCACGGATGACCCGTGAGCAAATGTTGGCTATTCCAAGTCCTGCGCAAGGGCTTCTTGCTTTTTGTGCGGATTGTGGTACAAGCACAAACGGTGAGTACTATTTTTACAAAGGTACGGCATGGGTCTTGTTGAGTTCCACAACCATTTCGAGCTTCACCGCCGTTGGAGCGGTAAGTGGTGCTGCTACTCCCAATGGGGCAAGCGTCACCAGCGACGGAGTCTTAAATTTGGCACCAGCCGATGGAGATAATCCGGGAATTGTTACTAAAACTGCGCAAACATTTGGAGGGGTAAAAACTTTCAGTAATGGTATTGTAGGAAATGTTACAGGTAATGTGACTGGAAATGCTTCAACGGCAACAACAGCAACTACGGCAACCAATGTTTCTGGAGTAGTGCAAATTGACCACGGAGGAACAGGAGCAACAACTGCCAGTGGTGCTTTAACAAATTTAGGAGCCGCTCCAATAGCATCCCCAACTTTCACTGGATTGGTAAATGGTATTACAAAATCAATGATAGGTTTAGCCAATGTTGATAATACAACTGATGCAAATAAACCAGTTTCTACGGCCACTTCAACTGCTTTAGCGAATAAAGTGGATAAGGCAACAGGAGAACGATTAATTAATGCTGCAGAAATAACAAAACTTGTTAATCAATCGGGCACCAACACAGGCGACCAAACATTGCCAACCTTATTGAGTTTAGGGGCAGTAGCTGCTAATACAGCCATAACTGGTGCAACGAATACAAAAATTACTTACGATGCCAAAGGCTTGGTAACAGCAGGTGCAGCTGCAACAACGGCCGACATAGCGGAATCTACTGATAAAAAGTATGTTACCAATGCTCAACAAACCGTAATTAATAATACTTCAGGAACCAACACGGGTGATAATGCCGTGAATAGTTTATACAGCGGATTAGTGAGTAATGCAACCCATACAGGCGATGTAACTGGTGCAACTGCCTTAACCATTGCAGATAATGCAGTTACCACAGCAAAAATTGCCGCCGATGCCATTACAGATTCGAAAGTTAAAGACGTAGCAGCTTCAAAAATTATAGGAATATTACCAGTTTCAAAAGGTGGAACAGGAAGTGACACACAAAACTTTGTTGATTTAACAACAGCGCAAACCATTGCAGGTACAAAAACATTGTCAGCCGCCCCAATATTATCAAGTGCTGCGGCTTCAAAGGCTTTATTTACGAATGCGGATAAGCATATTGTTTCAAATGATATTACCGGAACTGGAAATGTAGTCATGAGTACATCGCCAACACTGGTAAGCCCCTCCCTATGAACACCCTCGGCTTTGGTGGGAACGAATATAACGGGTACCGCTGCCAGTTTAAATATCGGAGGAAATGCAGCTACCGCTACAAAATTAGCAAGCCCAAGAACTATTAATGGTGTCGCTTTTGATGGTAGTTCAAACATCGTTATCAGTGCATCTGCGGATGCAGGAACGCTCACCGGTACTACCTTAAATTCAACAGTTACAGGATCCAGTTTAACCAGTCTTGGAACGCTGACCGGAGCTACTGTCAATGGAAAAGTAACCGTAGGCGCATCCTCAGCTACTAGCTCATCCGCCATTTTAGAAGCAAACTCAACCACTAAAGGTTTTTTACCGCCACGAATGACCACTGCAGAAAGAAATGCAATTGCCGGCCCCGTTGCAGGTTTAACGGTTTGGAATACCGAGAATACTCAGTTAGAAGTTTATGATGGTTCCTATTGGAGAAATATGACAGGACAATTGGTTTCGAGTTTAAACATAGGAGATACCTACGGAGGTGGGAAGGTATTTTATATTTTTGGGCAAAATGATGCTGGTTATTTTAAAGGACAAACGCATGGCTTGATTGCGTCTGCGAACGATCAGACTTCATCTGTAGGAATAAGATGGTTTCCGGGTGCTTTCTACGGAGCCACTGCCACCAATTTAGGAACAGGCATAGCGAATACCGCTTTAATCATCGTAGTTGCCACTGCATTTACTGCGGATAAAAGTAGTTATGCTGCGGGACTTGCCAACAGCTGTAACGACGGGGGTTATATCGACTGGTATTTACCGAGCAAAGATGAATTGAATAAATTGTACCTACAAAAAGACGTCATTGGTAATTTTGCGACTGCTGACCCTTACGCTTATTGGAGTTCTTCCCAAAAAGGACATCTCACCATAAGCAATTATGCGAGCGGAATCAACTCTGCCTATGTTCAGCTTTTTAACAATGGTTCCAGTTCAGATACTGGAATCAGTAACACAAGACGTGTTCGTGCCATTAGAATCTTTTAACTATCCAAATAATCAAGAATAACCTTTCGATGTTGTCTTCTTTTTTTGACTAGTTTATTGGCTGTTCCAGCCTTCGTGGTGTCGTAGCGGACTAATGCTCAAACGTGAGCCAATCCTGACCTTCTATTTCGTAATATTTGGTAGTTATTTAAAAGTGTTGCAGATAAAAACTAAGCATTCGATGAATTGTATTTTCGTGGTCTCGAATCATAAAATCCAAGGCATCAAAATACTTGGTTTCACAAAAATAGAAAATTGTCATTATGAAAGAAGCCTTCAAATTGTTGATTTGAAGGCTTCTTATTTTTTGGGCTAAATTTAAATTAACTAATTATTGGGGCCTCTACCTACACCAGTACCCATTTTCTTCCGATTTTCTTCGTACATTTTGATTTGTTCTTCCGTTAAAATCGGCTTCAATTCTTTATCTTTTGCCTCCATCATTGGTTTCATTTTTTCTCTCATTTCGGGCGAAAATCCACCATTTGCTTTCATTGTTG
>Ga0114959_10001983_pt1 | contig 17316 bp, 20 predicted proteins | sample C_130625_EF_Meta_FD_87317 | JGI IMG/M metagenome (GOLD analysis project Ga0114959, IMG submission 87317) | Freshwater microbial communities from Lake Croche, Canada to study carbon cycling - C_130625_EF_MetaG | ecosystem: Environmental > Aquatic > Freshwater > Lake | place: Lake Croche, Canada...
CCTTCGCGTAAAACGGATTTTAGAGTCTGATACCAAATTACAGTATTAATCAGAATGAAGGTTTTCGTGTTCGATACTGAAACTACAGGACTTCCGAAGAGCAGGACAAAGGCATACCAGCAAAAGGACAATTGGCCTCATATTGTCTCAATTTCGTGGCTCGTTATGGAGAGTGATACGAACGAGATTCTCGTAAAGAAGTCGTATGTCGTGAAACCAAATGGATGGGATATTCCGGACGATTCTACAAAAATCCACGGAATATCTACAGAGTTCGCAGAGAAGAATGGAGTCCCATTGAGTGTAGTAATGCACGATTTCATGAATGAACCTCGCGACATGATTGTGGCACACAACCTTGAATTCGACGAAAATGTTGTAGTCAATGCCATGACATGGGATTTGGGAGTTCAGCAGTTCTACGGTTTCGAGAGTCCCAAGTATTGCACTATGAAACTTTCGGGAGATATGTGTCGTCTTCCATCCAAGTTTGGTAGGGGATACAAACCCCCTAGACTCAGCGAGTTGTATGAGCACGTCTTCCGGGAGAAACCCATTCTTGCCCAACTCCACGGCTCGATGTACGACGCTAAAATCCTCGCCGATATACTGATTGCGTCTCCAGTTCTACGGGCAAAGATTGGTTTAAGCGTTGTTCGTGCTCAGAATACTAATGCTGCTCCTAAGAACTCCGGGAGCATCCTCTACCTCTAAATCAAAACAAATTACACGTGTGTGGGGGAATGATGGATGGTGCTACATCCCAGAACTACGCGTCCGCCAGCGTTTTTCTACGACACAGAGACCCGATATTCTGGATTTCAAACATGAGACTTGGGACGGAGTTATGCCGATTCCAGAGTACCAAGAGCAGGTGTCATACTCACTCCTTTCGGCAAAACCTCTGAGGTGGCAGGAGAAGGGGTCTTGGGGGTGCGAGAAATACGAAGAGACCACTTCCCACACGCACAGTCATTCTGTGTAACCTCTTCAACAATCGCAGCCTCTGCCGCAGCGTCTATTTCAGAAACAATCTTCTAGATGTCCATTTTGTGTTATGCGTAAGAATTTTCTTACTAAAACGCTGCGCAACAGTAAAGATGATTATTCTTGACGTCTTATACGTTGCCCTATCGACAATTGGAGTCATTGCGCTTCTCCAGTTAATTACCTTCGCAGTCGTTCGTATCATGTATCCTCCTGAACCCAAGATAATTTATCGGGAGGCACCTCCAGTCGTTCAGCAGGTTCCCCAGCAGATGCCTCAGACGATGTATCAACCCGTAGTTGCTCCTCTCTTTCCTCCTACTGAAACAACGTCTCTGGCCGCTTTAACGCAGCAGACGCAAGAAGTACAACTGCCAGAATATGAACCTCGTATCCCATCGTCTACAACGTCAGTTCGACTGGACTCCAGCTTACCGAACGGTCTTCAAGAAACCAGCGCCCCAAGATCGTAAGATATTTGAAGCACCCCAAACAACCGGCACTTCCGGTTGGATTATTTTTACCTATGAAAACAACATTCCTGTGTGTGTATGGATGACATCACAGGAGTGTTCAAAAATTCCATGTTGCGTCGATGAGCGCGTATGCAATGACACTTTTTTGCGTGTCGAGAAAGTTGGTCCGCTGGAATTCGTTGTCTCAGATATTTGGGTCTACAATTCCAACTGCGTATTTGCGTGTTCCAACTTTGAGCAGCGATACAACTGGTTGAAGAATTGGTTGAAGGTATGTGTAGGACACATTCCAGGAACTGCAAAATTCATTCATAAGGAAGATATTGGAAAAAGGAAGATTCGTGGATACGAGATGTATACGGACGATATTGGAAGTAAGGGATTCTTTCGCGAGAACGACAATAAAGTTTCCGTGAAAAAGATGCCTCTGCCAGACTGTTATGAAGTAGAAGGAGGAGGGTATTTGCGCGTCCCAGACCTAAAGACTTCCCAGTATCTGCGGACGCTGGGCAATGAGTTCTCACTTGCGTGCACGAAAGAAGAGGACGGGTCCTGGACAGTGAAAAAGGTATAAATGCTGTATTCGTGATGATAGGTAAGCATCATGCGAATTTACTTGATTCGGCATGGACGCGCATATCACAACGAAGGGTTTGACAAGGTTGGACCCAGCGCATATCGCGACATGATGTATCGGGACTCGAGATTGACGACTACGGGACACCACCAAACGATTGGGAAGGCATGGGACATTCGTGTTGATCGGGTGTATTGTTCTCCGCTATTTCGGTGTATCCAAACGGCAAAGAATATGTTCGGGTCCTCGCACTACCTGTATCTGGAAGACGGACTTATGGAAACGAGGGGACCCCAACCTTGCAATTTACGTCTCAGTCTGGATGAACTAAGTGCCCGATTCAACAATATCATCACGACAGGAGTATCCGTAACCGACCCAGTTATTGATTCTGAACTTGAGAGTGCAGAGACACTCAAAAAGCGGGTAGACGAATGTTTCAAGAAGATTTGCGAGGATGCTCGACTTGCCGGTCTTAGTAGTATTGCAATTGTGACGCATCATGATTGGTTGCAGGCACTTACCGACAAGAGTTTCAAGAATGCGGAAATCTTGGAACTGGATCAGTGAAAAAGTTCTAGATGAATGTATTTTATTTGTATTTTAGTTTACTGCTTCTTGGGGAACTGCTTGTAAACGAGGTGGACCTTGTTGACATACTCGGTGATACTGTCGTTTCGGAACAAGCGCTGGTTCCCGGTTGTAATGAGGGAGAGGAGCTTGAACTCAAAGTGCTCGGGGTCCAAACAAAGCTCAACCAGAAGACGCTTGCGGAAGTCCGTCCAGCGCCAGATTGCCCACATAGTTTCCTTCACATCATCGATGCCGAACATGGTGCCGCAGGGATCCGTCTTGTCTATGATCTCGTAGTGCGAAGTATTGTAGTAGTCGTCATAGTCCAACCTATTCAACGCCGTTCCAGCACGGGGCCAATCTCCCAGCGCGTGTCCCCGACCGGGGATTGCGCGAAAGTCATAAGACTTGAACTCGAACGCATAGGCCCAGTCAGAGTACTTCAGGTCGTCCAAGATACGCTGGGATGCAGGGCGCATCTGGTCGGCGTAGAACTTCACTGCCAAGGCAGCAAAGGGCTCCAAGCGCTCTGCCATCTTCTTGGCGTGGATCTTGTAGCGGTCCTCCTTGAGCTCGTTCATCTGGTTAGGCGTAAAGAGTGCGGTCATTTTGTCTGTTTAGGACTAGACTATCCCTTCTCCACATTTTCAAAATCCGTTTTCGATGGCGATAGCAAAAATTATCGGGCAAGAGTAAATGCCTCACAAGAAATCTCGCAAGGTGCGTCGTGGCAAGAAGACCGGTCGCAAAACTATGAAGATGAAGCGCGGAGGATATTACGGGTTTGGACAGACCACTCCTGTTGCGCCAGGTGCCGCGAGTGTGACTACTGGTCACGAAGTTGCGCCACTGAAGGGGGGCAAGCGGTCCCGCAAGTCCCGTAGTCGCAAGATGCGCGGCGGAAGCAGTATTGGAACAGTGACAGGTGCGTCGTTTAACGGACAGAGTGTTGGCGGAAACGGAAATGCTGTATATGTCCCTTTTAACTCTGGGTTTAGCAATGACGTTATCCCGACGTAAAATGGATTTTGAAAATTCACATGTAACATCGTAAATCACCAAAATGGAGTTCGTAATTAATCACACTCGCAGACAAATCCGTAAGCTTACGAATGTGTCTGAACTCGATATCGAGGCGTTCTTAAATGAGAATGGATGGGATGGGGGGGATGATGCAGACATAGCAGTATTGCATGATGATACTTCATATGCGTTCGAGAATGTCGTTTCGCTGATTGAAGATGAAGGATATGATATTCACGATGAAGACCGAGGTATATTCATATTTGACCAGACGCAACTCTCAGAAGCGTATGATTCGGAATATTTAGACGAGGGTCCTATTTACGAATTTCTGGGTTGGGACAACCCCGGTGCCGAGTTCGATTGGTAAATATACTTGTCTGCGTCCTATGCATTCCGTCGGCAATCACATACGCATGATACGTTGGGTCGTTCGTAGCAATGTATGGACCACCCACAGCATTGACAATTTGATTCCACTGATAGAACTGTGCCCTCAACTGCTTATAACGGAAATACTCGATCCAAACCTGAAAAACACGATGAAGACTCAGAAGAGAAAGCATGCTTGGAGGTTTTTTCGTGAAAATAACGGTTAGGATGAGAATCAGAGGACTCGCATACATATCAAACAGAACCATTGGGTCCTGCTTGGCATATGTTTTTGACAGACGGATATACTCGTCTGCGTCCTTGAAATACGGTTTTGCAGTATGAATGAAATAATTAATCAACCTTGGGTTTGACTGCATTTACTAGTCCCTCTGATGTAATTTCACTCACTTCAAACGTCTGACTGTTCATATACTCCCACTTAACAACGCGACGGGAACTTGTCACGGAATCCTCGCCAGTCGTATGCTCCTCAACGAGTCCAGAAATCTCCAGAAGGCGCTCAGGGGTAAGCACTTCGTCTGGCGTTGCCTTCTCAGTGACGATTGCAGTTACATCCTCCTCCTCCTCGTCGCTCCACACGGCAGTAATGTATACCCACGGATGTGTTGGCGGAGGAAACACAATATCGAGCGTCTTACGGGGTTCGTCCTCTTGGAAAAACGTCCGTAGACATCCGCGCCTACACTGAAACACACTTGTATATACCGAATACAGAACTCGCAGTAGCATCTTGCGCTTATTAAGACCAAATCCCTGAAAACCGATTTAGGCATCAGTTGGTCCTGCGCGAATCTGGTTTGTCAGGTGCTCCTTGGCAGTATTCACAATACGATAGTCTGCGTCCAATCCCATAGAGATGGCAGTCGCGAGAGACGTGATGATGAATGGGGTGGCAATGAGTGCCCATGAGACAACTCCCAACTGGACCCCGCAGAGCATATTGAGAACGAATGCCCCAAACACTCCGAACCCGAACTTCATTCCGGCGGTCAGAAACAGACCCAGCGAAATGTCCAGCGCAATTTGAATGGCAACGAAGAGCACAAAGAGAAGTGCAGGTGGGCAGAGAGAATCTATGAAACGCATCTTCACAGTCTTTACATTCATACAGACAAAAAATGGCAGACCCTATCATGCTCATTTGTTCTATAACTGGGTGTAGCGAGGAAGATGCTCGTAAGGCAATGGAAACTACTAACGACCCCGTCATTGCTATTGACCGCATCATGCCAATTGGACAACTTCCGTCCGGCGAAAAGTATATTCCCAAACCAAGGGCACTTCAGAATCGCGAGAAGACGGAGGCAGAGGAGACACTTACTAACCTTCGCAAGACAATGGAAAATCTAGATGCTGAGGTAGATTCTAAGCGAGTTACTTCGAATCAAAACGCTGGTTCGCCTCCAGACGAGACGCATACCCTCCACGAAGGAACGGCTCTACAAAGTAATTGTGTCCAGCAATGTCTGCTTCCTTCTGTGGAAGAAGAGGTTGAAACACCGGAAACTGAGAATCAGTGACGGACTGAATATCCTTGCGATTCGCAGTAGAATGACCGTGGAGAACCTTGGTCTGGTCGTCAATGCCCTCCACGTTTCCGATTGCTAAGAATGGGGTGGTCGCGTACGGACGAGGAAACGTTTGTTTCGGTCCAGGTTGGCGCGTGGTTCCAGCATCTCCCCACATAAGTGACGTCTGAGTATCTACCGAGCATCCACTTTCTGCTGCGTTGCCCATATTTCCCTTGGGGACCATGCCGACGAATTTTGCCATGGATCCAAACACGGAAAGACCGCCGCACCCAGATTGTTGCTGGGACTGGGATGGGAAATGTGATGAAGATATGTTCTCATCGCGAGTCGGTGCATAAAACAGAGACATCTTTACACAGAATACAGAAAGAAAACGAATTGCTATTCCGGTATTTAGGCAAAGCATCAAAATGTCCACATATCTTCAACCTTGCGATTGGATCGAGCGCGATGTCAATTACAAGTATGTTGTGGACGTTTACGGGCGCACGAACGACGGAGACATTGCCCGCCTCCGCATCACTGGATTCCAACCATATTTCTATTTGAGGTGTGGGGAGAAGGAGACTAGCACCGATATATTGGCTGCGATACACGTCGCAACCGGAAAGCATGTGCAGGGTGTGAAGGTTACTAAGCAAGAGAAACTGGATGCTATGAGTGGGTTCGCTGGACTTGCTCCTATCCAGGTGTGGAAGATTTCGTGTCCGGCGTTATGGATGTTCAAGTCTATAAAGCGTCTAATTGTCCCCCCAATGCAGAGTGACGATGAGAAATCATATGGTCAACAGGATTGGAAACCATTTAAGATTGGTTCTAGGACCGTAAAAGTAACTGATGTCTTCGAAATCAACCTCCCGCCTTACATCCGCCTATTCCACGATCGTGATATTTCTCCTGCCTCGCCCATTTCGTTCGACGGAGAGTCTGCAGAGTTGGAGGACAACTGTTATGTAGATGTGGCATATACAGCAGAATACACGAGCATTTCGCCCCACACTGCAATTTCCATCCCGCTTCTCGTAGGATCGTATGATTTGGAAGTCTATTCGGAGTCGGGACAGTTTCCAGTCGCTACAAATCTTTCTGATGAAATCACGCAAATCGGTATCAGTTTCCGATGGAACGATTCTCTGCTAGAGACTGTTGCGCGCTATGTCTTCGTGAATGGCACTGTGACACCATCTCCCGACCCATCCGTTACGTTCGTCGCATGTAAGAACGAGCGAGACCTGCTGAAGAAGTTCGAGGAGTGTATTCGGGACGAGAACCCCGACATCCTGTGCGGATACAATACGTTCGGGTTTGACGATGCTTACATTGCTGAAAGGGCCAAAGAGCGTGATGTAGAACTGAATTTTGGGCGTGTAGATGCCAGACCTTGGGTTAGAGATGATGATCGTCGCCGTGGGAAGAAGGATACCGTGAAAACCGAGAAGAAAACATTCGAACTTGCGAGTGGGAAGTTTGCGGTCCGCTACATCGATATGCCTGGACGACTTGGCATTGACCTCTATCTCAGCATGCGGCGCGAACAGAACTTGGACTCTTACAAACTTGACAATATCGCGTCCACGTTCCTGCGCGATAAGGTCGTGAAGTTCGAGCGTATGAGTGCCACAAGTGTCCGACTTCACACGAAGTCTACACGCGGTCTGTTCGTCGGCAATCTGGTGCGACTGGATGTAGTGACAAACACAATCAATCCATACAAGGACGGATTCAAGTTCCCCGTGGTGGAAGTCGGAAAGAACTCGTTCGTGATTGAGACAGACGATACGTTTGAGGGACTGGACACCACAAAACTCGAGTGGTCATTTGCGAAGGATGATGTCGACCATCACATGATATTCGCGTCGCATCGTGGAACCGCAGATGACAGGGCACATATCGCGAAATATTGTATCCAAGATTGCGACCTGGTTCTCACGCTGCTTGCGAAACTTGATACGCTCGTCAATGCCCGCGGAATGGCAGATGTGTGTCGCGTCCCCACCCAATACATCTTCCTGCGTGGTCAGGGAATCAAGATCTTCTCGGCCGTCGTCTATAACGCGTCAAAGCGTAACCAGATCATCATGACGCAGGAGAGCGTGGAGGGAGATATGGGATATGAAGGTGCAATCGTTCTACCGCCGAAGATCGGGATGTATCTTGACCAACCTATTCCCGTTCTTGATTTCAACTCTCTGTATCCCTCCAACATGATTGCCTACAACCTCTCTCCAGACACGCTGGTGTATGTCAAGGAGGTGAATGCGGCAGGACGAACGACACGCAATGATGTGTTTGGAAAGTCAGATGGGTTCAAGGTGGATGAGGTTATGTATGATATCAAGGACGCAGAGGGAAATGAGGCAGGAAGAGTTTATTGTGGATTCGCACAACCTACTTCGAATCCAAACACTGTAGGTCTTCTACCTCTGACACTCGACCTTCTGCTGAAGAAACGTAAGGAAACGAGGAAGATGATGGAGACAACGGAAGACGATGCCCAAAAGTCGGTTCTGAATGGTCTTCAGTTGGCCTACAAGGTTGTTGCGAACTCAGTATATGGTCAGTGCGGTTCGAAGACGTCTCCTATTCGGCGTCTGGAAGTGGCAGCATGTACGACTGCCGTTGGACGCCAGAAGATTTACGATGCCAAGAAGATTGTGGAGGAGCAGTTTGGCGGCGAAGTGATTTACGGGGACACGGATTCTATCTTCATCAAGTTTCCCACCAAGAATTTACAGATGTCTATGGATATCGCGAAGGAAGCTGCCGCAGCAATTACTGCGTCAGGTCGAAAGGCACATAAGATTGAGTATGAGAAGACGTTCCTCCCATTCATCCTATTCTGCCGCAAGCGGTATGTCGGTATGATGTATGAGGACGATGTGAAGAAGTGTAAGCGCAAGGAGATGGGTATAGCACTCAAGAGACGCGATAGTGCTCCTATCGTGAAGGATATATTTGGAGGTGCCCTAGATATCCTGATGGAGGAGAGGGATATCAGGAAGGCCCAGACGTTTGTCCAGGACATGCTGGTCCAAGTCATGCAGAACAAGATGCCTTTGAATAAGTTCATTCTAACAAAGCAGTTAGGGGATAATTACAAGGTTCCTGAACAGATGGCACATGTTGTGCTGGCAAAGCGAATGATAGCAAGAGACCCTGGGAGTGCTCCTCAAGTCGGGGACAGAATCCCATATATGTTTGTCATGGAACGAAAGACGGAAAAGAAACAGGGTGATAAGATTGAACACCTTGATTATGTAAAGAAACATAATCTCACCCCCGACGCAGAGTTCTATGTCACAAACCAAATCAAAAATCCAGTGGCACAAATGTTCGCGCTTGCGTTGGAGAAGTTGGACGGATATAAACCAAACCCGAATGTGAGTTATGTAGCAATGCTCAATACATTCATCGAAGATGGAATGGATGAAGAGGAGGCAACGCTAAAGGTTCTTGACAAAAAAGAACGTGATATCGAAGATATTATGTTCACCCCGTTGTTGAAGAAGTTTATGCGAGGTCCTATGGACAGATTTATGACGCGATGATCGAAAATGGATTTAGAACGATCATACTCAGACACACTAATATCAAAATGAGGAACAGTAGAACATCTTGGGCAATGCCCGCATCCGCGACTGCTATGATTACAGGGATTATTCTCCTCGTCCTCCTGCTTTAAGGGTAGACGTGAAGCATAAATAATATGGGCGCAAATTATTCGACAAGGAGTCAACTGAAAAACGATGTGGGTACACCATGCGTCCAGACCGTTTTTCAGTGTCCAAGGTTCAGATTCGGGTTCAAGATGCGTGCAACGATGGAGGACGCAGAGAAACTGAACGAGAGATGGACGGATTTTACGAGTGGCGTAAAGGATGATTTCGTTTATTACACAGAAACTCAGAAGTCGCCCCAGTACATCAAGGTGTCCCGAAATGGAGACAAACTACAAATCAATGTCTCCACCACGATGAATTTGGAGAAGGAGGATATTGGGCGATTAACCGATATGTTCGCGAAGTCAATCGCAGTGATTCGCAAGTATCATGCTGTTCCGGGCAAGTCTGGATTGAGTGTTAAAGAGAAGTCATCGTCCACAAATTTACTTAATAGTTAAAAGTCTACTACCAATTCTCTGGCAGGATACCTTTATAATAATTATATTCATCTTCATATGTATGTCCCCATGCCCTTGATTTAGTTTTTTGACATAAAAAGTCAAAAGAAGAACCTATATCTAAGCATGTTAGTGATGGGAACCTCTTTAACAGCTCTGCAACTAATACTTTAGAACCTTGTCCTGCAGCAGTGAATACTATACAATTGTCAGTTATCTCGTTTTTGACAATCTCAAAATATTTTTCAAACTCTACAAACCAATTATTAGGGGGGACTGTAACGTACGAATTTGCATTAAACAATTCTTTCATTTTTTTATTTTTTTCGTTTGAAATTATTATTTTTTTACGAGGCGTTTCTTGTATTGTTTTTAGAAAATTATACATGCAATCATTTCCAAAAGCACCGTCATCATTCATTATTAAATGATAGTTCGCAAACTGAGGACTATTAATTTGATGAGAGCGCAATAAACTATTGATAACAGTATTATCATGCCAATCGCCGATATAAATGTTCATATTATTAGACGAACTGTAGAATTTAAGACTGTTTAACAACCCAGTTCCCAGCTCAGCAGTATATGGGTCTCCATCACAATTACAGCCTTGATGCCGTAACATGCAGCTTGTTTCACCATCCCCATATTTAATAAAGACAATCTGTATGGATTCAGCAATTCTTCTAGAAACTTCGTTCGTAGTTATCATTTAGTAAGTAAATATATTAAATATTCGTTCTTTCGCACACAAATACCCCGCAACCGTTCCAGAATGTGTCTCCACCGGTATGGTGGGTTGTCGTATTCACCAGACCTATTTCATTTGAATAATGCACAATTAAATTCATTTCCTTAATTCCATCCAATGTTCCTTTTTTAACATCAACCCAATCACATGTCCAATCATCAACCATAATAATTACATATTTAGAAAAATATTTATGATAATAAGTTATTGCTTTCTTTTGACTATCATATGAATGATATCCGTCGTACATATAAATATCAATCGGAGCTTTAATATCTTCATCGGCAATTAACCAAGAATCCTTTTCAATAGTATTTACATTCGGAATAATATTATTTAAGTAATTTTGTACATTTTTATGAAATTCGTTAGAAGGTCCAGAAAATTCACTCCAATTGTCGATAGCGGTTCCCCGTGTGTTAGTATTATTATACATAGCGGAAATAAAAGAACTACCTTTCCACGTTCCAATTTCAAGATAATGAGTTCCTCTCAAGTTGCATATGTTATTATATAAATGTCTCGTTTTGAGACCGCTCATTCCTTCCATTAACAATACTTCGTGGGATAATTTTGATTTGTTATTATAAGCATCTTCAATTGACTTTTTGACGTGGTCTATTAAGTACTCTAACGTATGCATTTATAATTCCCATATATTAAATTATTATAAACACAAACAAAAATTTTCGTCCACAAACTTACTTGCGTGAGCGACGCCGAGTCTTCCGCTTGCGCCGACCACCAAACTTCATTCCTTTCATTATGTCTGCGAGTTCATCAACTTTTTCTTTCTGGTTTTTGCTGTCCTGATGCTTAAGAACCATCGCTTTCGATTTGTGAATTGCTGCCGCATGCGATTGTCCCCGTTCAGTTAGCTCGCGGCGTCGAGTGGATTGGCGTCCAGACATTTTATATTAACGCAAGGGTTTTCAAACTGAGTGCTCTGAAAATGTAATATGAACGACGACTATGCGGACATTCTTATGGGGATTATCGAGGGACGCAATCAGTTTTTTTCACGAACTATCAACTTAGTCCGCCCTCCAACGCGCGATGCGATTCTGTCGCGATTCATGCTGAACGAGATGTGTCTGATAGAGATGACAAACCGAATCCACCAGCAGTCTATGCGTGCTTCACAGGCTGCCGCATCTCTTATCTTCAATCTCCCCTCCAATTTTCTGGACCCGATTCCGGTCGCACCATCCACTGCTCAAATCACTTCTGGAACCGAGGAAGTCGCGAATCCTCCTGCGGATACACAGTGCGCAATTTGTCAGGATGCTGTTACGACAGATGCAACGCGTATTCGGTCCTGCGGACACATGTATCATCGCGGATGTCTCTCCAATTGGCTCACGATGAGCGTCCGATGCCCTGTTTGCCGCCACGATATTCGCTCAACACATCCTCCAACCCAAACATCGCCTGCTTCCGTAGGAACGTCTCCTCTACCGACAACCCAGTAGGCGGCAAAACATACTTTGGAATAACATACGATTCTCCATACTGAATTCGATGAAACAATCGACGAACGTCGTGCTGACACTCTTTCACAAACGGAAGAATGTCTGTTCCTGGAAACAGGGTGGTTAAATCTGAAGACCGAGGTGGATAACACCGCACAATTTGGACTAATTCAATATTTCGTTTGAATGTCATTGGGACATCGTTTCCTGTGAACAGAATCGGCACGCGTCGTTCAGGATCTTTCAACCATTCCACAATCTTGCGTTGGGCATGTGGATCACTTCCATCGACTTCGTCCAGAATCACGCACGTCTTTTTTGGGACTTCGTTTCGAATGAATGAATGAATGTTGACTGCAGACCTACACGCATCCTTCAATTTCTCTACGTCCGTAAAACTCCGAATACTCCGACTCGCATTGATTTCAAGAACTTCGAATCCACACGTTCGGGCCGCACACAATGCAAGAGTAGTTTTTCCAATTCCAGGAGTTCCTGTAAGAAACACGCTGGATGGATACGTTGATTTGTGGAGATACGATTTCAGGACGCGTTTCGGGTCTTCATGCCCAACAACGTCGTCTAAAAATACAGGTCTGCGTGTCTCCGATAACATTACTATTGTAGGGGATTGTCTGTGAAGACTTAAACAGTGTAAAAATATTCTATAAAATGCTATCTGTCGGAATATTAACTTGGAATTCTCCAAACACACTTCGCCATACATTGACAACATATAAAACAACCGGACTTCTAGATATTTCCGACGACATTTTCGTCGTCATGCAGCACTCCGAAAAACAATTAGAGGAAGAGGCAGTGTGTAATGATTTTGGGTTACGAAGTGTTCTCTTGCCAGATAATGGAAAGATGGGGTCGGGATACAAAGCAATCTACGAAAACGCAAAACACGAATATTTTATGCTTCTCGAGAATGATTGGGTTGTTAATGCCGACCGCGATTCGGTAAATTACTTTTTCACGAATGCAATTGATTTTTTGAAGAATGGATACGATGTTGTTCGTGCTCGTTCTCGCTCAAACCCTGGATGGCCGAACGCGTGTATACACTGGTGGGGCAGTTCCCCTCCAGAGCGTATCATGAACGAAGGACCGGATTACCTGTCTGAATCTATGTATTGGATATCCGATCCAGAACTTACATTCCCCGATCATATTGCCAAGATAGATTCAGTAATCCCAGCAAGAAATCCGGGAGAAACATGGTATACTACAACTTCTAGAAACTGTAATCATACGAACAATCCTTGTATGTATAAAAAATCATTCTTTCGCGACGCAATCCTTCCATACTGTGTTTCTGGAAATACGATAGAGGACCAAATACATTCTATCTGGGCAAAGCAAGAATATAAGTGCGTATTTGGGTTCGGACTGTTTACTCACGAGAGACATGACGGATTTTGGAGGTAATAGATTTAAAGATAGTAAGCGGAGATCAAATGCTGGAGTAGCTCAGTGGTTAGAGCGCGGATCTTATAAGTCCGTTGTCGCGGGTTCAATCCCCGCCTTCTGCATTCTTTTATACAATTAAGTAAGGAACATGGATATTGCCAGACATGTATTTGACACATACTTTAAAGACACATCGAATCCACTTGTGAAACACCACTTGGATTCGTATGCGGATTTGTTGAATACAAAACTGCCAGAATTTTTGAAAGGGTCTAACCCTGCTAGGTTAACGCTCACAGACGACAGGTCGGTGGATGTTTACATCGGTGGTCGTGATGGGTCCAAATTGAAGTATATTCCGCCCGTCGATGAACTTGGGAATGCTGTTCTCCCACACGCGTGCCGTCTTGAAAATAAGACGTATGCTCTCGACATTCGTGCGACGTTTGAGATAGTCTATACAATTGCCGAAAAGCAAGAGACCAAGACGTTTGAGAATGTCCTTATTGGACGTATTCCACTCATGTTGCGTAGTCAGTTGTGCTACTTATCTACACTGACATCCGATGAACTGTATGGTGCAGGCGAATGTAAGTATGAACTGGGCGGATACTTCATTGTTGGTGGAGCAGAAAAGGTTCTTCTGACGCAGGAGCGATTGGGCAACAATATGTTTTACTCGGGAAAGCGGCGTCCTCCAACGGCAGATTCGAGTGGGACTAGGACGTTGGTCGAGAAGGAAAAGTCAAGCAAGTTGAGCGGAGTTCTTAGTGACGAGAAGTTTGAATACTTTGCGGGCGTTCGGTCTGCGTCCGAAGACGGAACGAAAGGACCTTTCTCTCATTTCCTCGTGATTCCTCCGAAGAACAGCACGGACTTGACAGACGATGCAGTCAAGAAGAAACTGGATGCGAATACCAAAAAAACTGGTGTGACCGATTACGGGTCGTTACAGACAGACAGACTTGCCACAATCACTTTGCCTGGATTCAGTCAACCTGTTCCTTTGCTGAGCGTATTTTATGCGCTTGGCGTTACGAACGACAAGGACGTTTACGACACGATTCTTGCTGGTCTGCCGGAATCGGACAAGATGAAATACGATATGTTGTTCGCGGAACTGGTGTTGTCCCACAAGAAGTTCGCAGAGCAAGAAATGGTGAAGGAGGAAGATGATGAGCAAGACCCGGATTTGCTGTTTCTGGCAAGGCAGACGCGGGCACGCAGCGAGGCATCCGTGTTCATGAACTTGACAGACGATATGTTTCCCCACTGCGAGCACGGCGAATCCCGTATGCGTCGCAAGGCATATTTGCTTGGTGAAATGACTAGGATGGCAATGGATGTTGCATTGGGATATTCAAAGACGAGTGATCGTGACCATTTCAGGTTCAAACGTCTCGATGCTTCTGGCGAACTATGTTTCCAGGAGTTCCGGCGAATCTACAAGGAAACCGTGAAATCTTTGTTGATGAAGATGGACTCGACTCTTCACTACAACGAAAAGGTGTATGCCGGCAACAAGATTACTGACTTGATTCAGGAAGAACGTATCGGTTCTTTTTGGCGTTCCTGGGCATTCCTTGCGGATTTCGAGAAATCGTTCAAGAGTCAGTGGGGAGGCAAAGACGGAATATCGCAGGAACTGAGTCGTCTGGCGTATTTGGGTTCTGTGGCACATCTGCGTCGCGTCAATCTCCAGATGGACAAAAGCACCAAGATTGTGGAACCTCGGCGCATTCACGCAAGTTCATGGGGTCTTATGTGTCCCACCGATAACCCGGACGGACACAATATCGGAATGATTAAGTCCATGGCATTGTTCTGTACGCTTTCCACCGCGACTCCATCGAAACCTATTTTACATTTTCTGAAGGAACTTGGACTCCGACCACTCCACTTGATTCATCCATCTACGTGGAATCCTCGTTGGACTAAAGTGTATTTGAACTCTGACTTAGTTGGAGTTGTTGATGAGACGAACGATACGGAGGGCATTTTCCACGACATGCTTCTTCGTCTTCGTAGGAGTGGAGATATCCCTGCGAATGTTTCTTTAGCGTGGAATCGTCTTAAGAACGAATACAATATTTTTACGGACGCAGGAAGACCTATTCGTCCAGTGTATCGGGAAGGCGTTGGACCTGACCAAGTTCGGAAGATTCAAAAATGGTCGGATATGCAGACGCAGGTGTTTGATTACTTGGATGCGCAAGAGACTGAAACTTTGAAAATATCGATGACTCCATTCTCCACCAAGTCTCCATCCGAGATTCATGGACTTGCGATGTTTTCTGCGTCCGCAAGTATTATCCCGCATTCAGACTTCAATCAGGCACCGCGCAATATGTTCAGTTGCCAGCAAACGAAGCAAGCATGTTCGTGGTTCAACACGGCATTCAACAAACGTTTCGACACTATTGCCACCTGGTTGAATTATGCTCAGCGTCCTTTATCGAACACATGGACGTATAACCCTATGTTGGGATGCTTGCCGTACGGCGAAAACGCGATTGTGGCACTTGCCATTTATTCGGGATACAATCAGGAAGACTCGATTCTCCTCAACGATTCTGCGCTAAGGCGCGGTCTCTTTCACACGACCTACTACCATTCTTACGATATTGAAGAGAGCATGATTGATGTGATGGCACAGACGCACACAGAGTTCGGTAATCTTGCGACGAATCCCAAGTTCCGGGACACGGTTCCTCGCAAGGAAGGATACAATTACGATTTGCTGGATCCTGATGGGTTTGTGCGCGAAGGTGTCACTATCGACGACAAGACCATTCTTGCCTCGATTGCCAGTCCTATGTTAAACAAGTCAGGTCAAGTGACCGGATACACCGACGTATCCTATGCTCCCAAGAGAGGACAACATGGCGTGATTGATTCCGTGTATAAGTATGTCACGAAAGAAGGACTTCGTGCCGTAAAAGTCCGGGTTGCTGAATCCCGCATTCCAGTGCTTGGAGACAAGTATTCTGCTCGGCACGGACAGAAGGGAACTGTGGGTATGCGCATTACCGAAGAGGATATGCCCTACACTTCCACGGGTCTGCGTCCCGATATGATTGTGAACCCCCATGCATTCCCGTCTCGCATGACAATCGGACAATTCGCTGAATCTATGTCCACGAAACTCGGCGTCCACATGGGATGCTCGATTGATGCCACTCCTTTCTCAGCACAGAATCGCGTTCCTGAAACCAAGATGTTGCTTGAAAAGGCAGGGTTTCATCCATACGGACACGAAGTTCTGTATAACGGTCAGACAGGTGAAATGATGGAGGCAGAGATATTCATGGGTCCGACCTATTACTTGCGCCTGAAACACATGGTGGAAGACAAAATCAATTATAGGTCTACGGGTCCCAAGAAACTTCTCACACATCAACCTACAGAAGGGCGCGGAGCCGAAGGCGGTCTTCGTATTGGCGAAATGGAACGCGACGTTTTGATTGCGCATGGGGCATCCAAGTTCTTACACGAGAGCATGATGGACCGAAGCGACGGCGCAACTCTGCTGATGGAACCCGAGTCTGGATTGCTGGATGCAAAGCGCGATACCGAAACTGTGAAGATGGATTTCCCATATTCGCTCGGCGTTTTGGTCAAGGAATTAGAAGCAAACCATATTTCCGTGAAACTCGTATCTTCGTGAGAAACGGATTTTCCTGGAGCGTGAATATAGATGACAACACTCAATATGGCTGAGCATATCTACGTAGTCAAGCGCAACGGTGATCGTGTCCCTGTTTCTTTCGACCAAATCCTCCAGCGTATTCGTTCATTGTCCGAGGGTCTTGAGCACGTCAATCCTGACCTAGTTGCTCAGAAGGTTTGTAATCAACTCCAGGATGGAATGAAGACTGCACAACTGGACGAGTTTGCAGCAGAGACGTGTGCGATGATGCAGGCACGCTACCACCCCAACTATGGGAAGCTCGCAGCACGTATCGTCATCAGCAATCACCAAAAGAACACGCC
>Ga0114959_10001984_pt1 | contig 17313 bp, 13 predicted proteins | sample C_130625_EF_Meta_FD_87317 | JGI IMG/M metagenome (GOLD analysis project Ga0114959, IMG submission 87317) | Freshwater microbial communities from Lake Croche, Canada to study carbon cycling - C_130625_EF_MetaG | ecosystem: Environmental > Aquatic > Freshwater > Lake | place: Lake Croche, Canada...
ATAAAAAGAAGCATGCAATTTCTTTCTTATCTAAACAATCAATTATTAGTTGGTATCAATAATTAACCTAAAAAATTCTTTGTTTTATTGCTTATTTCTTTGAAAATCTATGCTTTAAACTTATCAAAAATGTATGTTCAACGAGAATTCTCCTTTGCGAATCCAGAGTACCTTGGATTGTCAAAATCGCATCAATATATGACCAAAATGTCCCAATCAATAAATCCCGACGGCTCGACAAGCGATATGACATCTGAATAGTGGGCAAATTGAAAAGGATATTACGAAGCGTAGCAAACCTGTTTCTAAGTCTTTCATCACCAGTCTTCAAACCAAAAATAGGTGGAAATGCCACGCTTTACATCGATGCCTGACGTTGGTTCTACATCGGCAAAATTAGAACTTAATTTAGCTCAAATATATGTGGATTATCTTGATTTAGAATCACTTTTAAGATTACAAGCTTTCAACAAGAAAGGCAAAAATTAAATTTAAGATTATATTTCAAAATCACCAACTTTGAGTAAAGTTGGTGATTTTCTCCCATGATTTTTCATGTTATCCGCTTCAATCCATCCCCTTCCATACAAAGTCTGATAATAAATTTGACGAGATAAATTAACTTTATCCTATAATTTACAGTTAATATTATACATGTAAAATTGAATTAGCATTTTTAGTCTTTCAATATTTTTTAACAAACGCTCAAATTCACCCCAAAAATACTTCCTTTATGAAACGTATATTATCGGTATGGTTAACCCTCTTGACTGTTGGAATGACCATACTTCATGCACAAACATCGAATCCTTTACAGGGAAAAAAGGTCTTGATTTTCTCCAAAACTGCTGGCTATCGTCATAGTTCCATTCCATTTTGTACCAAAGCCATCCAGGACATGGGAAAGGCAAATGGTTTCGAGGTGGACACGACAGAAAATGCCGCAAATTTTAACGAAGAAAATCTTAAAAAATACAAAGTTGTTGTTTTCAACAGTACCACCGGCAATGTCTTGAGCGAACCACAACAAGTCGCTTTTGAAAGGTATATTCAAGCGGGCGGTGGTTTTTTGGGCGTTCATGCTGCGGCCGATACGGAATACGATTGGGCTTGGTATGGAAAATTGGTTGGCGGATATTTCACCAATCACCCCGGAAAAAACGTCTCAAACGTACAAAATGGCAAGTTTACTATCAAAGACCATTCTCATATTTCTACCAATTTTATGCCCGAAACTTTAATGCATGCGGATGAATTTTACAGTTTTAAAAACTTTAATCCTGATGTAAAAGTATTATTTACGGTAGATGAAAATTCGTACAAAGAAGGAACAATGGGCGATTTTCACCCGATGGCGTGGTATCACGAATTTGACGGCGGTCGGGCATTTTATTCCAATTGGGGACATACCAATGAGACCTTTTCGGAAGAAATTGCTTTGAAACATTTTTGGGGTGGACTACAATGGGCTGCTACTGGTGCAGCTCTGGATTATTCAAAAGCTAAAAGTCAACTGCCGCCCGAAGAAAACCGCTATATCCGCACGATTTTAACGGATAAATTGGACGAACCAACAGAATTAGCCGTTTTAGACAATGGAAAGGTACTTTTCACGGAACGCAAAGGTTTGATGAAAATGTATGACCCTAAGAAAAAAACAGTGAAAGTAGTTGCTGATTTGCATGTTTTTACCGGCAATGAATACGGCTTGATGGGCTTAAATATTGATCCAAAATACAACCAAAACCATTGGGTTTATTTGTACTATTCGCCCGCTCGTGGTTTGCTTGATACGTTACAACACCTTTCAAGATTTTTGTATGATGAGGTGAAAGATACGCTCGTGATGAGTTCTGAAAAAGTGGTTTTGCGGGTGCCCGTAAAGCGCACCGGTTGTTGCCATACGGGTGGTTCAATTGATTGGGATGCCCAAGGAAATCTTTATCTTTCCACGGGAGACGATACCAATCCGTTCGACTCACAAGGATTTTCGCCAAGTGATAATCGTGAAGGTCGTTCTGGATGGGATGCTCGTTATACTTCTTCAAACACGAACGATTTGAGAGGTAAAATTTTAAGAATCAAGCCACAAGATGATGGAACCTATACGATTCCAGAAGGAAATTTATTCCTGAAAGGAACAGAAAATGCTCGTCCAGAAATTTATGTAATGGGAAATAGAAACCCCTACCGTATTTCGGTAGATAAAAGAACGGGCTTTTTGTATTGGGGTGAAGTTGGCCCCGATGCAGGTGAAAATTCTGACAAATATGGTCCACGTGGACACGATGAAATGAATCAGGCTCGTAAAGCGGGTTATTTTGGATGGCCACTTTTTGTGGGAGACAACAAAGCCTACAATCAAAGAGATTTCAAAAAAGATAGCACTTGGGCGAAATTTGACCCATTGCACCCCATCAATGATTCGCCACACAATACGGGTTTGCGTGAATTACCACCCGCTCAAAAAGCATTTATTTATTATCCGTACAAAGAGTCGCCAGAGTTTGGGGAAATTGTGGGCAAAGGTGGACGTAATGCGATGGGTGGCCCCGTGTATTATTCGGGAGATTTTGAAGCTAATTCTAAAGTAAAATTCCCTACGTATCTCGACGGTAAATTCTTTGCTTACGACTGGATGCGTGATTGGATAAATGTGGTGTCGATGAAACCAAATGGAGATTTTATTTCGATGGAGCGTTTTATGCCAAATACTGCTTTTAGTCACCCAATGGATATGACATTTGCCAAAGATGGTTCGTTGTATATGTTGGAATACGGTCAGAATTGGTTTGCTCAAAATGACGAAGCTCGTTTGTCTCGCATTACTTTCAATGCAGGAAATCGTACGCCAGTGGTGGTGGTCAATGCCAATAAAAAAGCGGGTTCTGTGCCTTTGAAAGTGAATTTTTCTTCTGCAGGAACCATGGATTATGACGGAGATCACTTGAAATACGAATGGACATTTGCTAAAGGGGTGGCCAAAAGTAATTTGCCAAATCCATCGTTTACTTTTGTGAAGCCTGGCGTTTATAACCCAACCTTAAAAGTGACTGATATTTCGGGAAATGTGACCGAACAAACGTTGGAAATTAAAGTAGGAAATGATGTTCCAAAAGTAGATTTAGCGATAAAGGGTAACAAAACGTTTTACTGGAATGACGATAAAATATCTTACGAAGTGAAGGTTTCGGATAAAGAAGATGGTTCATTGGAAAATCAGAAAATCAAAGATGAAGAGGTGATGGTAAACATTGATTATTTGGAAGGTTTCGACAAAACAATCATCGCACAAGGACACCAAGCTAATTTGAGTGCCTCGGCGGGAAAACGCTTAATTGAGCTTTCTGATTGTAAATCTTGCCACTCGATTGATAAAAAATCAATTGGACCAAATTACAAAGACGTGGCCAAAAAGTATAAGGGGAAATTCATGATTGAAGGTAAATTGTCGGATAAAATCATCAAAGGTGGTGGTGGCGTCTGGGGCGAACAGCCCATGGCGGCTCACCCACAAATTTCCAAAGCTGATGCCACCGAAATGGTAAAATACATTTTGTCATTGGCGGATGATAAAAAAGCGAACAACCCAACCAAGGGTGAATACGTTACGAAAGACAACGGCAAAGCAGGTACGTACATCTTCTCGGCGAGTTATACCGACAAAGGAGCGATGAAAATGGCTTCCCAAACGGCTTCAAAATCCATGACCTTAAGAAGCGCTACGGTAAAAGCAAACAGCTACGATACCCAAAAAGAAACCATGAAATACAAAATTGATGGTTTGGGCGAAGTGGTGATTGCATTGGCTGACAAAGGATATACTTCTTTCAATAACATTGACTTGACCAATATTGGAGCATTTGCAGTAATGGCAACCGCTGCGGATGAACGCACCGCTGGCGGAAACGTGGAAATCCGTTTAGACTCGCCAACGGGACAATTATTAGGTTCGGCCGCCGTAGGAAAAGGAGCGCCAAAACCCATTCATATCCCAATTACGGCCACGACAGGTTTCCACAATTTATTCTTCGTTTTTGCAAATGCAGAGGCGAAAGGAAAACCTCTTTTTGCGGTGATGGATATGACGGCTGAGAAAGGAAAGTAATTTTTGAAAGATGCCTTAAACGCCTCTTCTAAATGTTAATTTGGGAGAGGTGTTTTTTTTGTTAGCTGGCTCTCAATCGTAAGCAGGTGCTGATTGGAAGCAATTTTTATCAAAACTCAACAAAAAAAGAAATGCGCATCTGGTAGGGCATATTCAAGTAATAAACGAAACCTAACTATTGACTAGGCCTCGTTTATAAATGTGAAAAAATAAATTACATTCCCTGTATAATAACCCCTCCACCTGCTTCTAATTGTAGTTCGTTGATGCTAAGTATTTTGTAAGGTTGATACTTTTCAGAATTGTATCATCCTTCGCTGCCTCCATACTTGGAAATTTAAGCACTTTTGCCCAGTTTACATTCCAATCTCCTTATTTTATGTTTGGTGCAGGAGTGCCTGCAATCATTTGCCCACCATGTTTCAGCAAAATTGGAATTGCAAATTGTGCATACCGTTGATTAAGCTGTTAAAGGCTTTCAACTTTCATTTGTACCATAGTCTAGGCCGGCTTTGTTTCATTCGCCCTATGAGTATTTTTTTCTTGATTTTCCATTTTTTTAAATGCTAGATTCAAATCGCAAATGCATCTTCATTTTAGCAGAAATTTATTTGAAAAAATACATTAGTCGAATGGTATCCTAATTTTTTCTTGGCCAGTTATGGAGTTTATTTTGGACATCGTCTATTTGCTGGTGTGTAAGATTTTCACGTGAGCTTCCTTTTGGAAAATATTGCCTAATTAACCCTTAGCATTTTAATTTGCACTTTTTACCATGAATGATATGGTTTTGCAAAGTATAAATTTACATTGAGTGCATTGGCTACTTCTTGATGTTGGTCAAACTCCTAGCCATTTGTCAACGGTAATTGTTTTAATTTGTTTTTGGAAGGCATCTGAGCCTGTATTTTAGCTTTTGTCAACGGTTCAAAACGCTTGCCTTTAAGCAATCTTATCCAAAACAAACCGTTTACCCTTTCATGTAATGTTTATAAAGTACCGCATCGGTGAACCGATTTGATGAGTTTGTTCTATGAAAGCGTCAATTTCAACGTCGCCAAAATATGTTTTTTTATCAAAAATTGAGGGACTTGCATCAATACTTGCGATATGTGAGTATGCCTTGTTTATACTTACATCCCAAATTTACGATATTCACGTCCAGTATGACGGAGTTTCTCAAACAGATGAGCACCTTGTTTTTATCTTTCCAACTATACTGATAAATTATCATGGCTCACACTAGATGTACCATTTAGCTTAGCCACTGATTTGCTCAGGGCTGTATTCATTGTTTAAACCGTTTTCAACATACTTTAATGGCATAGGTGAAGATGATAGGTCTATTTTTCTACTTTTGACGTTGCTCATATTTACGATTTGCTAAGTCAGATTTATAAAAACCACTATGTTGCTCAGAGTTTCGTTTAATCTCGCTGCTAACGAGAGATTTATCTAAACCAATGGCTAAGGCTATCTGATTTTGTGTATAGTTTTGAGGAAGCAGTACCGATATTTTATATCTTTACTTGCAGGTTAAGAGACGCATATGTGGACTACAAGTCTTGACTACTTTTCGACGAGAAGGTAATCTAACCGCCAATGCGGTTGGACAAACTTATTCTAATTAGATAAGTAGGAGGATTAGTTTCTTTCTCCATACTGATAATATTTAGTCTAACAAACCATTCTCAAAGTTGCCTTTACCACTTGAAATCAAGCATTTATAACAAGTAAATTAACAATCTATTCCGCCCCAAAATGTGGATTATCAATTATGCCAAATAGATTTCCCCAAGGGTCTTTTACCATCGCAACTTTTATATTTCCGCCCACGTCCGTAGGTTTTTCGTGTTCGCTGGCTCCCATGGAAATTAATCTTGCGAAAGTTGCGTCAATATCCTCCACACCCCAATAAGTATTTACGCCTTCTGATTTGCTTTTCAAGGCTCCTTCTTCGGGTTGCAAGCCTAATTCAAAACCTGCTACGTTGAATCCTATATATAATGGTTCGTCAAAATAGGGAGGGAATCCGAGTAGTTCGGCATACCATGCTTTTGCCTTTTCAATGTTAGAAACTCTGTAAATCGTTGTTCTTAGTCCTAAAAGTTGCATATTGTTATTGATTAGATTTTCAACCGAAATATACGCTTTTCTGATAACAGAATAATATCCAAACTTTTTCAACCTTGACTTTTACGTTGTTCTTACGGTTTTTTTTTCGTAAAATTGCCAATCTAAAAATTAGAGATTTGGGTAAAATGTATTGGGCTTTAAACAAATCCGAAATAAAAAATCCGAAATCCGAAATCGAAATATGACTTCACGAGAAAAAATTAAATTAGTTTTTGATGAGATGGGAAAGGTAGTTGTTGGTCACGAAAAATTGACAAACCGCCTTTTAATTGGACTTTTCACGGGGGGACACGTACTTTTGGAGGGCGTTCCCGGACTAGCTAAAACATTAGCAATCAACACATTATCGAAAATACTTGATCTCCACTTTCACCGTATTCAATTTACGCCCGATTTATTACCCGCCGACTTAATCGGAACGATGATTTATAGCCGTAAGTTGGATGATTTTGAGGTCAAGAAAGGACCTATTTTTGCCAATATTATTCTTGCCGACGAAATAAATAGAGCGCCCGCCAAAGTGCAGTCAGCTTTATTAGAAGCCATGCAGGAAAAACAAGTCACGTTGGGTGATGAAAGTTATCCACTCGATAAACCTTTCTTAGTTTTAGCCACCCAAAATCCCGTGGAACAAGAAGGAACTTTTCCATTGCCCGAAGCCCAAGTGGATAGGTTTATGTTAAAGGTTTTTATGGATTATTTGAATAAAGACCAAGAATTGGAGGTAATGCGGAAAATGTCGAATATGGAGTTTAGTTACCAGCCCAAGGCCATTTTAACGAAACAAGATATTTTCAATATCAGAAAGGAAATTAATAATATTACCATTTCTGAGACCTTAGAAAAATATATTATCGAATTAATTTTTGCGACTCGTAAACCGGGAGACTACGGCTTGCGTGAGGAGGCACGCTATGTGCAATTTGGGGCATCTCCTCGTGCCAGTATCAACATGAATTTAGCCTCAAAAGTACTCGCATATCTCGACGGGCGGGATTATGTGCTTCCCGAAGACATTAAAGAAATTGCGCCCGATGTCCTCAATCACAGAATCATGTTGAATTATGAAGCCGAAGCCGATGGGATCACAACGATGCAAGTCATTGACACAATTCTTAGAAAAGTAGCCATCGGCAGATGATTATTTGTGATTGAGTGAATTGTGATTTATTTCCTTCTTTAAATCACTAGTTCACAATTTACTGAATCACAAATCTACCTAAAACGACAACATTTTCACGGCTGTTATGGCTGCTTCGTTGCCTTTATTTCCATGAATTCCTCCCGCACGATCAAAGGCTTGTTGTTCAGTATTTGGAGTTAACACGCCGAATATTACAGGTTTGTCATACTTTAAACTTACATTCGTCAATCCTTGTGCAACGGCATGATTGATATAATCATTGTGCTTCGTTTCGCCTTGAATCACGCAACCTATACAAATAACTGCATCAATATCGGTTTTCTGCGCCATCTTCTGTGCGCCAAAAGTCAATTCGTAACTTCCCGGTACATTGACTCTTACGATATTTTTCGCTAACACACCATATTCCAAAAGTGTTTTATTAGCGCCTTGTGCAAGTGCCTCAGTAACTTCCTCATTCCATTCTGCGACCACGATAGCAAAACGTTTTTGACTAACATCGGGTAGATTGTTAGTCGAAAAAACACTTAGATTTTTATGTGCTGACGACATGATTTTTAATTAAAAATTAACGATTGATAATTTTAAAAGGAAAAAGGAATACAGCCGCAGCTCTATTCCTTTCTAATATTTGGTAATGATCTCAATTATAAACTGTCCATTATCAAGGCTAAATTTTTTATTACTCAGCTCCTTCCAACATTGCTTTGTATTTCTTAGCACTAACGGCCTCTGATGACTCTGCGTATTTTTCAACGATTTCTGCATAAACGACCAAAGCCTCTTTTGGTTCTTTGTTCGCTTCGAGTGCGGCTGCTAATTTCATCATGTAGCCGGGGGTGAAGAATTTATTAGCCTTATATTCCGATGCTTTTTTGTAATAATCAACAGCATCTCCGTAAGATTTTTTTTCAGCGTAAGCATCTCCAATCAATGAATATGCCCGTGCTTGAATCAATAAATCTGAACTACTGAAAGATTTCAAATGGTCAATAGCAGCATCGTATTTGCCTTCTTTCAAGTTGGCAACTCCTGCGTAAAAATTGGCTAAGTTTCCAGTATTTCCACCAAAATCTCCGGCAATTTTTGTCATTTCTTTTGCCGCTACTTTCGTTGAATCAGCTTCAAATTTATAGACTGCTCCAAATAACTTTGCCTGACCTTCTTCGTCTTGTGCTGACGTCCATGCATTGTATCCAAAATATCCGGCAATCGCTAACAATAATGTTCCAGCAACGCCATAGATTATCGTTTTATTTTTTTCTACTGTCGTTTGAACAATGCTTATATCATGCTGTAATTCATGTTGTAAGCCTTCAGCACTCTCCAAAAATTCAAGTGATGATTTTTCTACTTTCTTTGCCATTGGTTTGGTTAATCGTTATGGTTAATAGTTAATGATCCTTTAATCATAATTAAATAAACTAAAAAATAAGTAACCTAATTGAATCCGTGGAATAAAATCGGACTGCAAAATTATGAAAACTCTTGCAATATTCCATGTTATAAGAGAATCTTTTAAAGTCTCACGAAAAAGGTATGCCAAATGTCAAATAAATGTGTGCGGAAAATATCGTAAAAAGATATTTGTTTTGATGACCTTCATAAATTCCTGATCAGTGCACAGAGTATTATATTTTATTGTTCCTAATCTCATCCATTCATCCTAAAATCATCTATCTTTTAGCCAACCCTCCGGATTAATTTTATCAAAATTTCGCCAGACCTGAAAATTAATTTCTGACGTTCCGTCGTTATCAGTTGCCACTATGCCAATTTTTTGTCCCGAACTAATTTTTTGCCCTGTCGAAACATTTACGTTCGCCAATTTGCTATATACGGTAAAGTAATCGCCGTGCTGTACAGCCACAATCATATTTGCGCCAGGGATTGAAACCACCGATTGCACAATGCCATCATAGACAACCTTTACGTCATTGCCCGCACTGGTCTGAATGTCTACTCCGTCGTTCTTAACCTTGATTCCTTTTAAAACGGGATGATTATGCACGCCAAAATGATCAGAAACAAAGCCAAAACCCACGGGCCAAGGCATACGCCCACGCAAGGCAGAAAATGAAGTTGCTATTTTGCTTTCTTCAGCAGTCATGGTAATAGCTTTACTGGTGGAAACTACTGATTTGTTAGATTTTGATTCGTTGTTGTTTTCTCGTTCCTGCGATCGTTTAATTTCTCGTTCCACAATTCTGGCAATCATATTCTCCAATTTCTCAACTGCTTGTTTATTGCTTGCTAGTTGATTTTTAAGCTCTTTTTCCTTTCGGTTCAGCTGACTAACCACGCTTGATTGTTTGCCTTTCAGGTTCTGCAAATTCTGTGTTTCCGTGATTTTTTCTATCAAAACAGTCGCTTGTTCTTGCTTTTTACGTAAAACATTTACTTGTTCAGTCAATAACTCTGAACGTACTTTTTGAATCAAAACGGCCTGTTTTTCACGGGCTTGAGAATATTGTTGCAGGTATTTGTAGCGTCTAACTAATTGATTAAAATTTGTAGAAGAAAAAAGAAAGCTTAATTTGTTGAATTTATTACTCGTTTTGGCAGAAGAATATATCATTTTAGCATACTCTTTTTTCAATTTTTCTAAATTTCCTGAAAGTTCAGTCGTAACTCTGGTTAGTTCCTGAGCCTCATTTTCAAGCAATTGTTGATTTTCGGAGATGATATCAATCTGTTTGGTTTGCTTGTTGATACGCTCGCCAATGGCATTTAATTTGCCCACACTGACTTCCTTTTTTTGTTCTGTTTTCTTTATAATTTTGTTAATTTCTTGAATCTTATGTAAGTTTTCTCGCTTGGCAGCTTCTAACCTCGCTCTACGGTTTGACTTGCGTTTTCGTTGCCCTTGAACGTCAGTAAATAAAAGACACAACAAAACAAGAAGAAAGCCAAAAAGAAATTTCAGATTTACTTTAGAGGAAATGATATGTTTTTGAGTGCTGATCGGATTGATGATTTTTACTGGTATTTAAAAGGAAACTCTAAGGGTTGTTCCAATAACTCAACTTTTGTGTGCTTTAGTTCAATCAAAGTTTGATAAAATTTTTGATCATCGGGCGATTGAACATCGAGCGTTAGAACACTCGAATACGGAAAAAGATATTGATTTAAGGTCGTAAAATCTTCAAAATCTAAGGTCATTTTGTGCTTTGTTGGTAATTCATCTTGGAGCATCACTTTCTTCAATTTTCTGTCCACCTCACCTACATAATTGTCAATCGAAACTCGTCCCTCTTTTTGTTTTAGAAGGAAAAACCCTTTGTCTTTCGATAATTTATATTTCTTTTTTATGGGCTGACTACCAATAATTGCTGATTGGATAATGTTAAAATTTAAGCCAAAATTATACTCTTGGCTTAATTCTGCAAAACTATATTTGTGATATTCTCTTTTGAGCGTTTTTTGATTAGTGGCAAAAATGAAGGCGGAATCTGTCGTGATCAAAGCTCTGGCAACTTCTCCAAAAACGCCATAACTAATCGACAACCAAATAATACTATCTTTTTTCATTCTAATATTTGCTCCAACATTATCCGTTTTGCCGTCTTTTACAATGGCAATTTTCGATTTCGCCTTTAAATACTTAAAATCAATTTCATTAATATTTAATTTATCCTCCTCATATTCATTAACTTTCACAGGAATAACCGGCGTACTACCATTCGCAGAATCAGCCATGATAAGCGGATTTACGATAGATACCTCCACCGAATCAGTACTTAAAAGGCTCGCAGATTGATTAATTTGCTGACGTTTACAGGCGGTAAAAAAAAATGTTATCGCAAGAAAAAACAATGAAGATTTATTCATTTTTAAGACCATTTTTTTAAGGATGTTAGATTTTTAACATTTCTCAGACTATGTTTTAACAAGAAACCTGGCCTGCTCTTACTCAATCAATTTCATTTCAGCGATTTTTTTATCAATTAACTTACTGGTATTACCAACGGTTTTGGCTTTTTTCCACTGTTCTAGGGCTTTATCTTTCTCTCCCAACTGGTACAAAACATCACCGTAATGTTCAATAATGGTTCCGCTTTTACTATCATTTACTCTAACGGATTTCTCTAAAAAGGTACTCGCTTTTTTATAATCTTTCTGTACATATAAAACCCATGCGTAAGTATCCAAATAGGTACTATTATCGGGATGTTTTTGAACTAAAAGCTCCGCCATTTGAGCCGCACGTTCTAATTTTTCTTTTCTTAAAGATAAGAAATAACTGTAATTGTTTAGTACGTGGTCATTATTAGGATTCTCTTTCAATGCTGCTTCATAGGCCTGGTCCGACTTTTCATGTTTGTTCAAACTGTTGTAGGTATCACCCAATAAAGCATAAATATGTTGGGTCAGATCAGAACCTTCTGGAGCTAACCTACGGGCTTCTTCTAAGGATTCTACAGCCTTTGTATGATTGCGTTTATAATAATAGGCGGAGCCGTTTAAATACCAAAATGCCGCTTGGTTTGGGAAAACTTCAATGGCTTCTTCGCTGTGCACAATCGCACTATCAATCTGTTCCAAGCGCAAATCCATATTGATGATATTTCCCCAAATATCATGCACGGATTTGTCTAAACGAGCGGCTTTGGCATACTCATCTCTTGCACCTTTTTCATCACTTTTCTGTAATAATAAATCGCCGTATATGGCATGGGATTTTGCGTCGTTTGGATTCTGTTTTACCAAAGATTTTATTAAGTTAAAAGCAGTTTCTCTTGATTTTTCATCCTTTACCGTGCTTATGTAGCCCATTAAAATCCTTGACTTGGTTGTCGCATCCAAACTGTTATCGGCAAAAGCCAATTCCAATTCTCGGTTGCATTTTTCCATATCCCCTCTTTCTTGATACAATTGTGCCAACATGATGTGCGCTTTTGCATTCTCAGGGTTTGTTTTTAGTATTTGCTCAAGATATGGAATCGCCTTGTCAATCTGTTTGTTTGACATCAATAACTCTGCTTGGTCAAGGTTGTAATCAATATCGTCAGGGTCGGAATTTACTAATTTCTCTCCTTCCTTAACGGCATCATTAATTTTACCCATCTTCATCAAAACCATCTGTTTCTGGCGGGTGATTTCTTCACTCACGCCCACAATTCTCTCAGCTCTGTCGAACGATTTTAAGGCTTCATCATATTGATTATCAAATATATACACCGCCGCTTGTTCTAGATGGTATTGGGCTTTGGTAGGATTTTCATTAATAAGGTTTAGATATATTTTGACGGCTTGTGAATACATGCGTTTGCCCACATACAAATCTGCTAAAAGCTCTCCATAAAATGAATTTTCAGGTTCTTGTTGAACGGCTTTTTCGGCAAATATTATGGCTTTTTCTTCATCCTTTAAATTTTTATAATTTTTTGACAGCGCATAGAAAATACCCCCATTCTCGGGCGTTATTTCTAGGGCTTTTTGATAAGAAGGGATTGCCTTTTCGTAATCTTCCATCATGTAATATTTCATCCCCTCAGTAAAATAAAACTCGGCTTCTTGCCATTGTGAAACGTTAGGCTCTGACTTTTTCTTTGTGTTATTATCTCGTTTTTGAGAAAAACAGAAGGAACTGGTTATCAATGAGATAACTGCTGTAAAAAATATAAATTTTATTTTAAATGTCATGATTATTTTGCAGATACGCTAAAGACAAATTACCACTTGAAAATTATGGCGTAATAAACAAAACATAATTTGACGCAATTTAATAAAAATACATCTAATTGATTACCTTAATTGTAGCTAAAGACGAAAATATTAGCAAATTTAAAGGGTGTCTTCCCAAAATTGGGATGAATTGGGGATTATTGTTAGAAAAAAAACGGAGGCTTTGATTTAGCCTTAAGACCATTCTAAAATTCGGCAAAACTTAACTCCCAAAACAATAGTACCTTTGCAAAAGTTTTTAATTTTACCTAAAACTCATTACTTAAATCAAAAATTATGCAAGACTTAAATGCAGTAATGTTTCAAGCAGCTCAAGCATTCAAAAAATATCGTAACTTTTCTGGAAAACAAAAAGCAATATTTTTAAGAGCAATCGCCGAGGAAATTGAGGTAATCGGAAGAGAATTAATTGATATTGCTATGCAAGAAACCAATTTACCCGAAGGCAGATTAATTGGCGAGCGTGGACGGACAATTTTTCAATTAAAAATGTTCGCTGACCTCTTAGACGAAGGTTCATGGGTGGAGGCACGCATAGATTCTGCTAACCTTAGTCGACAACCCATTCCAAAGGTAGATATTCGCAAAATGTTGGTTCCAATGGGCACAGTAGCCGTTTTTGGCGCAAGTAATTTTCCATTTGCTTATTCAACTGCGGGTGGAGATACCGCCTCAGCACTGGCAGCGGGTTGTCCAGTGGTCGTAAAAGGACATCCTGCTCATGCCCGTACATCGGCGATGGTTGCGGAGGCAATTTTTCGAGCGGCTGAGCGTACTGGAATGCCACAAGGCGTATTTGCTCACTTGGACGGAGGTGAAGGTTTTGAAATCGGCAATGCATTAGTAATGCACCCTGAGACCGAGGGCGTTGGATTTACAGGGTCGTTTGGCGGTGGAAAAGCACTTTATGATTTGGCTAATAAAAGGGTAGACCCCATCCCCGTTTTTTCGGAAATGGGAAGCGTAAATCCAGTTATTTTAATGCCTGAAAAGCTAAAACAAGAAGCCGAAAATGTGGCCATGATTTGTGCTAATTCAATCACTTTGGGCGTCGGACAATTCTGTACGAATCCTGGGTTGATTTTCGGAATTGAGAATCAAGACCTCGAAAGATTTCTCCGTGTTTTATCAGCCGAAATTGAAAAAATCAGTCCCTCCACGATGTTGAATGAAGGGATTTTTAAAAATTACGAAGACAAAAAAACGATTGCATTATCGCAAGAAGGCGTAAAAACCGAATCAGTTTCAAAAATTGAAAAAACAGCTCAAACACAAGGCATGCCCACTATTGCTTCGGTAAGTGCGGATATTTTCTTGAAAAATCCAAAGTTACATCAAGAGGTTTTTGGTCCCTATTCTTTGGTAATTAAATGCAAAGACGAAGCTCAATTATTGGAAGCCTTGAGCCATTTGGAAGGACAATTGACGGCAACGCTCATGGCTACCGAAAACGAATTGCAAGCCAACGAAGAATTGGTTGATACGCTCAAAAATCTTTCGGGAAGGCTCAATTTCAACAATGTTCCAACGGGTGTAGAAGTCTGTTTTGCGATGCAACATGGTGGACCTTTTCCAGCGTGTACCGATGCAAGATTTACTTCAGTTGGTCCCGATTCGATTAAAAGATGGGTGCGCCCAGCGAGTTATCAAAGTTTTCCAGATACCTTGCTACCCGATGAATTGAAACACAATAATCCTTTGAATATCTGGCGAATGGTAGATAATGCGTTTGTGAAATAATTTTTTGCTAAATTTCAACCAAATGGAAGTAATTTGCGTTTCTCATAAGAAAACGCAAATCATGAAATACATACTCCTACTCTCTATTTCAATATTACTATTTTCTTGTAAAGAGGATAATGCTGTTTCACCTCCGTCTTTGATAAATACAAAATGGGATCTAATTGAGACAAGAGAAGCTCTAACTTGTTGTAACTTTGTAAAGGATTTTAATTGGAAAAACTATAAAATTGATGGAAATGTTGTTACATACGAATTTACGAACAATAGAATAGAAGAATATTCTTATTGTCCTACTTGCTTGAATACGACATTTATTCAAAGAGGGGAATATATGAGCGAAGATAATTCATTAAAAATCATTGGTGATAGTAATAATACACAATTCCGTATTTATGGAAATTTGGGTACAAAAATTGTAAAACTTACGAATGACACTTTGATTGTGGGAAAAGGATATGGTCGTGAAGGGGATTACAGTGAATTCAAATTTATTAAACTGAAATAAACATTCTTGAAAAACTAATTTCAAAAAACGCTGTAAATGCCTGTAATCCAGAACTTTTACAGCGTTTTTGGTTTTAACTTTTATGAAACAATTGAGTTAATACTTTTAAACCTTATTTTTGTATAAAATATCGATAAGAAATGACAGTAAGAGATACACATCTGAATAAATTGCGAGAAGAAAAAGTCCTTGTGGATTTATACACCGATAGTTATGGAGAATCATATTATGGATTTATCATCGACTTTAATGAAGAGTATTTAGTGCTAAAGAAATTCACGGTTGAGAGCCTTTTTGATGGCATTTCGGTATTGAGAAGAGATGATATTACCCGTATAAATTGGGGCGGGAACGATATTGAAAGTACCTTTAAATTGATTTATAAAAAAGATTATGAGCTTGAAATCAAACACATTAATTTAGAATCAATGGAAACGATTGTGAAATCTGTTTCAAAAGATTTTAATCATATAACGGTTTATGTTCAAGATATTGATAGCAATATTTGCTTAATCGGACAGGTTGAAGATTTGGATGACGAAACGTTGATTCTTGATTCCTTCGGGACCCGGGCAACTTTAGACCGAAGACACATTATGATTGCGATGGAAAACATCACCAGAATTGATGCAGGTGGAATATACGAGAAAAATTTACAGATTTTATTCGATAGAAAAGCACAATCTTGAATTTAGGGACTAGGGTTTGATCGTTATATAATTTTTGTTTTCAGGAAACTTTGTGAATTGGGCGAATGGTATTCTTCCACACAATATTTTATTACAATTCATAGCTCAAAGCTCACGACTCGAAGCTGTTCATTATGCAAAAAAGAAAAATAGCCATTCTTGGCTCAACGGGTTCAATCGGCACTCAGGCATTAGAAGTGATCGCAGTAAACCCAAATAGTTTTGAAGTCGAAATCCTAACTGCTCAAAATAATGCTGATTTATTAATTGAACAGAGTATTCGGTTCAATCCAAATTGTGTAGTGATCACAAACGAAAGCCTTTATGAAAAAGTTTCGACCGCCCTCGCACACACGAATGTGAAGGTTTACGCAGGCATGAAAGCCGTCGAAGAAGTCGTACAAATGGAGTCTGTGGATATTGTGTTGACTTCAATGGTCGGTTATGCAGGACTTTTGCCTACCATAAAAGCCATTGAAGCGGGCAAACATATTGCGCTTGCCAACAAAGAAACCTTAGTGGTGGCGGGTGAAATTATCACTAAACTTGCCCAAGAAAAAGGCGTAAATATCTATCCCGTTGATTCTGAACATTCAGCTATTTTTCAGTGCTTAGTCGGCGAATTTCATAATCCCATCGAAAAAATAATTTTGACGGCATCGGGAGGACCTTTTCGTGGAAAAAAACGAGCTGATTTACTGGAAGTTACCAAAGCACAAGCGCTCAAACATCCGAATTGGGTCATGGGTGCAAAAATTACGATTGATTCCGCCAGTTTAATGAACAAAGGTTTGGAGGTGATTGAAGCAAAGTGGCTTTTTAATGTGCAATCCTCTCAAATAGAGGTAGTTGTTCATCCGCAATCCATCATTCATTCTTTAGTTCAGTTCCAGGATGGTTCGATGAAAGCACAAATGGGATTGCCCGATATGAAGTTGCCAATACAGTTTGCGCTCAATTTTCCGAATAGACTGAAATCTGATTTTCCACGTTTTGACTTCACAAAATACCCGTCTCTCACATTTGAACAGCCCGATACCAAAACATTTCGTAACTTGCAATTAGCTTTTGATGCCATGGCAAAGGGCGGAAACTTACCTTGTATTATGAACGCTGCTAACGAAATTGCAGTTGAAGCATTTTTACAAGACAAAATCGGTTTCTTAGCAATGTCAGATTTCATTGAAACTTGTATGACCAAAGTATCGTTTATTCAAAAACCAAGCATTGATGATTATGTGCAGACGGATGAAGAGACAAGACGATTTGCGAGGGAATTATTGTAAAATATCAACATTAT
>Ga0114959_10001986_pt1 | contig 17302 bp, 14 predicted proteins | sample C_130625_EF_Meta_FD_87317 | JGI IMG/M metagenome (GOLD analysis project Ga0114959, IMG submission 87317) | Freshwater microbial communities from Lake Croche, Canada to study carbon cycling - C_130625_EF_MetaG | ecosystem: Environmental > Aquatic > Freshwater > Lake | place: Lake Croche, Canada...
GGCGGGGTTCAAGATTCTCGAGTTGCATGCGGCGCATGGCTATCTGGTGCATTCCTTCCTCTCGCCGATCTCCAACACCCGCAATGATGGCTATGGCGGCGATCTGGCCGGGCGCAGCCGCATCCTGTTCGAGATCATCGATGCGGTGCGGGCCGTCTGGCCCGAGGAGCTGCCGCTGTTCGTGCGGCTGTCCTGCGTCGACTGGATGGAGGGCGGGCTGACCCTGGCTGACACCACCGAGATCGCCCGGCGCATCAAGGCGACCGGCAAGATCGACCTGATCGACTGCTCCTCGGGGGGCATTGCCGCCGTGGGGCCGGTGATCCCGTCGCTGTATCCGGGCTATCAGGTGCGCTTCGCCGAGGCGCTGCGCGAGGGCGCGGGGATTGCCACCGGGGCTGTGGGGTTGATCACCGCGCCGGAGCATGCCGCCGAGATCGTCGCCAATGATCGCGCCGATCTGGTGTTCATCGCGCGTGCCATCCTCGGCGAGCCGAGCTGGCCGCTGCGTGCTGCTGCCGCCCTGGGGGCCGAGATCCCGCTGCTGCCGCAATATCTGCGCGCCACGGTGTCGCCGCGATGAGATTTCGGCCCGCCCTGTGTCTCGCAGGCCTGGTGGTGCTGGGCGGCTGTGTGCCCAACACCCACCCGATGCCAGCGACCGATCCGGGGCCGGGCCGAAGCTCCTATCTGCTGCCGGGCTATGGCGAAGCGCAAGGACGGCAGAAATCGCCCGGGCTGCTGGAGTGGGACCGGGAATACAAGGCGCGCTACCGCCAACGCGGCCTCACCGACCGGCAGGCGGCGGCCGAGGAGGTCGTGCTTGGCCTGCGCGCCCTGGAGAGAGGGCAGAACAGCGAGGCGATGCGCCATTTCAACCTCGGCTGGCTGTCTGACCCCGAATCCGCCGCCCCCTATCACGGCTTTGCGCTGGTGCTCGCCGCGCGCGGCAGCCCGCCGCAGGAGGTACTGACCCAGTTCGAAGCGGCGCGGGGCCGGGCGGGCGCCACGCCGGAGATCCTCATTTCCGAGGCACGCTATCTCGACGGCATCGGCCGTCGCCGCGAGGCGTTCGACCTGCTGATCGACGGGCTGGCCGAGTCACCGCGCGCGCATAATCTGGCGCGGATGCTGGAGACGCTGTCCATCGAGGCCGGCGATCCGGTTGGCGTGTGCCGCTGGGGAACGCGCGCCATCCAGAACGGCGATGATCAGCCCTCAACGGCGGATTTCATGGCAACGGCCTGCGGCACGACGGAGTAAGGCGGCTCCAGCCCCTCCTCACCCCCTTGGCCTTACCCCGTATAACACCCTGCCTGCCGGGCCCGCTCGCGGACCAGCGCCAGCACGGTCTCGCAACTCGGCATGGGATGGCCCACAAGACCGCCGAGTTCCACCACCGCGCCCAGCAGCGCATCGATCTCCATCGGGCGACCACGTTCGAGGTCCTGGAGCATCGAAGTCTTGTGCACCCCGACCTCGGCCGCCCCTTCCAGCCGCTTGTCCACCGAGATGGCGAACTTCACGCCCAGCGCCTCGGCCACCGCCTGCGCCTCCACCATCATCGCGCGGCAGATGGCGCGCAGATCCGGCCGGCCGGTGATGATGTCCAGCGTGGCGCCGGTGAGAGCGGAGAGCGGGTTGAGGCAGAGATTGCCCCAGAGCTTCACCCAGATCTCATCGCGAATCTTGGGCCGCACCGGCGCCTTCAACCCGGCGGAGATCAGCAGCTTCGAGATCGCCTCCACCCGCGGGCTGCGGCTGCCATCGGGCTCGCCAAGCGAGAAGCGGTCGCCATAGGTGTGGGTGATCACGCCGGGCGCGTGGATTTCGGCGGCGGGATAGACCACGCAGCCAATGGCCTGCGACGGCGGGATCAGCGCGGCGATCACCCCGCCGGGATCGACGCTCTCCACCCTGCGCCCGGTATAAGGGCCTTCGAGACCGTGGAAATACCAGTACGGCACACCGTTCACGGCCGTCACCAACGCGCTCTCCGGCCCCATCATGCTGGCGATGTCCGGCGCCGCCCCCGGCAGGGCATTGGCCTTGAGGGTGACGATGACATAGTCCTGCCGCCCCGCCTCGGCGGCCGAGCCCACGCAGCGCGGATGCACGACGATGGTCTCCCCGCCGCTGTGCATCGTCACGCCGTTGGCCTGCATCGCCGCCAGATGCGGGCCGCGGGCGATGAACGTCACATCCGCCCCGGCCTGCGCCAACTTCACCCCCATCATGCCGCCGATCGCGCCGGCGCCGAAAATCGCGACCTTCATGCCGCCCTCGCTCACGCTGACAGCCCCAATTTGGCGGCAAGGCCGATGCGCATCAGCTTGCCGGTGGCACCTTTGGGAATCTCGTCGAGAAACACGATCTTGCGCGGCACCTTGAAGGCGGCCAGGCGCTCGGCGGCGAAATCACGGATGGCATGCTCGTTGGGCGCGGCGCCCTCGCGCAGCACCACCACGGCCGCCACCTCCTCGCCGAGCTTGGCATGCGGCATGGCAAAGGTCAGGCACTGGGCGACGTCCGGGTGCTCCATCAGCAGATTGTCGACCTCCAGCGGGCTGACCTTCTCGCCGCCGCGGTTGATGATCTCCTTGAGGCGGCCGGTGAGGCGGAGATAGCCCTCCGCGTCGAGATAGCCCTCATCGCCGGTGCGGAACCAACCATGGGTGAAGGCCTTGGCATTGGCCTCGGGGTTGTTCTCATAGCCGAGCGTGACGTTGCGGCCGCGAATCACGACCTCGCCCAGCTCGCCCACCGGCAGCATGCTGCCGTCCTCGGCCATGATGGCGATCTCGGGGCCGGCGGCGACGCCAACCGAGCCGGGATAATGCGGGCGCGGCGGCAGCGGGTTGGCGGCCATCTGATGAGCGGCCTCGGTCATGCCGTAGCTCTCGATCACCGGCACGCCGAACGCCTCTTCCAGGTCGAGCATCGCCTGAGGCGGCAGCGAGGCGGATGAGGCGCGGATGAGGCGCAGGCGCGCGCGTTCGATGATCTCCTTGTTGCGCCCGGTGAGGCCGAGCAGCGCCTGGTGCATGGTCGGCACGGCGGTGAACCAGGTGGGGCGTACCTCATCGAACGTCGAGAAGAAGCGAAAGGCGTTGAAGCCGGGCGTGCAGGACACCGCACCACCCGCCGCCAGCGAGGAGGTGACGGCCGCAATCAGCCCATGGATATGGAACAGCGGCATGATGTTGAGGCAGCAATCCTCCGCCGTCAGCGCCAGTGAGGCGCCGATATGCACGGCCGAGGCGGTGATGTTGATCTGGGTCAGCGGCACGATCTTTGGGCGCGCGGTGGTGCCGGAGGTGTGCAGCACCAACGCCACATCATCCGGTTCGACAAGGCCCGGATGGGCGGGCGTGCCGATGAGATCGCTCAGCAGGGTAAAATCACCGGCCGCCTCGCCCGGCACCAGCTCGATGACGGCGATGCCGCGCGCGGCGGCAACGGCACGGGCGGGCGTCTCCATGCCCTGCTGGACGATCAGGGCGCGGGCGTTGAGGTCGGAGAGGTAGAAATCGAACTCCTCCGCCTTGTAGGCCGGGTTCAGCGGCGCGGTGGTGGCGGCGCAGGCGGTGGTGACGAAGAGCGCCGCCATCTCCGGCCCGTTGGGCAGCACCATCGCCACCCGGTCGCCCCGGCCGATGCCCATGGCGTTGAGACGGGCAGCGGTGGTGTCAGCGAGACGGCGCAGCCCGGCATGGGTGAGCCAAAGACGGCCCGGCGCGCCGATGGCGGGGGCGTTGTCAGCACCGCGCTGGAGCAGGCGGTGCATGGTGTCGGCGGAATAATCGGTCATGACGTCCTCGGTGCAAAAGAGAGCGGATCAGGCGCGGGCCTTGGCCTCGGCAATCCGCTGAGCCGCACGCTCGTTCATCGAGCGGCGGATGAAGGCGCGGCGCATCGGCTTCAGCACGAACAGCGCCAGCACGGCGGCGAGGATGTTCACCGCAGCACACAAATAGAGCACCGTCAGCCAGTCGCCAGTCAGGTCACGCAACTGGCTGCCCAGCGGCACCAGCAAGGCCGCAGTGCCCTTGGCGGTGTAGAGCAGGCCGTAATTGGTGGCGGCAAATTTCCGGCCAAACGTGTCGCCGCAGGTGGCGGGGAACAGCGAGTAGATCTCGCCCCAGGCGAAGAACACCACCCCGGTCAGCACCACGAAGAGAAGCGGATCGGTGGCGACCTGGGTGAGCACATACACGCCCACGCCCTCCAGCAGGAAGGCGATGAACATGGTGTTCTCCCGTCCGATCTGGTCAGACACCCAACCGAAGAACGGCCTTGTCAGGCCGTTGAGGATACGGTCGATGGACAGCGCGAAGGTCAGCGCCGGCAGGGTGATCCAGAACAGCGTGACCGGCGTCTTGGCCACGCCGAAATCAACGGCGATCACCGAGAGCTGGGCGGTGGCGATCAGCCCGCCAGCGCCGACCAGCACGAACATCAGATACATCAGATAGAAGACCGGCTCGCGCAGCACCTGGCGCGGCGAGTAGTCCCGGGTGATGTCATGCAGGCGGGATGGACGCACGGCGATCATGCCACCACCCGACAACGGCGTGGTCGGCGCCTTTTCCGTGCCCGGCGGCGCGCGCAGCGCGAGGCTTACCACCATCACGATCAGCCCCTGGATGAGGCCGAAGACTAGGAATGTCGACTGATAGCCTGAGCTTGCGATCATGTTGGAAATCGGCACCACCGTCACCGCCGAGCCGGCGCCAAAGCCCGCCGCCGTGAGCCCCGCCGCGAGGCCGCGACGATCGGGGAACCATTTCAGCGCGTTGCCCACGGTGGCACCATAGATGAACCCCGCCCCGATGCCGCCGATGGCCGCAGCTGCGTAAAGCACCGTGAGACTGTCGGCCATCGAGTTGATCACCCAGGATGCACCGATCATCACGCCACCGGCCAGCACGGTGAAGCGCGGGCCGATCCGGTCGATAACGTAGCCCTCGATCGGCAGCAGCCAGGTCTCGCAGATGACGAACACGGTGAAGGCGACCTGGATCGCCGCCCGCCCCCAGTGATGCGCCTGATCGATCGGCAGGACGAACAAGGTCCAGCCATATTGCAGGTTGGCGATCATCACCATGCAGACGATGCCCAGCGCCAACTGGGTCCAGCGTGATTTCAGTGCATCGGTCACCGTCTCAACTCCCCATCAAGCTCTTATCCCTCTAGCAGCAGGGCTGCATTGCACACAACACACCCCCGCCTGCCGCTGGACGAGCCGAGTACGCTGCGTCTAGCCTGATGCGTCAGCCATGGAGCGTTGTCATGACCAGTCTCACCGCCTCGACCCATCGGATCAATGCGTCGCTGGACGCCGTGCTGGCGGAGGCGCGAGAACGCTACGTGGCCGCCAATCCGCAGAGCCTCGCCGCCCATGTGACGGCCACCGCGGTGATGCCGGGCGGCAATACCCGCACCGTGCTGTTCCACACCCCCTTCCCACTGACCATGGCGCGTGGCGAGGGCTGCCGGCTCTGGGATGCGGATGGGCACCATTATATTGATCTGCTGGGCGAATACACCGCCGGACTCTACGGCCACAACAATCCAACGATCCGCGCCGCCATCGACGCGGCATTGGATGGCGGGTGGAATCTCGGTGGCCATGGCGTGATGGAAGCAAAGCTGGCGCGCGAGATCTGCCACCGCTTCCCCGGCATTGACCTGGTGCGCTTCACCAACAGTGGCACCGAAGCGAATTTGCTGGCCATCGCCACCGCCACTGCGGTGACAAAGCGGAAGCGGGTGATGGTGTTCGAGGGCGGCTATCATGGCGGCGTGCTGTATTTCGCCGGTGGCGGCATCCCGATCAACGCGCCCTATGACTGGCTGATGGCACCCTATAACGACATCGCCGCCACAATCGCGCTGATCGACGCGCATGCCGCCGATATTGCCTGCATCGTCGTCGAGCCGATGCAGGGCAGCGGCGGCTGCATCCCCGCCCACCCCGCGTTCCTCCAGGCGCTGCGCGATGCTGCAACGCGGGTCGGCGCCATCCTGATCTTTGATGAGGTGATGACCAGCCGCCATTCCGCAGGCGGCCTCCAGAAGCGCCTCGGTATCACACCGGACATGACGACGCTCGGCAAATATATCGGCGGCGGCATGAGCTTCGGCGCCTTTGGCGGGCGCGCCGACATCATGGAGCGCTTCGACCCGCGCCGGCCGGACGCACTGCCCCATGCCGGCACATTCAACAACAACGTGCTCACCATGGCCGCAGGCTTCACTGGCCTCTCCCAGCTCTTCACCCCAGACGCCGCCGAAGCGCTCTACCAGCGCGGCGAGGCCATGCGCGCCCAGCTCAACGCGATCGCTGCCGGAACGAAGATGCACTGGACCGGCATCGGCTCGATGATGTGCGCCCATTTCACCGACAATGCCGCCGAACTCAGAGAGTTGCTGTTCCTGGATATGCTGCAGGCGGGCTTCTACCTCGCACGGCGCGGCATGATCGCGCTGAGTCTGGAGGTGGGCGCCCCGGAGATCGACGGCTTTGCCGCCGCCGTGTCTGAGTTTGTTGCGACGCGGTTGGTGGGAGGGCGGTAAGGGCGCACGCAAGGCAAAGGGGCTCGGCCCCATGGCCTGAGCGAGCGCCAGGCCATACGGACACGCAACAGCGCGTCGCGGCCGCAGGATACTCCGACTGCAGGCGGCGTGATCCGATGCACCTGACCGGAAGGCCGTGCACGCGGCATCGATCCGACAGGCTGCTAGACCTGCTCGTCTACCAGGCTGACATCGGCCGGCCCATGCGCCGGCACCAGCGCGCGCACCTCGCGCACCGCCTGTCCTGTGTACGGAAGCGCAGAGCGCCGTCCCGCACGTCGAGGATCAGCGGCGTTCCAGGTGTCACGCCCACCACCGCGCCAGCCCCCGCACCTGGGCTGACGCATGGCGCTTGCCCTCGCCGGCGTAATCCTCGTGGTACTGCTCGATCTTTTGCGGATCATACAGATAGTTCACCATCAGCCCGTGGCTCTCCTTCAGCCCTTTGTCAGAGACATCGGCCAACATGTTGATCCGCTCCACCCGTGCGCCATTGGAAAGGTGGAAATGCGCCACCGGGTCCTGCGCCCGCTTGCCCTTGCCCTCCACCAGCAGATAGCGCGCGCAGAGCCGCACCAGGATCGGTTCGAGAACGCTCACCACAGCGGCGTCCCGCGTCCAGCCGCGCCGGCCAAGCAGGGAGGCCAGCACGGCGGGGCCGGAGATCTGTGCCTCGTGTGCCAGCAGATGCGCCGTCTCCTCCTCTTCCAGCAGCGCCCCGTCATCCTCGGCGATCATGCCGTCGAGCCAGCGGCGAAACCCGGGGATCGGGCTGAGGGTGGCGAAGCTGTGCAGATTGGGAAACTCGGACGACAACTCCCCCACCACGCGCTTGATGAGGAAGTTGCCGAAGCTGATGCCGGCCAGGCCCTGCTGGCAGTTGCTGATCGAATAGAAGATCGCGCTGTCGGCGGTGCGCGGGTTCTCCACCGGTGCTTTCTGGTCCAGCAGAAGCTGCACGCTGGACGCGAGCCCCCGCACCAGTGCCACCTCGACGAAGATCAGCGGCTCGGCCGGCATGCGCGGGTGGAAGAAGGCGTAGCAACGCCGGTCGCTGTCCAGCCGGTTCTTCAGATCGCGCCAGGAGCGGATTTCATGCACCGCCTCATAGCCCACCAGCTTTTCCAGCAACGCCGCCGGACTGTCCCAGTCGATGCGGCGCAGTTCGAGAAACCCGACATCAAACCAGTTTGCCAGCAGCCCGCGCAGATCGCTCTCAAGCGCTGAGAGATGCGCATCCCCCTTGGTGAGCTTCGCCAGGGTGGCGCGCAGATCGACGAGGAACTTCATGCCGTCCGGAATGGTGGTGAACTGCGTCAAAAGCTTGGTGCGCGGCGGCTCCAGCGACCTGCGCAGCCGGGAGCGCGCGGCCACGCTCTGCTCGGCATCGGCGGCCTCCTGCAATGCCGCATAGGCGGCGGCGATCGCCTCCGGGTCGGCATCAAAGCCCGCAATGCTGCGCAGAAACCCGCGCCGTCCCTCAGCGTTCAGCCCCAGATAGGTCTCAGCCAGCTTGGCCGCCCGGTTGCGCGCCGAAACCTCACCGCCGCGTCCCGCCAGACAGGCGCGAATCTGCGCCTCAATGCCGTCATCCTCGGTCTGCGACACGCCCTGTGCCATGTCCCGCCAGGCGCCGGTGATGCGCCGCAAGGCACGGTCGAGCAATCCGGAGGCAGCGGTATCAGGCATGGACATTCTCCTACGTCTGCTGAAACATAGCGAAACATACCTCCGCTGCGAAGCGGTGTTTGCGAGCCGGCCGCGGCGATGCACTATAGGCCGCGCCGCAGGGGCGGCTCAGCGGGGACCGGAATGGCGTTCGTGATCACCATCGCCCAGCAGAAGGGCGGCGCCGGCAAGACCACGCTGGTGGCCAGCCTCGCCGGCCATTGGGCGGCACGGCGCCGCGTGGCGCTGCTCGACATCGACCCGCAGCGCAGCCTCACGCGATGGCACGGCCTGCGAGACACGAACCTGGCTCCGGTCCGGCTCAGCGACGTCTCCGGCTGGCGTCTTTCGGCCGAACTCGACCGGCTGCGCGCCGATTGCGACATCGTGCTGATCGACAGTCCGCCGCAGATCGACACCGATGCGAGGCTCGCCATTCGCAGCGCCGATCTGGTGCTGGTGCCGATTCAACCGAGCCTGCCCGATCTCTGGGCGGCGGAAGGCACGCTGAAGCTCGCCGCCGCCGAACGTCGTACGGCCCGCCTGGTGCTCAACCGCGCTCAGCCCAGCGGGGCCCTGCGCGACACCATCGCCGCCAGCATCGCCGCGCAGGGTCTTACCCCGCTCACCGCCACGCTGGGCAACCGCATCGGTTTTGCCAATGCGTTTGCCCTCGGCCAGAGCGTGAGCGAACATCAGCCCCGCGCCACTGCCGCGCGCGAGGTGGCGGCCCTCGCCGCCGAGATCCTCGCGCTGATGCCCACCTGAACCACCCAACCGCACGACAAGGCCCGACATGCCCGCATCCCACACCATCTTCATCACCTCGCCGCTGGAGGCCGAGCACGTTGCGCGGCTGCGCGCCGTGGATCCCGCGCGGGTGCGAGTGCTGTATGAGCCCGATCTGATGCCGCAAACCCGCTACATCGCCGACCACAAAGGCGCGCCGCACAGCCTTGACGAAGCCCAGACCGCCCGCTTTCGCGCGGCCCTCAGCGAGGCGGATATCCTGTTCGATCTGCCCAGCGAGGCCGATCTGCCGTTCTGCCCCAAGCTCCGCTGGGTGCAGACCACCAGCACCGGCGTCGGCCCCGCCGTCGGCAGGCTCGGCCTGGACAAGACCGACGTCATCATCACCACCGCGCGCGGCGTGCATGCCGGGCCGCTCGCCGAGTTCGTCATGCTGGCGCTGCTCGCCCATGTCCGCGACCTGCGCCGCCTGCAGGCCGAGCAGCGCGCCCATCGCTGGGAGGCCTATTGCGGCCGTGAGATCGCCGGCCAGACCATGGTGATCATCGGCGCCGGCGACCTCGCCCGCGGCACCGCCCGGCTCGCTCAGGCGCTGCGCATGAAGGTGATCGCGGTGGCACGTGATGCCTCCAAGACCCGGCCTGATGGGCTGTTCGATGCGGTGATGCCGGTCTCCGAGCTGCATGCTGCCCTGGCGCTGGCCGATGCCGTGGTGGTCACCGTGCCGCACACCGCCGAGACCGCCGGCATGATCGACGCGGCTGGCTTCGCGGCGATGAAGCCCGGCGTCGCCTTCGTCAATATCGGCCGCGGCACGGTGATCGATGAGGAGGCGTTGATCGCCAGTCTGCGCTCCGGCCATGTCGGCTTTGCCGGGCTTGATGTCACCACAATCGAGCCGTTGCCGCCGGAAAGCCCACTCTGGGATATGGAGAACGTGCTGATCTGGCCGCATTCGGCCAGTACCGTTACCAGTGAGAACACCCGAATCACTGATATATTCGTCCACAACCTACGCCTGTTTTTGGATGGGCGCAGTGGTGAGATGATGAATATTCTTGATAAGACGTTACTTTACTGAGCGGCAGCGTGCCTGGCCCTGTGGTTCATGCTCCCCACCCTCCTCGACCGCCTCAGAGCCGCCCCCCAACGCACCGGCGCGGTCATCGTCACGCTCTATGGCGATTCGATCGCGCCCAGGGGCGGTTGCCTGTCGCTGTCGGACCTGTGCGCGGTGTTCGGTGCCATGGGGATCGGCGAGGGGGTGGTGCGCACCTCGGTGTCACGACTGGCGGCGGATGGCTGGCTGGAGCGGACGCGCCAGGGGCGGCGTAGCTTCTACCGCCTCGCGCAACGGGGCCTTGAGGCAACGGAGCTGGCGGCGCCGCTGATCTATGGCCCGATCTGTTCGCCACAGGGGGCTCTGACGCTGGTGCTGGGCGAGCGCGGCGGCCAGATGGCGGGGCAGGGCATCCTGGCGCCGGGCGTCTGGGTGGATCACACCGGGACGCCTCCGGATGATGCGATCACCTTGGAGCTTGGCGGCACACCGGCGATGCTGGCGCGCATGGCGTCGCGTGCCTGGCCGCTGGACGACCTCGCGGCGCGGTATGGCTCATTCCTCGATGCGGTGCAGCCGCCCAACCCGGGTTTGATCGGCCTGGAGGCGCTGGTCGCCCGCCTGCTGCTGGTGCATGAGTATCGCCGTGTGGTGTTGCGCGATCCCAGACTGCCGCGCGCCTTGCTGCCGTCAAACTGGCCGGGATTTGCCGCGCGCGATCTCTGCCATGACGCGTATGAGGCGTTGCGGGCCGAGTCGGAGGCATGGCTCGATCAGGCGGAGGCCGAGACCGGCCGCCTGCCGAGGCCCAACCCGGGGCGCCGCTTCACGCCTTCGCGGTGAGATGTTCGCGGAACCTGGTCCGAAGGGACAGCTTGTGCACCTTGCCGGTGGCGGTGTGCGGCAGTTCCTCGACCACCACCACGTCATCGGGCAGCCACCAATTCGGAACCTTGCCCGCATAGACTGCCATCACGCTCTCCCGCGTCACCTCGCGGCCGGTGCGCGGCACCACGATCAGTAACGGCCGCTCCGCCCATTTCGGATGGCTCGCAGCGATGATCGCCGCCTCCTGGATGTCGGGGTGCGACATCGCGAGATTCTCCAGCGCGATCGAGCTGATCCATTCACCGCCCGACTTGATCACGTCCTTGGAGCGATCGGTGATCTCCATCGTGCCGGTCTCATCGATGGTGGCGACATCGCCTGTGGCGAACCAGCCCTCCGCGTCACAGGCGCTGCCCGGCGCCTGGCCCCAATACGCACCCGCCACCCACGCGCCGCGCACCATCAGATTGCCCTGCGCCACCCCGTCCCATGGCAGGGATTCACCGGCATCGTTGACGATCTTCATGTCGATGCCGAAAATCCCGCGTCCTTGCTTCTCCAGATGCCGCAAGTGCGCCTCACCCTCATATTCCGCGGTCTCCTCGGTCGGCGCGTTAAAGGTGCCGAGCGGGCTCGTTTCGGACATGCCCCAGGCGTGATCGATCATCACGCCGTATTCGCGCTCGAACGCCTCGATCATCATCCGCGGACAGGCCGAGCCGCCGATCACCAGGCGCTTCACCGTTTCCAGCCGCTGGCCGGAGGCGCGCAGATGGTTGAGCAGGCCGAGCCAGATGGTCGGCACGCCGGCAGAGCGGGTGACGCGCTCCTCATTCATCATCTGGGTGAGGCTGGCGCCGTCCAGATGCCGCCCCGGCATGATCAACGCCGCGCCGGACGCCGGCGCCGCATAGGGAATCCCCCAGGCATTGACATGGAACATCGGCACCACCGGCATGATGCGGTCGGTGGCGCGCAGGCCGAACACATCGGCCGAGTTAATGGCCATGGTGTGCAGCAGCGTCGAGCGATGGCTGTAGAGCACGCCTTTCGGCTTGCCCGTGGTGCCAGAGGTGTAGCACAGCGAGGCAGCGCGGCGCTCATCGAACTCTGGCCAGACGTAATCCTCATCGGCCTCGCCCATCAGCGTCTCGTAGCACAGCAGGTCCATGCCGGCGGGAAGCTGGATGTCTGGCATATGCGCCGCCCCGCACATCATCACCACCGCGCGCAGCTTCGTCTGCGCGGCCACGGCGGTGACGATGGCCGCGAAGCTGGTTTCGGCGAACAGCACGCTGTCCCCGGCATCATTGACGATGAAGCTGATATCGGGCGCGCCAAGCCGGGGATTGATGGTGTGGCAGATCGCCCCCATGCCGGAGACGGCGTAGTACAACTCCAGATGGCGATGCCCGTTCCAGCCAAGGGTGCCGATTCGGTCATCCTCATGGATGCCAAGACGCTGCAACACCCGCACCAGCCGGCGCGCGCGGCGCTCGATGCCGGCATAATTGGTGCGATGGATATCGCCCTCGACGGTTTTGGAGACGACCTCGACACGCGGGTGGTTGCGAGCCGCATAGGTGATGATCGAGGAGATCATCAATGGCCGATCCTGCATCAATCCGAACATCGTCTGCCCTCCCGTCGCGGCTTGGTGCGCCGCTGTTGCAGGCAGATTACGGGGGCGGTCAGACAAGGCAAGGAAGAAACGAAGGCCAGGGGCGAGGCCGCACCCACGTTCGTGCAACACGCAACTCACCTGTTTGCCGTCGCGCCTGGCGGGCAAGATCCGCGTCCGCGGGGGTTTGAGGGATTACCGGGAGCGCCGAACTTGACGTGTCCCCCCCGATGCACCATCTGTCCAATCAGGACCGCAAGGGTCCGATTAGGGTCAAAGGCGATGTTGCGTGTCTCCAAGCTCACCGATTATGCGGTGGTTGTGCTGACCCGCCTTTCCGAGGGAGAGGCGGTCATGACCTCGCCTGCCATCGCGACCCTTACCGGCGTGCCAGAGCCGACAGTGGCCAAGGTGCTGAAGGCGTTGGGCGCCGGTGGCTTCGTGCTCTCAACCCGGGGCGCGCGGGGCGGCTATCGGCTGGCGATGGCGCTGGACCGCATCACCATCGCGGATGTGATCGCCGCCATTGATGGCCCGATCGCGCTCACCGCCTGCGTCGATGGTGGGGTGGGCGGCTGTGATGTCCACACCATGTGCTCGGTGCGTGGCCGGTGGGACCCGGTCAACGATGGCGTGCGCCGGGCGTTGCAGGCCATCACGGTGGCGGACATGGTCACCGCCGGTATTCCCGTGGCGTTTCGTGCGCCCAATTTTGCTCTTGCTGAATAGGACGACCCATGGCCGCCGTTGCCGAGACACTCGATGCCGTCCAGTCCGTCACTGAGGGCGGCTACAAGTTCGGTTTCTCCACCGAAATCGAGATGGACCTCGCCCCCAAGGGCCTGAACGAGGACATCATCCGCCTGATCTCCGCTCGCAAGGAGGAGCCGGAATGGCTGCTCGAGTGGCGGCTGAAATCCTATGCCGCCTGGCTGAAGATGGAGGAGCCGGATTGGGCGATGCTGCATCATCCGCCGATCGATTATCAGGACCTGCATTATTATGCGGCGCCGAAGAAGAAGCCGGGGCCGAAGAGCCTGGATGAGGTCGATCCCGAGCTGTTGAAGATGTATGAGAAGCTCGGCATTCCGTTGAAGGAGCGCGCGATCCTCGCAGGCGTCGAACTGCCCGAGGGCGAGGCGCCGCAGGTGGCGATTGATGCGGTGTTTGACAGCGTGTCGGTGGCGACCACGTTCAAATCGACGCTTGCCAAGGCGGGCGTGATCTTCTGCCCGATCAGCGAGGCGGTGCGCGATCATCCCGAGCTGGTGCGGCAATATCTGGGCTCGGTGGTGCCGGCGGGGGATAATTACTTCGCGGCGCTGAACTCGGCGGTGTTCACCGATGGCAGCTTCGTGTTCGTGCCCAAGGGCGTGCGCTGCCCGATGGAGCTGTCCACCTATTTCCGCATCAATGCCCGCAACACGGGACAGTTCGAGCGCACTTTGATCATCGTGGAAGATGGCGCCTCGGTCTCCTATCTTGAGGGCTGCACGGCGCCACAGCGCGATGAGAACCAGTTGCATGCCGCGGTGGTGGAGTTGGTGGCGATGGCGGATGCCTCCATCAAGTATTCCACGGTGCAGAACTGGTATCCGGGCGATGCCGAGGGGCGCGGTGGCATCTACAATTTCGTCACCAAGCGCGGCATCTGCAAAGGCGCCAACAGCAAGATCAGCTGGACGCAGGTGGAAACCGGCTCCGCGATCACCTGGAAATACCCGTCTTGCATTTTGCAGGGCGAGGGGTCGGTGGGTGAGTTCTATTCGGTGGCGGTGACGACCAATCATCAGCAGGCCGATACCGGCACCAAGATGATCCATATCGGCAAGAACACCCGCTCGACGATCGTGTCGAAGGGCATCAGCGCCGGCAAGTCGAACAACACCTATCGCGGCAAGGTGAGCATTCTGAAGGGCGCGTCTGGCGCGCGGAACTTCACGCAATGCGACTCGTTGCTGATCGGTGATCAATGCGGCGCGCACACCGTGCCGTATATCGAAAGCCGCAACCCCACGGCGAAGCTGGAGCATGAGGCGACCACGAGCAAGATCAGCGAGGATCAGCTGTTCTATTGCCGCTCGCGCGGGCTCAGCCAGGAGGATGCGGTGGGCATGATCGTCAATGGGTTCTGCCGTGACGTGTTGAAGGAACTGCCGATGGAGTTCGCGGTCGAGGCGCAGAAGCTGCTCGCCGTGAGCCTTGAAGGCTCCGTGGGCTAAGGAGAGAAATATGCTTGAGATCAAGGGCCTGACGGCCTCCATCAACGACAAGCCGATTCTGCGCGGCATCGATCTCGTCGTGCCGAAAGGCGAAATCCATGCGGTGATGGGCCCCAACGGCGCGGGCAAATCGACGCTTGGTTATGTGCTGTCCGGCCGCGAGGGCTATGAGGCGACCGGCGGCAGTGCCACGTTCAACGGGGCGGATCTGCTGGACATCGAGCCGGAGGAGCGCGCGGCGCTCGGCCTGTTCCTGGCGTTTCAGTATCCGGTGGAGCTGCCCGGCGTGGGCAACGCCAATTTCCTGCGCACCGCGCTGAACGCTTTGCGCCGGGCGCGGGGCGAGGCGGAGATGGATGCGCCGGGCTTCCTCAAGCTGGCGCGCGCCGAGATGAAGCGGCTGTCGATGCCGGATGACATGCTCAAGCGCAACGTGAATGTAGGCTTCTCCGGCGGTGAGAAGAAGCGCAACGAGGTGCTGCAGATGGCCATTCTGCGCCCGAAGCTCGCCATTCTCGACGAGACGGATTCGGGGTTGGACATCGATGCGCTGCGCATCGTGGCCGACGGCGTGAACGCGCTGCGCGGGCCGGAATTCTCGGCGCTGGTCATCACCCATTATCAGCGCCTGCTCGATTATATCGTGCCGGATCGTGTGCATGTGCTGGCCGAGGGCCGCATCGTCCGTTCCGGCGGGCCGGAGCTGGCCCTGGAGCTGGAGGCCAACGGCTATGCCGGCATCGTGGCGGATGCGGCATGAGCACGGACGCCTTTCTCGCGCGCTACGCGGAGCGCAAGACGGGTCTGGGCGATCTCGCCTTGCGGGAGCGGGCGGCCGGTCTGTTGCGCGCCAAGGGTCTGCCCGGGCCGCGCGATGAGGCCTGGCGCTACACCCGCCTGCTACCGCTGACCCAGACGGATTTCGTGGAGCCCCGTGCGGAGGCGTTTGACGCGTCGGCGCTGCTGGCCCGTCTGCCGGCGATCGACGCGCCACGCCTGGTGTTTGTCGATGGCCGGTTCAGCCCGGTGCATTCCACCCTGCCGAACCTCGCCGGCATCCGCGCCGGGGTTCCGGCCTTTGGCACCGGCGCCCGGCCGGACCTTGACCCGCTGGTGGCGCTCAACACCATGCTGACCGAGGATGGCGTGGCGATCACGGTGCCGGCCGATGTCGATGCCGGGACCATCGTGCTCGCCAGCCTCGCCACCGGCCAGGGCGGCCGGGCCATCGCCTTTCATCCCCGCCACAGCGTCACGCTGGCGCCGGGGGCGAAGCTGACCCTGATCGAGATCGGGCTCGGTGAGGGCGTCTATTTCCACAACCCGGTGATCACCGCCGCCATCGCCCAGGGCGCCTCGCTCACCCATCTGCGGTTGCAGACCGAGAGCGAGACGGGGTTCGTGCTGTCCACCGTCTATGCCGATGTCGCAACGGGCGGGACGTATGACAGTTTCCAGCTCGCCATGGGTGGGCGGCTGGCGCGCGCGGAGATTCACGCGACGTTGAGCGGGCCGGATGCGATCGCCCATCTCAATGCCGCGCAGTTGCTGGGCGGGGTGCAGCACGCCGATTTCACCACGATCGTGTCGCATGACGCGCCGAACTGCGCCTCGCGCCAGACGGTCAAGACCGTGCTGACCGGCCGGTCGCGGGGCGTGTTTCAGGGCAAGATCGAGGTGGCCCGGGCGGCGCAGAAGACCGATGGCTATCAGATGAACCAGGCGCTGCTGCTGAGCCCGGATGCGGAGATGGACAGCAAGCCGCAGCTTGAGATCTACGCGGACGATGTGAAATGCAGCCACGGCGCCACCGTGGGTGAGCTTGATCCGGAGCAGCTCTTCTATCTGCGCAGCCGCGGTGTGCCGGCCGCCGAGGCGCGGGCGATCCTGGTGCGGGCGTTCCTGGATGCGGCGCTTGAGCCGATCAGCCATGAGGCGGGCCGGGCGGCGATGGAAGACGCCATTGCGGCCTGGTGGGCGAGGCAGGCATGAACGCGATCCGTCTGTTCGACATCGAGGCGATCCGCGCCGATTTCCCCATTCTGGGCGAGAAGATTCGCGGCAAGGACCTCGTGTTCCTCGACAGCGGCGCCTCGGCCCAGAAGCCGCGCGTGGTGATGGAGGCGATGCTGCACGCCATGCAGCACCAATACGCCAATGTGCATCGCGGCCTGCATTGGATGAGCGAGCGCACCACCGAGGCCTATGAGGCGGCGCGGGATGCCGCGGCGCGGCTGATGAACGCGGCGGATCGGCGCGAGATCGTCATCACCCATAGCAGCACCGAGGCCTTCAACCTCGTGGCACATTCCTTCGGCCGCGGCGTGCTGAAGCCGGGTCAGGCGGTGGTGATTTCGCAGATGGAGCACCACGCCAATCTGGTGCCCTGGCAGATGCTGCGCGACGCGCATGGCATCGAGTTGCGCGTGGCACCGATCACCGATGCCGGCGAGCTGGACATGGCGGGGCTTGAGGCGCTGCTGACCGATGGCAAGGTGGGGCTGGTCTCGATCACCCATATGTCCAATGTGCTCGGCACCTACACCCAGGCCGAGCGCATCGTGCAGCTCGCCC
>Ga0114959_10001987_pt1 | contig 17283 bp, 15 predicted proteins | sample C_130625_EF_Meta_FD_87317 | JGI IMG/M metagenome (GOLD analysis project Ga0114959, IMG submission 87317) | Freshwater microbial communities from Lake Croche, Canada to study carbon cycling - C_130625_EF_MetaG | ecosystem: Environmental > Aquatic > Freshwater > Lake | place: Lake Croche, Canada...
CACGTCCTTGATCTCCCAGGGCGTGCTGCCAGAGCGGGTGACGCGCACCTTCCGCTCGGCTCCCTTGCCGAGATCGACGTTGCCCAGATCGATGAAGGGCGGATCGAACGTCACGTCGCCGCGGATGTTCCCCGTCACGCGCAGCTGCACCTCGGCGAAGAACGGCTTGTCGAAGGTGACCGTCAGAGTCGCCCCGTGCTGGCCGAGGAACGTCTTCGTGTTGAACGTCGCCACGACCTCGGAAGTCTCGTGGGTCTTGAGGTCTTTCTTCGTGATCGTCGGGGTGGTGCAGCCGCAGCTGGTGCGCACGCCGACGACACGGAGGCCTTCCTTGTACTTCTTGCGGAACACGAACCGGTGCTCCGTCTTCGCGCCGCGGGCGACGTTGCCGAAGTTGTGGCTCGTCTCCGAGAACATCTGCTTGGCCCAATCCTGGGCCCGGGCCGGTGCCGCACCGAGCAGCAGGAGCCCGACGACAACGACCAACGGGAGACGGAGCTTGCCGAAGAAGGAACGGGCGGCGCACATGGACGTGTCACCAGAGGGTGTGCGGCCGGCGGAAGGCTTGGCCGCGAAAGACCTTACGAAGAGTACGGATGCCATGGAAGGGGAGTCAACGGGGCTCTGGGCGGGCTGGGCGGACAACGGTGTCCGTCACCTTCCAAACATTCCCCGCCGGGGCGTTCCCGGGGGGTGTCCAGTGCCGTTTCCCCCTGAAATTTCCTTCTTTTGCGCGCCAGGACCGCTACAGCCCCGAGGGTTTGCTAGGATAGAAAAGTCGCTCATCGGACGGCTCCCCAGCCGTCCGAGACGTTCGAGCCAGCCCGAGCCGGCCCGGACAGGACCCTCGATCGCTGGTCTGGGGTTGGTTCTTGACTGGTTCTGGCTCTGATTCGCCGGGTGTTCCCGGTGGTTCAACCCAGCCTGACGAACCGGCCGCCGACCAGCCGATGGAGGGAGTGACGAAGCTTCGATCCCTGACCTCGGTCAGTGGTCGAGAGACCATTGGGGGCGTACTGGTTTCGACCGGATGCAAGAGGTTCAGATTGCGTGTCGTGGTTGGTCGGCTGGCCACGTTAAAAGTCGACCAAGCTTCAATTGCAGAAGCTCAGTTTTCTCTGGCTGCCTAATTAAGTAGCCCCGAGCGATGGCCCCAGTCGGAAGGGCCTCCCAATCGGTCGCCAAATCCGACTCGCTCCACTCCACCGCCGGGTACGGGTGGGGCTAAAAAAGTTCCTGGCTGGTGGATGACGAACCCTGTCGGCCGGGGGCGCATCCACGAGACTCAAATCGACCGGATACGCACGTAGACGTTTGTTCTGAATCATCACGGGACGCGGGTTCGACTCCCGCCGCCTCCATCCTTCGCGAGCCAGCGCCGGCAACGGTGCTGGCTCGCGTCGTTTTCAAGGCCCGTGATTCAGACGCCCAGCGAACGCCACGGCCGGCCAGAGGCCCATCACCCGCGCCCCCCTTCGCAGCAGGTCTCGCAGATCCGGTGACACTGCTCGCAGTGGAACTTCGCCCGGATCTCGATCAGCCGCCCGCCACACACCGGGCAGGCCGGCCGCGATTCACTGGGGCGCGTCGGTTCGTCGGGCCCCGGTGGGGATTCGCGATCGCTCATCCAACACCCTCCGACTGCTCCGACCTCACGGCTCGAACACGACGGCCACCGGCATCGAGTCGCCGAAGGTCTCGAAGTCGCGGAAGCTCCACACGACCGACTTGTCCGCCGTGACCTCGATGATCTGCGGGTTTTCGGGGCCAGCGTGGCAATTCACGAACCGGGTGTTGCCGCTGGGGAGCCGCCAAACTTGCGTCACCCAGGCGAGCGTGATCCCGGGGAGATCGTTCTGCTCGACCCGCCAAACGATCTCCTTCGCCGGCGTGACCTCGAGCACCGAGTGGCCATTGCCCGTGCCGATGAGCGTGTTGCCGTTGGCGAGCCGCACGGCCGAATAAAGCTGATCGCCGAAGGCCTCGGGGCCATGGCCGGTCTTGGGTTCCTTCCCGAACAGCGGCACGTCGTATTCCCACACCACTTTCCCGTCGCGATCATATTCGCGAACGACGCCATCGCGCTCGTGGGCCACGAGGATCGTCCCGGCGGCGGTGCGGCGGGCGTTGCGCGTGTCGGAATGGACGGCGGGGTTGTTGACGACCAGCTTGGTCGACTTCCGCACCTTGCCCTCGCGGGTCACTTCGACGATCCGCGCCGGCCCTGATTCGACGATCATCGTCGCGCCGTCGGGGAGTCGCTCGAAGGCGTGAACCTCGACCGGCTTGCCGGCGTTGTCGCCCGCAGCGGCGTCGTATTCCCACACCGGCTTGCCGTCACGATCGAGCTCGAGGACGCGCGTCCAGCCATCCTGGATGAGGAGGTGGCCTTCCGGCAGGAGGTGAAGATCGTGGATCGCGCCGTTGGCCCGCTTCCATTCCACCTTCCCGTCGGGAGCGATCGCGGCCAGCGTTCGCCGTGAGTCGTCGGCGGCGATCACGCGCCGCGGCGGGCCGGTCTGCTCGGCAACCGTCGTGCCGCTCAAGCCCGCCCCAAGCGAGAGCATGAGGAGGACCGCACGGGCCACGGCCGCGGGAGTCCAGCCCAACTGCGGTTCGGCGTGCACCCGCGGGGCCTGCCCGGCGGCGGCAGCGAGCACTTCGTCCCGCGCTACGGCCACGCTGGGCCCCGGCACATGGTCGATCGAGAGTGAAAAGGTGATCTCCCCGCGAGGAGGAAGCGTCACGACTCGCCCCTGCGATTCCTCGAACGAGCGCGGATTGGGGAAGTTTGTCGCCGGCTCCAGACCGGTGACGTAGCCATCGGCCTCGCCTCCCTGCTGCTTCCAGAGGGCGAAGCAGGGGAGCGTCCGCGAATCCCAAGAGAGCCGGGCCGCCTGCTTGCCCCCGGCGGCGACGAGGAGCGCGGCGGCGGTGCCGTCGTCGCGGGGACGGATCCGGGCGTAGTGGCAATCCTCGGGGCGGCCGGGGCGCGGCGCGTCGTAGCGGTTCCAGGTGGCGATGTCGGCCGCTGCCACCGCATCGCGCGGCACGATCTCGTCGATCGGCGCGACGACCTCGGCCCCCGCACCAAGAAGCGGCGGCCCGAAGTTGACGTGATAGAGCATCTGCATCGAGGTGGGACGGTCGGAGAGATTCGTGACCGTGTCGGTCCAGGCGACGCCGTGGCGCTCGACCGAGAGCGTCAGATTCATCGTCATCCGCAGGGCGTGGAAGTGGAAGCGGGTCTCATCGACGGTCCCCCGGGCGGTGAGGGTGCCGGCCCGCTCGTCGAGGATCACCTCGAGCGACCGGGCAGGGAGGTTGGCAACCCGGCCGTGGAGGCCATAGCGGAGTCGCCCCTCCGGCGTGAAATCGGGAGCGCCGTTGCTCACGAGGCCACAGCGGGCGACGAGCTCGTCGAAGCCGTCGAGCCATCCGAGGCCGGATGGCTCCGACAGCGGCACGAACCCCGGATGCACCGGCCCGCGCACCGGGGACTGCCAGCCCCATTCCGTCCCGGCGGCATTCACCTTCCAAATGCCGAGGCCCCGATCGGGTAGGAGCCACACTCGCGTCTTCCCGGCGACGAGCTCTACCATCCGCACCCCCTCGGCAAGCCCGCCGACGAGCGTCCGGCAGCGGACCGCAAGGGGGCCAGCCGAAACGTCGATGTCGGCAGGAGCCCGGGGGGCGAGCCCGGTCCGTTCGTGCGCCTCGATGATCGACACCATTCGCGGCCCGGACATGAAATGAGCTCCCTGATGCGGTAATCTCTAGTGTCCGTGGAAAAAGTCATCCATGACCTTTTTCCACTGGAGACACCCCCAAAAAAGCCAAGTTTTTCGGGTGTGTCGGCCGCCGCATCCGGCGGCGGTCACTTTATCAACTGGCTCCTAGGCTTCCGATCCGGCCATTCAGACCCGGTGGGACGCCGGGAAATCTATCAGATTCCACAGACTTCCCAGACGGCGCCTTTTCGGGAACAGCGAGGCCGCATCAGGCCACCAACCCTCATCCAGGATGACCATGCCCCCCCATCAGCAGCCGATGGCCGTCGTACTCGCCGCCGGCAAGGGAACACGAATGGGGAGCGACCTCCCGAAGGTGGTCCACGAGGCGGCCGGGAGACCGCTTGTCCGCTGGGTTGTCGATGCTCTCCGCGAAGCGGGGATCGGCGAGATCATCGTTGTTGTCGGGCATCGGGCAGAACTGGTCGAGGCCTCCCTGGCCGACGTTGCCGGGCTCTCCTTCGCGACCCAACGCCAGCAGCGTGGCACCGGCGACGCCGTCGCGGCCGCGGCTGCCGGGATCGAGGCACGGCTCTCGGACGACCGTCGCCGCCCGGTGGTGATCGTCTGCGGGGATTCTCCGATGCTCCGCCCCGAGAGCGTCCGCGGACTGCTCGCCCAACTCGCCGAATCCAACGCTTCGTGCCTGGTCGGCACAGCGGTGACCGACGACCCGCAGGGGCTGGGGCGCATTGTTCGCGACCAGGCCGGGCACTTCCTGCGGATCGTCGAGCAAAAGGACGCATCGCGAGAGGAACTGGGGATCCGCGAGGTGAACATGAGCACCTACGTGTTTGCCGCCGAAGACCTCCTCCTGTCCCTTTCCCGGCTCGACAACGCGAATGCTTCCGGCGAGTACTACCTCACCGATTGCCCCGGGATCCTCCTCGGCGAAGGTCGCCCCGTCGACGCGCTGGCCTGCCTCGATCCGAGCGAGACCCTCTCGGTGAACACGCCCGAGCAACTCGCCGAGGTCGCTGAAGCCCTGCGGCGACGCGGCGGCGACGCCCCATCTTGAACATCCCCCCCCGCGGCCAGACGATGCCGGCCGGCCGATGCCCTCCATTCCCCAGGCTCCGACGACATGAATGACCTCAAGATCTTCAGCGGACCGGCCAACATCCCGCTGACGCAGGACATCTGCCGCTACCTCAATCTCCCCATGGGAAAGATCTCCATGGGGCGGTTCCCCGATGGCGAGATCTCCTGCAAGATCGACGAGGACGTCCGGGGCCGCGACGTGTTCATCGTCCAGCCGACCTGTCCGCCGGTCAACGACCACCTCATGGAGCTGCTGGTCATGATCGACAGCTTCAAGCGGGCAAGTGCCTTCAGGCTGACGGCGGTCATCCCGTACTTCGGTTACGCCCGCCAGGACCGCAAGGATTCGGGCCGGGTGCCGATCACCGCCAAGCTCGTGGCCAACCTGATCACCCGCGCCGGGGCCGACCGCGTGCTGGCGATGGATCTCCACGCCCCTCAGATCCAGGGATTCTTCGATTGCCCAGTCGATCACCTCTACGCGGCCCCCGTCCTCAGCAACCATGTCCTCTCGATGGGGCTGCCGAAGGAGGACATCGTCGTCGTCAGCGCGGACGAGGGGAGCATCAAGCGAGCCAGCGGCCATGCTTCACGGCTGGGGGCCCCACTGGCGATCGTCGACAAACGGCGACTCAGCGCCGACACCACCAGGAGCACAAACATCATCGGCGCCAGCGTCGAGGGGAAAATCGCCCTGATGTTCGACGACATGATCAGCACGGCGGGATCGATTTGCTCGGCCGCCGAGGCGGTGCAGAAGCACGGAGCCGGGGCCATCTACGCCGCCGCCACCCACGGCCTGCTCGTCGGCCCGGCGATCGAACGACTCCGGGCAGCTCCGTTTGCGGGGATCATCATCACCGATTCGATCCCCCTTTCACCGGGAAAACAGCTCCCTTCGATCACGGTCCTGTCGGTGGCCAGCCTGCTTGGTCAGGCCATCAAGCGGATCCATCGCAACGAATCCGTCAGCATGATGTTCCAGTAACCCCCCCCGAAAATGGGATCACCGTCGGCCCTGGCGGTTGAGAAGCGTTTCGGCGACCGATGCCACCGGTCGCCGAGGGTTTTGGGAGGAAACAGCCGCATTCCACGGTTCGGCTTGCGGATTCCAGCCCAGATGTCACAATGAGTGGCTTGCCGAAAGGAGCTGTTATGAGCGATTCGCTTGAAGTTGTTGCCCGCCCTGCTACCGGTACCCGTGAGTCCCGCCGACTCCGTCGCCAGGGGTACGTCCCCGCCGTTTTGTACGGGCACGGGGAAAAGTGTGTCGATCTCGCTGCCCGGCGGGAGGCCCTTGAAGCCGTCATTCGCCACGGCGGTCGCATCGTCGAACTCAAAGGCGCGGTGAAGACCAGTGCCTTGGTGCGCGATCTCCAGTGGGATACGTACGGAGTGCAACCGCTCCACGTTGATTTTGTTCGCGTCGACAAGACCGAACGCATCAAGGTCCGCGTCCCTCTCGATCTCCGCGGCGAGGCCCCCGGGCACCGCGCCGGTGGCACGGTCAACATGGTGCTCCATGAGATCGAGATCGAATGCACTCCCGACACGATCCCAGAGAAGATTCTCGTCCATGTCGGCAAACTCGACGTCGGCGGCATGATCAAGGTCCACGACATCGAACTCCCCGCCGGGGCGAAGGCTGTCACCGACGGCGAAGAGACCGCCATCAGCTGCACGGTCACGATCCACAAGACCGACGACGCCGCTCCCACCGGAGCCGCCGAGCCGGAGATCATTGGCCGCAAGGCCGGCGAGGAGGGGGATGCTGCTGCCGGAGAAGGCTGATGCGTCCGGAGGTTGCGAGAGCGGTCCGTGCGGTTGGACGTGGGCCCTTGCCGCCGTCCTTTCGATTCGCACGGTGGACGCTCCAAGCCGTTGGGAAGCCCTGCCAGCCGAGTGGCGATGTGGCCCGCGGTCAGAGCGAGCCCGTTTCGGGGCGATCTCCTGAAGGCAGGCTGTTTTTTGGCGCCGCTCCTGCGGTGCAGCCATGAAACTGGTCGCCGGATTGGGAAACCCGGGTCGGGCCTACGACGGAACGCGTCACAACATCGGGTTTGATGTCCTCGAGGTCCTCGCCAAACGGGCGGGGGGTCCGGGTCGTCGGGCTCGATTCCAGGGGGAATTTGCCCAGACAACGATCCGTGGCTGCCCGGTGCTCCTTCTCTGGCCGCTGACCTGGATGAACCTCAGCGGTGCCAGTGTTCTCGCCGCAAAAGACTTTTACAAAATAGACAACGTTGACATTTTGGTGCTCTGCGACGACTTCCAACTCCCCACCGACACGATTCGTCTGCGGGGAAGTGGTTCCAGCGGGGGCCAAAAAGGGCTTTCCGACATCCTCGCCAGACTCGGTTCCAATGCGGTGCCAAGATTGAGGATTGGGGTTGGGCCGCTGCCAACAGGCTGGACATCGGCCGACTTCGTGCTCGGCAAGTTCACCAAGCAGGAGCGGCCGGAGGTTGTGGCACTCGTGGAGAGGGCTGCGGACGCCGTCGAGGAGTGGGTCGGTGCGGGAATCGAATCGGCGATGAACAGGTTCAACTGACCCCTCAGATCGCAGTGTTTCCGGCCCGGATTTGTCATCGCCCCCCTCTTCAGCCTACAACTCATTCGACGACTCAGCCCCTATTCAACTCCCCTTCGGGTGGGTTTTCACCGACTTTTTAACTGCCGATTCAAGACACTCATGACAACCAGGCCCGGCTCCGCCGGACCCCAGCAGAGGAGCGACGAGCGACATGGTGGTGTACGAAGGGATGTTCATCCTCGATCCGACAAAGTACTCCCGCGACCCGGCGGCGATCACGCAGCAGGTTGCCGATCTGATCACTCAGCACGGCGGCACGATTCTGGCCGCTCGTTTGTGGGACGAGCGGAAGCTTGCCTACCCGATCAACGGCCACAAGAAGGGGGTCTACTGGCTCACCTACTTCAAGATGCCAGGGTCGGGCGTGACGCCTTTGGAGCGGCAGTGCGAGATCAATGACGACATCATCCGCAAACTGATCCTTAAAGTAGATCCGCGAATTGCTGATGCCCTCGTCCAGCATGCACTGGCGGGCAGCGAGACGGCGGCCACGAAGCGCCCAGGCCCAACCCCCGGTCCGGCCGCCGCGCCAGTCGCCGCGGAGTGATCCAGCCCTCCACGGCTTCCTCCCCCAGGCCTGGCTGAAACCCCGGGCGGTGCGAGGATTCGGTAGGGATGGTCGGGGATCGGCGGGCCAGCCTGACGGCACGGGGGTGATTGCACGTCGCCCCATGAAGGGGTATCATGGTGAACACTTGTTCACTCAACCCCAGCACTTCGTCAGTCCAAGGAGCGACCCATGGCCAGTTTCAACAAGGTGATTCTCCTCGGGAACGTTACCCGCGATCCAGAACTCCGCTACGTCTCCGCCGGCACTCCGGTGACGGAGATCGGCTTGGCAGTCAACAGTCGGCGCAAGGGCCCCAACGGCGATTGGATCGAGGAGACGACCTTCGTCGATGTGACGTTCTGGAGCCGGGAAGCCGAGATCGCCGGGGAATACGTGACGAAGGGTTCTCCGATCATGATCGAGGGGCGGCTGAAGCTCGACACCTGGGAAAAGGACGGCAAGAAGAACTCTAAACTGCGGGTCGTCGGGGACCGACTGGTCCTCCTCGGCAACCGCCAAGGGGCTCCTGAAGGGGGGAAGGGAGGGGCCGAAGGTCCCCCGAGGCCGAAGCGGGTCGGCGCTCCCCGGCAATCAACGCCCGATGACCGCCCCGACGATTCCCATGGCCACGGTGAGTATGATAGCGCCACACGCGACGGTGGCGGCCGGGGTCAAGACACGGTCTCCCACGGGGGATCCGATGACGACATTCCGTTCTGAACCCGTTTTTGGCACAATTCAACAAAATGACCGTGGTCACTGATTCAGCGCGAGTCCGACGACCCCAGCCCCGAACTGATCCACACTTCCCGAACTCTTTCTCCCCGAGCCTCAGTTTCAAGAGACGAATCATGTCACAGTCCTCCACCGTCACCTCCCGCCCTCGGTCCGTGAATGCGACCGGCTCTCATACCGGTCAACTGCCGAAGGGGCAGCGTGGCGGCATCGAACTTCTCTTGGTGCACAACGTCGAGCATCTCGGCAAGCAGGGGGAAGTCGTCGAGGTGAAGCGTGGTTACGCCTTCAACTACCTGCTGCCGCAGGGCCTCGCGACGGTGGCCACCGAACACCACAAGCGGATGGTGGCCAAGCATAAGGCGAAGCTCGAGGAGATCGCCCGCGAGCGTCTCGCTGGCCTCCGGTCGCTCCTCGAAGAACTCGTCCGTACGAGCGTCACCATCGAGGCCAACGCCAACGACGAAGGCCACCTCTACGGCTCAGTCACTTCGGTTGAGATCGCCCGGGCTCTCAAGCAGCAGGATCTCGTCGTCTCCAGCGACAACGTCATCCTGCAGGGGCCGCTCAAGGAAGTGGGCCTCTACACCGTTCGCGTGCGACTCGCGGCGGAGGTCGAAGGGGATCTCAAGGTGTGGGTGGTGCCGACCAGCGGCGACGCGACAGCGAAGTAACAACTTCTATCCCTGCGGCCAGGACACAGATGTCCTTACCGGCAGCAGTGGTTGAACGATCCGGTGGGCAGGGCTGCAGCATTGTGGCCCTGCCCATGTTCGTGTGTATCGGCTCCTCGGTGCGGCCCCCACGCCGCAGTGCGGGGTGGATGGCATCGCCGTGATGGTCCCCCGGAGCATCGTGCGGCCCGGGACATCTGACGGAACGAATACGGGGCGGGAGGCTCGATCAGATGGCATCACGACGCAGTGGCGACGGGGGCAACGGCGAGGGGCGCGACCGCCAGCGGGATGGAGGGCGGCGCCGCACCCGCGACAATGGCGACGGGGCCGGCGCAGCGCCCGACCTCCGCGAGCGCCCCGTCGATCTCGCCGCCGAGCGCGGCGTGCTCGGCAGCATTTTTCTCAAGCCTGACGCCTGCGACGACGTCGCGCTCGTTCTCCGCCCGGAGGACTTCGCCGACGAAGCCCACCAAATCCTCTTCCGCCACCTCATCGAACTCCACGACGGCGGCAAGCGGATCGACACCACGATCGTTCTCGACCGGCTCCGATCAAAGGGAGACCTCGAACGGATCGGAGGCGTGGCCGCCATCGGCGAGATCGTGCAGTCGGTGCCCCACGCTGCCCATGCGACGCACTATGCGCAGATCGTCCGCGATAAGTCTCTCCTCCGCTCGCTGATCGACGCCGGCACCGACATCCTTCGCGACGCCTACGACTCGACCGACGAGCCGAAGGAGCTCCTCTCCCGGGCGGAATCGAAGATCTTCACGATCCTCGAGAACCGCAGCTCCGCCGACGCCACTCCGATCAACGAGGTGCTCGGCAAGGTTCTCGAGCGGATGGACGCCCGGATGAAGCACGAGCAGACGCTCGGTGGCGTGGAGACCGGCTTCACGGAGCTCGACGCCCTCTGCGGGGGGCTCCACAACTCCGAACTCGTGATCCTCGCCGCCCGGCCGAGCATGGGGAAGACGGCGCTAGCGATGAACATCTCCGAGCACGTGGCGATCACGAACCGCCATCCGGTGTTGTTCGTGAGCCTCGAAATGGCGGCCATGGAACTTGCCGACCGTCTCCTCTGCTCGGTCGCGGGCGTCAACGGCCATCGGCTCCGCAACGGGACGATCTCCAAGGAGGACCGCCGCAGGCTCGTGGAGAAGTCGGCGGAGATCAGTGTCGCGCCGCTCCTCATCGACGACACCCCGGGGCGAACGCTCACCGAAATCGCCGCCGTCGCCCGCCGACAGAAGCGGCGTGGCGGGCTGTCGCTGATCGTCATCGACTACCTTCAGCTCATCGAACCGGACAACCCGCGTGATCCCCGTCAGGAGCAGGTGGCGAGGATCGCGAGGCGGTTGAAGATGATGTCCCGCGAGCTCGACATCCCGGTGCTCTGCCTCGCTCAGCTCAATCGCCAAGCGGAAGCGTCGCGGGACAATCGACCGCGGCTCAACCATCTCCGCGAGTCGGGGGCCATCGAGCAAGACGCCGACCTCGTGATGTTCGTGCATCGCGAGGAGTACTACCAGACCAACGACGAGGACCGCGAGCGAGTGAAGGGGCAGGCGGAGATCATCATCGCCAAGCAGCGAAACGGCCCGATCGGCGACGCCAAGCTCCTCTGGCAGCACGATTTCACCCGATTCGTGAACCTCGAACACCGCCAGTACGACGAGTTCGAGCAATTTTCGAGCTTTTGACATGAGCGTCCGAAAAGCCATCCTGGCCTTTTCGGGCTTGGGACACACCCGTCCTAAGCCGCGTCAACGCCCTCGGGCAGCGCTGCGATCGGTGCCGGGGCGGACATCGAGTTCCAGGCCATCATCCTCGCCCCGCTCCAACCGCTCCCAGGCGATCCCCCCCATGGCGGCGTTGTCGGTACACAACTCCCGCGGCGGGATGAGCACGTCCACGCGTCGCTTCCTGCCGAGTCGCTCGAGAGCCTCGCGCAGCGCCGTGTTGGCCGTCACTCCCCCTCCGACGGCCAGCACGCGGCACTTCGTCCGGGCGAGGGCCAGATCGACCTTGGCGAGGATCGTCTCAACCACGGCATGCTGGAACGACGCCGCGAGATCGGCGAGGGCGCGTCCGGTAGGAGCGGGCGTGTCGTCGGGGGCGCCCGGAGGCCTGATCCGATAACGGAGGGCCGTTTTGAGGCCGCTGAAGCTGACGTCCATCCGATCCAGATCGGTGGCGAGCGGCCGCGGAAAACGGTGCGCGGCGGGATTCCCACCGACAGCGGCCCGCTCCATCGCAGGTCCGCCGGGATACCCGAGCCCGAGGAGGGCCGCCGCCTTGTCGAAAGCCTCGCCAGCGGCGTCGTCGATCGTCCCCCCGAGCCTTTCGAGCTCGAGTGGCGACTGAAGATGGAACAGCGACGTGTGCCCGCCGCTGGCGACGAGCCCGACACAGGGGTAGGTCATCCGCTCCCCGTGGGCCAGGCGACACGCATAGAGGTGGGCTGCGATGTGGTCGTAGCCGACGAGGGGACAGCGGAGGACGGCGGCAATCCCCTTGGCGGCCGACAGGCCGACCAGGAGCGAGCCGACCAACCCTGGCCTGACGGCGACGGCGACGGCCTCCAAGTCCCCCCGCGCGACACCAGACCGGGCCAGCGCCTCGTCGATCACCGGCACGATCCGTTCGACATGGGCCCGCGAGGCGAGTTCCGGGACAACTCCCCGCCACCGCGCATGGAGCTCATCCTGACTGGCGACCACACTCGAGAGCACCCGACGCGACCGATCAATCACGGCAGCCGCGGTCTCGTCACAGGTCGTCTCGATCGCCAGGAGAGGCACGGGGGAAAATCTCCAGGATGGGGAGCCGGGACAGCGACGGGAACACGTCCACCGCAGAGCCGTGCCGGCGCGTGTCACCCATCCGCCTGACCGACGTCAGTAGTCGTACCACATCCCGATGCCGGCCCGATTCTGGTTCTTGTAGACAAACTGGTACTGCGGATCGGAGCCGTAGAGGTATTCCAACCCGATCCGGTAGAGCTTCTCGCTGCGGCGTCCCCGCCACGCCCAGCCGGTCTGCACGCAGACATTCCCCCCCCAATCGAGCTCCTGCCGGGAAAAACCATTGACCGCGAGGAACGGTGCTCCCTGTCCTCCCGTGGGCCGGGCCTGGATCAGCTCGACGCCCCCCTGGAATTCCCACGGCTGGGCCCCTCCGGCGGTGAAGAACGCCCACCCAGCTTCGCCATAGAGCCGCATCCAGTCGTAGAGGTAGTAGGAATTGCCCCACACGATGCAGTCGCGGACGTAGTTGATGCGCGGGAAGGTCGGATGCTTGAGCATGAACTCATCACCGAGGTGGGCGCTGTTGTGGTAGTAGGCGAGCTTCGTCTGCCACCTCCCCACGCCGTAGACGAACGGGACGCCGAAGCGATAGTCCGCCGACCGCAGGTCGCGGTCGTCCTGCGGATCGAGTCGTACAAACGCAGCCCCTTCGATCTGCACCTCGAAGCCCTGCGGATGGAGAACCGGGTCAGATCCATACCGGGCGATGGACACCCTCCCCCCGAGCGTCGAATCCCACAGCCAGCCCTCGTGGCCGGTGGTGGCATAGGGAGGGGGTGTCGCGTCGTCGTACCAGACGGTGCCGAAGCGGGGTTCCTTCGGGCCGGCGAGGTAGCTGGTGTAGATGAGGTTGTTGGGCATCAGCTGCCACGACCAAGGCCGCGGCGCCCAGAGATCGTCAAAGCCCTCGGGGAATGCGGTCCCAGGCGTGAGGTAGGCGTCCTCTGAGGCCGAGGGGAGGGACTCATAGGGCATGTCGAGAACCACCGGACCGGCCGCCCCCACCGGAGGGAGCGGATCGATCGCGGGAAGTGACGGTGAGGACGACCTCGGGAGTGGGTTGTTGATCGCCCCCGTCCCACCCGGATTGGCCAACGGCGGGAGGCCGAGCCCCGGCGCGGGCTGCGGTGACAGCTCCGGTGGCAGCGTGGTGCCGACCGGTGAAGGCAACCGGAGGGGCGTTTCAGGGGACTGGGCGTTCGCCCCGAGGGCCATCCCGACCACCAGCGCGCAGGCCGGAAGGAGCAGGGTCGCCAAGGCGATCCTGCTGGCACGCAGAGAGAGGTGGCGGGAACGCTTCATGAAATCAAGAGTGACCACGACGGCCACGGCCTTGCCGGTCGCCTGGCGAGATCCTGGCAGACAGGCTCGACCCGACGGCCGACTGTAGGGATCAGGTCGAGTTCGACTCCAGAGAGATCGGCATCGAACGACCGCGACACGACCCAGAAAACGACCGTCCGATCGGCATTCCGTCCCCTCTCCCCTCCCCCACACGACCGCGGAAAACAGGGTAGGATGAACTCTACCGGGCCTCGCTCGTTCCCTCATTTCCTCGAGACGGCCCTGGCTCCATCCCCTGCCGGGGCTACCTGTCCCTCCTCCGCTGACTCGAGCCCATGGCCACATCTCCCGACCCCGCCGAAAAGCGCCCCGAATCCCCGCTGCCCCCCCAGTCCTCCGGGGCTCCCGCGGTCAGTGAGGGGGTCGCCACGGCGCTCGGTCGGATTCCAAGCGGGCTGTTCGTAATCAGCTGGCGGGACGACGGGGCCGATCGGACCATGCTCGCCAGTTGGGTGATGCAGGCCGGATTCTCCCCTCCGTCGGTCTCCGTGGCGGTCGCACCGACCCGTGATCTCCTCGACGCCATCGACCGCGGACTTCCGTTCGTCGTCAATGTCCTCGGCGAATCGCAACGCGGCCTCCTGTCGCGGTTTGGAAAGCCGTCAAATCCGGGGGAGGATCCCTTTGCCGGCCTCGACACCCTCCGCACCCCCGGTGGCACCGTGGCCCTCACCGCGGCCGCGGGTTGGATCGAATGTCGGGGGACGAGCCGGGCGGCTGCCGGGGACCATGTGGTCGTCGTGGCGGAGATCGTGGGAGGGGATTCCGGATCGGCCGGCGCCCCCCTCGTGCATGTGCGGAAAAATGGGTTACGTTACTGAGCCGGGTGGGGATTCCCGTGGGGGGATCGGCGGCGGTGGGGTGGGGCGATCCCGGATCTGAGTCCTCGACGACCGGACCCCCGAAGTCGATCTCGAACTTCAATTCACACGCTTCGTTTCTCTCGCTTCGTCTTCAGGGTGGAAACCATGTTCACACGACGGCAGATGACCCTTTCGGTGACGTGCCTCATCGGCCTGGCGGTCGGGTGTTCGCCCGAGGCGAAGAAGGGCAGCCCGGACGCGACCGGGAAGGCGGCCGCCGCTGGCCCGACGAAGCGGCTCATCTTCCTCACCAACGGTGACGATCCGTTCTGGGATGCCTGCAACGCCGGTCTCCAGGAAGGAGCGAAGCTCTTCGGCATCGAGTCGAAGGGCCTCGTGGCCGTGATGGAGAAGAACAACGGCACCGCCCAGGGGCAGATCGAAAAACTGCGGCAGTTCGCCAGCCAGTCCGACATTGCCGGCGTGGCGATCTCCGTCATCCAAGCCGACAACGCCGCGATCGTCGAGGAGATGAAGAACCTCGCCGCCAAGGGGGTCAAGGTGATCACCGTCGACAGCGACGTCGACCGGGCCCGCTTCCGTGACGCCCGCCCGTACTACATCGGCACCGACAACATCGTCGGTGGCCGCCTCCTCGGGGCCGCCGCCGGGAAGATCCTCGCCTCCCGCAACGTTACCTCCGGGGGCTACGTCCAGTTCGCCGGGTTCACCGACGTCGACAACGCTCGGGCCCGGATGGACGGCTTCAAGGAAGCGGTCGGCAGTGCCTACAGCGAACTCGACCGCATGCCTGACGGCATGGAGGGGGCGAAGGCCCGCGACAACGTCCGCACGGCGCTGGTCAACCACCGCGACCTCGTGGCCTTGGTGGGAATCTGGGCCTACGACGCCCCAGCCATCGCCGAGGTCGTCTTGGAGCGGAATGTCCGCGCTACGACAACGGTGGTTACCTTCGATGCCCAGGCAATAGCGCTCGAGCACATGGGGAACGGCGTCATCGACGCGATGGTCGTCCAGAATCCGTTCGAGATGGGTTCGCAGACCATCCGTCTCCTCGTCGCCATGCTCGGCGACGATCAGGCCGTCATCAAGGACATGTTCCCGAATCTCGGCACCGAGAATGGCGACATCTCCACCACCGGCCTGCGGCTGATCGTTCCGGACGAGGGCTCGCTGATCAAGCCGGACTCGCTGCCGGCCGACATCCCGCACGAGTTCATGACGCTGACCGAGTTCCGGGAGTGGCTCAGCCGCTACGGCCTGTCGAGTTCCTGAAAAAAACTCCGCGGACTTCTTCCCGACCCCTGTCCGGCCGGGACCGCTCCCCCGCATCGACCTGCCATCCATTCCGGCCACTCGAGTGGGCTGCTGGTCTGTCTCCTCTCGCTCGCATGACACCGCCGAACGACGCCCATTCCCGCCGCTCGTCCGAGGGCTCGCCTGCCCCCCGGGGGAGCGCCGCGCCCCGGCTCCGCCGGACGGCCTGGTGGGGACTGCGGCCTGCCGAGTGGGCGCTCGTGGCGGCGATTGTCGTGGCGGTGCTCCTCACGGGAATCGTCGATTCCAACCACAGCTACTTTCGACTCCCCTGGCAGAGCCTCACCGACATCCTCCGCAACACGGCGCTGCTCGGGATCTTCGCCCTCGGCGCGACGGTGGTGATCATCGCCGGCGGGATCGATCTCTCGTCGGGCTCGATGATCGCACTCTCCGGAACCATCGCGGCGACAACGATGCTGGCCCTTGCGCCGAAGGAGATCATGGCGTTCAAGCCGGTGGGGCCGGCGGTGGTGGGGGTGGGGGTCCTCGCAGCGCTTTTGACCGGCTTTCTCGTCGGCACGCTCCACACCTGGCTGATCACGGCGGTCCGCCTGCCGCCGTTCATCGCCACCCTCGCCACGCTCGTGGGACTGCGGAGCTTCGCCCGGGCGCTGTGCGAGAGCTGCACGCTCGGTGTCGTGGGGACCAAAAGCGCCCAGATCAACGTCTCCGATCCGATTTTCAAAGCGATCCGTGACAACGTCTGGATCCCGGTGGCGGTGTTCGCACTCCTCGCGGTCTTCACCTGGCTGCTCCTCACACGCACCGTCCTCGGCCGTCACATCCACGCTCTCGGCGGCAATGAGCAGGCCGCCCGCCTGGCGGGCATCCGCACCGAGAACGTGAAGTGGTTCGCCTACTGCTTCGGCGCGATGACGGCGGCCTTGGCCGGGCTGTTCTATGTCGCCAACGAGTCGGTCGCGGCGCCGGTGAACCAGGGGCGTGGGCACGAGCTCAACGCCATCGCTGCCGCCGTCGTCGGTGGCTGTTCGCTCTCGGGGGGCGTGGGCACCGTCCCGGGAACGGTCCTCGGGGCGATTTTTCTCCGGGTCGTGATCGACGCGGTGTCGAAGATCATCAAGACAGGGGCCGACGTCTACGAGGGGCTGATCGTCGGTGTGGTCGTGGTGATCGCCGTGACATTCTCCCAGCTCGGCGCTCTGGCGAAGGGGGGCACGCGGCTCCTTCCCGGAGCCATTGGCCTGTGCGCGATACCGACGCTCTCACTCCTCGCAGGCGCTCTTGCCGCGATGACGGCCGGCCGCAATGGTGGCATTGCCACCGGCATCGGAGCCCTCTTCCTCCTCGGCCTCCTCCGCGTCTGGGAATCACGTCGCTCAACGACGTGAGCCAGCACCCCCACGACTGCCCCCCCCGACATGACCACCTCCCCCTTCGCCGTGCGGATGCTCGGCATCACGAAGCGGTTTCCGGGGGTGGTGGCCCTCGACGATGTCACGCTTGAAGTGCGTCGCGGCGAGGTCCATGCGATCTGCGGAGAGAACGGCGCGGGGCAGAGCACGCTGATGAAGATCCTCTCCGGCGTCTACCTGCCCGACGCCGGGGTGCTCGAGGTCGACGGCCGCGACACCTGCTTC
>Ga0114959_10001996_pt1 | contig 17248 bp, 22 predicted proteins | sample C_130625_EF_Meta_FD_87317 | JGI IMG/M metagenome (GOLD analysis project Ga0114959, IMG submission 87317) | Freshwater microbial communities from Lake Croche, Canada to study carbon cycling - C_130625_EF_MetaG | ecosystem: Environmental > Aquatic > Freshwater > Lake | place: Lake Croche, Canada...
AAGGGCGATCTGTCGAAAGGTCGGCGGAAATATATGTATGAGCTTGTCGCCGAACGGTTGCTCAATGAGCCTGCCACCACGCCGATTGACTACCTGCCCCACATTGATCGGGGCAAAGTCTTGGAGGGGATGGCGCGCGAGGAATACGGTCAAATCGTCGGTGCCGAACCGCTAAAGATCGGGTTCGCGACCACTGATGACCGCGCCTATGGGTGTTCCCCTGACAGCCTGCTTTGGCTCGGGGAGAAGCGCATCGGGCTTGAGATCAAAGCCCCCGGCGCGAAAGAACACATTGGATGCTGGATTGAACATTTGAACGGATCGGACGAAGGTCCGCTACAAAAGCACCGACCGCAAATGCAGTTCCAAATCCTGACCTGCGGCCTGTCGCGCGTGGACTTTTTTTCGTTCCATCCCGACTGCCCGCAACTGTTGATCGAATTTAACCCAGACGACGATTACCTGATGAAACTCGAAGGCCATCTACGCACGTTTTGCGAAGAAATTGACGAAGCCGAAGCACTGATGCGCAAGCAAGGCATCTTTAATGCGGCCCCTACAATGCGGTCGGACGCTGAACGCAAAGCCGATGCGATGATCGCCGACCCTGACAAGATGATGGGTCTACGGGCAGCGGTAGACGGCGGGGATGACGAATTGCTGGCGTTGGCACTCGGGACACTTCGCCCCGATCAGCGAGAGCGTGTGCGGCACGCAATCGAAGTTGGACGCGAGGTGATCGGATGAACGATACGCGGACAATTTATTGCTGCGGATGTTCTTCTGACGCTTTGGCGCGGTTGACTAATGGCGCAGAGATTTATCCCCATAGGCCGGATTTAGCGACTAAATTGTTTTGGCGATGCGCCAGATGCGCCAACTATGTCGGTTGTCACCAATCTCCGCAATCCTCGCCGTTAGGTAATATCCCGACACCTGAATTACGCAAGGCGCGCGGCCACATCCATGCAGTTATTGATCCAATATGGAAAGGAAAGCGCATGACCCGTGGCAGTCTTTATAAAGCAATATCCGACAAAATAGGGAGGCAATACCACACTGCCGAAATACGCACGATTACGGAAGCCCGAGAAGTTTACCGGGTAGCGTTGGAAATTATCCGGGGATTGCCAACATGACCGCCAACCCCAAGCATCGCCGGTTCCGGTCGCGCGCGCATTTGGCGCACGTTTCCACGCACGCGTGTTGCGTTCCGGGGTGCGGCGCTTGGCCGGTTGAAGTTCATCACCTGCTGATGGGGCCGGAACCCAAAGGCCGAGGGATTAAGGCAAGCGATTATTGGACCGTGCCGCTCTGTCACGCTCATCACCTCGGCCAAGACAGCCCCCACCATCACGGGAACGAGGATGAATGGGCGGAAAGCCATGATGTCCATTTAAGGTCCGTCGCATGGCAAATGGTATGGCATTCACCCGCGCGAATAGACATCATTTTACACGAGCGCGCCATCCAACAAAACAAATTGCTGTATTGGCAAAATACCCGTTGACGCATTCCGCGATGTGCGGCATGATCCAGTCATCGAAACGCAGGAAGGGACCAACCAATGACCAAATCAATCAGCATCAAATCCGCGATGGAGACAGCATTCCCGACATTTGGGCACGACGTTTGCCATTGGGCGATGCTGATGACGCAGGCTCGGACAACGCGGTTTCCGTCGGTAAAAGCCGACCGGCTTCGCGCCGCCGCAGAGACCCGCGCGGCCATGTCGCGGACCAATAGCCTGACAATCAACCGCTGATCACACGAGGAAATCAACCAATGACCATTTTGAAAACCAACAAGTTCCCCGCTGAATTGCTTTGCGCCGTTGGCGACGGCATTCCGACTTTCTGCCGGTCGGCTCGCGTGTGGGATAACGAGGACGGCACGGCACAGGCATCAGCCGACGAAAGCGAGATCGTCCACGTTCGCCGCGCCATCCGGCTCGCGAAAGAAAACGCCGCCGCTAATGCAGCGATGGCCGAGGCGTCATTGACCGCTCGGAATATCGCCGCCATTCGTGCCGCACGGACGGGAGGATAGGGCATGACCGATACATCGGCACTGATTAACGCGCGACGTCATTACCTGACGGCGGTTGAACGAAATCTGATTGCGAACGAGGCGTATCTTTTGTCAACATCCGTCGATTGCTCCGAAACCGACAAAGGTCTAGCTATTTTAGAGCGGGCGGAATCTGGGCTGGCGGTAAAAGCCACCATGTCCGAATATCTCAAGGCTCGCGATGCGTGGTATGCCGCCGAAATGGACCCGACGCCATGAACGCCGCAGAGTTTCTGACGTTACGCAAGGCGTGCGGGTTGTCCGGCGTGGATGCGGCAAAATATCTCAATGCCCTATCTTCACAAATCACATGTTGGGAAAAGGGGCGCGAGAAAGTCAGGCTTGATGCCGCCGACAGGCTTCGCGAGTTGCATCGCTTGGTTTTGTATGTTTCAGATCGATTGATTGAGCACCACAAACAGCTTTTCCCAATGGGCTGGGATATGGTGGTCTACCGCTACAAAACCGCCGAACAATACGCAGGTAGCAGCATGGCCCAGAACGGAGCGCCGTTTTGCGTTCAAGACGGGGTGATCGGTCGGGCCGTATCGACACTGATCGCCGACGGGGTTCCGGTGTCGGTGGAGTTTTACCCGGAACCCGAAGAAGTGAAAACTTAACGCGCAACAGCCACGACAGGCGCGTCAGATGGCTTTGCGGGCGGCGTGACGGGGATTGCCCCGATGATCGCGCACGCATCCGAGACCGCCGCTGCGGTTCGGCCTGTGACCACGACGGGCGCGCCCAGCGCATCGGCCAGCGCGACCACAATGGGTCCGGTTGTCGTCGCCTTGGCGCAGAACAGTTGCCCAGCGACGATTACACGTTCGGCCTGCGCCTGTTGCGCGGGGGAACAGGCAACCAGCATGATGACGGCGATCACGGACGCTGCGGCAGCCCCGAACAGCACGACCTGAGCGTAGCGAGCGCGGGCGATCTCGAACTGTTGACGGATGCAGTTCATCATTTCAAACCTTCATTCTTGGCGCGGCCAAAGTTCCAAGCGAGCACATTCACGATGCGGTAAACAACCACGTAGACCCACCCAGCAGCGGGCTGCGGGGGCGGTAACTGGGTAGCGAGCGGCGCGGCTACTGCGACGAGGAACGCCACGTAGGGCAGGAACGGCCCGATGCCGGGGATCGCCGAAAGCGCTGTGAATACGTCCATGCGTCACCTTACCTTTTTTAAAACGCTCCGTGAAGCGTCCAATACCCGAACATCAGCCCGAGCACAAACCCGCACAGCTTGCACCGGCTGCCTAGCAGCCAACCCAGCAATCCACGGCGGCATGTAGCCAAGCCGCTGTCTCTGCCGTCCAAATTGCCGCACGCGAAATCCAAGGACAGACGTGTATCGCCCATACCGTCAGGACCCCAACAACGAACGACGAGGCGGTATCGACGGCTTTTCCCAAAACCCACGCCACAGCTTTTTTGACGATGAATTCACGATAACGGGGAGGGCGCGGGGGAGCATCGGGGGTCCTTTCGGTGCGGCGCGTCAGCCGCACCATGTGACGCGGTTCACAGCGCTCTCACGGCGCTGCGGGTATTCGTGGTGCGTCGTCATGGCGGGGAACCTCCGTCGTTTCGGGTGTTGGCCCCTGACGGTGTGGTGCCCGTCAGGGGTTTTGTTGTAGTCTAAATCCGCGAGAATTGAAAGTCCGTAGGCCGACGATTTACGTATTGCAAACCGCCTCGGAATGCAATACGGTGTGGTTATGACCAAAGAATTTCTGCAATTTCGCGCCGATCCCGAGGACAAGCGACTGTTTGCCGAAGCGGCCAGACGCTCGCGGTTTTCAACCCTGACCGGCTGGGCGCTTGACGCGCTGCGGTCGGCGGCAAATCGCGAACTACCGGAAACACCCAAGGAGGAAAAACGATGCGATACGGTTTGATTGTAGCGGCGATGCTGGCCTGCGGCCCAGCGATGGCGGGCGACCCTGACTGCGGGACCAACCCGAACACTGCCGTTGGTATCGAGTGCATGGTGAAGAAATTTGGGCCGTTTATCCCTGTGCTCGAACAGCCGTCGGCTTACCTTAGCCCGACCGTTGTCGCCATAGGATTGGGAGCGCTTCACGATTTCATATTCGGAGATCACGTCGTTGCTGTCGGGCGCTGTGCCGGGGCTTCTTTGACTGGCGGGACGAACGTCATCCTGGAAGGAGATTTCACTGCCGCCCCCGGACCAAAATCGCGCAACTTCATCAACTGGCAGAACAAGACCTGCCTGCAAGACAGCGTAGTCGTCCAGTGTCCCCCGCCCGAACCGGAATGCAACAAGTGAAGCTGGTCGGGCGGGGGCGTCGGTCACTGCACGCACACGTAATCGACGACGTTGGACGACGTTGCGAGTTGCGTCAGCGTGATCGCCGTGGTCGAGACCGCATAGCTCTGGGTGGCGAGAGGCGACGCCCGCCACGACACCACACAGTGAGGCGCAGAACTGTAGGCAACCGCGAAAGTAATAACGCACCCGGTAGGCGCGCCGGTCCCCATAGTGACAGTGCCAGCCATGTCGCCGCCTGAAATGGTTGGGCTGGTGCCGCAACTTGTCAACGCCGGAGCGGTCCCCGAAGCGGAAACGCGCGGAGTGGTCACGCTGCCCGCAAACGTGCATGAGGGCGTAGACGTGTTGGTCCCGGTGCAGACCAGCGTCGCGGTGCTGGAGTTGCCTTGGAGCCGTAGCGTGTTGCCTATGCCCGCGTTGCCTGTCGTCGCGCCGCGCGTCGAAATGATGATGTTGTCGGTGCCGATTGTTGTAGTGCTGCCGCTCGACGGGCCGATCATCACGTTGTTGTTGCCAGACGTAATGCCTGACCCCGCGCCTTGACCGATCAGGGTGGAGCCGGTCGCCCCGCCGTTAATCGCCGCGCCCGCGCCGTCACCGACGATCGTCATCAGCGTAGCCGTGGACGTGTTGTTCGCGCTGGAAAACGCATCATTGCCGATAATGGTGTTTTTGCCGACACCTGTTCCAGAATGGTTTTTCCCGGCATTTGAACCAATATAGATGCCGGTTGCTGATTTTTGGTTTATACCAGCGCTGCTTCCAATAAAAATACCTGAGCCGCTGGTCAAACCGCTTCCGGCGTTAGAGCCAATACCAATGGCTCCCGTAAAATTGCTGGTGGAAGAATCACCAAGCAACGCATTGAACCCAATAGCAACGTTGTTTGCATCGCCCGATCCGCGCCACCCATCGCCCGCCGTCGCGCCAACTGCCACCCAGTATGCATACGATCCGGTCGGATTTTTCAGCGCACTTTGACCGATGGCGGTGTTGCTGCCGCTTGTCGTCCCGGCAAATTTCATCACGTCCTGACCGACGGCGGTATTGCTGCCGCCTGTCGTGACTGCCGTTAATGAGTTCAATCCGACAATTGTGTTGCTAGGGCCGGTCGTGACGTTCACACCTGCCTGCCGACCGATATAGACGCCCTCGGCTCCCGACGTAACGTTCAACCCCGCCTGATCGCCGATGTAGATGTTACCGGTCGTGCCGTCGTCTTTACTGCCTGCGGTGCGACCGATGCAGGTGGTGCCGCCAAGCGATCCGGTGGTAGCAGCGTTGCAGGCATTATACCCGAACGCGGTGTAACCGGAGCCTGTGACCGCCGCGCCCGCGCCCGCCCCGTAAAATGTGTTTTGAGCCGACCCACCTGTTAGCGCTGCGCCGGAACCCGTGCCAATAGAAACGGACGACGACGCCAACGTGTTATTGGAAAGCGTCCACGCGCCAGAAATCACAGGGGCGGATAGGGCGTTACCGGTTCCCGACCCGCCAATAGGGTTGATACCCGACGGAACGGGCTGGGCAATGGCTGTGCTAATTCCCAGCAGCAACAGGATAAGCGCGCGCATTATTGCACCTGTCCAGAAAACCAAGCGGTTGCGGAAGCTGTTTTTGTCGCGCATCCCGTGGTGCTGTAAACGGCGGTGATGCCGGTTGCAAACGCCGCCGGGGTTGGCCACGGGCCGGATACCGGACCTTGCCAGCAATACTTAGGCGTCACTGCGCCGTCGGCGGGGGCCGAAGTCGCGTCGAACAGCATAACATAACCGGGCGTCGCCGAAGTCGCCGACAGAGACAAAATGCTGCCAGGGCTGGCTTTGAGAACCAACGAACTGCCAGCGGACGTTGACACAACTGGGGTAACGGCGGTTGCGGGAAGCGGCGTTACCGACCCACCTGAAATAGCCAGCGAGCCATATACCACCACGGGATAACCGGTTCCGCTTTGGACGGTAAGCGAAGTTGTGTCACTGCCCGCTGTAATCGCTGCGACATAGGTGTTTGTGCCCTGCGGAAACGCCACAGACTGCCCCGGCGCAAGAGAAGCGCTGGACGTAGTGGCAACCGCCGTGACGCTACCAGCGACGTAATACGCGGTCTTCAAACCGGTATTGGTCAGCATGGCATTGAGCGTGCCCGTTCCGGGAAACGCCACACGCGCGCTTGTGCTCGTAACCGATAGGGTGGTTTCAGCGACGGGCGTGTAAATCTGGGTTGCCGTGCATGGGATCGATCCCGGCGACGGACAGCCCGGAACCAATACCTGCGATTGCACAGGCGATGCCAACACAAGCGTCAGAACCCCTAACGCGGCGAAAAGGTAACTACGCATGACCGTCTCCCTAATTTCCGATTGCAATGCACCACGCGGTCCCAGAATTCAGGCTCACGTAGTCAAGCTGCACACTTTCAAGGCCGAGATACTTCATATGGAGGGCGTCGTTATTAATGGCGTCACCTTGGTTGACACCGACGGCGCATAACATTGCGTTAGGGAATGGGATCGGGAACGTCCACGCGCCACCCATCGGGCCGAAAGTCGCCGTGCCCCACTGAATAATCAAACCACCAAGCCACGACGGAAGCTTAATGTATCCGTCAACGGCAATGGATATGGCAAAATCCGACAAATTTGCGCCCAATGTGCCGCCGCTGTTTAGCAGGCTGGCCGCGAGCGCTGAAACAGCCGATGCCGTCCACAATTGCTGGTCTTTTCGAAGCGCTTGACGAGACGCTGTGGCTTGTTGGATGGCCAATGCGCCTTCGCCTGATCCTGTCAGCACCCACCGCGAACCATCGTAGGTGGTTTCGTAAATGCCCCCGGCGATGATTTCGCCGCCTTGCAACGCCGCAGCGGACGCACCCCAAATCGTCAGTGGGCTATTGCCCAAAATAGCCAGAGTCGAATTGCCGGTGTTCGAGTTTCTTGCTTTCCACCGAACTTTGGTCCCCTCAACCATAGCCAAGGTTGGGGAGGGATTGACGACGTAGGCATTGGTCACTCCGATGTCTAGCGCGTAGTCTCCAGTCGGCAGCACGGAAAAACCGGTCCAGCCCGCACCGCCCGCGTCCGGGTCCGTCGTGTTATTTTCAACCGTCGAAAGCCAATAATTCCCGGCGACACTGGCGGATGAAACCACCGCCGCTTTGGGATAGCCCCCCACGTCGGTCGAGAACGTCCCGTCGTGACCAATAGGACCACCGGCTTGCGCCCACTGCGCCCACTGCGTCGCGTAAAGCAGCGCGCCGTTCATATCCGCAATATCGGGCGGGATGCCACCTGCGCCGGTCGGAGTTGCCGTGATCGGTGGGAAACCAAGCTCTTGCGACGCGCTTCCGCCGCTTGCCGTTGCGGGAATCGTGTTGACGTATCCGACAGTCGCGGCAGATGCCCACGGCACAGCGAACTTGTAGGGAATGTCTGAAGCCTGCATTTTTTATGCCACCACTGTTGCCAAGACGCCGCACGGCCTTGGGATTACGCCAGACTGGTATATGATCGCGGTTTGGATCGGCGTCAAAGCCGAACCGAAGTTATACACGATGGTCATATCCAGCCCGTCCGATACATAATTATTCCCTGGGATTTCTAACGTAGTGCCAGGGCCGAATAGACCGAGCAAGATTTGGTTGATGCTGGGAATGGTCGCATCGCTGATGTTTGCCGCCGCTTTTGCCAAAATTAATTGACGATAAGGATCATCGAGCAACGCATAATTCGTTGTCACGGATTGGCCATTATACCAGATGCCATTGTTGAAAGTGATCCCGCTGGCACCGATAGGGCCGGTAAACCCAAGGTAATCAACTGTCGCTATTTGAAGCACGCGTGAAACGCCGACAATCCGCCCCCAAACGTCCAACCCCCAACCGACGGCGGTATCGACATTCCAGACAAGATCATAGAAGCTGACAATGTTTGGCGCGGGATCGAGATACGTATTGGCATTGGCGATAAGCTGTTTCAGCGCCGGGGAATTGGCATACTGAGACAAGATTGTATCCCAGACACTAAATGTTGACGGGATGATATCGCTCATTAGACCAAGATCACATTGACATCGGCGTTGAACAAAGACGGCAACCAATCAATCTGTGTCGCGACATCGTTGTTCACGGCGGCGACACCAGACATAGCCGTGCTCGCGACAGTCTGATTGACGCTCACGGTCCAACTCGACCCGCTTCCGGCTATGATAATTGTCCCTGGCGCGACATTGGTCCCGAACACAAACTGCCCGATAGCGATGGTGCCGGTTGGGCTGGATGTGGTCATTGTGACACCAGCGATGGAGCCGGTAAACGTCACTGTTGGATCGCCAGATATCCCGATTTGAATTGAGATGATCTGCGCCCATGTGCCAAGCGACGCAACGCCAGCATAATACCGGCTGGCATAGATCGTGCTTCCAATAGTCGCACGAAGCCCACCGTCGGCACCCGTGAACGCCGATTGAATAGCGGCCTGAACGAGCGCCGCCGCGTTAGACGGAACTTGAGAAGAGTTAGCCAAACTGACATTCATGCACACATAGGCGGCGTCCGGTATCTGAAACGTGACCGTGTATGATGGATACGGCGGGCTATAGCCTGCGCTGGTATCGTAGATTGTCTCTGAGTGATTCCCCGTATACGCACAACCGGGATTTTTCTTGAGCCAGATGGCCAACGCCACATCCGCCGCAGCACCGCCCGCGACGCACACATAAAGGCTATTGGCGTCTAGAGTGACGCCCTGGACGGTCACAGGCGCGCCCGTGTAGTTTTCCGTCACGTAGCATTCAATGACGCCAGGAACCGCCAAGACCTCGCCTTGGATGGCAGGCAAAAAGCCAGCGCCATTTTTAGACAACGAAAGCTGACGACGCGCTTCGAATTCAGCGCGGGTTTCAGTGTTTTGCCCAACCACCCCAGAGGATACGGCAACCGTGTTCCACCCTGGGATAGATTGAAAAATAGAAACGGTCGCAGGCACCGCCGTTGGGCCAGCCACTACAGCGGCAAACCCCAGAGTTATCGACCCGCCGACCGGGATTGTCCCCGCCCCGGTGCATTGGTAGATATTCCCTTGATCGTCGGCAATGCGAGCATCGATGGGGATCACCACACCCACCAAACCACCGCACGCGACTTGCAACGCGGTCGGCTGGGATGGAATGCGCGTCAGGTTGTAAATCCGCGCAATTGCATCCTGCATCCGCCCCGACGCATAAGCCGGGTCTACGCCATTGAACAACGCAACCTGCTGATTGTATCCGTTCCCAACAAGAGCGGCCTCGGATACCTCAATCTGCCCCTGCGGCGTGTTCATCGCAGGGTTAAGGTTCCCGCCTAGCGCGGCGTTCCAATCCTCTTGAATGCCGACAAGAATGGCGGATTCCAACGGAGCGACAAACCCGGTTGCACCAAAGGTGATGTTAGGAACGCTTGTCGTGCCGCTCATCAGAACCCCGTCACCTGTGTTTGGCCGGTGCCATCGGTGAACTGGATTTGCCCAGATACCGACCGCCCCTCGAATGCCAAGATAAATACCACAGGGTTATTGCATCCCGGCACGGTTTTTGCCGCGTTGACCAAAAGAGATTTCAGAATGGCCAACGGAGGCTGATGGCCTAAAATTTGCTCGAAATACGGTATGCCAATCGTTGTGTCATACCAGAGTTCTCCGAGGAACGTCCGGCAAGCGGAAGCCACGTCTTGCGTCACCGAATACGGGTTGGACGCGACGGCAAGATTGCCGTTGATGTCCAGAACCAAATCCCATGTGCCGGTATCAAGCAAAAGTGTGTCCATTACGTCCCCGCCGTCGGTGCGTTGGTCGGCTGTTCCGCGTCTCCGTGGCTGTCATTCGGCTGGGTATGGCGATGCGTCCGAAGCCCGATTTGATCGCCGCCGCCGACGCCCGCAGTAATGTCGCCTAATACCGCGAGATTACCCGCAGCGTCCAACGTCACATTGCTGGCAGTGATAGTTAACGGACTGGCTGTAACCAAATGAATGCCGCCGCCGCCGATAATATGCACGTAATCGGTCGGGGTAGCGCCAAGAAATGCTCCGAAATAGCACCCATCTGCCCAATCATTTTGACGGAATGAACCCGGTCCCGATACCGCGCGCGTCTGTTTGACCGTCGAGATATCGCGATCACAAATCACCGCTTCGCCAATATCCCCTACGGCTGGATCAAGGATCACAGCGCCGTTGCCCCCTTGAAGCCGAAAGCATGGCAGGTTGTAAATTGTCCCGTGCGGGACTTGATTGCCAAACCCGTCTACCTGATTGACCATGGGCTGCACATCGACAGTCGGCGGACTGCCGACGCCCCCGCCATGCACGGCTTTGACTTGGACCATGGCCGAAAACGCCATTCCAGCGACTATCTGCCGCACGAGAAAGTCTATCGCGCTATGAGGCGTCTTGCCCGTGTTCTGCCACGCAGCACCCGCGTATCCGCCGGATGTGGGTAGTGTGCCGCTCATTAGGGACGCCCCGGCACAATAGTTCGCGCGCAGTTCACATCGCAAAACCAGGGGCCGTTTGGCACTTGCGCCGCGAGATCGTAGGTGAGCGGAGCAATGACCATCCAATACCCGTTTGGACCACCCATTTGCGCTTCGGCCTCCGGCGCCCCGCTCGCTGGCGCTTGAGATGGGGTGCTTACAATGCTGCGCATCAGGATTTGACCGCCGATCCGAATGTTGGGATTGAACAGGCAAGTGAACCCCATGCCTTGATCACGGAAACGAGGATAACCCACCAACCCGCCATTGGCGGATATCAACGGTATCAATCCACCTCGCGTGCCGGACTTTGGCCAAATCGCAATCGTGTGCGATCCACTGTCGAGATACATCTCGATATTTGCCGCCCGCGCAAGATTTTCGGCTTGCTGCATCGCCGTGCCAGAAAAATACGGGCTGGATAGTTGCACTTGAACGCCGTTGTTTTCAAAATTCCAACCCATTTGAGTGGCTAATCCGCTCATAATGGTTGCAACATCTGCCGTTGCTGGGAAACTACTTGGGGCGGATGGCGCTACCGCTTCCAACGATCCTCCGTAAGCGATGATATGCAAAAAGGTTTCCGGCGACCCATCTAGGTTTTGCCACGCGTTTTGAATGTATCCGCTGTAAACCGTCGCCATGCCGTTGACGGTATCCCCGGCCTCGACGAGCACCGTGTTATTTGCGCGGACCATGGGAAGCGGAATGCCCAATGTGGATACCGCGTTCATGATCGATTGCGTGACGCCAAACACTCGGATTTCCGCTTTATCAAACGACGGCATACCAGCCTTTTGAACTGTGACCAACGTTCGCAGCGGCGGAAGTGTGACTTTGTTCATGCCCGATGAACCAAACGCCCCCTTGCCCAACGTGATAGTTATGCGAATGTCTCTTTGGACATAAGACGGAATTGTCGATTGCGTCGTGACTGGGCCGGGGGATGTGATGGTTTGGCTCATGCTGCCCCCGGTAGTTCAGATGGCAGGAAATAGTAGAGTAGAAACTGTGACCCTAACCCAGTGTAAACCGGATCGGCACCGACCAAAGGATTGCCCAACGATTGCATATCGACAAACGCAAGATCGCCAATGAAACCTAGGTAAGCATCTCGCACGATCAAGTTCTCATTCTGACAAATAACACCCCCGATGATTAGGGCGTCATTTACATAAAGTTCAATGAACATGCCGGTAGATTTCTGGGAAACCGTAATCGTGCAAGCCTGATTGCTTAGGTTTGCGGTCACGGTTTGCGCGGGCAATGGCCGAAGCGGAATAATCTGCGGCATCAGACTGGCCCCCGCGCCAATCCGGTTGTCGGCTCCGGTTGAACCGCCCCACCGTTTGCTGGGTTTGCCCCACTTGGGGATGCCGTCGCCGTGCTGCTAAACTGAGATGTGCCAACCACTCGAACCTGTTCAACCCACACATCAATGACAAGCATCGTCACGCCATGGCGCTGCGACCGACGAAAATCGTGGTGGATTACGTTCACGCTTTGGAAAGTGAACTCCGGCATGACCAGCGTGTAAAGTTCCAACGATGACTGAGCGGCCCGAACGCTTTGCACAAACGCAGTGCGGTTAGCTTCCGATCCCGACTGGACAAACCCTATGCGCGCGCGGAAAGGCTGGGAAACTTTGTTATACGAGACAAAAGCTCCTTGCTCTTGGGGCGCGGAACTGATGGCGTTGTCCTGAGAAAATTCCAGACCGACAACTGGCGGCGTTCCATTTCCCAACAGAGCCGACGCAACACCAAACCCGGACGGGATGTCGAGGCTGTTAGACACAATGACGGGGTTGCCCCCGCTGTCATACAAGCCCCATTTAGGCCCAGAAAATAGACCAATGACCTGCGCCACATCCGCCAGCAACAATCCAACAGTGCCAAACGAAAAGCCCGGCTCACGCGCCACTGTGGGCACGCCAGCCGTCTTTGGCACGTTTGGATAGGGCGGCATTGGAATAACCGGCATAGCCATTATCGAAGCCCCCGATTGCCGTTCACAGTTAATTCCTCAGACACCGCGCCCATGAATTCACGAGCATGAGATTGGGGGTCATTGGAGGATGTATTAATTATCACATTTCCAATTGTCACCGACGATGGTGCAGCGCCAGCGGCGGCAGATGGCGCAAAACGCGACGACGCGGGCGGGGTAAATCCTGCGATTTGATCGGCGTTAACCACATGCCCAGCGCGGTTCTTTTCTAAACCCGGATCACCGCCGCTCTCGTATTGAAAGAACACGTTCGCGGCTTCGTATGGCGTGATTTTTCCGGCCTGCAATTGCTGAAGAACGCGCGGGTATTTAGTTTTCAACTCGTGAACAAGGAACCCGTAGTTTGCCTCGTCCGACGCGTAGTCTAATTTTCTGGCGTCGGCGTAGGCTTCGAACGCGACGCGGCGGGGTCCCGTCCACTGTGCCCAACCAAATCCACCACGCGTTCCCTCGGCAGGGTTCTTTTCATTGATACCGCGAACGCCGCTTTCAGCCCAGAGGTTGGACATAATCCCGGCGGCAGCTTCTTTACTAATGCCGAGATCGGTCATAAGGCTATCACGGATACCGGCAATACGTTTTTGCTCTTGAAGGTTCAACAGGCTGGGCGTGGCGCTGGATGATGGGCCGGACGAGGTGCCCCCCATCCACGACGGCAACCATGGTGACACATTATGGCGCCACCATTCTCGTTCACGGGCGAGTTGTGCCTTAGCCCTCTCGTTCAAAGCGTCAGCCTCGGCTTTGGGTAAACCTTCCCCGCTTCCGAGCCCCATCAGTGGAATGGCCATGCCCATCAGCGACATAGCACGAGCAAAGAAAGCCATGACAGTGCTGAAATTCAACCCCGCGATTGTGACGAGGTATCCCGTAACTGCCGCCATAGCCACCAATGCTTTTGGATCATTGGCGACGATATCGCTCAAACCCTTGGCAACCGCCGTAAGTCCGGGGGCCATTTTGTCGAGCATAATGTTGCCCGCGCCTTTCGCGGCCTGTTCCAATCCGACAAATGCGGACTGCATCTCTTGCATCCGCGTGACCATTTCTTCGGTCGGGACGCCTAACTTGTAGCTTTCAGCCAACTGGCGGTTGACTGACGCGATGCCACTCATTGCCGTGTTGATAGAACCTTGGTCTAACCCAAGCCCTTTGCCGATCAGGTTAATAAGCGGAACGTCGTCTTTATGATCCTGAGCAAATTTGACGAATTTCATGTAGGTTTGCATGGCGTTGTCGCCACGCTCGCCACCAATCGGCGACAGGTAAGATATCAGCGGAGACGTGCCGAATACCTTGAATTTCTCCATTTCGTCTGTAAGATTGCGGAACGATGATGTGGCAGCTTCCGCGCTTCCGCCGTTGCGCTCCACCATATTGCGGAACGCGGCCAACTCGGGAACGGCAATGCCGATGTTTCGGGCTTCGCGGCCCAACGCGGCCAGTTCCGTGGTCGATGACCGTATGAAACTCTCTAGGCCGCGACCGCCCATTAGGACGCCCATCAACCCGAGGGCTTCGTTCTTCACCGATGAGAAGAATTGTGCCGCTTGCTTACCGCGCGCTTCGAGTTCCGTCGCAGTCTTGGCGCTTTCATCGCGCAGCGTTTTTTGGTCGGTCTTGGCTTGGTCGATGCCGGTTTTAAACGCTTTCGCGTCCAAGCCCAGAGTAACAGTGAGCGCGTCTACGACATTAGCCACGCTCAATCCTCCTTCTGTGCTGCGACCCAGGCGTTGTGTCGGTCTACCGCGACAATTTCCAGCATCTTATAAAGATCGGCAACTCCATACACGGTTTGGAGTTCGTAAAGCGTCGCCAGCCCCGCCGAAATTACGATGGCGATGGATCGGGGGACGTTGACGTATTCGGCCCACTGTCGGCTGCCATGATCGCCGCGAACATCTGCCGGTATTCCAAGAGGCGCGCGGCCAGAGAAAAACCCAAGTGCAAAGAAAGCACCTCCTCACGCAGTTGGAACCGCGTAGCGACTTCCTCGATCTGCCCGGAAATCAGGTTAGGGTTTGTGATCGGCACACCTGCCGGGCTGTCCATCGACACGACACAAGCCATCATCTCTTGCATCAGAGGCTTAACCTCTGCGTGCGGGGCTTTCCCCAATCCGCTGAGGATGGTGCCAATCCCAAGAACCACAAACGCCTGAAACCCAGCCTGGAAAATGTAGGGCGGCACATCAATGCCACCGCGCGCAATCAACATAATCGCACGCGTCGCCCAATCCTCGGCTTGTTCCGCTGGCATCTCGCGGATGGTAAAAGTCTTGCCCTGGTCACGACCCTCGGCTGTGATTGTGACCGTTGCCTCGCGCCGCGCCATTATCCTGCGGCCCCAATCGGAACGGCAATCACAGTCTGCCACATCACCTGAAACTTGCGCGGCTGTAGAACTTTGTGAGCATCCGGCAATCGCTTGGTGCGCGTCAGAATGCCATTGGACATGGTGTAGGTTTTGCCGACGCTGGTCAGCGTCACCACGCCAAACATCGGGAACACACCTGGACCACCCAGCCGGGCCGAAGCCTGTTGCGCAGCGTCAAGCCCCTCAAAGAAATCAATGGAGACGCTATCAGCCTGAAGCGTGAACGTTTGCGGCGTCGGCATAAACACCGTGCCACCAGACAGGTTTCCGTCCACACCCATCAGGGTTTCGGCGACAACCACATCTTCAGTATCGTAGATGTTATCAACCGAAAACCCCTGAAGCTGCTGCGGCACGGGCAGGAATAGCGGGACCGTCAAAAGGATGACAGCGTTAGCGGATGTGATGTCCATCGACGGACGCTCCTATTGGATCAGGACGGACGAAAGGTTGATGCGCTGGATCGACTGCCCATCCGTGTAAAGAAGGATAACGGTAGGCGACTGACGAGCCGCGCGAACCGCCGCCGTCGCAGGCTGGATCACCAGATACCACCCCTGCGTCGATATGATTTGATCAATCTTCTGACCAGCAATGGCATTCACCGCGACCACCTGCGTAGACGATAGCGGGACGTTCGGCGTGATAACGCCATTATTCAGCGCCGCCGCGACCGGGCTTGCGGGAGGCAAAGAGATCGCCGCGCCGGATGCTCCACCCGTCAACGCGGATCGGATTTGACCATAGCCGACGGGATTGTAGGCAATGCGCCCCAGTGCAGTCAGTAGGTTCATCAGCGCGACTTGACATTGATTGTTCAGCCAAATCTGATTGATGTAGCTATCGAACCACAAATACGGGCCGGAAATCGAACCGGGATAGAAGAAGTTCCAATTCGCCCCGGCAGTCGCGACCGCGCCGTAGTAGTTATACCCGTTGGCTTCAAGGTTCGCCGCGACCGTGGAACTGATGACGGACGGGACAATCCCCGATTGGCTCTTGTAAGCCGCCGTCGCACGTCCGTTGGTGGCGTTGAAGTTGAGAGACGCAGCATACCCACCGGCAAATGCGGCAAGGTGGGAAATGCTTTCCGCTTCCTCATAGATGCACACGGTGCCGGAACTGTCGGACGCCGCCAAGATCGCACCCAGGGAGGTAGACGCGGCGTTGCTTTCCGTCGGGGTAATGTCGGTATCCCACGCCAGATAGGCGTATCGGTTGCCCGTGCCATTTACCCAAGCCGCGAAAGCCTGCTTATTGTCATTCCCAGACGCGTCAGGATCGAACAACGTTTGGAATGTCGCCCAATTCGTTGTAATCGCCGTCATCGTCGGCATAAACGCGCCCGGCGTGGTGGCATCCGCACCCTGCGACAGAACTGCGCCCGTTGCCTGCGTTACCTTGATCGCGGTTGAAATTGTGCCCGACCCATAGCCAATGGTAGACCCATCGCCCACGGTATCGCTCACAAGCAGAAATGCCCCGCTCGTGCTGTCGTAGGTGCATGTCGGCTGAACGAGCACTATGGGGCCGCTGGCGCGCTGCTGCTTGACGGTAGTGACGTAGGTTCCCACGCCGCCCGTGCCGGTCCCGCCGGTCGTGATGTAGGTGCCTGTGGTCCAAGAGCCGCCAGTGACTTCCTGCCCCTCAGCAAGCGTGCCAGTAGCCACAGCGGATACATCCATCGTCGTGCTACTGATAGTCATCGACACCGCAGTTGCGGTAATCGACGCGCTGAGCAGATAAACGCCCGCCCCGCCCGTGGTCCCGCTTGTCTGGCTGATGATGTAGGTATTTGCCGGGATGGTGCCGCCCGTGATCGTGGCGGACGCCAACGTTCCGGGGTGAATAGTTCCACTCACGCTGCTGAGCGTAACGCTTGGTCCGAGTGCCGTGCCGGTAGCAATGGCACCGATGGAAGCCGTCGCCGTCGCTTGCGTCGGGCCGGTCAGGGCAAGCCCCGTGGTAATCAACTGGGCCGCATTGGA
>Ga0114959_10001999_pt1 | contig 17235 bp, 12 predicted proteins | sample C_130625_EF_Meta_FD_87317 | JGI IMG/M metagenome (GOLD analysis project Ga0114959, IMG submission 87317) | Freshwater microbial communities from Lake Croche, Canada to study carbon cycling - C_130625_EF_MetaG | ecosystem: Environmental > Aquatic > Freshwater > Lake | place: Lake Croche, Canada...
ACTTTTATTATTTAATTTAGTATTTTTGTATTTAATAATTATAATGAATTTAGTTTTTAATTTAAAATTATTTAATATTTAATTATGTTATTATAAATAAATTTTTAAAAAAAATTCAAAAGAAAATATGTGGTTAAGAAATAAATATATAGTATTAATAAAAAAAAATATATTACTTATTGAAAAAAATAATATTATATATAATAATATTATTTTAATCAAAATAATTAATTTATTGTATCATTTTAATTTTAAACATTTATTAAAATATTATGATTATAATATTATATATGAAATGGATAATTTAATTGTATATGACGAAAATATAACAAGTACAAATATATATAAAATAATTTTAAATGCTGAATTAATAGATAACGAAAATATAATTAATATTAATGATCAAATTAAAAAATATTCTTTAAATATACCATTTTTTTTATTAATCTGTATTGAAAAATATAATATTAATTGTGAAATAAAATTTTATATTTTAGATGGAACGCGTACATATAAAATTATAGATATACTGAATAAAAAATTATGTGATTTGATATAAAATATTTTGTTATTTGATATAATAAAAATTGATAAAAAATATTTAAGAATAAAGTATATAATATAAAGTATGAATAATAAAATAGATAATTTAGTAGATTTATATTTCAATCAGCCTTTAATTTTATATGAGCATTTATTTTCATCATTTCATCAATTTATAGAAGAAATAATTCCTTATTGTTTAAAATTGGAAAAAAATAATTTTTATGAAAATATGGATAGTCATTATATTCATTTTCATGGATTTAAATGTGATAATATAAGAATAAAACCGGCAACATTTGATAACGATAATGAAATAAAGTTTCCATCAGATGCTAGAAAAAATGGATTAAATTATTTTGCATCAATTGTAGTAGATATAAAACAATATGTCGAATCATTAAATATATTAACAAATGATAAAACAGTAAGAGAAATTTATAGTGAAAATAATATTGTAGTTGCAAATGTACCAATTATGGTTAAATCAAAATATTGTTCAACATCAATTAAAAAAGATATTCATGGTGAGTGTCATTATGATCCGGGTGGATATTTTTTAGTTAATGGAGCAGAAAAAATAATAATGTCAATTGAAAAAATGGTTGAAAATAAAATTTTATTATTTGTTAAAAAGGATAGTATGTATGAAGATGGATTATCTTATACAGCACATATAAATTCAAAGAAAAATGATTGGTCTGATAATTTACAAATAGCTACAATAAAAAATCGTAAGGATGGTATAATAAGTTTAACTAGTTCTCAATTAGTTGATATACCAATTTTTATATTATTAAGAGCTATGGGTTTAGAATCAGATCAAGATATTTTATCAAATATTTGTTATTCATTAGATGATAATAAGATGATAAATTTATTAAGACCATCATTAGAATTTTGTCAAGATGAAAATGGTAATAAAATAATAACAAAAGAAGAAGCTATTAATTATTTATTAACAAAAATAAATAAATCAAGAAGAATAAGTCAAACTGATGAAGAATTAGCAAAAAAACAAAAAGCGATAATATTAGATAAAATATTAAAACAAGATTTATTACATCATTTAGGTGAAGATATTCCTAAAAAACGTATTTATATATGTATGATGACTAATAAATTATTATTAGTGATGTTAGGTAGAATAGAAGCAGATGATCGAGATGCTTTACATAATAAAAGAATAGAAACTCCGGGTGTATTACTCGGTCAATTGTTTCGACAAAATTGGAAAAAAATGTTAAGTGAAATTGGTAAAAATTTTAGAACAAGAAATCAATCAGATGTTACACCTATAAATGTAATATCACAAATTAAATCAACTACGATAGAACAAGGTATTAAAACTGCTTTAGCAACTGGTGTTTGGGGTATGAATAGAACAAAAAATGGTGTTGCACAAGCTTTACAAAGATTATCGTGGATTCAATCACAATCATATTTTAGAAGAGTTTTGGCACCAAATTTAGATAGTTCAACATCAGCAATCATAACAATACGTATGGTAAATAATAATCAATATAAAATGTTATGTTGTCTTGCGGGTGATACCAAAGTTTTATTATCAAATAAAATTGATAGCAAATTAATTAAAAATATTAATGATACGGACGATGTATTAACCGTTAATAGTAAAACATTAGATTATATTAGTTCAAAAACAAAAAATCATTTTGAATTAATACCAGAAAAATTATACATGTTAAAAACTATTAATGGTTATACAATAAAAGCTACTGGAGATCATCCATTTTTAGTTAAAAATTTTGATAAAAATACGTGGATAAATTTAGAAGAATTAAACAAAAATGATAATTTAATCATGTTTAAAGATTATGATTATTTTGTTGAAAAAATAGAATCTATAACAGAAATACCAGTTGAACCAGTATATGATTTTACTACAATAAATGATAATCATTCATTTGTTGCAAATAATTTTGTAACACATAATTGTGTTGAAACACCAGAAGGTCAAAAAATTGGTATGGTAAAAAGTGTAGCTATGATGGCATCAATTACAACTCAAAATAATTCACAAGAAATATTATTAACTACAATATTAAAAGAAAATAAAAAAATTAAACATCCAGCAGATATAAATCCATTAGATATGAATAATTATGTTAAAATATTTATGAATGGAAATTGGTTTGGTGTAATAAAATTAAATTACGGATTAGATTGTTATTATATTTTAAAAGAAAAAAGAAAAGAAAATATAATAGATAAATATACAACAATATTATTTGATTATGAAAAAAAAGAAATAAGAATTTATTTTGAAGGTGGAAGATTAATTAGACCTTTATTAATTGTTGAAAATAACGAATTAAATTTAGCAAAAATAGATTCAAAAGATTTAAAAGAGATAAAAGATAAAAATAAAGCATGGAAAAATCTACTAAATAAATATAAAAATATTGTTGAATATGAAGATATAGAAACTTTAAATTATTTAATGCTTTCAGATAGACATGAAATTTTAGAAGAAGCAATAAATAATTCAAAAAGAAAAATAGAATATAATGAAGTATCACAAGTAAATAGACATGGTGATTATAAATATGTAAATTATACACATTGTGAGTTTCCGGGGTGGGTAATGTTTGGAACAACAGCAGCCAATTTACCATTTGCAAATCATGATTTTGCAACTAGAGCTATTATTAATTTTAGTCAAGTAAAACAATCTATTGGATTGTACTTAACATCGTATAAAGATAGAATGGATATATCACAAGTTTTATATCATCCACAAGTACCATTAGCTCAAACAAAAGCAATGAAATATAATAATTTTTTAGATATGCCATATGGAGAAAATGCTATAATAGCAATAATGTGTTATACGGGGTATAATCAAGAAGATTCACTCGTTGTAAATCAGTCAGCGATAGATAGAGGGTTATTTCGTGCAGATTCTTTAAAAGATTATCATGCAGAAATAGTAAAAAATCCATCTACGTCACAAGATGATATATTTACAAAACCAGATCCAAATAAAGTAACTGGTATGAAACAAGGTAATTATTCTAAGTTAAATGATTTAGGATTTGCACCAGAAGAAACAGAAATAGTAAATAATGATATAATAATTGGTAAAGTATCACCTATTCAACCAACTGGTAATAATAATAAAGTATATAAAGATAATTCAGTCCAGTATAAATCAAATGTTAAAGGTGTTATAGATCGAGTCCATACTGGAATATATAATGCCGAAGGATATGAAATGTATAATTTACGAGTTAGAATGGAACGCATACCAATAGTGGGTGATAAATTTTGTCAATATGGCTCATCTGAAATTTTAACTGATAATGGATGGATACAAATTCAAGATATTGATATAACAAAACATAAAGTTGCAACATTTAATAAAGATAATAATTTAACATATGTTAATCCATCTGAAAAGTTTGAATATGATCATGATGGTGATATGTATTATTACAAAAATAAACATGTACATATTGTTTGTACACCAAATCATAAATTATATGTTAAAGCGAGATCAAGTAAAAAATATGAATTTATAGAAGCACAAAATGTATTTGGTAAAATGTATAGAATGAAAAATAATATTATCAATAATTATCAAGACGTAAAAACAATTACAATTGGTAATAATAATTATGATTTAAATGAATGGTTAAAATTAATTGGAATGTATATTTCTGATGGATTTATAACTAATAATATATTATATATATCATGTATTAAAGATAGAAAAGTAGAATTTTGTGAAAAATTTTTGAATAATTTAAAAATAAAATACATATATTCAAAAGATGAAAAATTTATAATTAAAAATAAAGATATTATTAATCATATCAATTTAGAAATTGGAAATGGATCGTTAAATAAAAGATTACCTTCATATTCATGGAATTTATCAGAAAAACAATCAAGAATTTTATTGGAATCATTATTAGGAGGTGATGGATATACAACTAAAGATGGTCATAGTAGATATGGAACAATAAATTTAAATCTAGCAAATGATATAACTAAATTAGCATTTCATTGTGGATGGGCAGGTCATATTCAACTTGCAGAAAAAGTTGGTAAAGAATCAAACGGAAAACGTAATTTAGGAGTTAGAGCTGGAACAGATGTTCATATTATTCAAAAATATGATTATTATAAAGTTAGTATTATAAGAAAACATAATGAACCATGGATAAATAAAAAAAATAATAAATCAAATGAAGAAAAATATATAAAATATAAAGGAAAAGTATATTGTATTGAAGTTCCAGAATCTCATGTTTATTATACAAGAGAAAATCAACTATCACCACCAATATTAATTTCAAATTCAAATAGACACGGTTAACTTTTTCTGGCCGTAAAGTCATGTCAAAACCATGGCTAGTTTGCAAGTAGCAAGCAAAGTGTTCAAATTGCGGGAACATCCCAAATATTATGGAGATAATATGAAGTTAAATTCTACTAAATTAATATAGCAATATATTAATGGCTAATGTTAATTGCATTAGGTATAGTAAAAATGAATTTAATAATTGAGGGACAATCCGCAGCCAAACATCCTATTTATTGGGATGAAGGTTCAACGACTAAATGGATACTGGGTTAACAGCCTCAAGATATAGTCTAGTCCCACGTGAGAACGTGTTATGTTGTGAGAAGAAATATAATTTTCTTCTTGGCACAAGTTTTTTCTAAAAAAAAAATTTTGTGTGTAGTCTTATATATCCTACTTAATTAATATAGAAATATATTAATAGATATATATTGCGAAGGCATAAATAAGGTATAAAAGCAGAAAGGAACAATTGGTATCGCATTACCACAAAGAGACATGCCATTTACAGAACGAGGTATGATACCAGATATGATATTAAATACACATTCACAAATTAGTAGAATGACTATTGGTCAATTAGTAGAATGTATTGCATCAAAAGAAGCAGCGATTAATGGTCATTTTGTAGATGGTACACCATTTAATGATTATGATATAAAAGAAATACCACAAGTATTAGAAAAATTAGGATATTCTCCTCATGGTACAGAAGTAATGTATAATGGTTTAACTGGTAAAAAAATAGAAGCAGAAATATTTATAGGACCAACCTATCAAATTAGATTAAAACATATGGTTCAAGATAAAGTTCATGGAAGAGCCAGAGGACCAAGACAAGCATTAACTCGACAACCATTAGAAGGCAGAAGTCGGGATGGTGGATTAAAAATAGGCGAGATAAATTATTTGTCTCAGTTATTGTGTAAAAGACAATAGCTAGTTCGTTATTCAATAAGAATAACGGGCGACACTTTCAAATTGCGGGGACGTCCTCTAGTTTTATATTACTACTTATTTTTGGAAACATTTATAAGGATCTCAGTTAATAGCTGATCTCGAGTAAAAAGATATAAAATAGGATAATCCGCAGCCAAGCTTCTAAGGTTTAATTAATTTTGAATTATGAAGAAGGTTCAACGACTAAATGTTAGTGGGCTTTAAAAATAATATTTTTATTGCTTAAGATATAGTCTAGTCTCATCAGTAATGATGTCTGTATTCGGGGATTAATAATCAACAAAGTACAGATTTAAATCGCAAGATTTAAAAGTAGTAACGGGAAAAAGATGCAATAGTAGCTCATGGAATGGGTCAATTTTTAAAAGAAAGAATGATGGAAACATCAGATATAACTAAAATATATGTATGTGATGATTGTGGATTATTTGCAAGTCGTGTAATTGACAAAGAATATTATATATGTAAATCATGCCATAATACAACAAGAATATCTGCAGTTGTAATACCGTATGCATGTAAATTATTATTTCAAGAATTAATGGCAGTAAATATATTACCAAGAATAGAAACAGAAAAATCGGTTTATAGTTATGATGCTTAATTATTATTAATCTTTTATTTTATTATTTTATTATTTTATTATTTACTAAATTTCAAATGTTTTCACCATAGTTCAAACGTTTTTACTAAATTTCAAATGTTTTCACCATAGTTCAAACGTATCATTTTTATTATATTTAATAGTTGGTAACTCTTCAGTAAAAGAATTATATTCTTTAATTTGATCTTCCATTTTCTTTTCTTTAAAATTTTTAGGATTTATTGGTTGTAGTTTGAAAGCTGAATCTAAACTAGAAAATCTATCAGTTGTAATTCCACCACCATCAACATATAAATTATTATCACCATATGCAATATCTAATAAAGTATAATTACTATTTACATTATAGCTAGATAATTCCATATTAATATTTGATTCAATTAATTGATCACTAAATTCACCATTATTAATTCGTTCTTCAAATTTAGTATTAAAATCATCATTAGATTGAAAGTTCTCATTAATAATATTAATTTCATTATTTCTTTTTTCTAATAATTTATTAAATTTATTTTTAATATCATCATCCGTTACATTATGATTTTTAATATGTTTTTTTTCTAATTCTTTAAATTTAATTTGAAAATCAATAGCACATTCTTCTTTAGATTTATCAATTATTCTACTTGATGATAAATTATTAAATTTTTTTTTTAAACTTTCATGTGTATCTTGTGATTCTAAAAGAAATTTATCATAACTTTCACGATTTTCATTATTAGTTAAAATTTGATTAGCTGTCATAATATGTTGATAAACTTCATCATCAATATTAGAATTTTTATCAGGATGAAAATTCATTATTAATTTTCGAAAGGCTTTTTTAATTTTAATGATATCAGCTGTTTTATCAATACCAAGTATATCATATAGATTATATTTTAATTTATTAAAATCGACTGTTACAAGACTCATTATAAATTAAATATATATATATTTTTTAAAAAAACGATTAATATTTTTAATTATATACTGTTATATAATATGAAAAATAAAATAGACAAAATAACAGCTAGTATCTTATATGCATCATACTTTGATACTATTGGATTTAAAAATGGCGAATGGGAATTTAATTATAGTCGTAGTATAAATAGTATGAATGATGTAATGTATTCTAGTTATACATTAATTCATCATTTTATGTCAATTGGAGGCTTTTCTAAATTAAATATTATAAATTGGAAATCAAGTGATGATACAATATTATTAATGGCAACAACTGAAGCTTTAATTAATGGTGGTACAGAAATGGATTTTATAAATAGTTATATTAAAGTTTATGATGATTTATTAAATCCAGCTATTTATAGTGGAAAACAAACTTTAAAATCAATTAGTTATTTAAAAAAAATAATACAAAAGAAAAAAAATTCATATTTAGACATGATACCATTTGATCATTCAATGGGTGGTAATGGTGCCGCTATCAGAACCGCACCAATTGGTATTTATTATGCTAATGATATTGATAAATTAATTGAATGTTCTATAATTTGCTCTAGATTAACACATAATATACCTATTGGATATCTCGGTGGATTAATTAGTGCACTATTTGCCGCATATGCATATAATAATATAAATTCATGGTTATGGATAGATAAATTATTAGAATTAGTTAGATCAAAAAAAATTATAAATTATATAAATAGTACTGATATTGGAACCAAACACGATGAACAAATTAATCAATATTTTTCAATTTGGTTTAAATATAAAGAAAAACGATTTGATGATTTAATAAGTATTAGAAGTAAAGCAGAATTTATATTTCCACTCGAAAGATTGAAAAGTTTATCTAATTATATAGTTGCAGCTAGTGAACAACAAGCTTATTATATCGGTGCATCTGGTTTAGATTCTGTTTTATATGCATATGATTCATTAGTTATGTCTTTAGAATTAAATGATAAACTAGAAATAAATTTAAAAAATCCAAAATATATTTTAGATTCATTAATATTTTTTGGATGTTTACATATTGGTGATTCTGATTCAACAGGTGCTATTTTAGGATATTGGTATGGAATAATAGATAGTTTAATTAAAAATCCTAATTTAGAAAAATTAGAGCATTATAATAAATTAGTTAAATTATCTAAATCATTTTCCAATAAAATTAGTTAATCCTTCAACAGTTCTTGGACCGTTATAAAATTCAACTTTATTAGTTGTAATATTTTCTTTAAGAACTGTTGGATAGCCTCGTAAATCAAATTTATTACATAAATCATTATTTTTTGAATCATCACATTTAACATCTATAATTTTAATATTTGGATCATTTATTTTATTGGAAAATTGATCCCATACAGGTTGAAATCTAACTGAATAACCACATGACTTGGTATTAAAATTATAAATATTAATTTTATCAGATGATGTATTATTAGATGATGTATTATTAGATGATATATTTAATTCTTGTTTCAAACCTTGAACAGTTCTTGGACCAGTATATTGTTTCCAATTATTATTATAAGCTATAATAATTGTTGGAAATCCTTGAATATTATATTTATTTATTAAACTATCGTTATTATCATCCGAATTAACATCAACTGTTTTTATATCATTTGATAATGCTGATTTTTTAAATTCGTCCCATTGTGGTTTAAAAGTTTTGCAATGGTGACACCATGGAGCATAAAATAAATATACGGTAATAGTATTTGAATTTTGATCAATATTTTGATCAATATTTTGAAAATTATTTTTTTGTGAAAAGAATTCATTTAAAAATAAAAATATTAAAAAAAAACAAAAAAATATTATGATTATATTTTTCATTAAAATAATATAGAAAATAAAAATATTAAGTTTTTTTTTCTAAGTCATAATATACTTATAATGGATATAGATAAACTTGCAATTGATCACTTGACCAATTTTTTGGGTCACACAGAAGATAAAGAAAGAGTAGAGCTTTATTTATCAATTCTTGATATGAAAATGACTGGTAACGATGTTGATTTAATAATTACTGGAGATGAAGATCTATTGGAACCTGAATTATATGCTAGTAAACATGCTTGTTATATAGAATGGATCTTGTTTTTTTTACAAGTTCTCAACAGATTGAGTGAAAAAAAATATCCAAAACCAGTACCAGCATCAGTAACAACAACATTAGGTGAACCAACACTAGCAGGTGGAGCAACACCAATAACACTAGAATCAAAAAGTATTCTAAATAAAAGAACTAGTGGTTCTAATAATTTTGCTATATCTAATGTAGACCCTAAAAAAGTTATTGAGGCTATTAATTTTTTTGGTACTTCAGATCCTAAATTCACTTATATACAATTGGGTAGAAAGATAATTGAAACATTATTGGAAAGCGTAGAAGGTGGCAAACTTAATGATATTAATACTTGGAAAAATATCACTGGATATACATTTAAGAATTTTGTTGTAAATACCATCATCAATAATCTAATAAAATTAAGAACTTTAACTGTCACGGGTATTCTCAAAGATATCTCTACCGGATCTTCAACTTCAAACGTTATACAAATACAAGATATTAGACAAACGTATTCTAATGGCAAATTATCTACTATTATATCAGAAATAAAAACCAATAATTTTATAGTAGACTCTCTAAATCAACTAATAACATATTTTATGTTAGTAACTTACTCTATGGGTGATGATCTAGAAGTAAATAAATTTTTTAATATTTATGATAAAAAACTATTATTTGCTTTTTCATACAACCGTAATCTCTTTTCTACAGTAGCTGTTAATGTTGACAATGATATGATAAAAGAATTAATGGAAACTTATACTGCTGGTTTTAGTTATGATAAGGTTGGTAGACATGTTGCACATGTTTTATTAGGAAAAGTTGTAAAATCAGTATCAGCAAATGATACTTATTTATCTGATTTCTGGTCACACCAATATGAAGTAGAACAAAAATATTTTAGAGATTCTTCCGATAAAAGTAAACTTTACAGAATTGATAAAAATGGTAATATGATTGATGTTACTATTAATTCTGAAAATATTAAAAAAGCAAAAGATGAAAACTGTTATGGAATCAAAGTTAAAGAAACAGATACTCTTAAATGTAAAGATTTACTAAGTAAATGTTTATCATCTGATGACACTGGTAAAAATATTAAAGATTGTCAAACATTCTTCAAGGCATCTGATTTTTGGGAAGTAATTAAAGAAGAAATCTTGGAAATGAAACCAATACAATTTGAACTTATTTTAAAGAGTTTTGGATTTAAAACAGAAACTAAAAAAGTAGCAGGAGTAGATTATACCTTTTATGAAAGTTATGCTACATGGTTAAGTAGATTAAATTCAGACTATAAAACATACGGTTTAACTGAATCAGAATATAATAATATTAAAAATAATAGTAAATTAGGAGCATATTTAAGTACTTTAGTAAGTGTATTTAATAATAATCTTCCAATTTTAAATGACAATTATAGTAATGGTACAGTTGTTAGTAACGAACCATCCTATTTAAATAGCATCGGTGTTCAAACTAGATACTCTACACAATCACCACAATCTATCAACACATTACCATCACAAATACTTCAAACTACTCGATTAATGAGTGATAATATTGCTTCATTACAACAAAAATTCTTTTATACTTTTCGCCTCGATAATCAAGGTGGATTAATTGTTAATAATATACCAGTTACATCAAACAATGGTTTCTTTAGTGTTATTTCACCTTATGCACCCACTGGAATGATGATCGGAGGTGGACAAGTAGTTGTTAATAGTATAAATTCTTATAACAGTGTTAAAACAGATCTTAAACCACAAGCTAAATTGGTAGAATTATTAGTTAAATCATTAGAGAGTAAATTATCAGCAATTGGTAAAAATATCGGTGTTGCCGATAAAAAAGCTTTATATGATGAAATTACTAAATTTAAAGAAGCCGAAACTAAATTAGTAACTATTGTTAATGTTTTAACTACATATGTTGATTTATTAGTATCACTTAGACATGTCGATAAAGAGCAAACTTTAACTATTGACCATATTAAAGAATTTATTAAAAAGAGAGATTCCGCTTTTAATAAATATAATATTAGATTTAATAATATTAATGATTTACTAATAGCTTTTCGTAATCAAATGATTGATGCTCAAGATCAACAAGCCACACCAGTAACTTCTGGTCTTAAAATTTAATTATATTTTATCAAAAATTAAAATTTCCATAAATTTATTTAATTAAATATTTTTTATTTAATTAAACAAATATTTTCTTAAAGTAAATAATGGGATATGGTATTATAACACTTACATCGGTTGGTAGAGAAAATATTTATTTATCTGCTCAACCAGAAATTACATATTTTAAAATAGCATATAAAAGATATACTAATTTTTCTATAGAAACAGTAGCACAATATTTTATAAATAAACCTGATTTTGGTAGAAGAGTAACCGTTAATATATCAAAAAATGCTGACTTGTTACATCAAATTTATATTTATATTGTTTTACCAGATATAACAAAATCAAGTGCTACAAATTTACCTACTGATGTAAAACAATTTGCGTGGATAAATAAAATCGGATTAGGTATTATTAATTTAATTGATTTAGAAATTGGTGGTGTTATAGTAGAAACAAATTATACTAATTGGCTTAATATATGGTACGAATTAACAACACCATATGGTAAAAGAAATTCATATAATAAAATGATTGGTAATATTGATTTATTAACCAATTTCTCAAATGGAAAATTATCATATGGATTAAATATACCATTAAATTTTTGGTTTTGTCAAGATTCTGGTTTAGCATTACCATTATGTGCACTAGTTCATAATGATATAAAAATTCATGTTGAATTTAATAATTTTAAAAATACTTATATTGAAACACCCACTAATTATATTCAAGTTTTAGAAACAATTTGTTTATTTGAAGTAGGTGAATTAATCAAACAAAATGTTAATGGTAGTATAGCAATAGGTAAATTTGTTTATTATGATAATATTAATCAATATATATATTATTATAAATTAGCTAATGATTTTATTATTCCCTCAACACCAGATTTAATTTCTAGATATACAATTACTGGATCTAACACTGGCTATACCTCAAATATTAAACCTAATAGTTTAGTAATTATAGATCAATCATATTTTAGATTTAATACACCATCTCTAACAACTGCATATTTATTAGTAAATTATATATATTTAGATAATGAAGAAAGATTTATATTTATAAATAATAATCACAAATATTTAATTCCAATAGTTCAAAATATATCACAACAAATATATGCTTCAACAAATATTGCTTATAAAATACCATTTTGTAATCCTGTAAAAATAATATTTTGGGCTGCACAATTATTAGCTAATATAAATTCTAATGATATTTATAATTATACATCATATCCATTAACAGAAACTCGCGATAATATTATTTTATCTGAAAATATTATATTAAATTCAATTAATCGTATGGAAATGAATTCTATTGAATTATACACTAATTTACAACTTTATTTAAATAAATTTGTATCATCAAATACTTTTTATAATGTTGATATTACTGGTATAAATTTATTTTCTTTATCATTAGATCCATTAAATTATCAACCATCTGGAAGTTTAAATTTTTCAGAAATAGATGATGCATATATTCAAATGCAAATAAATAATAAAATTAATCATCAAAATAAAATTGCAATAAATGGTTATGCTATTCAATATAATTTATTGAGAATTACAGATGGTCTTGCTGGCTTAACTTTTTATTTATAATTTAGTATAATTAGTTGCGTTAAAATAATAAATTATTAATATTTAATTTAATGGATATAATTTTAGGAATAGATTTTGGTACATCAAATACTGTTGTTTGTTATTATGATAATAATAAAGCAAATATATTATTAGATGGCAATTTTAAAGTTATAAAAACTAAAATTGGTATTAAAAATAATATTTATACATGTGGTAATTATTTAAGTTTAGATAATGACCAATTAATTTATAATTTTAAAACAAATATTGGATACAATAATGAATCTGAAGATTTTTATTTATTGATTTTTTTTGATCATATTAAATCAATAGTTAAAAAAAAATTTAAAGATACTACAAATTTTAAAACAGTAATAACCGTTCCATCAAATTTTAATGATATCCAAAGAGAAATTATAAAAAAAAATTTTATTAATGCTGGTTTTAATATTATTAGAATTATTAATGAACCAAGTGCTGCAGCATTAGCTTATGGTTTAAATTTAACAGATATAAATGATAAACAAATTTTAGTTTTAGATTTAGGTGCTGGTACATTAGATATTTCAATATTAGTAAAAGATGATAATTTTTATGAAGTATTATATAGTGTCGGATTAAATAATCTCGGTGGAAATAATTTTACACAAGTAATATATGATTTTATATTGAAACAAATAAATATATCTGATATCGAATTATATAATAAAATAATAAATAATCAAATATTAGAAAATAAATTATGGTATATTTGTCAAAATGCTAAAGAAAAATTATCGTGGCTTGAAAATTATGAAATTAAATTTGAAACTTTTAGTTTCATTTTAAATATTACAAAATTTGAAAATTTATCTAATGTTTTATTAGATAAATTTACTAATTTATTAGATGAAATTAAAATAAATTTTAATCAATTAAATTATATAATAATGGTTGGTTTATCCACTAAAATACCAATTATAAAAAATATAGTTCAAAAAATATTTAATATTAAACCGTGGTCTCATCCAAATTTAGAATCCGTTGTTGCAGAAGGTGCATGTTTATATGGTGCTATATTGGAAAATGTTTTTAAAATAAATGAAAATATAATGTTATTAGATATATTACCATTATCTTTAGGAGTTGAAACAGCCGATGGTAATTTTTCAATTATAATACCAAAAGATACACCAATACCAGTTAAAAAAACTAATAAATATACAACTGATTCACCTGAATTAAAAAATGTTATAATAAAAGTTTATCAAGGCGAAAGATTAATTGCTAATAAAAATACATTAATTGGAGAATTTATTTTTGATAAATTATCTACTGGTGGTAAACCACAAATTGATATTACATTTAATGTAGATAGTAATTCAATTATAACAGTAACAATTACTGATAAAAAATCTGGTAATGAAAAAAATATTTTAATTAAAAATATCCCTAAATTAAATGAAGAAGAAATAAAATCTATTATAGATAATGCTAATATAAATAATAAAATTGATGAAGAAGAAATTATTAGATGTAACCGAACTTATTTATTAAATAATCAAATTGAATTAGCTATTAATAATGTTACAACAAATAATTTATTAGATGAAGAAAGAAAAAATCAAATATTAGCAGATTTATTAAATATTGAATCTAAAATTAATAATTCTGATAATATTAATTTATTAAATATGTTAAACTATATAGAAGATAATTATTCAAATTTAATTAAAAATAATACTAATGATGAAACAGATAATTTAGAAGAAATAAGTTTATTGAATGAATTAAAATTTGATCTGCAAAATAAAATAATTTTATTATTAAATAAAAATCCCGAATGGAATGAATACTTAACTCCAATTTTAGAAAAATTATTATTATCAAATATAACTCTCGATTATATTCACGATAAATTAGATATTATTAAAGATTTAGAAAATATAGATGACGATAATTGTATTGATTATTATGATCAATATAAAAATGTTTGTTTATTTATTAAAACACAAATAGAAGAAGGATTAATTGAATTAAATAATATGGATGAATTAGTTAATTTAATTAATTCTTCATTAATTTTAATTCAAGAAAATGATTCTAATATTAATTGGGAAGAAGAATTTAATAAATTTAATTTAAAATGCGAATCAATTAAATAGTAGCATTAATTGTTGTTGGTTCAACTACATCTGATTTTTCAGATTTATCTACACCAGTACCCTTTTTAATTTTAGTTAAATGATTTTTATATTGTTTTATAATAGTTCTCTCTTCACCTGATGTCGCTTTAATCTTATAAGTAATTGCTTCATCCAATTTAATTCTTTTACCTTTATATGCGTAGGTTGAACGCTTTGATCCACGTGTTGATTCTTTAATATGGAATATTATTTCTTCACCATTAATATTTGTATTATCATTATTTCTAAAATATTTTGACAACGCTTTATTAGCAGCTTGATATGGAGTCAAACCCGTAAATCTACCTGTAAAATCAACATCATTTGGTAGTTGAACCTTAAATGATCGTGTTTTATTATCATCATCATTTTCATTAATGGTTTCTTCTGATATCTTTTTAGATCTACTTTTTGTTAGTGTTACTGTTTCTGTTCCTGTGCCAGTTTCAGTTTCTGTAACTGGTACTTTCTTTGCTCTACCTTTTGATTTAGATTCTGGTTTTGTAACTGGGTCCGTTTTAGATTCGTCTTTAGATATTTTAGATTCTGTTTTAGATTCTGCTTTAGATTCTGATGTTGGTTTTCCTTTAGCTTTTTTAGTATCTGCTTTCAAATCTGTTTTAGCATCTACTTTAGTATTAGAATCTACTTTAGTATTAGAATCTACTTTAGTATTAGAATCAGCTTTAGAATCAGTTTTAGTATCTGGTTTAGCTTCCATATTAGCTTTCGTTTTAGCTTCTGATTTTACCACTTTTTTAGCTTTCTTACTATCTGTACCACCTGTTAAAATATCTGGTTCAGCAACTGGTTCAGCAACTGGTTCAGTTGTTGATTTAACGAGTGGTTGACTTTCTGTAACTTGTTCTGTTGACAAAACAGTATTATTTGTTTCAAGTGTATTATCTGAAATTTCTTCAGTACTCTTTTTAGTTTGACTCTTAGTTTTATTTACCATATATATAATAATATATAATATTATTTTTTTAAATCAAACACACTTTATATTTTATATGCGTCCAAACTCTTTTTATATAGCTTTCTTATATTTTTAATAATTAATAAATTTATTATAATATATTTTCTATTTAAACATAATGGAAATAAATCAAGAAAATATCAAATATTATAAAATTTTTAACATTGAAACAAAGTATAACGAAATAACAAATCAAATTTATAATTTATCTGATCATATAAAATATTTAGATTCAATATATTATATAGATGAAGAACAAAAAAACAATATATTAATTAAATTATATAACTTGAATAAAAATATAAATAATTCTTACAATAATATTATAATTACAGAATTAGAAAATATTGATCATAATAATAAATTTAATTCACTAATTAATAGTATTACTATATTTGAAGATAAATCAAATTTAAAATTATTATCACCGCTAAATAATTTTTTTTTTAAATCTGAATTATTTAAAACAGAACAAACTAGTATTTTAGAAATAATAAATTTAATAGGATATTCAAATTTATTAGAAGCATTATATATAAATAATATTAATTTATCACCATTATTATTAAATTTAATAAATGAAATAAATGATATTTTTATACCAACAAAAATTAGTATATTTAATTTATTAAATTTTGATGAAAAAGATTATTATTGGAGAACACCAAATAATTATCATTCTAATGATATATTACAATTAACACGTGAATTATGGATAAAAAAAACAAATGGTGATAAATCATATTATAAAATTGAAGGTATATTTAAATCTGATATATTATGTGTAAAAATAAAAACATGTTATAAAAAAGCATCTTATTTATTTGAAAAAAAAAAGAATATAATGAAAGAATTAGAAAATCATGATATTAATAAAATTTTTATAATAA
>Ga0114959_10002002_pt1 | contig 17213 bp, 12 predicted proteins | sample C_130625_EF_Meta_FD_87317 | JGI IMG/M metagenome (GOLD analysis project Ga0114959, IMG submission 87317) | Freshwater microbial communities from Lake Croche, Canada to study carbon cycling - C_130625_EF_MetaG | ecosystem: Environmental > Aquatic > Freshwater > Lake | place: Lake Croche, Canada...
ACATGTAAGATTGGTACCCGAATTGTCTCTGTTGATAAGAAATAAAAATACATTTCCATTTGAGTCATTTAAACCAATATTTAAACAATCATTTCTTCCATCGTCTTGGACGCCATACGTAAAGTCCGGATATATGAATGACATATACAACCCAAAGTTATCGCCATCCAAATACTCTTTCGATGCGATACTTGTAATTTCATTTTGAGGAGGGCCACTACCCACATATGGTTTTAGAGTGAATGTATTTGGGGCGTATATGTGTTCTCCGTACAATGTAGTGAATGATGTCCCATCAAAACCGGGAGTTCCAGTAGGATAGCAAATTACATCGGATATATTGATAACAGGTGTTTGTGCCGTAGATTGAGTATACTCGCCTACAAACTGATAAGATGATGCTGACTCTTCTCCAAGAACTTCATATACCACAACACCATTCAGGTATACTCTGTGAACTCTATTATCAGTATATATAGACCCGATATCATTTGGAGAGTATGATGCTATAAAATCAGAGTTATCGTAGTCCCCCCAATTAGTTGTTTTGTATTGAAGTGTTCCGTTCATGTTCGCAAGCGTAAGAAGTCTTGGAGGAAAAGGTTCATTCGCTGGAGGCTGCAACTTTATAGTCACAACATCTCCTGGATTTGGCAAATTTGGTAGTCTCACTTGAAGATAAACTCCTTGAGACGAAGGCAAGAATTCTTGCGTAGATACGATTCTATACGTATCATACGTTAATGTAAACGATCTTGGTGTCGGTATAGACATCTCTATTGTATTAAGAAGACTTGTTTATTACCATGTAACCACGGTACTAGGACTCACGGTATTTGGTGTTGTTCGAACTCGTATTGTTCCCGTTCCCGTATTCAAACTATCTATGTAATAAATCTGAAATTGATTTAACACTGGCAAACCTCCATAACTAACATTACCGTTTAAAAAATATATAGCTTGTCCTGACGAGAGTCCGCTAGTTCCAACGGATGTCTTATTTCCTGTTGACGGGTTCACAATATCGCCCCCCACATTCCCTCCAGATGTGGTTGGATAAGAGCCTGAGTGAAATAAAACAGGCAATATTAATTGTAATGTCGTTGGCGTAAATGCAAACCCCGTATCTCCTTTTATACCTGTAGGACCAGTAGGCCCAGGAGGCCCAGTAGGCCCAGGAGGCCCATCTATTCCGTGTCCGCCTTGTTCGCCAGGAATGCCTGAAGGTCCTGTCCATCCAGTAGGTCCCGTAGGTCCCGTAGGTCCCGTAGGTCCTGTAGGGCCACCCGCTGGGCCCAATGGTCCTGATGGTCCTGCTGGCCCTGATGGTCCAGATGGTCCTTGAATCCCTTGAGGACCTGGATTCTTTGCAACAACCCCCATGTTACACACATTGCCTCCCTGCGTATACGACACGAGAGACATACTTATCAAGATACGTGATAAATCGCTCCAGAAATGGGCGTAATATCTAAAATTTCACATCTTCCATCATCAATTTGAGTATTGAAAACAATGTAAAAATGGTCTCCTACAGATACATTTGGAAGCATTCCTGTAATAATTAACTGATCGGACCCACAAGTATAAATTGTCCGCAAGTCCGTGAATGTATAGTTACCGACAGAGTACAAAAACTTGAACGTCACCGTCGAGTAAATTGACGGAAGTTTAATCGACATACTTGCCTGTAAATACGCATTCGTAGTTTCGCCCCAAGATTGTGGAACTACAAATGCTGCTTGTCCAGTACGTTTCATTTCGGTCGTAATCGTATTTCTGAGAAGCCTAGTGTTATTGTCACAGAAATACACTCCTGCAGGCGTTATTGGACCTTGAGCGCCCGTGGCTCCAATTGTTGTCGCAGGTCCTGGCGGTCCTTGTGGTCCTGAAGGACCCATTGGTCCGCTATCTCCCATATCTCCTTTCGGTCCAGACGGACCTAGTTCTCCTCTTAAGCCCATAATCCCTCGTGGACCAGTTTCTCCAGTTGGACCCATACTGCCTTCAGGACCTGTAGGTCCAGAAGGACCAGTGAGTCCCATAGGCCCAGATGGACCAATATCTCCCTGTATTCCCCTGTCCCCCTTTTCTCCACGAAGACCCGTGTATCCGCGCGGACCTTCTACTCCAGTCGCCCCAATTGTTGTTGCGGGACCAGGAGGACCCTGTGGCCCCCTTGGTCCAGTTGCTCCAACCGATATAGCAACCTTGTCCTGAACTCCAATATTTATCGTACCTTGTCCTGGAATGTATCTCTTGAGCATTTACTAATTCAATACACGATGTTGTGCGGGATTACACTTCATACAACCTGCATATTTCGGCAAAGTAATGGATGGCAACCGATTGGCTGCACAACGGCAGGCGGCAACCTGTACCAGCTTGAACTTGACAGCTCCAGTATTCAGTCCAGTCTCGTTCGCACTACCGCCACCCTGAGACTTGAGGACATAATCGGCATTTCGTGCGCCTAAATAGTTCGTCCAATCACTCGCAGGACGACGAGTCTTAGATGTTCCTACGACAGACCGAACTCGTAAATCACCGCCATCATACGGATTCTGGGGAAACATTTTAGGCGATACATCCTTGTCTTTCGGAAAGTTGCCAGTCGCGTCCGTAGCACCTCCAACCGTATAATCCAGATTCATCCCTCCCTTTCGCCGTAACATACGCGTATAGTCCGCTGCGCTCATTGACATCGGCATTTATGAAACTGTAGAGGTAAAAAACTGTATCTTTCCAGGTCCTGTTTTTTGTCCGATTTTCAATAGTCGTTTTGCGTCTTCAAAGGCAATGTAATCGAACACCTCGCCAGAGTGTGGATCAAATATTATCGCCATACCACCCACAGACACCGTTTGTAATGTCCGTGTTCGTTGAATAACATTCCTGCGATACAGAACATCTCGTTCTTCCGTTCCAACAGCTGGTTTGTATCCTAACTCGTCAGGCATCAAGTTACTATCAAATCGCATACACTGAATCACTGGAGTCTCCTTTGAATGAAGTTTCCTATGAATCTCGCAATCCACTGCCGCCTGTTTCAGTAAATGACTTATACTCTTGATGATTCGACTCTTCTCATACGCCGTTTCCCATAAGAACTCATCGGATGTCATAAAAGTTTCTTGTGGCGTATCCCCTTCATACCTCTTCAAGGCAATATCATTACGACGAATCGAAACAATATTCGGTCCTTCTGCTGACCCAGCTTGTTCCTTTGAAAACACCGTCATGTAAATCCGCACAACAACGGTCCTGTCTTCTTTCGGCAGTCTTGCGTGGGAACATATACGCATCGCACGTCCAATGACCTGATCTATTCTTGCAGGGTTCCAGTACGGCTCCATAATTGACACATTACGAACATTCTCTAACGAAATACCTTCAGCACCAGCCGAACTTGCCATTAAAATCGCCAGTTTCTTTGGCTTTCCTTCCAATGAATCCTTCAAATCTTGAGGAAACGTATCTGAATACTTATTATTAAATATTTGGCGGTAAAGTTCACGTTGCTCTTCCTCGCCTCCAACGAACATAGCATACGCAGGAATATCGTCTTTCATTTCAGGATCTTCCATCCATCCTCCGCCTGGCTTCTTGATAAGCTTGTATTTCTGAAACCCATTGGCTTCTAAGATTGCCCCAAACACGCCAAGACCTTCTAGCGTCAAATACTGAGAATACACGAACTGGTTCCTGTATTCCCCCTTTTTTCCAATACTCTCTTTCAAATCTTTCAGCATTTTCAACATCTTTGGCGAATAAGTTTTCAAAGCGGATTCACTCAAATACTTCTCTGGCTCTGCCATCATCTTCTCTAAAATATCGCTCTTGTCGGCAGGCGTATCTTCATTATCATTTTCGGTAGCAATATATTTCAAGTCTGAAGGAATAGCATAGTTACACGCTAGACGAGACGTCATTCGAAACGACCCCATTTCCTCATTTAAATCCGCCTGTCTTCGTCCTTTCCGTGATTCACGCTGAATCTCTTCCCACCGAACCTCCAAATACCGCAAATACTGTTCATCTGAAAATGGAACTTTTATTAACGTATGTTCCTCTTCCAATCTTTTCGGCAATAACCTTTCATCCGCTCCCTTGTAATACGAAACAAGACCCTGTATTCTTCGCTGAAACATCAATGGGTTCTTTACGCTCAGTCCGTCCACGAACATAGGCATAAACTCTTCATATTTGGACGGCAGACATTCCAGATGTTCAACGCCAAAGTTCTCAGAGTCAGCAAGTTCAGAGCCTCCAAACGTAGTTTCAAACTTTGTTTTCCAAGTCCCAACCCATTCCGTAATACTTGGATTGAATCCTAGGTCCTTCGAATACTTCACTGCGATTCGGTCATTTTTGTCGTTGTATACGCTCTCAAAATACGGAGGATTGCGTGTTAGCATAACCGTTCTTTTGGAGGCATTAAACTCTATAGTGTCCACATCTGGAAGACCCTTGAAAAATCCAGTCATCTTTGCTTCGTCCCAGCTCAGTACATTCTTCAGCGGCACCGATACACGCTCAATAGGTCCTTTCAAAAGATTCAACAGAAACGCTATTTCATTGGGTCTATTCACCATCGGTGTTCCTGAAAGAGCCACAATCTTCGTGTTTTTCGCAGAATACATCATATCATACAACTTTCGTTTCAATGCTCGGTCATTCACTACACTTCCAATCAAGTTATGTGCCTCATCAATAATAATCACAGAATCGTCAAACATATGAGGCTCATTCGGTGGTAAAATCTTATCCACATTCGCAGACGAAATACCGTTATAGTTAATGAAATGGAATCGAGTATTCAATAAATCATCAATCTGTGCGGCAATACCATTCTGCTGCTCTTTCGCCAATGTTCGGTAGTTCGGCTCTCTTCCTGCTTCCGTCAAGAAATATCGTTTCTGTTTATCCAAAAACGTGTCCGATAATCCAAACTTTTTCGCACTCTCACGACCTTCAGGACTTGTGATTTTCTTTTCTTCCCAATACTGTTCATACGCATAAATTGGGTCTCCGCACTTACGAATCTCGCCCAAATAGTTACTTCGGAGGGACGCAGGTAAGAGAATATACACTTTCTTATTTGACATCAATGATTCTGCCACTGCGATAGAAGAACATGTTTTGCCTGAACCTAGACCGTGATATAACAAGAGACCGCGATAAGGAGTTTCCATCAATAGGTATTCGCGAACAAGCTTTTGATACGAAAACAGTTCACGACTTGCTTTCGCTCCCTGTCGCAAACATAAATCCTCGTTCTCATCCTCGCCCTCTACTCGTTTCTCTCGGTATTTAAGGAATATCCGTGTTATTGAATCGGAAAAAGCTTTACGATTCGGTAATACGTATGTCATTCCTCTACTTATTTTTAATGAACAAAGGATAATGGAAGCAATTGTTCGCAAGAATCCTAAACTATGGATGGTGACTATCTACCTCCTCCTGGTCGCTGCATTTGTACACGTACGCCCGGGTGTGGCATTTGGAAAGGATGGCCAGGTCCGCCCGTTTGGTACTGGAAGAAAGGATGCGACTGTGTTCCCCCTGTGGTGGTGGGTATTTGGGATTGCTGTTGTCTCATACCTTGTTGTCGTGCGGATTCTGGATTATTCAGTATAGCCAAATGATGATGGCATAGTTCGGCAATGACAGTCGACGGATACACGGTGTCTATACATCCACACGGAAGTTGTCTGCGCGGATACGACATTTACTTCTTTGCGTCACTTTCTCTTAAAGTTTTACAAATCATTCGGTCCGTCAACATAACCAACAGAATAGTCGGTATCCACGTCGCCACAATCATTATAAAGGCATTTCCAGTGATAGTATACGCTATTGCTGGAATCACTGCCCATAATGCCCCATACCTTGGACTTGCGAATAAGTCCACATTGCCACATACTCTGGATGCTTGGAAAAATGAAAGAGCCGTTCCAACTGTAAATAATGCTCCAAGAACAGCGATCATCTCTATTGATTTGATACAAGAGTTTCAAATGTCCGAAGTGCCGACTCCATTTCATTGATGATTTCCTTGCGACGGATATAGTGAGGGCGAATCGTCTTACGGCATTCGTCCAATGTCATCCACTTGACCGCGGACACTTCTCGTTTCTGTTGAAGAGTGAGTTTCTGCGTCAAGTCAATCTCAGACGCCTTCTTCAGTAATCCAAGAAAGTATACGTGTTTATACTGGACATTGTTTGTACCTGTAAAGGTTTCCGTGAAGCATAAGTTGTTACAAAGCGTATACGCATCACGCAATATATTCGTCTCTTCCCAAAACTCTCGCACGGCACAGTTAATATCCGTCTCTCCCCTCATTCGTCTTCCCTTCGGAAACCCCCATTCTGGCTCCATCCATTTACTGCGATTTTCGTAGACTATCCTCGCCCTGTCCAGAGTCTCAAACTTCTCCTTTGCCTCAAAGAACTCTGGAGAGTGCGTATCCCTGCCATTTCCCCAAAGTTGTCCCCAAAGCGTCACGAACGGAACGTCTGTTATCTTTTTCTGCTCATCTTGCGTCATATTCTCCACGAGCTGGGAAATATAACTCATATTCGTCATCTCGTATTTTCCTCGTATGAACTCCATGAACGACATACTGTCCTTGCGTCTCACCATCAACACCCTCACATTCTTCGTATCCTCCACTGGAAGCGTAAACGGATCCTGCGGACCCTTTAAAAGCACCAATCCGCACGATATTATTGGACTTGGACACGTTCGGAATACATGTCCTCGTTCTCCACAATTATTACAAAACATTAGTCTACTACTCTTCCATCGTCAAAACTTCTGTTTCGTTTTAAACAAATGAGTTCTCAATCTGCGAACTACGATGTTGCTTCCGCAATTATATCCACGGGACCAAGTGATGTTGCTACTCTTGGCTTTTTTAGTACTTCCCCAGCTGTGAGTGGGGTGCATACTGCCTCCCTTTCCACTATTACGTTGGCGTCTTCAACTACTATCACAATCACAGTTGCTGCACCTTTGTTTACATCAACCGATTTTGGTGCGGGAAAATATGTTGTATTGACAGACCCAAACGGAATTCTTAAATTTCCCGGAGGTTCTTCGGCATACTCGATTTGTTATGTACCGCTTATCGTATATAGTCTGAACAACGCTATGTCAATTACAGTCACGATTCCAACTGCTCCTATTGATGCACGAATAACACAGCCCTTCCTTAATAAGACTGGAGTTGTATTAGATTCATTCGGGGATTCAATTCCTACAATGACATTTACATTTTCACCATCAATCCTTCGCCCACTTCTAGTTGGATCGAACGTTGCAATAACAGACACAGCCTTATCAAATTTAAATAACCTAAGTAATATGATTGTCGCATCTTCAACTACAGATTTCGTAACTATAGTAGGATATTGCTATACCAATGCCGCGCAACCTTATTATTTTGATGCTGGCAATCTTAAGGGTCCAATATATTCTGCGGCTGCAGTCGCAAACGCATATGGTGGAAGCGGATACTCTGTTGGAGACTCGTTTGTGTTCTCAGGAACTATGTTTGGAGGCACGAACCCAATAAATAACCTTACTGTAACAGTTACTGGAGTGGAAAAAGGAGCATATTCTACCCTATCTCTTTCTGGAACTGCACCGAACGTTTCAACAACCACTACCGTTCTGTTAGAACAAAGCGGAAACAAAGTTGGATACCGTGATGCCTCCGACATTACGCGTGCCCTAAAGGAACGCATCATTTACAACGAAAAACGCACAGGGTCGCCAATCAACTCTGGGAAGGGTGGGTCGCTTGTGCCTGGTCGTCCTGGCGTGAACCCTGGTGCAAAGAACAATATTCCTGCTGGAAACGCCGAGGTCCTCTGGATTCCTCAGGGAAATCAGTACCGCCTCTCGTACCTCTTTGGTAAACTCAAGTGCGGCGATGGGTCCGCTGGTGCCTTTAACCTAAACGGTCCTTTATCGTCCTCTTAGTTGCGAATATAGTAATCAGCTCCAAACTTCACATTTTTCAAAGTCGTATTCAGTACTCGCTTGTTTTCTCGTCTTGTTTTCGTAGATTGTAGACGCATAAGACCCTTTTTCAACAAATACACTTTTGCGTACCGACTCATAAGTTCATAAAGCTTTTCTTTCAGTTCTTTCAGTGCCTCCTCCATTGTTTTGCGCGATTCAGCCTTTTCAATAGAGTTCAAAATCTTAGATTCATTCTCCAAGAACCATGAAAGTCCTACATTCGAAAGCCGTCCCTTGAACTGGTCTATTTCCAGTTTCAAAGCAGAATACGGAACCTCCTCATTGTTTTCAAGTAAACTCTCAATAGTTCCGATGTCGCCATACACGTGGTACATCCGTCCTGCGTCGCTATTGAATAACGGCGCCAAGTTTTCAATGATTCTCCGTTTCTTCTGTATTTTCGCCAACGCAAATAACCGTTTCGCCATCTTGAAATAGTTTCCCTGGCTTTTCAGAACATACATGTTGTCGCGAATCGAAGTTTCGGCATTTGGATCCAGTGGAACATTCAAAATATTCCCGTTGTTCCGAAACACGTATATACACGAAAAGTCCGTAAACCGATTGTTTTGAACCCAAGACACTACATCCATCTTTGTCATTGTTCGCGACTGGACCGCCTCTTCTAGCGTAAACTTCCGTCCATCCACAAGTATTTTAAACCCTTTTAGAATCTCAGAAGGTTTCCATCGAATAATATTGTGACGAATTTCGTGTCGAACATACAGCACTTCTAGCCGTTTAAGTTCCGATACAGGCTTCAATAACTTCTTTTCAGCTAAATATTCTTTTATCGTAATAATCTTATTGCGATACAGCTCCTTTAGTTTTTTCAAAGAAACTTCGTGGTCATAGTCCTCATCTACAACTATCCAGTCATCTACAGATCCGCACTTTATATCCGCAATATACGTCTTGTCCTGTTTCAGTGTATTCCGAACAATACTCTTGAACTTTTCAACAATCTTGTGAACCGCCTTTTCGCGGTCGCCGTCCATATCCACATACTCAAAGGCATCGTAGTCCCCAGCGTATAACTGTGACCGTAATGGCATTGTTCCCATCAGTTTGATAGTCTTTCCATCCGTGAACGACATATTCTTCAACGTTTTGACAACGTCTTCTGGAAATCCGTGAGGGTATGTCTTCTTAACCAAAATCTCTTCTTGAGACTGCATTGTCTATATTCAATATTATTCGTTCGGCATTCCATTTGCGAAAATATTTCCCCAACAAGGCAAGGAGGATGGCAAAGCGTGTTTCGAAAGAAAACGCTCGTCAACGCAAACGTTCGGAAGATATGTCTGGAGGGGGAGAACCACCCCCTCCGAAAAAGCCGCGGTATCCATCACGGAACCGCAAGAAGAAGGTAGAGGCACCAACCCAAGACGATGATACGTTATGGGTGGATGACGATACTTTGGAAAATGAACAGGACGATGGACCTGAAAAAATAGTGATTGAAATCCAAGTTCAGCCTGAATCTGACTCTGACTCAGATTACGACCCTGATAGTGATGAGTTCATTAATATCATCAAGAAAAAGTTCACGCACGAGCCATCCTCCTTATTTCCTGCGGAACCTGTTTCAAAGAAACGTAAGGCAAAGAAACAGCCAGACCATGTATCTATGGACCTCACACGTGCTGAACGCAAATACTTTAATGCTCTAGAACCTGCGAAACGCAAGGATATTCTTGCGTCTATGACTCGCGTCTCAAACTTGATGAATGAAGAAGGCGAAGTCCCCTATAAATTCAAGATTCTGGGTCTGCCTATTTCCGATTACCTCAAAACGATGGTCCTGAAGAAGATTGAGGCACTCGCAGATATGAATATGGATACTGGAGGTGCCTATAAGCTCAAGACGTGGGTTGATGGATTCTTGAAAATCCCATTCGGAAAGTCTGTTCCCCTACCTGTAAAAATAGAGGACGGTATTCCCAAATGTACTGATTTTATGACCAACGCACGTAAACATATGGACAAACATATTTACGGAATGAATACTGCGAAGACCCAGATTATGCAAGTGATTTCTCAATGGATTGTGAATCCTAACTCTGTAGGAAACGTTATTGCCTTACACGGACCTATGGGCGTTGGTAAGTGTCATGCGAAAGATACTGAAATACTAATGCATGATGGAAGTATAAAACTAGTTCAGGATATATTGGTTGGAGATGTTATTATGGGAGATGATTCGACACCTCGTAAAGTTTTGACGCTTGGAAGAGGAGAGGACGAAATGTACGATATTGTTCCAGTAAAAGGTGATAAATACACGGTAAACTCCGAACATATTCTATGTTTGAAACAATCTGGTATTGGAGTGGTAAAACCAATTTCAAATAAGAACGGTACTATTTCATTTAAGACCATTAGATTCCATAATACTTTGAAAACATTACAATACAAGACATTTCCAGAATACGATACTGCTATTGCTTACCTAAAGTCATTTTCTGAAGAAGAAATGATTACTGAAATCAGTGTAAAGGATTATTTAAACCTTCCAACCGAAGTTCGTAAAAACTGGCTGAAGGGATACAGAACTGGTGTATCTTTCCCACCCAAATCTGTTGATTTTGATCCATACATTATAGGGCTCTGGCTTGGAGACGGAACATCTTCGAAACCAGCAATTAGTTCACAAGACGCAACGATACTTGGATATTTACATAACAAACTGAGAAGCTATGGACTTATGCTTAGTTATTCATCTCAGTATGATTACTATATTCGAGCGATTGATAAATCTTCTCCAAATGTATTCTTAAACGCATTGCGCGATTACGATATTCTTAATAACAAACATATTCCAGATGTTTATAAACTGAACGACAGGGATACTCGTCTAAATATTCTTGCTGGGTTAATTGACAGTGACGGACATTTATGTCATGGAACATACGAAATCATTCAGAAATCAAAAAGACTCGCAACTGATATTGTTTTCCTTGCCAGATCGTTGGGATTTGCAGCGTATTCTGCACCGTGTGTTAAGTCTTGTATGTATAAAGGCGAAAATCGTTCAGGAACATACAATCGCATATTCATATCTGGAGATATTTGTGAAATCCCAGTTCGTGTTCCTCGAAAGAAAGCTCCAGAACGTATTCAAATAAAAGATCATCTTGTTACTGGAATTCAAGTGAACCATATTGGAAGAGGGAATTACTACGGATTCACATTGGATGGAAATCACAGGTATTTAATCGGAGATTTTACAGTGACGCATAATACATCGTTCGCACGTAACGGAATCGCCAGTGTTCTTGAGCGTCCCTTTGGATTCTTTACATTGGGCGGTGCCTCGGACGTAGCAAACTTTACTGGACACGCATACACGTATGAAGGCTCAACGTGGGGCAGAATCGCAGACACGATGATGCAGTGTGGCACAATGAACCCTGTTCTGTATTTTGATGAACTTGATAAGATTTCAGGAACCGCACACGGCGAAGAAATCGCAAGTATGTTGATTCATTTGACCGACAGATCCCAGAACACCGAATTCCACGACCGATATTTTGCAGGCGTGGACTTTGATATGTCCCAATGTCTCTTTGTGTTTTCGTTCAACGATATTGAGAAAGTCCATCCCATTCTCCGCGACCGTATGAACATTATTGAGTGTGGCGGATACGATGAAACAGATAAGAAAGAGATTTTGAAGAACTACGTTTGGCCTGAAATGTTAGACCGTTTGAAGTTCAAGAGCGATGAACTCATTTTTGAAGACGATGCTATGAAGTTTGTGATTTCCGAGTATTCTCAAAAAGAGAAAGGTGTGCGAACATTGATGCGAACGATGGAAACAGTGATTACTCGTCTGAATATGTTGCGTGTATCCAACCACGAAAGTATGAAAGAGTATCCTTTTTATATGGACATCAAGTTCCCTCTAAAAATAACACCCAAAGTTGTTCAGACGTTATTGAAAGATACCGCCAAAGTCAAGCAAGACGAAGTTTGGAAGTATATGTATACTTAAATGAAAAAGTGCTAGATGTTGTTTTTTATTTTTGTGTTTTAAGCCTTTAGGAGGTCAATAACCTGCGCAGTGTTGGACGTGTCATGTGGCTGAACTGGATTCGCAATAGCACGAAGCCTCGCCCATGCGTTCTCATAAAACTGCTTACCCATACGACCTCCGCCGTTTCCGCCGTCTTTCTTATCAATCACTAAATTCACATTTTCGCGGAAGGCGTCCTTATTGACGATTGCCTTGGTATAGAACTTAGAAATCGTATCAAGCGCAGTTGCTGGGTCAGCAGTTGAGAGTCCATAGAACATCGCACCATGGAGCTTGACATCAGGCGCAGTAGACATCACAGGCCTTATTTGCTTTGCCGCAGTCATATATGTATCCGACTCAATGTTCCCAATAGCCTGAATCATTCGACGCACCTCCACAAACTGCTCATCATTAACGGACGGCAGTGTCTTGTCTGTAGACTTCATCATGGCATAATCGTTGGAAGCAAGCGTCCTGATAAACGTGTTTAAGATAGCCGCTCCTCCATCACGGGTCTTGTTCCTAGTGTTCAGAGCCTTTGTCCTGTGGGGGAACGCAGTCTTAAACACATCGCACAGCTTATTCGCGTTATCATCGTAGTTCGCACGAGAAATCTCGCCAAAGTTAAGAAGAGAGCCATTCGTATTCACTGCAACGTACTCTTCCTTCACATAGTTCTCAGGAACTACACCAGAAATGTGAATCTTGACCTCGATAATAACCTGATGACTCATAATTGTGTCGTAAAGCGTTGGGTCTGTACGTTGAATGTCGGCAAGCGTAACACCGTTGATTGCCACATCGCCTGCTAGAATTCTCTTGAGCCAACGCCAGCGGTGTCCTCCCTCTGTCAGCGTGAGAGGTGATGTCTTAGTAGGCTTGATGTCTGTGATAGTCTCTGCCTTCCCATTCCAGTAACCGAGAAACATAAGGATGCTAAACCCTCGGATGATACTCTCAAACAGTTTCTCCGCAGTTCCAGCGTGTTTAGTAACTTCGCTCCGATTCCAAGTCGCAGATAACATAGACTCAGATTCCGTTAGCGTGTTAATATCCTTGAGTGAATATCCGCGAACAAACTTGGTGATACCGTTGCGAGAAGTTATCATACTCTGAATTGTTGCCATCTTGATTCTTTAGGTTGATAGGATGTATAGCTCTCACACGTCGTTATCCGTTTTCCGGAACGCTAGACCATCTTAAAGTTCAGCCAAACTGTAGTTCGGTATACTATATCATCCTTCTCTCTGTGTAATATTTCTGCTGACATACTGAGAAAGAACCTATCGGAAAGTCCTAGTCGCTTAATGACTACATTCTTGAACTCGGTTTCTTTAAAGATTCTGTAAATATTGCGTCGTATCCATCCAGATGAACTCATAAACACTGAACCCAACGTCATGTTTTCGTTCTCTTTTTTAATCTGCTTTGGATAGTTCGAAGACCAGTAAGTATTCACGCTAGACACCGGAATTTTCACAATGTTCGTGAAAGGGTACCGAATGGCCTCTCTCAAGAGCTCTTTCTCAAATCTATCAAATTCTCCAATCATCTTCTCAACATAAAAATCGGAAGCAAGATGGCAAAAGAACTCTCGGCAATCCGCATCTGCCAAATCTTTCACCCTATTCCTCTCACGTTCCATCTTCCTTTCAAACTCCAACCCTAGCATCTTGATTAATATTTGATGTATGTCATTAAAACGTTAAGTGAAAACACAGAATACATAGTCTGCGAAAGTAATAATATGTCGTATCCGGCTTCAAACACAAGAGTTAATATACGGCATTTAACAGCAGCAGAATGGGCTAGTTCACAAATAAGATTGGCCGTTGGTGAACCTGGATATGACTTAACAAACAGTATTCTGAAGATCGGAAACGGGAGTAGTACTTGGAATACGCTTGGAGGAGTGACATCTATTGCTGGAAAAACCCCCGAAGATTTTGGAGCCGTAGGAAATGGAGTTACTGATGACGGAGACGCCATTATTGCATGGGCTTCTTCTGGTCGTAATTTATTTCTTCCTGCAAAAACTTACGTTATCAAACGACAAAACGCCAGTGGCGTGAATAGAGTAACTGTTTCTTTCTCTCCAAACACATGTATTTACGGAACGGGTCCTCAGTCAGTATTACAATTTGATGGAAGTGCAGCGGGCACACCAGCTTGGTACGGATGTTTCAGTATTGGATCAAACGTGACGTTTTTAAATTTACAACTGTATTTTGTCGCACCAACCAGTCCAAAATACACTTTTATAGGTTGCAACGTTGGCTCTGTGTCAAATGTAACTTTTTCGCACGTTACAGTGACTTCCAACTTATCATTTGATGTTTCGGGAAATTCAAATACATCCTTTTTTTGGTTATCGTTGTCTGGAAACTCTAGCGATTTCTTGTTTGAGAATTGCGATATTAGCAGATGCAGTTATCCTATATTGAAAACAAACGATTCATTAAATACTGTACGAAGATACAAGTTTATCGGTGGATATTGGCACGATAATGTTATTCATATTCCTTTTAATAGTCCATCTGCTATTTGCGACAACATCATCGTAAGTGGCGTAAAGTTCAGGAACCAAACACAAAAAACGAACCAAGAAGCTATGGTTTCGTTTGCGTCTGCGACAAATATATCTATTACAGATTGTATATTCTCTGGCCAGTTCTGTAGAGAAGCAATTCACATTGAACAAGACTGCAAGAAGTTTACTATCGCAGGAAACGAAATAAATATAGATTCACAGCTTACCGACGCACTATCTCTTGCTGGAAACGCAGTTCAAATACTCAGTAACAATATTGGACCGACTATCAGATTCATTGGAACAACTTCAGGATCTTCAACAAACGTAACTGTGGCTGCAGACACTGGATTACTCCCTGGAATGGTTATATCTGGGACGGACGCATCGGGCAATACTATAACAGCAAATACAGCGTATATAGTGTCACTTTCAGGAACGACATGTGTCGTGAACACTCCTCTTACGTTAAACGGTACATCCCTCACCGCTACAGCTGGACCAACCGTAAAATTCAACGCCACTGGAACCCCGTTGGCTGCAAGTTTTACTGCGTCAACGTCTTCTGCTTTTTCAACAACTGTCACTGTTTCAGCTATAGCGAGCGGAACCATAACTACTGGAATGACGTTATCTGCCTCTGGTACCGTTTCTGCTCGTCAATATATTCCTGGAGGCGTATATGTCGTTTCTACAAACATATCGGGCACGGCTGGCACAATAGAGGTGAACACTCCAATATCGCTCGCGACTGGAGTAACGGTGACTGGAACAGGAACTATTCTGACCGTTTCTGGAGATATGGTTCAAGGAACTTCTATTCTTCCAGGAATGGCAATTACTACTCCAGGAGTCGCAAATACCGACGGAACGTATATAGTATATGGAAATGAATACGTATGGTACCTGAACACCTCAAAGACGTATTCAACTACAGATACGTTGATTGGAACACCAGGATATGCGAACCCAACAGTGAATTCTGTCAGTGGTGCTGAAATCACGGTTGCGGATGGAACTGGACTACAAGTTGGAATGAACGTCTACGGTACTGGAATTAGTAGTAGCACTTATATTTCTGCAGCTGGATCAAACAGTACAAAATGGTTACTAAGTTCTAGTCCATATGGAAGTGTTTCTGGAACTGCGATTACCGCTTATGCGAACTGTAGGTATAATTGTGTTGATGGAACTATCACTCGAAACATTATAACTCATAACGTTGCGAATAATGGTAATGGGGGGATAAGTATTGTTTGGGACGAAAATCGTGTTCCAGGCGGCGAGAACATTGTAATTACAGATAACATAATCACGAATTACAGCACTGGTATTGGTGTATCACAAAATACACTGTTGGGAACAGTTATTTCGAATAATATTTTGAAACGATGCAATACTGGAATATTCACTTATGCTGGAACACCAAGTATTCGTGATAATGTATTTGAAAGCTGTTTGGCAGCATTTAGTAGTGCTATTGGAGGTACTTTGGGAAGACAGACGTTCATAAACACAACAAATTACGGAAAAAGCACGAGGGGGTATTTGTCATTGAATGGTTGGAATTCAACGATTACAAATACGTTTGCGTCATTGGACGGGACAACCGTCGTTGGAAATATAACGAACGTTTTATGTCTTGCGGGACATGCATTCTCTGGCACATTTTCATTGAATATGTCTGATGGGTCTTTCACGAATACTCAAATACGAAATGTGTTTGCCAAATATAGGAATTCTAGAACGTCTTTATACGGACAAGGATGTCCATTCGTGAATCAACCCGAAGGTATAGCGGTTGGAGCGGATGGCACTATTTACATTTCAGATACTGGAAACAATCTAATTAAAACGTTTTATGCTGATGGAACTGGAATGAAAACACTCATTAGTTCTGGATTAAATTCTCCGAAAGCAATTGCATTGGACAGTTCTGGAAACCTATATATCGCAGACAGTGGGAACAACGCAGTTAAAAAATGGACGAAAACAACTAGTGACGTGTCAACCCTAATTGCTAGTTTGACGACGCCTTATGGAGTTGCAGTTGATGGATCTGGAAATATATACACCACACAAACTGGATTATTTCCTGTTAAGAAATGGACGTCTGGAGGGATCCAGACTGCAACTGCAGGTGAAAGCTTGAATAATGCACGCGGACTTGTAGTTGATGGGTCTGGAAAGGTATACATCAGTGAATTTAGTACAGGTGGCAGCAACGGATCAGCAAGAATTTGGTCGGGAGCAGATGGAGCATCATACACCACAATTTCTGGAACGGGGAAAGGATTTACTGGTGCTACATTAGATTCTTCTAATGGAATTGTATACTTTTCGGACCAATCAAATTCAGGGATATACAAATATGTGATTTCAAGTGGATCATCGGTTGCTCCTGTATCTGTAGCGTCCAGTCTTGATATGGTTGTTCCGTCGGCTATTGCATATGATTCTACTACATCCCCTGGACGAGTTATTATGAACTTATTAGGTAGCATCGATTACCCAGGAACATTCAATTGCGTAAAGTCATGGACAGTCGGTGCGGCGGGGGGAGCGTTTACTTCCATTATTAAGTCTGACCCATATCAGGATACAGATACGACGGTTTTTGATCGTTCT
>Ga0114959_10002005_pt1 | contig 17205 bp, 17 predicted proteins | sample C_130625_EF_Meta_FD_87317 | JGI IMG/M metagenome (GOLD analysis project Ga0114959, IMG submission 87317) | Freshwater microbial communities from Lake Croche, Canada to study carbon cycling - C_130625_EF_MetaG | ecosystem: Environmental > Aquatic > Freshwater > Lake | place: Lake Croche, Canada...
GATTTTGGAAGCCCGTTTGCACCTGCGCCGTGCCACCAGCAGCAGCGATGTGGTGGTGTGCGACCTGACCTGGAGCGACGCCATCGCGGCCGAGTTGATGTTTGAGTTTGATCTGATCATCGTGCCCACCTCGGTGTCAGAGATTGAAATGGCCACCACGGCAGGCTTTTTGGCCCGCCACCGCTGGGTGTTTGATTCGGCCACCCTGCGCTCGCCCACCTTGTTGCTGTGCCCAACACGGGTCACCTTGGAGCAACTCGAGACCGACATGTTTTCCATGCAACGCTTTCCGGTCAGCTTCATGCTGGCGCCGCCCGTGTTGGAGTCGCAAACCGCGCGCGACCTGTTCCAGCGCGGCTACTTGATGGATGCACGCAATGACTGCGGCCAATCGTTTTTGGAATTTGCCCGCGCCGTGTGCGAAGTGCGCGACATCCACAACCGCGAAGCCGCGCTGCGCACCAGCCGTGCGCCCGCCGGGCCGATCTTGGGTCGGCGCAACAACCCTTTGCCGGGAGCCGCCACAGCAGTCATGCCCAGCACTGGCGCTGGAATTTTGGCGCAGGCCTCGGCCAGCCCACAACACTCGGTCTTGGGCCAACACCGCCAGCGCAAAGTGCTCGAAAAAGAGCCCGCATCTTTGGCCGCACGCAGCATGACGGCCTTGGGGATTCCGCAATTTTTGCGCCGCATGTCGCGCACCGCTGTGGACACCAAACCGTGAACGCCACGCGCATGAAACCCAGCCGATTCATCCCCCGCAAGGGACTCAAGCAATACATCCCCGACCAAGGTTGGGTCACGCCCGGCCAAAACACCGATCCTGGGGACACGCAGTTGGAACCCATGGACGGGTCCGTCATGGACGAGGTGGGCCCTGTGCCCACTGAGGCGATCAATGACGCTGCGCTCAGCGCCAACCCAACGCCCACGCGTGACAGCCATTTGGGTGAGGGCTTGCGCGACCCGTTGCTGGGCGAGTTGCTCGAGCAACTGCACACCCCGCCCACCGATGAGTTGACCGACCATTGGCAGCGCATCGCCGCAGAAGTGGCCCAACTCAACCAAGGCATGCGCGAACAAAAGCGCCTGCGTGAAGAGTTGGCCGCGATCGAAGCCCAGTTGTTGGGCTTGCGCAGCACCATCTTGAACGACTTGCATGCCGTGCAACGCATCGCAGACCACCAACTGGTGCAAGCACGCTTGCGCAGCGAGGTTTCGACTTTGGCGCAAAATCGCTTGGCCACCCGCTTGCAACACCCCCCAGAATAGGCCGCCCCATTGGGCGGAATCAGACATGCTTGAACGCCTGAATCAAATTTACCCCGTGCGCTACACGGCTTTTTTTGTCGCCATGGCGGGTCTTTGCCTGTCGGCCCTGATGGCCTTGGCCGGAGCGGGGCATGTGCTGTGGTTGCTGTTGTTTGGCGCGCTCACCGCCGTTGGGGCCTATGACCTGCAACAACAACACCATGCCATCTTGCGCAACTACCCCATCATTGGCCATTTGCGCTTCATGCTGGAGTACATCCGTCCCGAAATTCGGCAGTATTTTTTAGAAAGCGAGACCGACGCAGCGCCCTTCTCGCGCGCCCAGCGCTCCTTGGTGTATGCGCGGGCCAAGGGCCAGTCGGACAAACGCCCCTTTGGCACCCAACTCGATGTGCGCGCCTTGGGCTACGAGTGGTTGACCCACTCCATCGCCCCCAGCCGCATTGAGGGCCATGACTTTCGCGTGCCCGTCGGGGGCGATCAATGCACCCAGCCTTATTCGATGAGCTTGTTCAATGTGTCGGCCATGAGCTTTGGCGCCTTGAGTGCCAACGCCATCATGGCCTTGAACCAAGGCGCCAAGCTCGGCGGCTTTGCCCACGACACGGGTGAGGGCTCCATCTCCAGCCACCACCGGGTGCATGGTGGCGATCTGATTTGGGAGATCGGCTCGGGTTATTTCGGTTGCCGCGATGCGCAAGGCCACTTTGACCCCGAAAAATTTGCCGCCCAAGCCCGCGACCCGCAGGTGAAGATGGTGGAGATCAAACTCAGCCAAGGGGCCAAGCCCGGCCATGGCGGTGTGCTTCCCGGCCCCAAGGTCACCACCGAAATCGCCCAAGCCCGAGGCGTGCCCGAGGGCGTGGACTGCGTTTCCCCCGCAGCGCACAGCCGGTTCTCAACCCCGCTGGAGTTGATGGCCTTTGTACAAGAACTGCGCAGCTTGTCGCAAGGCAAACCCGTGGGCATGAAGCTGTGCATTGGCCACCCCTGGGAATGGTTTGGCATCGTGCATGCCATGTTGCACAGCGGTATTCGCCCCGACTTCATCGTGATCGACGGGGCCGAGGGTGGCACCGGTGCCGCACCCTTGGAGTTCTCGGACCACATGGGCACGCCCATGCAAGAAGGCCTGCGCTTGGTGCACAACACCTTGGTGGGTGTGGGCTTGCGCGAGCACATCCGCTTGGGGGCCAGCGGCAAAATCATCAGCGCTTTTGATGTGGCGCGCACCTTGGCTTTGGGTGCCGATTGGTGCAACAGCGCCCGCGGCTTCATGTTCGCGCTGGGCTGCATCCAAGCGCAAACCTGCCACACGGGCAATTGCCCGACCGGCGTGACCACGCAAGACCCCAAACGTCAAATCGCCCTGGTGGTGCCCGACAAAGCGCAACGCGTGCTGCACTTTCACCACCACACCTTGGAAGCGCTCCAAGAACTGCTGGAGGCCGCAGGCTTGCACCAGCCCCAAGACCTGTCGCTGCGCCACATCATGCGCCGGGTCAGCGATACCGAATCGAAACCGCTGTCTGATTTGTTCACCCAATTGCCCGCGAATGCTTTGCTCGAGGGTGCCGGCGCATTGCCCGCGCCTTTTAACCAATACCCCATGGCCAGCGCCTCGCGCTTTGCCTGAGTCGGGCCTTAGCAGTCCACTTCAATCATTGCGAGCGCAACACTGCCATCTTCGTGCTGACGCGCTGATGCACGGCCTTGCCGTGCGTCAGCCGCATCAATCGGCAGGTCGGGGGTATTGGATCGGCCGCTCGCGGGGCGGTGTTTGTGGCACCGCTGGAACCACAGGTCGCGGCTCGGGCGCCACCACCACCGGTGCAGGAATGGGCTTGGGCTCAGGCTGAACTTCTGCCTTGGGCGCAGGCACGGGTTTGGGTGCAGGCTTGGGTGGCGGCGGTGTGGGTTTGGGTTCTGCCACAGCCGGTTTCGGCGCTGGGGGCTTCTCGCGCAACTTGGCAGCCAGGTTGTCAATTTCTTTTTTCAGCCGTTGATTTTCGGCGTTCAGGTTTTGCTTTTCGACCGTCAAAGCCTGTTTGTCGGCCATCAGCGCTTGCTGGCTCGGGCCGATGCTGGGCGCTGGCTTGTCCACCAAGGATTGCAGCTTGGTCTCTAGGCTTTGCAGCTTTTTCTCCAAGGCGGCCATTTTGGCGTCGTTGGCCTTGGTGTTTTGATCCGCCACCGATTGGGGCAGGGCCAATACCGCCTTGCTCATGTCATCGAGCCGCGCTGTGATCTTGGTCTGGCTGTCGGTGAACTCGGCCTGCTTGTCTTGCAACTCTTGCTGGCGTTTGGTCGAGTCCACGGAATAGCTGATGGCCGCATCAAGTTCGATGACACGTTTGGCCGCAGCGGTGGTGATGGTGTCGAGCTGGCGGATGTTTTGCTGCATGCGGGTGGAAATGGCGAAGAAGGTCCCCACCGCCACCGCCACAAACAGCATGAACACAGCCATGACGACCCGCGAATGCAGGATGCTGCGCTTGTTGTTGTCGGTGATGTCTTCACTGACAGCGCGCAATTGGTGACCAATGCTGGCCGCCACCGATGCCGAACGGGTGGACACCTCGGCCGAGTTCAACACCACATTGGTGATGTCCTCCAGCTGCCGGGCAACCTCATCAGCGTCCAGCGGTTGACCAGACAGCTCGGCCAGGGCTTCAGAGGCGGCCTGCACCTCGGCGGCCACGTCGTCGAGATGACTGGCGTGACCGAGCTCGGACGCATCGTCCGCGCCGTTGGGGTCTTGCAGTGTGGGCTCGGTGTCTTGGCCCTTGGTCTCGTCCGACATGTGTGGTTCCGTTTTTTACTTTTCGAGCTTGTCGAGGTTTTCATGGATCAAGGCCACTTGCTCCTTGATCTTTGCCACGCGGCCGCGAAACCCCTCACGCCATAGATCGGCTTGAAGCTTGATGGCTTGAGGCGCTGGCGGGCTTTCATGCGCCACCGCGGACACGGCCGACCCGACACCATCTTCTATGTGAGTGTGCGCCAACGCTTCGTTATCTTCAATATTTTCATTGTTTTCGTGCCCAATATCGGGCTGTGCAGGGTCAAAATCGACCTGCGCCAGCCCGTTGTCGCCAGGGGGCAAATGCACCACATTGGCAGACTCCGTTTGGCCTGACACGGGTTCACGGTGGTCTTGCAAGGCCTGGGCGTCCAGCGTTTGCCGGTTGTCGGTAGGGCCGTCAACGCCAGGCAAAGGCACATGTCGATCGGCCATGCCATCGGCTTCGATGGGGACCGCGTGATCGGTTTGTCCCACTGAACTCAGACCTTCCCGGTGGTCAATCGGCGCGGGCTTGGCCATCGGGGCTGAGTGCGGATGGTTGGAATGTTCAGGGGATGAACCGGACGCCGGGTCTGAAGCGGCGTTGGGCAAGGTCGGCGCGGGGCGCGACGCATCGGCCTGGATGATGGGGCCCTTGGCAGCATCGCGAGCGTCCGAGGCGGGCAACGCGATGCGGTTTTGCGCAGCGGCTTGCGAGGGCAATCGCGCCAAGTTGGGCGCAGCGGCGTCAGTGTCCGGCAACACCTGCAGGTTTTCTTCGGCCGCTTGCGCTTGGATGCGAATGCGTTGCTCGGCCTCATCTTCATGGCCGGGCAAGGCTTGGCGGTTTTCCTGCGCCACACCTTCGCTCACGGATTGAGTGCGGTCGGACAGGCCCTCGCGCCCGATGACCGGCCCCGTCCGGTCAGCACCGGTGGTGAGGTGCGCGCCCTCAGGCTGACCGTTCTCAGGGTGCGACACCAATAGACCAGGGTCGCTGCGGCCCAGGCCACCAGTCACATGGGTTTCGTCATCGCTGTTGATTTGGCGCGACACCAACTCACCTTCGGCCTTGTCAACGTTGATGCGGCGAGAGGTGTCGGCTTTGAATTTGCCCGATCGACCCCGAGAGCTACCGGCATTGCCCGACCCCTCTGACACACTGACTTGGTGCGGAGATTTGTCGCCAAAAATTTCTTCACCCATGGACGGCTCCTGTGTGGGGTGTCAAAGGGCAGCGTATTGCTGCTTGACCGATTGTGCTGAACGCATCCAAGACTTGGCAAATGCGGGCTCGGCTTTCATGGCGCCCTCTGCGGCCATTCGGTTTTCATAAGGGCCGGTGACGATGATGAAGTATTTGGCACCACTTTTCTTACTCGCCATCAACAACAGGGCATTGGCCAAAGCAGGGGATTTGTTTTGCGCGGCCAAGGCATCGTCCAAAGCGTCAAAGGCCGCATGTTGCAGCACAAAACTCTTTTCGGGCAATTGGCGCGCCCAATTGGCGCCGTCTTGTGAGCTGCCCTGGGTGGCTGCGGCCGCCTTGTCGCTGATGCCGGCCTTGGCCGCATCGGCCTTGGGTTTGCTCGCTTCGTTGGCGATTTTGATGGCTTCGGCTTTGGCTTCGGCAGCCACTTTTGCCGGCGAAGGTGTGGCCACGGGTGGCGGTTCAGGCGGGGGTACCACCGCCGGCGCAGCCTCCGTGGGGGCGGCCTGTTTGGTGTCGATGATCTCTTCTTTGTCCCCCAAAGATTCGGTGGGATTGATGGGTGGGGCAGGCACCGAGGTGGCCATGCCCACACTGGCCGCCGGCGCAGGGGGAACAGCGGCGGGAGCAGGCGTTCGGTTGATGTAATTGTTCAATGCGTTGAACTCTTGCAACAACAAATCGCTGTACATGAAGCCAAACGCCATCAAGGAGATGAGCACCACGGCCAAAACCCACACCAGTCCCTTGCGCGAAGGAGCCTCTTTGGCGGGAACCCAGGGATCGCTCGCATCAGCTTGGTCGGCCATCTCTTTGGGCGAAAGGCTGCCCAGATCGGGGACCATGGGCACCTCCTCTTGGCGTGAAGGCGCAGGCGGTGCGACAGACTTCAGCGGGGGTACGGATTTGCTGATCGGCGTGGCGATGGGCTCCGAGGGCGCCAGCCAGGGCTCGCGCTCGGTGCTTTTGGCCCAGCCGCGTGGCTCGGGTGCTTCGGCTTTGACTTGGCTGGGCTCGCCCTCCACTTCCCAAGACAACAGGTTCTTACCAAAGGTTTGCAATTTGGTGCTGTGCGATGCGCTGGAATTGACCAGCAGCACCACATTGATGTTGCTGGCCGGGAAGCCATTGACCAAGCGGGCCAGCAATTGCAATTCAAACTCTTGCATGGCCATGATGTCGCGAAAAATCAAATAACGCTTGGGTGCACTCTTGACCTGCTTGTCCCGCGCTTGGGAAACCGTGAGCTCGGACAAAATACCGTTGAACATTTCGACCAGCTTGGCCGAATCGGCTGAAAAACAAAACTCCACCATGCGCTCACCACGGGCGCGCAAATCATCGTGAATGGCGTTGGCGTAAAAGTCCAGGGTCAGGTCGCTTTCACTGAGCACGGCCAAGTTCAATCGCCCCTCAATCAGGGACTTGACCAAGATCTCATAGCGCATCTTGTCGCCCGGGCTTTGGTACACACTGCTCATTTGGCCATCCATCCCATCAAACTGGCAAACCGTTGCTGTCAAAGCGCATATTCTCGGGCACAACGGGAACCGGCTTCAACACACCCTCGCCAGCGGCGTAAGACTGGTTCAAACTGAACACATAGGCAATCACTTGGGCCACCGCGTGGTAGAGGCCCTCAGGAATGGGTTCGTCGACCTGGGTGGTGAAGTACAAGGCACGGGCCAGCTCGGGCGCGGGGAACAACTCCACCGCATGGGCCTGTGCCTCCTCGCGAATGCGCCGGGCCATGTCGTCGCTGCCCTTGGCCAGCAAAATCGGGGCGCCCTCGCCATTGGGGTCGTACGACAAAGCCACGGCAAAGTGCTGCGGGTTGGTGATCACCACGTCCGCGTCTTTCACTTTGGCCATCATTTTGTTATTGGCCATTTCACGCTGGCGTTGTTTGATCTTTTGCTTGACCTCGGGGCGGCCTTCAGAATTTTTCATCTCGTCCTTGATCTCTTGGCGAGACATCATGAGCTTTTTATGCACCTGGTAGTGCTGGATGGGCACATCGACCAAGGCGATGAGCAACAAGCCCATGGCAAGCCAAAAAGATGCGTCCACGATCAGCTTGCCCGCAATCGCCATGGCTTGGTTCAAATCCATATTGGCCAAGTTGAGCAATTCGTCCATGTGGTTGCCCACCTGTAACAACAAAATACCGCCCACCACCACAAACTTGGCGATCGACTTGGCCAACTCAATCAACGCCTTGATTCCCACAATCCGCTTCAAGCCACTCAGGGGATTGAGCTTGCTGAAATTTGGCGCCAGCATTTCCATGGAAAACACCAAGCCCCCTGACAGCACCGTCGACAAAATGGCGATGAGATACATCAGCAACATGAATGGCAAGATCAACAAAAAGGCATCTACCACCGCCTGGGCAAAAAATCCGGGCAATAACTCTGCCTTGTCGGTGATCTTTCGGTCAAACTCCAATTGGGACACAAACAACTGGCTCATGCCTTTGAACAACCATCCACCCATCAGGCTAAAAAAGCCCACCGCCCCCAATGCCATCGCAGCCACAGGCAACTCAATGGAGCGCGGCAACTGACCCTCAGAGCGCGCTTTCTCCAGCCGCCTGCTTGTCGGTTCTTCTGTTTTTTCTGCGCTCTCGTCAGCCATGTGTCACCCCAAAAACAAGGCGCGCATTTGCGCATAAGTTTGCACCCACAGCCAGTTCATCCGGCCCACGGTGCTGGGCAGGGCCAACCACAAAATGACAAAGCCCGCCATCAACATGGCCGAAAAACCCACCGAAAAAATATTCAAACTCGGTGCGGCACGGGTCACAAAGCCCAGGCCCACGTTGACAAACAGCAAGGTCATCAAGACCGGCAAGGCGATCAACACCGAAGCCAAAAACATCATGGCGCTCCAAGCCAACATCTTGCCGTAGACGTCTTGCGTCATCAAATTTTTCCCAATAGGGAATTGGGTGAACGAGTCCAACAAAATACCGAACACAATCAAATGGCCCCCCATGGCCAAAAACAACAAGGTGCCCAAGACATTGAACAGCCCAGAGATGACCGGCACGTTGCCCACGTTGGGGTCGATCAAGGTGGCCATGGTCAAACCCATGGAACCCGACACCACTTGACCAGCCACCACCACGCCAGCGGTGGCGATTTGCATGATCATGCCCATGGCAAAGCCAATGAACAGTTGGTTAAAAATTTCCGCCAGGCCCGGACCGGTGAGGGGGTCGATGATGGGGATGTCGATTTGCATCGAAATGAAAAAAGCAAACGCCAAAGACAGCACCATGCGGATGCGCAAGTTGACCGCCCGGATGGAAAAAATAGATGCAAAGGCCAAAAAGGCAGAGATGCGCAACAAAGGCCAGATCAAGGCATAAAACTTGTCCAGCAGGTTGAGCATCTCCAGGTTCATGGTCTGCGCTCAACCAAACAAAGTGGGAATGCGGCCAAACAGCACCCGGGTGTAGTCCACCATGGTGTTGATCATCCAGCCACCGGTCAGCGCCAGGGTCACACCCAGGGCCACCAACTTGGGGATAAAACTCAGGGTTTGCTCGTTGATCGATGTGGCCGCTTGAAACACGCCCACCGTCAAACCCACGATCAACCCAATGCCCAAAATCGGCGCTGAGATGAGCATGGTCATCCAAAGGGCTTGGCGGCCCAAATCCACAACCAAAGCGGTGTCCAACATGGTGCGATCCTTATTTAAAAATGAAACTCGATGCCAATGAACCCATCAGCAAGGTCCAGCCATCGACCAACACAAACAACATCAGCTTGAACGGCATCGAAATGATCATGGGTGAAAGCATCATCATGCCCATGGACATCAACACGCTGGCCACGATCAAATCGATCACCACAAACGGGATGTAGATCATGAAACCAATGGTGAACGCGCTCTTCAACTCCGACGTGATGAACGCAGGCATCAGCGTGGTGAAGGGCACCTCGGCAGCGCTGGCCACTTCTTTTTTCTGCGCAATTTGCATGAACATCGTGATGTCGTCTTCGCGCGTTTGCAGCGTCATGAAGTTGCGCACGGGCGCTTCGGCCAACGAGAGCGCCTTTTCAAATGGCATGCTGCCGTTCATATAGGGCAATAAGGCGTTTTGGTAAATGCTGTCAAACACTGGCGACATGATGAACAAGGTGAGGAACAGCGACAAGCCCACCAACACCATGTTGGGCGGTGTCTGGCCAGTGCCCAGGGCTTGGCGCAACAGCGACAGCACAATGATGATGCGCACAAACGAGGTCATCATCAGCAGCATCGACGGCAAAAGCGTCAATGTGGTCATCAAGGCCAACAACTGCAAGGTCAAGCTGTATTGCTGACCGCCTTTGGCATTGCTGACATTCAGCATCGGAATGCCTTGGGCCTGCGCCCAGGGTGCGAGCACCAGCAAGCCCACCAACAACAAAACCGTGATCAAGGTGTTTTTGCGCATGGGGCTCTCACAGGTTGGACTGTTGCATCACCGACCGAAAATCGATGGCGGGTGCAGTGGGGGTGGCAGCACTGGGCTGCGTGCCGGCTTGGGGCTGCCAAGCGTGCAAAGTTTGGATGTCTTGCGGATTGACGCTGAGCAAAACCATTTGGTTGTCCACCTGCACCAGCATCAGCTTGTGCTTGAGGCTCAAAGGCATGGTTTCAACCAACTTGATCTTGCGACCCTCAGTTTTGGGTGCAAAGGCGTTTTTGCGCCGCACCAATATCCACAGCACGGCGCCCAAAGTGGCCAAAACCACGACAGCGCTGAAAGCATATTGAAACCAATCGGTGGCTTGCATTGAAGTGTGTCCAGGTGAAACGGTTTTTGATGAATACCAAATGATTCAAAGGCATGCCAATTTTTTGACATGTCGGGTCCAGCGTTATCATCTAAGCATGAACCGTTCCAGACACTTTGTTCTGTTGTCTCTCCTGCTCAGTGCTGCCGGGTCGCATGCGGCCAATTGGCGCTCTGCAGGTTTGCACGATTTGGGTATTTATTACTACGACAACTCATCCATTGAGCACCAAGGTGATCACCGCCGTGCCTGGACCATGCTCGATTACCGCGAGCCCCAAAAAAACAAACAGGGCCAAAGTTTCAAGTCCACCCGGGCTCAAATGGAGTTCGACTGCAAAGACAAACGGGTGCGGGCCCTGACCGTGTCGTTTCACAGCGGTGCCAAACTCAGTGGTGAAGTGTTGGTGAGTGAAGGCGTTTTTCAAGATTGGATGGGCGTGCCACCCTCCACCCCCATGGCCAACATCATGCAGGCGGTGTGTGCCCACTGAGTCGCGCAGGTTGGGTTTGACTTGGCTGAGCGAGGCTTGGCATGCGGGTGGCACGGGTGGGCTGAACTGGCATTTGCATGCCCGCCGAGCGCAACCGCGCTGGAAAGCCACCGTGCAAGTTCTCGCGGCCCATTTGGACGGCATCAACCCCCAACGCCACCATTTGCTGCTGATCGGTGCGAGTGCGGGGTGGATGATGCCACCTGCTTTTTTGCAACGCTTTGAGCGCATTGATGCCTATGACATCGACCCCCTGGCCGGGCTGTGGTTTCGCGCCAGGCACGCCAAGCATTTGCGCGCGCATGGCGTGGCATTGCGCTACCACCGCTTCGACGCCATCGCCCACTTGAGCGACTTGCTGGCCCAACACCCGCAGGCCTGCGTGTGGTTTGACAACCTGCTGGGCCAACTGCGCTACCGTTTTGGCGATACGCAAGCAGCCCAAGCGCGCTTGTACCAACTGCACCATGACCTGCGCGGCCACCCCTGGGGCAGCGTGCACGATGCCTACTCGGGTCGCGTGCGCACCCATCCGCCCGCGATCACGGACACCCTGGCACTGGCGTTTGAACGCAGCACCAGCGGCGTGGTGCATGCAGGGCGCACCTACACACACAGCGACTGGGCGCAACACCTGTTGGCATCCGTCGGCGCTGAGGGTGAGTGGCTGGACCACCTCACCGCCGAAGTTCTGCCACCGCAAACACCCGGGCAGATGATCCCCTGGGCCTTCAGCCCGCAGCACTGGCACTGGCTGCAAGCGGGTTGGGTCAAGAGCGCAAATTAAACAGCGTCAGGCCCAGGGCGTCCATTTGCTTTTGGTCTTGCACCCGGTTGTGCTTTCGTATGGCTTCCAAATCTCGCTCCACCAAGGACTGCATGCGCATCAGGTGTTGTTCGGCCTTGATCAATTTCACCTTGATCTGCTGCTGATCGCTAAATGCCAACGCCAAATCTTTGTCCACACGTTGCACCAAATCTTGCAGTTGCAGCATGTAATGGCGGTAACTGGTGGTCTCTGCCATGGTGTGCAGCTTTTCCTGAGCCTGGGCTGCACGCTGTCGATAGTCTTCATAAATGCCGAGCATGCGGGTGCGGCTGTCTTGTAACTGCTCGATGCGCTTGCGCGATGCCACCAACTCCACCATGGTGGCGTTGACAGCGTCTTCGGCTTTTTGGGCCAACAAAGGCCAGGCGGCTCGGGCTTTCATGATTCCAATAATGCGCGCAGTTCAGTGCGCGTGCTTTCATAGTCTTGATCGATGTGCATGTCTTGCTGCAAAAAAGCCACCATGCGGTCGTGCAAGCGAATGGCGTCGTCCAGCTCTGGGTTGGTGCCGCGCTCGTAAGCGCCGACCTGGATCAAGTCCAGGTTTTGCTGGTACAGCGTCCACATGCGGCGAAAGCGGTTGGCTTGCTTGAGGTCGTTGGGGTCGAGCAAACTTTGCATGATCCGCGAAATGGAACCGGTCAGGTCAATCGCCGGGTAATGTGCCGCGTCGGCCAATTTGCGCGACAACATCACCTGGCCATCCAAAGAGGCGCGGGCGATGTCCACGATCGGGTCGGAAGCATCGTCGCCTTCGGCCAACACGGTGTAAATCGCGGTGATCGAGCCCACCCCGTGGCGACCCACACCCGCGCGTTCAATCAAATTCGGCAGCAAGGCAAACACCGATGGCGGGTAGCCCTTGGCCGTGGGTGGCTCGCCAATCGCCAAGCCAATTTCACGCTGGGCATGGGCCACGCGCGTGAGGCTGTCGACCAACATCAAGACATTCAGGCCTTGGTCGCGGAAATATTCGGCAATCACATGGGTCATGTGGGTGGCTTTGAGGCGCAGCACGGGCGACACATTGGCGGGGGACGCGACGACCACCGATTTGGCCAAACCCTCTTTGCCCAGCGATTCGCTGATGAAGGCCTGCACTTCTCGGCCGCGCTCACCAATCAAACCAATCACCACCACATCGGCTTTGGTAAACCGTGTGAGCATGCCCAGCAACACACTCTTGCCAACGCCTGAGCCCGCCACCAAACCAATGCGCTGGCCCCGCCCCATGGTGAGCATGCCATTGATGGCCTTCACGCCCACATCCAGCACTTTGTCGATCGGTCCACGCTCCATGGGGTTCAAGGGGCGGCCGAGCAAGCTCAGGGTGTCGTGGCATTCGGGCGCGGGCAAACCGTCCAAGGGTTCGCCCCGGCCATCGATCACGCGCCCGAGCAAGGCATTGCCCAGCTTGACATTCGATGAGAGGCTGATCACACGCACCACGTCGCCCGGGCCCACGCCGGTGGGCTCGCTGAACGGCATCAAAAATAATGTTTTGTCGTTGAAACCCACGACTTCGGCTTCGACCCGGTGACCGTGGCGACCCAAGACCTCGCAACATGCCCCCAAAGGGGCCATGATGCCGCGCGTCTCCAGCGTCAGCCCGACCAAACGCACCAAGGTCCCGCTGCGCTGTGGCTCGGGCGCACGCAATTGGGCCATGCTGCGGGTCACCTCGGTGTCAAAATCCATAATGCGCGCCATCACTTCACCTGAATCATGTTGCGAATGACCGATGCTACCCGGCTTTGCTCTTGATCGACGATCATGCGCACCACCATCAATTGGTCCTCATAGCTGTTGGCGTTTTGCAGCAACTCAGGGGGAATGGTGGGTTTCTTCTGCTTGTTCTCCAGCTTCACGCGCTCGCGCATTTGTTCCAAAGTCTCAGCTTCCTGATCCTCTGGTGATGCTTCAACCACGGCCACAGCTGTGGTGTCGGAAGACAAGCCATCGGGACTGGCCGGCTGAACATCGGTGGCGACGTCGGCGCTGGCACCTTCAGTGGGGCCTTCTGTGGCGGCCAGCTCTGCCACGGGATTGGCGGCGGCCAGCTGAGCGGCGGCTTCATTGGCCTGGGCCTGCTCCAACGCGTCTTTTTGGCGTTGGGCCATCTCTTCGTCGGTGGGAATGTGCAAGTTCGGGTTTTGCGCCATGAACACCGCCAACTTCGGGTCGTCGTAATAGTTGGTGTTGTGATTGCTATAGGCTTGAAAGGCCGAGGTGATGGCCATTTGGGCTGCCTCTTCAATTGCAGCGTGATCCAACTCGCGCCGGCTGAAAGCAAAGAGCATGGGGCGCACCACCCACATGATGAAGGCGATGCACATCAAAGCACGCAACAACACATTGATCAGGTCAACCATGCTCGATGTCTCCCAAATGGCGCGCATCCACCACTTGTCGCGGGTCCACCACGTCACGCGCAGCGGCGTCGGTCACCTCGGTGTCGCGCTGCGACAGGGGTTGCTTGAAAAACGACGATTGCTCACGCCAAACTTCGGGTTGGCCCAGCAGGCTGTGTGCCAAGGCCTGTAATCGGGTCTGCACCAGGTCTTCGACCTGGGTATCGTTGGCGATCACACGAACACTGCCCGGTTTGAGCTGGGCCACCGCCTGCAACTGGATGTTTTTCATCATGTCGCCGGCTTTTTCTTCCAGTCGGGCTTTGTCCTGGGGGTTGAGTTCGATGGTGACCAAACCTTGACCGTGAAAATCCAATTCGTCCAAACAGCGTTGCACCAAGCGCTCAATGGCGCTGCCCGACAAGGTCAGCTCGGCCAACACCAATTGTTCAGCCATGTGCAAAGCCAAGCGCTTGAGCGGTTCGTACAAGGCTTGGGGGTTTTCCACCAAAGCCGCCACGCGCTGCGAGACATCGCGCAGCAAGTGCAGTTCTGTATCGACTTGGGCTTGCATTTGTTCTTGTAAGGCCTGCAGCAACTCTTCTTGCACTTGCTGGGCCTGCTCTTGCCCCAATGCGATACCGCGTCTTTCGCCGGCAGATTCTCCCTCGGCGCGACCGTTGATCTCGCCTTCGGCCAGGCCTTGGGCCAGCCCTTCGCTGCGCCCCTGCGCCAGACCTTCTTGGAAGGCTTGTTCACGCCACTGGGCCAACAACAACGGATCAGGGCTTGGCTCAGGGTTCTCAATGTTTGGCACCTCGGCGGCGGACGCTGGCAGATCTGATGAACTTGTCACAGAGCCGTTAACGGCATCTTGCGCCAACATGGCGGGCGTTTCATGCGCGACCCCAGGCGCTTGTACAGCTGGCTTGGCCTCAAAGTTGGCAGACACATCATCCACGGCATCGGTCGCGATCGCGAGGACATCGGTGGTCGGATTGGCATCTACGGTAAAAGCCACTGGCGCTGGTGCCAGCGGCGCAAGGGGTGTTGACGGCCGTTCATAGTCGGCCAACTCAAAACCCACCGAGTCGTCAAATACCCGGGCCGATGGTTGCTCTTCGAGCTGGCGAAACACCACGCGCTCAAAACCCACTTTGGGCACAGCCGTCCAATCGGCAGTCAAAAAACCCGCGCCCTTTGCTGCAGGGGACAACAACGGGTCGCCCTGCCAAGCGTGTGTGGGTGCCAGTGTGTCGGGCTTAAACAAAATCGGCGCCCCCCAGCATCAGCTCGCCCGAATCGGACAGCTTGCGCGCTTGGCGCATGATTTTCTTTTGCGCTTCTTCCACATCGGACAAACGCACCGGGCCTTTGGCTTCCATGTCGTCTTTGAACATGCCACGGGCACGCTCGGACATGTTGTCGTAAAAACGGTTGGCCACCTCTTCGCTGGCCCCTTTGAGGGCGGTCATGAGCAGATCGGGCTCGACCGCGCGCATGAGCACCTGAACACCTTTGTTGTCCACCGAGGCCAAATTTTCAAAGGTGAACATTTGGTCTTGGATCTTCATCATCAAATCGGGGTCGATGTCGCCCAAGCCTTGCATGATGGCCGACTCCAACTCGGTCTTGGTCAAGTTCATGATCTTGGCCGCTGCCATCACGCCGCCAAAGCTCGAGGACTGCTGTGATGCACTCTTGGAGAATTGTTGCTTCATGATGGACTCCAGCTCCGCCATGGCCGCCGGTTGCACCGTGTCCAAGGTGGCCACGCGCTGAATCACCTCGGGGCGCACCTCAGCGGGCAAAAAGATCAACACCTCGGCCGCCACCACGCCGTCGAGCAAAGACAAAATGATCGCGATCACCTGGGGGTGCTCGGTGCGAATCATGTCGGCAATGCCACGCGCGTCCATCCAGCTCAAAATGTCCAAGCCCTTGGTGCCTTGGCCGGGCATGATGCGGTTGAGCACCGAATTGGCTTTGTCGTCGCCCAAGGCGCGGCGCATGACTTTTTCCACATAGTCGGAGTTGCCCAAACTCAAGCTGGTTTGGTTTTTCAGCATCTCGACAAATTCATCCAACACCACGTTGACCGCCTCTTGAGACAGATCGGCCGCAGCCACCATGGCCGCGCCCAGGGCTTGCACCTCTTTGGGATTGAGGTATTTGATGATGTTGGCCGCTTGGTCTTCGCCGAGCAACAGCATCAACACAGCCGCGCGTTGGGTGCTGGTCATGGCCTCCATCTCGGCACGCAGCTTGGGCGACCAATTGGCTCGGTCTAGAGGGTTTTTATCGTCGGCCATGGTGCAGTCCTGCTTATCTCTTTATCGGATCACGATTGAATCATGTTTTTGAGCACGCCCGCCACCCGGGTGGAGTCGTCGGAGACGATCATGCGGATCAAGGCCACTTTGTCGTCGTAGGTGTTGGCGGTGTTGAGCATGTCGGCCGAAATGGTGGGCTTTTTGGGCTTGAGGCTGGACATGCGGGCCTTGATCTCTTCCAGGCTCTCGCCGTCTTGAATTTCGATCTCTTGCGGCGGCTCGTCCATGGTTTCCACCTTGGCGGTCAACTCGGCCACTTTTTCTTGTGCAGCGGCCAAGGCTTCGGCCTGTTCTTTGGCTTTGGCCTCGGCCTCGGCTTCAGCGGCAGCTTTGTCGGACACCGCTTTGGCGGCAGCTTCGGACACGGCAATCGCGATGCGCTCGGCCTTGAGTCGTTCACCGGCAGAGGCTTCCCGGGCTGCGGCATCGGCGGCGGCGGCGGCAATCGCGGCGGGGTCAAAGTCGGGGGTGGTGAGCTTGCGCACCATGGGGCGCACCACCAAGAACAAGAACAACAAGAACAGCAAGGCCACCACAGCGCTGTTGGCCATGCCGGCAATGGATTCGTCTTTGTACCAAGGCAAGGCGTCGGGGTCGACTTGCGGTTCGAAACGGGTGGACACCACCGTGACCACGTCGCCACGGTCTTCTTTGAAGCCCACGGCACCGCGCACCAATTGGTTCAAACGCTCCAACTCTTCTTGGGTGTAGGGAATGGTCGTGGGGGTGGAGCCGTCGGCGGCTTTTTCCACCTTCATGCCCGCCGGAATCGGGCGCTCGTTGATCAGCACACCCACACCCAGGCGCTGGACGCTGCCCATGGCGGTTTTGGTGTGGCGAACTTGGCGGTCCAGCTCATAGTTTTTGGTGCTGCGGGCGGTGACTTGCACGCCTTTTTCGGATTGACCCTTGGTCGGATCGGGGTTGTTGTCGCCCGATGCAGCCGGGTTGATGTTGGGCACGGGCGGCGTGTTGCTGAGTGAGCCAGGGATGCCAATCGCGTCGCGCATGGTGTTGCGGTCTTCCACATACAACTCAGAGCGGGTTTTGGAGCCTTCTTTGCGCTGGTCAAAGTCTTCGGTGGTGATTTCGTTTTGGTTGAAGTCCAGTGTCATGCTGACCTGGGCGCTGACATTGGC
>Ga0114959_10002006_pt1 | contig 17203 bp, 20 predicted proteins | sample C_130625_EF_Meta_FD_87317 | JGI IMG/M metagenome (GOLD analysis project Ga0114959, IMG submission 87317) | Freshwater microbial communities from Lake Croche, Canada to study carbon cycling - C_130625_EF_MetaG | ecosystem: Environmental > Aquatic > Freshwater > Lake | place: Lake Croche, Canada...
GCAAACGCGGTCGTCAGCCAGGTACTAAATTTAGTGGTGGTTATGCTGCTAGACATGACGGATCACATGTATCAAAAGCAAAGATGAATTCACGCAAAAAAGATATGGATGAAGGCAGTGCTACATGTCCACATTGCGGTCACGCGATGGCTGATGAAGGTCGTGAAGTTGACATGGAAGGCGTAAAAGGCGGCATGGGCAGTTTTGTTAAAGCTGCTAAAAAAATAGGTGGCGTAGCATCAGCAGTCAAAAAAGCTAAGAAAGACTATGATGGTGATGGCAAAATTGAAACAGGTCCAGAAGAACATGCTGGATCAGTAGACAAAGCTATCAAAGCCAATAAATCTAAATCATCAGCTAAACCAGCAGCTAAACCAGCAGCTAAACCAGCAGATAAATCAAAAGCTAAACCAGCTAAGAAAACTGAAGAAGGCAAAGGTGATGGTAATTTAGCGAATAATGCTAAGCCATATGACAAAGTAACACAGGGTGACGTTGTTGCTGGCCGTTTAGGCAAAGATGAAAAAGGCGGCAAAAAGAAAGTTAAGAAAGAAGAAAAAGTTGAAGAAACAACAACTTCAGGTTCAGTTTCTACAGCACCCGCTAAAAAATCTTCTGGTGGTAATGGCGTTGGAAAAGGCATTTATGATTCATGGGAACGCAAATATGAAAACTTGCTCAAGGAAGATGTAAATGTTACTACTAATTCAAATAAAAGTGATGATGGTGAAGAGCAAGAAAACATTACTATTAATGTAACAGGCGACGATGTTGCTCGTATCAAAGAAATGTTACACAGCATGGGTGTTAGCCATGGCGAAGAAGCTGGACATGAGCATGGCGGTGAAGAACCGTGTGATTCATGTGGCGGCGTTCCTTGTCAGTGTGATGAAATAGGCGAAGCAAAACAACATGATCCAGACTATGAGCAAGATGATGATTATGACGGCAACGTTGATGATATAGATGATGGTCCACAGAATCATTATGACAGTGACGAGCGCACTCGTAGCGATCAGTTTGAGAGTGATATGGATGAAGAGACTAGTTTCAAAGATGCCGGATCTACAATTGGTCGTATAGGTGGTACTATTGCTGGTGGCCTAGGCGGGTTTGCTGCGGGTGGTCCACTTGGAGCAGTAGCCGGTGGTATATCAGGCGGATCAGCGGGAGCTGCATTAGGCACAGCAGGTGGACGTTTTCTTGATAGGAAAACAGGTGCACCAGAAGAAACTGATGAAGATATGAGCGGTCATCAAAGAATGATGGAATTGGCTGGTTTAGCTAATATTGATATCAGCAATAACGCACCAGATTATCCTAGCAATCAAGAATATTCTAACGATGAAATGCAATATAGCGGTGGATTAAATGACAAAAAATCAACTGGACAATCTACTGTTCCTGTCGTAGCAAGTCAAGTAAATCGCTTACATAGTCATGTATCGGAAGGTCAACGCATGACAGATTTATACAAAACTATCAAAGCGATAGAAAATAAGGAAGTATAAATGGCACAAGCAAATGTTTACACCACGGTAGCAAACGCAAAGTGGTATACTGATAAATGTGAAATTGTTACGGGCAATACTGCTGTAACATATAACGTTTATCAGGTTGCTTTGCCACCACAGATCACATTTAGTGGCACCACTGCCAACCTTAGTAATGTTGTCACTACTAGTGCATCAATGGCATTACCAGTTGGCAGCACAATTTCTGGCACAGGAATTCCAGGTGGAGCAACTATAGCTTCACAGATTCCATTTACTAGTGTAACAATAAGTGCTAATGCTACGGCAAATGCTACTAATATGTTTACCGTAACGACACCACCAAATGGTAATTTATATTCTGCTGCTCCTCAAGTTTCTGTAAACTCTCGTCAACAAATTTATGTTGGAGCAGGCAACTATTTAACTATTACGGGTGCTAATTTCACAGCTCGTGAATTAGGAACTGCTTCATCTGCGACAGCTGGTGTAAACGGGCAAGGCTAATCATGCGAGCCCATGAATTCATAGTTGAAAGTACAGCTAAATTACATTCTGATCATAATGATGCTATGCCCGGTGCCTATAACTTTAGGGATAACGGTGTAGATAGAACATATCATCTTAATCGTATAATGATGGCTGCTGCTATGGCTGATGGTAAGTCTACCGCTGCTATTAAAGATGCTAATGAATCCAGTTGGAACGAAAAATATAATACAGCTCATCCATACACAAAAGAAGAACATAATATGTTAAAGGCGGCATTTAATACGGTGCCATCTAATGTGCATCACATGGTATCAGATCATAGATCAATAGAACCAAATCATGTACATAAAGTAAGTCCAGTTACAGGATTTAAGGGTTATAAAAGACGATGAGAGCAAAAGAATTTATCTCTGAAGATGCCCAAGGGCGTACTGGCAGTATTACGCAAGATGTAGCACTAGCACTGCCAGGCGCATTCAAAATTCCTAAGTTACAGAATAATGATCCTTATAAACAATACCGTTTTGGTGTAGCAATTGCAGGGGCAAAAGGTCGTGCTCAACGCAAAAAAGACGGTGTTCCAGATTACGAAAAAGAAAGTATTTTTGGTGAAAATGAAATTGTAGTTAGCTATGATCCTAATGTTGAAGAATGGATTGATGATGCTCTACAATCAATGGGTATGAGTTCAAGTGATTGTGTTCGTATTGCTACTCAACACAGCGAAGAAATGCCAGACGTAGAAAAAGTTAGTCCGGTAACAGCATTTAAAGGTTACAAAAGAAGATAAATGAAAAAAATATTTGTTGTATTATTACTATCGATATTATCATCTACTGTATTTGCATGGAATCAGCGTGTTCCTAATCCTATTCGAACATGTCAAGTATATGCTCAATATGGATTTCCAGAAAGTATCAAATCAATACAGTTTATTTGTCGTCAAGCATATCTAGTTGGCTATGATGCCGCTGCTAAAATACCTGAATTTGTAATGTATAAACTCACACCTCTAAATTCATTAGGATGTGTTGCTAGATCTAACGCATTTGCTGCTGATCAATCTATTTTAAATGGTGCTACCCCAGCAGATTATGCGGGAACAAATTATGATAAAGGACATATGGCACCCGATGGTGATATGTCTTGGGATACACAAGTACAAAATGAATCATTTTTAATGACTAACATGAGTCCGCAAGCTGCTTCATTTAATCGTGGAATTTGGAAATTACTTGAAACTTCAGTACGGGGATGGGTTATTCAACATAATCAATCATATACAATCATTTCAGGTGGACTATACAATCAAAGTGATAAAACTATTGGAAAAGGTGTAGTTGTTCCTCATGGTTTTTATAAAATTGTTATTAATAATCAAACTAATGAAGTTGCGGGTTGGAAATTCCCACATGTAGCACCATATCCTAATCTTGGGAATGACCTAACTAAGTTTCGTGTTTCAGTAGCACAAATAATGCAGACAGCTGGTGTTAAATATACTTTTCCTACAACTATGATAGAACTAGCTCCTGGTAAAGAATGGACAGTTGATTTTGCTAAATTAATTCAATCAAAACATGCTAAATGTGGTGTAAATGCAACCGATGACTAAACAATACAGAATTACAACACAAAATCTAACTCAATCCAGCGATGATGATTGTTATCTTGAGCCAGATGATCCTGTTTATCAATTATTGATTGCCAGTCACATGGGTGGATTAGGTAGTCAAGCAAAGTTAGCTGAATACAACAGAATTACAGCAGAAAGACAAAAGGCTAAAATATCGCCTGAGCTTGAATATGCAAAATCGACAGGAATACAACCTGGAACTCCGGCATGGTATGCGCTGTTTCCTAAAAAGTAACACATTTTAAAGTAAATACAACATGGGTTTTGATTCACATTCACTGGCGAAAGCGCCATATAAACAACAAGTATACACAGAACAACAACTTCAAGAATTTGCTGCGTGTGCTGATCCAGTGACTGGTCCAGAATACTTTATGCGTAATTTCTTCTATATACAACAGACAGTTGGCGGAAGAATATTATACAAGCCATTTGAATATCAAGTACGGTTAATTGACACCTATCATAACTATCGTTACTCAATAGCCATGATGCCTCGACAGACTGGCAAATCAACCTCAGCCGCTGGATACTTACTGTGGTATGCGATGTTTATACCAGACTCAACAGTTCTAGTTGCTGCCCATAAGTTTGACGGTTCACAAGAGATTATGAAGCGTATTCGTTTCGCATACGAACTTTGTCCAGATCACATACGCGCGGGAGCCACTAATTACAATCTTGGCTCAATAGATTTTGAAAATGGAAGTCGTATTGTGTCGGCTACCACCACTGAAAATACTGGTCGTGGTATGTCTATATCATTATTATATTGCGATGAATTCGCATATGTGCGCCCTAATGTAGCTCAGGAATTCTGGGCTTCAATCAGTCCAACGCTAGCAACTGGTGGATCAGCAATCATTACCTCTACGCCTAACAGCGACGAAGATCAATTTGCGTTATTGTGGAAAGGCGCCAATAAATTAGAAGATAGTCATGGTAATCCACAAGATTTAGGTATAAACGGATTCAAAGCATTTCGTAGCTATTGGCGAGAGCATCCTGATAGAGATGATGCATGGGCCCAATCTATGCGAGCACAATTAGGCGAAGATCAATTCCGTAGGGAAATGGATTGTTTGGGCAGCGAAGCATTGCTAACATTACGAGATAAATCAGGGAAAGTGTTCACTAGTACTATTGGTGAACTTGAAACAATTTTAAAGTGTTATACATAATAAACTAAATAATGATATGCGTAAACATATAACTCACAATCATCATATTATACCTCGTCATGCTGGTGGAACAAACGAACCCAGTAATTTAATAAAGCTTACTGTAGAAGAACATGCAGAAGCACATAAAACTCTGTATGAACAATATGGGTATTTAGAAGATAAATTAGCTTGGAAAGGGTTAGCGGGGTTAATGGATACAGCAGAGATTATTCATACATTACAATCGGAAGGTATGAGAGGTGAAAAAAATCCTATGTACGGCAAAGCAGCACCAAATCGTGGAGCAAAACGGCCTGGTGTTGGAGGTCGTAAAAAAGGGACAGTATGGTCAGCAGAAGAACGAAGAACTAAAGAATTAATGCGAGAAACTGAAGAACATAAAGATAAGATGAGATTAGTTTATGCTGATCCTAAACGCAACAAAAAAATAAGTGAAGGCAAAAAAGGTAGTGTGGGCGCAGCAAAAAATAAAAGATGGTTTAATAATGCCACATATGAAAAATATTACACTATAGGCGAAGAGCCAGAAGGATGGACTCGTGGCAGACTTAGTAGAAAATAAATTAGGATTGGAAGTATTAACCGATACAGGTTGGAGTAAATTTGAAGGTGTACTCAATAAAGGTATGCGACAAATTGCTGAATTGCAACTAACAAATACAACTATTAAAGCAACACTAGACCATGATATATTTACACCTTTGTTATCAAAACTAGCTGTAAAAAAATTGCGACCGGGTATGGAAATTCATACCAATACAGGAATACAACGAGTAGTTAGTGTCAAACTTGATGGAACAGAACAAGTTTATGACTTGTTAAATGTTGAAAAAAATCGCCGATTTTACGCTAACGACATTCTGTGTTCTAATTGTGAATTCATTATTAATGATGAAACTTTAATAGCACCTGCAAAATTGATAGATTTAGAAGGTATTGAGCCTACGCATCGCACAGCACAAGTACGGTGGTATAAACAACCACAAGCAGGTAAAATGTACTGTGTAGGCCTTGATCCTTCTTTAGGAACTGGCGGCGATCCAGCTGCGATACAAATTTTTGAAGCTAATACTACAGAGCAAATTGGTGAATGGAAACACAATAGAACACCAATTCCTGAACAAGTACGCATACTTGCTGATATAATAAAGTATCTTTACAGTTTTACTAAAGATGAGCAGTCAATATACTATTCAGTTGAGAATAATACTATTGGAGAAGCAGCACTTATATCAATAGAACAGTTTGGAGAAGAGAATATCAAGGGATATTTCCTATCAGATCCTACCAGAGGCGCAGGTAGATATCGCAAGGGTTTCAATACTAGTCCTAAAAACAAACTTACCGCATGTGCTAAGTTAAAAACTATGATTGAAACAAATAGAATGAAGTTACGAAGTCGTCCTCTTATATCTGAACTTAAGACATTTATAGCAAATGGTGTCAGTTATCAGGCAAAACAAGGATCAACTGACGATTTGGTTATGGCTACTCTACTAGTTACTCGTATGATGATCCTATTACAGACATATCACCCAGAGATGGATACCCAGATGCGTGATCATGGAGAAAATATTCTGCCTCCATTGCCATTCATTGCTGCGATGTATTAACATAAATAATATCTATGACTCAGCAAACTCCATCCAAAGTATTATATGATTTATTGGTTACTAGAAATTTTAACCCTACTGCTTTGCCTGGTGAAAAAACAGATGGTTCATCTACAGATGTATCTTATAAATTTGACTACAAATCACAGACTGGCAAAGACTATGGTACAGCAGTTGCTATGATAAATCCAGAAGGATTAACTCTTTATTTTGGAAATAATCTAGGCAAAGGTATGGATTCAAATGACAAAGATGGTTGGTTTAACTTTCTAGGTCAATTAAAGAATTTGGCAATGATTAATAGATTAAATGGATTTCATATTCAGGATCTAAGTAAATTAAAATATAGTATGCAAGGACAAGCAGCAATCAAAGAAGGATTATTTGAAAGCTGGGTTGGCACAAAAACTCGTTCATGGAATGGTATTGAAGCTGAAGCAAGGCTAATGATTAAGCACAAGCGTGTTATTGGCGAAAATGATGCTCGTTACCGTTATATTGAAAGTTTATTTGTGGAAACAGCCGAAGGCGAACGATACAAATTACCATTTACAAAATTAGCTGCTGGTCGTGCTATGGTAGAACATGTACGACAGGGTGGCAAACCATACGATGTTCGTGGCAATCACATTGCTCAAATCGTAGAAGAAATGAATGTACTAACTAGATTTAAGCGTGCCAATCAAGGCAAAATTTTTGAAGGCGTAACTGCTGAATTAGTTGAAAGCGCGGGCACATATTATGAAAACTTACAGAATAATTTAAAAAGTTTAAGTACACATGGTGGATATACCAGATACTTTGAAGCATGGGATCCAGCAGCTATTACAGACGAAGATGTCATTATTGAAGATTTGCGTCATATGTTTATTGAACAAAATATCGACTCACGAGTTGAGCAAGCATTGCCTTTACTGGCAAGATTACAAAAGGAACAGGCAATGAAAGAAGCTAATATATTTGAAAGTTGGGCAAATCTTATTCTTGAAGGCACAATTGCATTGCCCGATACAAAAGAAAAACAGGCACAACTTATTGAGCTTTTAAGTCAAGAATTGCTGGTGGGTCCTGACGCTATTAATGCTACAGAGCAACTTGCTGATTTGTTCAACGATGATGAATTATTTGATAGATTAAGTGAATTGGCTAGCGAAAATGCTGATGCTGACGCACGAGATATTATATTACAAAGATTAGAAGAACTGAAAGATCATCCTGATGTAGCACAAGTAATAGGCCAATTAGCTAATTCATCTGATGAAGAAGTAGATGAAGGAGTTGGCAAATACATTGCTGGACTTGGAGCCGCTGCTGCAATTGGCGCAGGAGGTTATGGTCTTGGAGCACATAACTCTAATAATAATGGCTTTAGTAATCCACCTTCAGCCGAATGGACTCAATCTACATCACAAAAACAAAAACCCGTAGCAGCTCCTGTTGCTAAAAAACAAGGTAATGGTTTTAGTAATCCACCACCGAAAAGTTGGACTAATGGATCAGGGGAGTCAAGACTAATAAACAAAAAAGATGATTTTGAAGAGGGGTCAGAAGATCCACTTATTCAATTGCGCCGCAGTGCTGGCATGAAAGATGAAGGCATAGGAAGATCAGCTGGAACAGCACTAGGCGCCGCAGCCGGGCTGGCTCTCGCGGGCGGGCCAGAAGATCCACTGATGGTATATACTGTGCCAGCTGGTGCTGATATTGGTGGCGAAATTGGTGATTGGGCTGAAAAGAAAATAACGGGGCATGGAGATGAACATGCCAAGGATTATGAAGATGAAGAAGTTGATGAAATGTCAGCATTCAATCTACCGAATGATATTGCTAGAGGCATAGGTCGTTCTGTTAGCAAAGCAGCGAATCGTCATTATGATAACGCTGTAAATGCTCCGGAAAAATGGCTTGATAAAAAATTAGGCAACCCAGAAGATGTTGACGAAGGTGCATTTGCGCGAGCCTTGAGCCATTTGGGTGGTATTGGTGGTGCAGCATTTGGGCATAAAGTATCAAAAGGAAATGAACATGGAGCAAAGAGTGGATACCTGGCAGGCAAAGCAATAGGTGATACAGCTGGACAATACATTGACAATAAAGTCAATAAATGGCTTAATAGATCTCCTAGTGATAGTTCTGCTACTGACGATGACGACTTTGACAAAATATATACTCCAAAAAAACAAGCTGAACCTGCTCCTGAAAAGCCAGCGGCTACAGCAAAAACTCGCACTGGTGGTAAGAAACCAGGAGAAACAAGTGATACTCCTGAAGCTAAAAGAAAACGTGAAGCTCGTGCTAAAGCAAAATCTGCTAGCACTTCGGGCCCTGCGCCAGCCGTGTCAGAAAGTGGCAATTCATTAGAAGGTCAATATGGTCATTCTGGCAGAATGAAACCAGTTACAGGCGGTGATGCAGATACACTTGCCCGTCTGAAATTTTTATCAGGTATTACTAAATAGATAAATAGAATGTAAGAATAAAATGGTAAAGTTACTAAATTAAATTTACCATTTTAGTAGTGAACACATACCTACCTGTGTATAATTAATAGGCAAGCAACTAAAATCTAAAAATAAATTAGATAGGCATCACATTTTATAACTTAAAAGGCATCTTAAAATGGCATCTCTTAGCGAAATCCGTGCTCGTTTAGCACAAGCAGACAACAAACAAGGCAGTCAATCACAAGGCGACAACTCAATTTATCCACACTGGAATATTGCAGAAGGCACCGCCGCAGTACTACGATTTATCCCAGACGGCAATACAAAAAACACTTTCTTCTGGCAAGAACGTGCGATGATTCGTCTTCCGTTCGCTGGCATTAAAGGCGAAGCAGAATCCAAACAAGTACAAGTTCGTGTACCATGCGTAGAAATGTGGGGCGAAGCATGTCCTATTTTAGCCGAAGTTCGTACCTGGTTTAAAGACAAATCACTTGAAGATATGGGTCGTAAATATTGGAAAAAACGTGACTATATTTTTCAAGGCTTTGTTCGTGAGAATCCTATTTCTGACGACAAGACTCCAGAAAATCCAATCCGTCGTTTCATTATCGGTCCACAAATATTTACATCAATCAAATCAGCACTTATGGATCCAGAATTAGAAGAATTGCCAACAGACTATCTGCGTGGCTTAGACTTCCGTATTAGCAAAGGTACCAAGGGTGGTTATGCTGATTATAGCAGTTCTAAATGGGCTCGTAAAGAGTCAGCACTTACAGAAGCTGAGCAAGCAGCGATTGAACAATATGGGTTGTTTGACCTCTCAACATTCTTACCTAAGCGTCCAACTGAAGTTGAGTTGAATGTTATGAAAGAAATGTTTGAGGCTTCAGTTGATGGACAGAGCTATGACACAGCACGCTGGGGTCAATATTTCCGCCCAGCTGGATTGAGTGCTGCTGCAGCATCTGGATCTACTTCTGTGCCAGCGGCGGAAGACGATGACGAGCCATTCGTTACTACTCCTAAAGTATCAACTACTAAACCTGTCAGTAGTTTTGATGAGGATGATGATGTTCCAGTGGCATCAGCAGCAGTAAAAACTCCAGCTCCATCTTCAGATAAAGCCCAGGATATTCTAGCACAAATTCGTGCTCGTCAAAAGGCCTAAGCACTAAGCCATCAATAATACGGGGTAACTCCCCGTATTATTAGCAGTACAAAAATAAAAGGATTAAACATGGCTAAGCCCTATGATTTTAGTAAATTTAGGAAAGACATAACCAAATCAATTGATGGTATGTCTATTGGATATAATGATCCAACTGATTGGATTTCAACAGGTAATTATGCGTTAAACTATCTTATCAGTGGTGACTTCAATCGTGGTATTCCATTAGGCAAAGTAACAGTATTTGCGGGCGAATCAGGCGCTGGCAAAAGTTACATTTGCTCAGGCAATATCGTTAAGAACGCACAAGATCAAGGCATTTTTGTCGTATTAATTGATACAGAAAATGCGCTAGACGAATCTTGGTTAAAAGCACTTGGTGTTGATACTGATGAAAGCAAGTTACTTAAACTTAACATGGCTATGATAGATGACGTAGCTAAGACAATCGCAACATTTATGAACGATTACAAAACACTATTAGAAGGCGAACGTCCTAAGGTATTGTTTGTTATTGACTCACTAGGTATGTTACTAACTCCAACTGATGTTAAGCAGTTTGATGATGGTGATATGAAAGGTGACATGGGTCGCAAACCTAAAGCACTTACATCACTAGTTCGTAACTGCGTAAACATGTTTGGTAGTTATAACGTTGGTATGGTATGTACTAATCACACATATGCAAGTCAAGATATGTTTGACCCCGATGATAAAATTTCAGGTGGGCAAGGATTTATCTATGCTTCTAGTATTGTTGTTGCTATGAAGAAAATGAAGTTGAAAGAAGACGAAGATGGCAACAAAATTTCTGATGTTATGGGTATTCGTGCAGGATGTAAAGTAATGAAAACACGATACGCAAAACCATTTGAAGGTATGCAGATCAAGATTCCTTACGAAACAGGTATGAATCCATACAGCGGTATGGTAGACTTAGCCGAAAAGCGAGGAATGTTGAAGAAAGAAGGCAATAGTTTAGTATTTACCACTCCTGACGGTGAAGTTATAAAATTTTTCCGTAAAAAATGGGAAGCAAATGAAGATGGTTGTCTAGATAAAATTATGGAAAACTTTGGAAAACATCCAGAAACAGTAAGTATTGATGACATAATTACGGAGGAATGAAAATGTCAGTAGATTTATCAAGAGAAATTTATAATGAGTTAAAACGTTTTATCAACGTAGTTGATCGTGACGAAGCAGCAGAAACATTGGTATCAGTACTAATTGACAACGATATTTCTGCTGATGATATTAAGAATGCTTATAAGGGTGAAGCAGATATTAAAAAAGCACTTGCTAGCTATCTTAAAGATCATCTAGACGAAGAAGATGAAGACGATTACTATGATGATGAAGACGAAGATTATGAGGACTAGTCATGTGGTATAGTCGTGTAACAGCTAATTTAGGTGCTATTCCAGATTTTATTGCACACTATGAAGCTGAACATGTAGATGCTAAAAAAGAATGTCGGGTAGGCGGGCTTATTGAAAAAAATATTACTGCCCTACCTGGCATTACTGAGCATAGATTTAATCAATTGCAAGAAATTGAGGCCGTATTAAATCATCTTAATATTCAATTACGTAAGGTACGAAGAAAACATTTTCAAAAATACCTAGAAGGATATGCTCGTGCTTTAACTAGTAGGGATGCCGAGAAATATGTAGATGGCGAAGACGAAGTTATTGATTTTGAAACGCTTATAAACGAAGTGGCATTGTTAAGAAATCGTTATCTAGGTATAATGAAAGGACTTGAGTCTAAAAACTTTATGCTTGGGCATGTTGTTAGACTTAGAGCAGCTGGAATGGAAGACGTACACGTATAAAATGAAAACAGCTACAATTGTAATTAAAGACGAAGTTAACATCAAGATTGAAGGACTTGAACTTGATGCTCGCAAGAAATTAGTCAATACTTTTAAATATGAAGTGCCGGGTGCCAGATATCAGCCTGCCGTCAGACTAGGTAGATGGGATGGAAAAGTTGCATATTTTCAATTAGGCGGTAGCACTTTTGTGAATCTGTTGCCTGAAATCATACCTATTTTAGAAAATTATAATTATGATATTCAACTTGATGATCAACGAGATTACTCAACAAATTTTACATTTGAGCAAGTAACCGAAGAATCATTTTCTCATATTAACTGGGCTGAAGGTCATCCCATGGCTGGTCAGCCAATTAAATTGCGAGACTATCAAGTCGAAATTATCAATAACTTTTTAGCAAATCCACAATCGATACAAGAAATTGCCACTGGTGCTGGTAAAACTATTATGACCGCCGCACTAAGTCAACGATGCGAGGCTCATGGTAGAACTATAGTAATTGTACCAAACAAATCTTTAGTCACACAAACTGAAAAAGATTATAAAGGACTGGGATTAGATGTAGGAGTATACTACGGTGATAGGAAAGATATAGGCAAAACACATACTATTTGTACATGGCAAAGCTTAAATGTCTTATTGAAAAATAGTAAAGATGATGTTGTCGCATGGACGACCATGGGAGCATTCTTGCAAGATGTTGTATGTGTTATGGTTGATGAAGTCCACATGGCTAAGGCAGACGCACTTAAAACTTTGCTTACCACAGTAATGAGTTGCATACCAATTAGATGGGGTCTTACCGGCACAGTGCCTAAAGAACCGTTTGAGTTTCAAGCATTGAAATGTAGTCTGGGATCAGTTATCAATCAACTATCCGCAAGTGAATTACAAGATCGTGGAGTACTTGCTCAATGTCATGTAAATATTGTACAGATGATTGATCATGCAGATTTTAGTAATTATCAAAGTGAATTAAAGTTTTTACTAGAAGATAGTAAAAGATTGGAAACTGTGGCAAAACTCGTTGCTAAAGTAAACTTAACAGGTAACACTTTGGTATTAGTGGACCGTGTAGCAGCAGGTCATTCTCTAGTAGAATTACTGGGAGATCAAGCTGTGTTTGTTAGCGGAGCAACTAAGGGAACTAAAAGAGACGAAGAATACAATGAAGTGGCAACTAGTACAGATAAAATCATCGTGGCAACTTACGGAGTGGCGGCAGTTGGAATTAATATTCCTCGTATCTTTAATCTGGTCCTTGTTGAGCCTGGTAAGTCTTTTGTCAGAGTAATTCAAAGCATTGGCAGAGGTATTAGAAAAGCTGAAGATAAAGATCATGTACAGATCTGGGATGTAACATCAACTTGTAAATTTGCTAAACGTCATTTAACTAAAAGAAAACAGTTTTATAGTGAAGCAAACTATCCTTACACTCAGGAGAAACTAGAATGGAAATAAAGTACTTGATATCTATCAACTTATATTGTAAAATAACAACATGCGTATCCTAACCCTTGACAACGAGCACTACGAATTAGATCATCTTCCAGAAGAAATAGATGATATGCGGTTTGCTATTTTAGATAATTCAAACCCAACTGATCCAGATTATCATTATATTCCATTGATCTTTCTGGAAAGTTTTAATAGTCCAGCCTTGGTACTACAGATAGGTGAATATAAAATCCGCATGCCAGTAGATTGGCAACTACTTATTGGTGATCCAGCTGCCGGTGATCTAGAAGTTATTCCATTGTCTGCTCTTAATGACAGAGGATTTCAGGCATTTCAATTTAACCCACTTACTAGTTTCAGACCTAGTTTTCTAGATATTGAAATTTTAGATGTATATCAAGATGTAGCATGGTACGCTCCGAAACTTAAAAATGGACAGCTGTTGTGTGTACCATTGAATGATGGTCAAAAGCCTGAGTGTGTTTATTTTGTTAAAGATATTAGCCGCACATGCGAAATAGTTAATTATGGAAAGTCATTTTAACATGACAAAAATTACAGCAAATAAAACTAAGGATCAATATGATCCAGGTGATAATCCTATTGCTCCTAATAGAATGGCAGTTAAGGAAAAGATGGTCGTAGACTTAGAAAGTATGATTAATAATCTTCAGGCAGCAAATGCTGCTAATGCAAAAATTATTGAAAAAATGCAGAGAGACATTACCAGATTGAAGGATCAAATCAGCGAATTAGCAGGAAAAATTACTCGTGGATAAACTTAGTATCGCTAACGAGATGGCATGTTTTGATCGTAAAGATCGTGATTTTTATGACAATCTTACTGATGATGAGAAGAAAAAATTCAGTAATTTTTTAATGATCAGATGGGGAAGTAGCGTAAATGGTAGTAAAGAAATGCAAGAGTATTACCTAATCGCTACCAATGAGCGATTAAATAAACATTTTTTTAATATCAGCAAACATCCTAAATTACAATGGTTATGTGCCACTACAGTAAGTCCTGGAATGGGAGTACAGCGCCATAATTGGATTTCTCTTAAAAAGAAAGAAGCAGGTGTTAATAGCATTAGAAAACAACTTGGTGAATTATTCCCTCATTTAGAGGATGATTCACTTGATTTAATGGCAACCCTCAATACTCAGAAAGATATCAATGAGTATTTGAAAAAATTAGGTCTAGGAAAGTGAGTTATATTTGTCAATATTGTAAAAAATCTTTTATAAAAGAATCTAGTCTAGCTGTGCATTCATGCGAGCCAAGACGTAGGCGACAAGAAAAAGATGAAGCTGGTGTTCGTTTGGGATTTCATGCCTACTTAAAATTTTACGAATTGACACAAGGGTCCACTAAATCAAAAACTTATGATGACTTTTGTGAGAGCCCATATTACAAAGCATTTGTGAAATTTGGAAGATACTGTGTAAGTACACGAGTCATCAATCCAGCACGATTTACTGAATGGGTATTGAAGCAAAATAAAAAACTAGACTATTGGTGTAGTGATAAACTGTATGAAGAATATCTTTTATTTTATCTTAAAGTAGAAACTATGGAAGACGCATTAGCCAGAGCAATTGAGCATACAATAACATGGAGTGAAAACAAAGGATCTTCTTCCCATGATTATCTGCGCTATGGCAATCATAATGCGATTACGCAGGCTATTGTTGCTGGAAGAATTAGTCCCTGGGTATTGTATAATTCTGAATCAGGTCAAAAGTTTTTGTCTGATATGAACACAGAACATCAAGCCATAGTATGGCCATATATTGATCCAGATGTGTGGACTAAAAAGTTAAAAGAAGATCCTGCTAATCGTATAGAAGCGCAAGAGCTACTTAAAAAGGCAGGTTGGTGATGGCGGATATTGACTTAGATTTGGCAGATAGAAATCAAGTATTAAAACTTATACAATCTATTCCTGCTATGCAATTTCAACAAGGACAAGTGCGTAGGCATAATTCTGGAGTATATACCACGGATATTCCATATGATCCAATTAATCAATGTGCAGCGATAGACTATGAAACTGCGGCAAAACGTGGCTATTTTAAAATTGATTTGTTGAATGTATCAGTGTATCAGCTTATTAAATCTCAAACTCATTATGAAGAACTATTAGCTAAAGATCCTCCTTGGTCTAGATTATGGACTGATCCAGAATGGAGCAAACAAGTAATACATGTGGGAAGTTACACAGATTTATTGGCAAAAATGAAACCAGATACTGTGCCACGCATGGCAGCTTTTATAGCAGTCATACGACCCGGCAAAGCGCATTTACAAAACTGTAGTTGGTCTGAAGTTTTTCAATCGGTCTGGGATGGTGATAACAGCAAAGGCTTTATCTTTAAGAAATCTCATAGTATATCCTATGCAACATTGGTGGGATTGCATATGAATCTGCTAGCTGAGATTAGTCAGGCATCCGTCGAACAAGTGTAATTGATTTTCTTTTGCTTTTTTTACGGGCCAGTTCAGCTAAGCTACACACAGGTCCATGTACAATTTCAAGATCTTTATTTGCAAAAGTTCGTATGTAACTACGAAATGGTTCCCATTCTTGCTTAAGAAATATATTAATAGGTATAGATCGGTTACTTTCCCACCACCAAATATTGGCAAGTTCTAAAAATAGCTGTTTTTCTGTTAGATTTGAAATACTGCCAAAGTCATAAATTGTGGTAATAGCATCATCTCTATTTTGTATTATACCTACATATTCTTGAGAAGAATATATACATAGCGTTATGAATGGATATTTCTCGCTTAGTTTTTCAAAAAGTTCTTTGTTCATCATGGGGCAGTTTTCATATGTCAATATTTATGTTACCAAAATAACTTGTTAAATATCGCTAAATAGTATCATGTATTCAACCACCGCTTATCTTTTCCAGCAACGAACACAAGTGCTATTGCTTGACAGCAGTGGGCAATATTTTACAATGAGGTATAATCCTGTGTATGCCAAACGCTTAACCCTTAATCTTGGAGTAGATAATGTACTCTTATTTTCCTTTGTTAATCAGGATGAAAAGCCTGTTAACGTAAATGGATGTACTTTTACTTTCCGTGTTACTAACACAGCCGGCACAACTTTATTGCTACAAGAGCCAATGACTATTCTTAATGCGACTACGGGACAAGTTAAAGTATCTATTCCAGTCGAGCATATGCTGGAGTTAATTGCTCAGCCAGCTAACTATTCAATCAGTGTGCAAAGCGGTAACTTAAATCAAGCAGTATTTACTAATGCGCAATCTGGAGCACGAGCTCCTATTGATCTTGTTAACTCAATTTTTCCAAGATTCGTGCCTTCTGTTCCATGTACCATACCAACTATAAGTTTAACTTCACAAGCATCATTAGACGGCTCAGCATTTCAAAACTATCCCGGGTGGGCGGGAAATTGGTATTACGGTGGTAATGGCAGCAACTTCTTTAATAACTATCAAAATACAGAATTTCATTCAAGTTTTATACAGCCACGGAATTATGTAACTACAATTCAGTTAGATTTGATCGGATATACCGGCACAATTAAAGCTCAATGGGCACAGAATTACCAAAGTATCTGGTACAATGTTACAGAATCTACCACATATCTAAACAAAACTGGTACTATCTATATGAATGTTATGGGATGGTATCCATTATTACGCCTATGCTTTAATAATAGCATCTTTGCTACTCCTAATCCTCCTGGCTATCCTGCATCAGCATATGCTATTTGTACAGATGGAGTATTAACAGGAATGAATGTACAAAATGGTGGAGCTGGATATTTGGCACCACCCAAGGTTGATATTTTAGGCAATGGGTCAGGTGCTGTGGTAGAATCAA